>JAEEGL011027186.1_pt1 | contig 18478 bp, 15 predicted proteins | sample 9134231 | NCBI WGS metagenome assembly JAEEGL01 (sample SAMN16246548, study PRJNA631951) | gut metagenome | biome: gut microbiome; feature: rumen; material: fiber-attached | host: Bos | place: Iran: Karaj | collected 2018-10 | reverse complement strand
TTGTCATTATAGGCATATTGTCTGATATAGAATTTATAGGAACCATCAAGACTATTTATAAGTTTTAATAAATTAAAATAATCATCAGGTTTATGATATATGCAAATTGCAAGAACCGGATGACACCTTTTTATCATTTTTTGAGCTCCAACAATTGCATCATACTCAGCTCCCTCTATATCCATTTTTATTAAGTCTACATCTTCTTCTATAATATTATCTATGCTATCAACTTTAATGGATATATTTCCATTTTCTGAAATATGATTTGACATCTCAGTTCCATTGCCTTGACTCAGAAAATGCACAGTTTTTTTTTCGCTATAATTTCCTAAATTGTACGCTTTGACATTATCCCATCTTTTTGACTTAATATTCCTAATCAGCCTAGTATAAATATTATAATCCGGTTCAAAAGAATATATTTTTTTTATATTACCATTTGTGATTTTGATTATGTTCTCTACCGTATCTCCTGTATAAGCTCCGCAGTCAACAATTATCTTACTTCTAAGATCAATAAATTCTTTTTCAAAGTATTGGTATTCCAACGAATCAACGTATTGTCTAATGTATGATACATCTCTTGAAATACGATAGTTCAATAACCCCACCATTATGTCTTTTGATTTTTCATCTGATAATAACTCGTATGCCGTTTCAAAATCCGCAATATGATTCCATATATAATCATACCAGGTTTCATTAGCCTCCAAATCAATTGATGTAAGATCACAATCTATAGTTTTATTATGTCCCCCAAGAGAATTAATTGTATTATGAACCCCTTCAGTATCGGCACAAGTTATAAGCAAAAGAGCATCTGCGCTGTATATTTCATTGAAAAAAACAAATGGGCTGATTATTACACACCCTTCATACTGTGTTCCACATTTATCCTCATTTGAATCTATAAATGTCAGATTTCCGTTCCATCCAATTTTATTCATAAATGATAATAGCTTTTTTGCACCTCTTCCAGTCCCCCATGCGAAGATATTATTATTACTATCTATCGTTTGTCGTAAAACATTTAAGTATTCTATTTGCTTATCAGTCTTTAGAATTCTATTTCTAAAATTCATACATTTCTCTCCATACATTAAAGGACAAATACTCATTTACTTCCATACTGATGTAGCATATTCTGTAGGAGTTAAAAACTGTGGATTAATACCCACTAATTGTATTGCTTTGCTCACCTCACTATTAAAGTTCTCATCATAATCTATGTACGATCTAAATGAACTATCATAATAATTGTCTCCATTTGTATATCCATCTGCTCCAACAACCGAGACCTTCTTTACAGATAATTTTTTTAAAAGTTTAAACGCCATAATCAAACTATTACATCCCTGTGAAAATCCCCCTGAGAGCGAATTAAAGTCCAAATAGTAATCCATGCTATCATTCTTTTCAATATTCGAAGTAATTATTTGTGCTATTCTTTTGGTAGCATTTTCATATCTTTTATTATTTGTATAAAACGCTAAATCACATGGAATATTATCAGGTTCAAAATTTAAAGATATAACAAATGTATTTTTAGTGTTTATATATTCTAAAATAGAATTTTTATACTTATTCAAACTATTTCCTGGAGCAACAACAAGAACCTCCTTTCGTCCTAATTGTTGCTTTAGTTTAAATAAATCATTCTTATCATCCACAATAATGGTTATATATTCGGCATATTTTTGTTCAATATATTCTTTATCAAATACCGTTGCTTTATCTTTTTCTATCCTTGATAAAATATGATTAACGTCCTTTGTAGTCAAATTACCTTTTTTTAGCAGAAACTCTGCATAATTTCTATGTATATTATATTTTGCTGATAAAAAATATTCCGGGGTGTATCCCCAGCTTATTTCCCCTCTAAACGGATAAATATAATCATAAATTGCATCTAATACATAATCCAAATCATAAGAACCTTCAAAATATTTATTTATGTAATCACATATTAATTCAATGGGTAAATTTCCTGGTGTTCTTCCCATCCCCATCAAACTACCATCAATAGTAATTGGTCTATTCAACTTCATCGCAAGCAAATCTTGTGCTAAACCATATGAAAGAGCCATATTTTCATGTAGATGTAATCCCATTCTAATGCTCTTATTCATATTGTGATTTATCAGTCCTATCAACTGTGATAATCGTTCTCTACTCATACTTCCAAAAGTATCAACAATAGAAAACTGATACGGTTTAACCTCATTAACTTTTTTTACTATATTCAGCAATTCTTCATCTTTATATCCCATAATATTTATGGGATTAATACTTACTTTATACCCTTTTCTTTGGATTTCTTTTGCATACTCATAGATATCATCTATATCATAATCATGTGCAGTTATCCTAATTAGTTCAATTCCTTTCCCAGTGTATTCTTCTAATTGTGAAATATCATAATTGCTCCTCATCGCCATAGCGGCATATATACACTTACTATCTTTAGGAATCAATTTGTTAAGATCCGATATTTTTGTTGATACAGTAATGTTTCTATCGTAATTATCAACATTTCGCAAAAATCCAACTTCTACTATATCAATATGTGCATTTGATATTTTTTTTATTATCTTCTTAGCTCTACTCTCCCCCCACTTCCAATCATTTATATATCCACCGTCTCTTAATGTACAATCTAAGATTTTAATATCATCATTCATACTTGATCTTCTCCATGTAGTGGCGAACATACTCCAAGTCTTGCTCGGTATCTACTGATAAGCTATCGTACTTTTCAACTTTAATAGCTTTTAGTGTCTTATTATAATCAATGAATCTCAATGTATCTATACATTCTATTTTTTCCAGCATACCTGGTTTACTTTCATTATAGAAATCCAACATTTTTTTGTTATAACCCAAGATACCAACATGTTTATAAATGGTTACCTTTTCGTTTGTATAAGAATAAGGAATAGGATTTCTCGACATGTATTTCATATTGTTGTTCATATCAAAAACAACTTTAATATTGGATGGATCTTTGATCTGATCCATATCATATATTGGGCATACAATATTCGTTCCAAAAGGCTCATCATCTGGAATTGCTGTAGGCACAACCGCATCTATTGTTGATACATCAATTAACGGCTCATCACCATTTATTTGAACATAGTAATCCGCATTTATAGAATTTGAAACCTCATATAATCTATTAGCCCCAGTTCGATGATTCGTTCCAGTCATTATATAAGGAATATTCCACCCCAAACACACTTCTTTGACTCTATCATCATCTATTGCAGCAACAACTTGCTTTAGTTTAGACGAATGTAAACACCGCTCATAAACCCAGCGCAACATTGGTTTTCCACATATTATTTTCATCGGCTTCCCAGGAAGTCGTTTTGAAGCATATCTAGCAGGTATAACACCAATTACATTCAATTTTTTCTCCTTGATAACAAATTTATAAGCATAATCATTTCAAATATTTTATATAGCTGTTTAATGTAATTTCATCTGATTCAACAACTTCATTTATAAATAAATCTTTCATTCTTGATTTTTCACAATAATCTATTTCTCGATCATCAAAATTATTTTCTAAAATACTTATCTCTGAAGTTAATAAATTATAACTAATTATTCTATTATCATATCCACGCAGAATTTTAATAATCCTGTCTTCACACTGTGCAAAAATCACCTTGGGAAGCATATTAACATTCGCTTTTGACACATTATTCAGTACTGTATTTAATAAATATTCAACGCTTATCTCGTCTGTATTAGTATTAATGCAAATTACATCACTAGCATCCACTGGAAAAAGATATATCTTATCATCAACAATTATTGGAAAATCCATTTCTCGTTTATCATCTTTCCCAAATTTAAAATCCTTAGGCCAGTTATCTATCTTGACAAAAATATCTGTTTCTATTTCCCACTTTACAATAGCCTCATCATATCTAGGAATAAACCAGATTTTATCCGCATGTATAACCAAATCTGCTATTCCTTTATTTATATATGGTAATTCCAAAGTATCTACTATATTGAGTCCTTCACAATCAAAAATATATACTTTATTTCCTAGTGGCTCTGGCGCATATAACATCCCATTGGAATATTTTATTTTTCTAAAATAAAATGCTCCATCTATTCTTGATTGAATTCTTTTGTATGAAACAATTTTTCTTTTTTCTAAATTTAATTTTACAACAAAAGGAGCACTCGCTCCTGCCAAAATAATATCATCATTAATAATTTCACCTGAACCAAATAGACTAAGCTTATCCGATGTTTCTAAAATAATCTCCTCTGGAATATCTATATATGTTTCCTCTGCTGTATCCAATGAATAAATCAATATTGACTTGGCATAGAAAGGTAAAAATACAATGTCATCTCCATACAAGTATAATTGGCAGTAGAGAATAGGATTTTTATACAATCTTCTGTTTTTTGTACATTTTAGCTCTATTTCACTCGAAACTCCTCTATCCCATTTAAAAAAAGCATTATGCACCATGTCCCAAAAATACTTAATATTATTCACAGTTACATAATTCCAAAAAACTGGATTATCTTGCTTTGTCATTCGCTCACCTAATAGAGTAAAATCATAGTTTTAATAGTTCTCTACAGCTCCACTATATATTATTGATCAATATCCTCTTGAATAAATATTCATATTCTACCACTTCCACTAACAGCCTATTTATCGTATCTAGTCATTACATTGCATAAGTTATACTTAGTTTCAAGCTCTTTCTTTATTTCTTTTACTTCATTCTTGTCCATTAACGTAACAAAAATAACATCATAGTCATATTGTTCAATTTTATTAGGTGCTATATAATTCACACCTGTGCTTGTAAATTCATTTGCTCTTTGATCAGCAATTGCTACTATTTCATATGCTCCGCACTTTCTGATTTGTTCATAATATCTTGTTCCCCATAGTCCAGCTCCATAAAGAATCAGTTTTCTTCCTGCAGCAATTCTATCAAAAGGAAACAGATAATCTATTACCTTTTGAGCCTCTACTAAATATATTGGAATATCTGTTACATATTCTTCGTAAATCACCAACTCAGTTTCAGAAATGTAGTTCTTTAACTTTTCAACCGCCTTTTTATAATCAAAGATATGATAATAATACATTCCCCAAAAATAATTAATAGATCTTGTACATTTCATACTTTCAGTTTCAATATAGGGCATCCTGAAAGGAGATTCATCAAATTGTGACCTTAGATAATATGATTCTTGAATTGAATTACCTATTATTTCGTTCCTTTTTTGCCCTATAATCAAGCGGATTCTTTCATTAATTTTTGCAAAAAAATCTTGATAGTTATTTCCTGCTTTCTTAGCTATTTTGGGTATTTCTGTATTAATCCACTCAATATATTCGCATTCAGCTATATCTATCCCCATTGCATCAAATGTACGCGTAAAATGATATCTTGCCATATTGTAAAATCTGTTACTAATAAGTTTTTCCCAACTGCCATTCGGGTCTTCACTCAAGCACTCCCTGTAACTGTCTGCATCCGTTTCAATTTGTGCTAGAAATACATCTTTTGAAATATAATTGTTATATATATATTCCATAATCTCGACGCTAATTTCAGCACCTGATTTATCTCCAAAAAACGGTATATGTTTCTCTGCAAAAGATGGATTACATTCAATCCCTTCCGGCAAAAAATTTAATACTTCTTCATACGGTACAACACAACCACTTTTGCTAAGGACTTCTTCTTGTACTTCCCAAGTACACCTATTGTTTAAGTCAACAGCATCATTATTGCTTAAACCGCCTATAATAATTGCCTTCTTTCCACAAGCGATAGCATCAAAAAAAGCTGAAGTAAACAGGCAAAGTACCACTTCTGCTTGTTTAATGAGTGTATTCATATCTGTATGTTCGTTCAGCATCATTAAGTTATCAGGAATAGCTCCATTACATTCATCTGTAATAACATCATACAAATGCATATTGTTTCTGTGTGTTACATTTGAATCTGTTTTCAAAAATCGTGGTTTGATAATCAATTGTTTTTCTGGGAATTTTCTACAGATAGCTAATAACAATTTCGCCAATTGTTTCCTTCCTTTATATCCAAACGGGAAATGTCCACTATCAATAAAAAGGATCGTATTTGATTCAGCGCTATCTGATGATATCTTTCTAGCCTTTTGACTACCTGTCACTATTGCCAGATTTCTTTCCCTTCCCAGTCTATAATACTGGTAGCTAGGCATAAACATGATATCTCCCCCATCAGATAAATTATTTCCACAAACACTCGCCATGTTGGAAATAAAGATATACTTTCGTTGTCCAATTACCTTACTAATAGCATCATTCGCCGAAAGTATAATGTCGAACTTATTTATTTCATCCTGATTCAAAAGATCAATACTATACATTTTCACAGGAATTCTTTCTAACATCCATACGTTGTTAAATTCCATAAAGCAAGCATAAACCACAACTTCGTGATTTCTCGAGATTAATACACGAATCAGATTTTCTAGTGTGTAATTTGCAGCATCACGTGACGAAATACACAGTACCTTCATACTGAACCTCACTTTTAGGTTCTCTATATTATCAGAAATATAACTCCTACATATATAAATTGCATATCAATATTATTATCGATATAAATGCTAGTAGTCGCATCTATGAATATCCTTTAAACATTTTTATACTTTAATAAATGCCTATAAAATCACTATACTAACAACGAATAAGATCCTTATAAAAAATCAGTTCTGCATCCACCTTGTTTTTCAGCTGTTTTATTATCATATCCTTATCCCGTTCCGGAGTAATAATGATTGCATCCACCTTCGGTAAATTATCATTTGGGCTATACCTTTCACACCCAATTGTTTCAGCATCAGGATTTCTATCTATTACATATTTAACTGGCATTCCTTCCCGCCTAAGACATTCAACAATTCTTTGACCTACAAATGCAATCCCATACACCGCACAGCTTTTTATCCCCAGTTTTCTCAATCCCCTATTCAATTCCAATATTTGTTCATTTACGTTTGGATTATTCTCACAAAAAATAGAGTCAAATCGATACAAATCATAAAAAACGCTATTAGGGTAAATCACTGTCATCGACTTAACTTCTTTATATATAACATCACAGATACCGCTTCTAGACGATATAACCCTTTTGCAATTTACGGCAAGGGCTATTAATTCTTCCAGCGTTAAATCAACATTCTTCTTTCCCAATTCCCCTTTTGGATGAATCATATTAACAATTATGCTTTCATCTTGATAATCTACCAAATTTTCAAAGTACTCAATAGGTACTGTATCTATTTCTGGCGCATTCATTTCTGGTAAAATTATCGTTATATCTTCTATATCTATACCTTTGGGCATTTTAGCCCTCAAACTACTTTTAACTTGTGGGTAGCAAATTGGATTTCTCAACTTACAACTCGAATCCAACCCCAATGCTCTTAAATAAACATCCTTAAATGTAATTCTTCTGTCTATAAACTTTCGAAAATCGCTATTATTTTCCTCATATCCAGATCTAGTTATATATATCTCACCTGCTACAATTGCATTTCTTTTTTTCTTTTGCTCAATCGCAGCAATTTCTTCCGCCGAAAAATCATAAATGATATATTCAGTAATTCCATACATACGCATGAGCGAAACATGCGACCTTTTTATAATTGGAATTCCTTTCAGCCCATATCTTCTTTCCCACTCTGGTAAATACCCACATACTAACATGGTATCTCCGAGTCCATATGGGCAAAGTAAATAAACTCTATTACTAGCGTTCACTTCATTCCTCCTATCTAAAATGTGGAAAATTCATAATATCATTAAGATATACAGACATAATATTCTGTTTCAGTAATTCTTTCCTAATTTCTTTGCTCGTATCCTCAACACAAATTAACACAACATCAACTTTCGGTAATTTATCATCAGGCAAATAGCACTGAATCGGGCTGCTTATCAATGGATTTTTGTCAATTAAATATTTTACATTCATACCCTCGAATTGAAGACTATATAAAATTCTTTGCCCCACGCCTCCAAAACCGTAAATTGCTACAGTACGATAGTTTCTATTTATTAATTCCACAGATATACGCGGCACTAACTCTGTTACATTTGGATTGCATTTCTCAAATATCTTCTTCATACAAAACAAATCATAAAAAGCATAATTTGGATAAATAATATCCATGTATCTCACAAAACCATAAACCATATCACAAAAACCTGATCGTTGAGCAATGATTCTTCCCACCCTAGAGGCTAAATACGCTAATTCTTTCAAAGTCAACTGTTCCTCATAATTTTTAAAAATTGGTTTTTGGGCCTCATTATTTATAATTACACGATATCCTTTTTCCTCCCACTTATTTGCTTCATTAACAAACCACCTATCTTGCACTCTTTCATGAATTCCAGCACTTTTTAATTCAGGTACTAAAAGCACAACTTTATCATAGTCTAAAATCTTCAATCTCTCTTGCAGATTTAGAATTTCAAATGGTCTATAGGGCGGAAGTTTGGGCAATATATTGTCTTTAATTCCAAAATGTTTTAAAAACATTTCTACAAATCCCACCTTGTGATTTAAAAAAACAGTATTTAAGCACTTATTTTTACCAAAGGCAGGATGAGCCACAAAATATCGTCCACAAGCAGGAGCATCTAGCTCATTTGCAAATATCTCTAACTCCGCATCATCAAACGTGTTGAATTCGTAGGTATCAATGCCATACATCTCCATAATAATCTCATGTGATTTATTTATTACAGGAACAACTATCCCTCCATATAGTTTTTCTATATCCTCTTTTAATCCACACAGAATTACGGTATCTCCAATTCCATAAGGAACAATCATATAAAGAAATTTATTCGTTTCTTTCAAAATATTTCACCATCTGCTCATTCGTCATAAGACCTTTTTCACAGTAGCCCACTCCACTATTAGAAAAGCAGGCACCTACATATTTTTTATTTAAAATCTTATGTTGACAAAAACTTAAAACAGTAAAATTATTCATTAGAACTTTTTCAGAGAAAGCTACTATATCATCATTCCAACAAGTCCAATCATCAAAGCCAACATCTCCCCATTTACTCTTAATACATCCTAAAATAATATGCTGTTCCGTAGTATATCTCCACGAGTATTTGTATTTATTCTTTTTTGTCCTATCTGGGTTTTTACATGAAAAATTAGCCATCTCATCTTCCGGTATCAAATCGACATTTTCATATAATAATTTTATGTCTTCAGTTAGCCCGAACAAAAACCAATCCGAAGGATGAAATGGTTTCGGCACTACGTGCCACTTTCCTGCAATATCGTGATAGCAAAAATCATTTCTAGTAAAAAGTTCACCAATAATTATTCTTTTTTTAAATAAAGAATATTTATTATCCCTTATCGGAAATGCATCCATATATTTCAAAATATCATCACTTAGTAATATCAAATCACTCCTCAATTTTAAAGTGTATTTTGTATTTACTTTCGCAATTCCTTCCTTAGTGGATACAATCTGCCGATTTCCATTGTTTGCGATAGGTTCTCTTGCATATAAGCCGCACTCACACGCACCTGGATCGTCATTTATAATTAGTTCATCATAGTCAACGTCGCAATTTTTACATTCTTCCCAAGTAGATAATATTATCTTTGCACCAGGCAAATACTTTCTTATGCTATCCGCCGTGAACTTTGTTATATCTGGGTCAACATACCCTTGTATTACACAAGTCACTTCCTTTGGATTTATACTCTCAGTTAAAAATTGTTCACATGGGTTTACATATAAAACTAATAATCTTCTTAAATATAAATTATAAAATCCATCAAGTTCCTCAAAATTTTTCCACGCATATTGATGTAAATCTTTTTTTGTCCCAGGGAAATGAATCACTAACATTCCTAAATTAGTCAATGCAAAAAGATTAATTAATTCTCCTGGTTCAAACACCAACGCATCTCCTTTACCATATTTTTCCCCATCTATGTCCATCTTTCCGGATAATATTACAATTAGTGTTGTATCCTTTTTCCTATAATATGCTGCATCCAGCGTATATCTGCCTGCTCCCTTAATGCTTATTTCAACACAATCATTTTTTACAATGCTTGGCTCAAAGTTCCCAACAAAATAGCCCTTTTTCATGTCTCCTATTTTCATCATTCTCATTGCTTTTCTCCCAACCTTTGTTTGCAGTTCTCATAAAACATATATCTTTCTATTTAGACAACTTGAAAAGCAGTCATTCCTTTTTTTACTGCTATATCAATATTCTCTTTTAAGTCATCAAATACCATTGTTTTCTCACTCGACACATTGAAATAATTCATCGCCTTTTCCCAAGCTTCCATATTAGGTTTTAAGTTTTTGACATCATTTCCCGTAATAATCAAATCAAATTTTAGTTTACTCAAAAAAATACTAATCACTTTTTCAGTGTTAATTCTTGATGCAGTAGTGATTAATGCCAAATAATAACTGTCGCTTATTCTATCTGCCATCAGTAACAAATGTTCATTTACCTTTCCATATCTTCTTAATTTCTCGCCATATATTTGCTCTTTATCATTATGCATAACTGAACAATCTTCATAATTTGCACCAGTTATTTCAGGAAGGAATATCCTAAAACTCTTACCAAAATACTTCTTTTTAAATTCTCCTTCATCAATATTCCATTTTTTTCCGTTCTTTTCCGCAACAAATTTGTAGGCTTCATAGTTCGCTCTTATAGTATCAACCAATGTTCCGTCCAAATCAAAAATCGCAAGCCTATCTTTCATTTTCTATCACATCTCCAATCTTCTCTCCCACTCTAATATTTATACTCTCGCACGCTGGATAAGGTATTTCTGCTGAAAATCCCTTAATCAAGGTCTGATGTGATCTGTAACATCCAGATATTGTTTCGTGTATTTTTATCCCAAAATCAGCCAATTTTGTCTCTAAAAATACGGACTGTTTTTCGTTCATGCATGTCAGTAAAATAATCTGCGCACCAACTTCAGACAATTTTCTCAACGTATCAACATTATTTTTGTCAAATACATAATCTTCTCCATCACATAACTTTGTTGAGTCAATAAGCACATCTTCAGCATTAATAATATAAGTTCGCCTCACATTTAAGACTGAATACCAATCTTTCTTTGTACCCCAATCTTCATAATCATCTGCTTCAATATAAGAATAAATACATTTTCGAGTACCAATAAGATATGAAATGACATGGCTTAAAAATATTTCATTCTTTATTCCTCTAGTTTGCGCCAAATGCTCAAACGCTTCACAAAAAAGGGCCGCATCATTAAATCCATACATACCAATACTTATATATTGTGATACTATCTTTTTTTCAATAATATCAGTAATAGCCCCTTGATCATTAATCATTAAAAAACTTTTTGCAGAAAGCCGCTCAATTTCCTTAGGAAATTTCTGCATATCAATTCCTGCAACAAAGCATTCATTGTCAATAAGATTCATTTTTATATAATTATCTGAATCCTTAACAGCAAAAGATGATGTCACATTGCATTTTTTTATTGTTTGATAAACGGTCTCTGATTGACAAGAAGTAAATTCATCTAAAATGCAAAGTTCAAACTTTTCAAAATAGAAATCACCAAAAGACTCTTTAAGCACTCTTTCTACATCATATTTCTCCACATGCTCTTTTACGGCTGTAACTATTATCCTATCGAATTCATGCAACGGTAATCCCATTATTGACTTTTTTACCATCAAATCACCATCCGGATATTTTAGTAACCATTTTGGTTGCATTCCCTGAAATCGTGATGATTTTCCAGCACACGGAATAATTAGTGTTTTCATAACCCATAACCTCTCAATTCTTTATTAATTTTTGCTATTGATCCAATCAAAAAATCATAATCTTTTTTATTTTGAGTATATGGCAATATTCTTAAAAGATTGAGCAACAATATATGATATACCGTCTCCAACAAATTTTTTCCGTTATCCATATCTATGATGCGTTTGATACACAAATCCCTAAATATCAGCAGTCTAACTTCCAAGTTTGCATTCATTTCCCTATTTCTATATGACCAGTAGCATACAAAATCTTGTAATAATTTTGCCGCATCAATCATCCACGTATCATAAAACGAATCTAAAAAATCAATCAAATAGTACCCATCAATGCCAACTATAATATTTTCTAAAGTTAAATCGCCATGACAAGATGACGGCACCACAAATTCCCACGAACATCGATTCAATATTGATAACGCTTCTGATATTTCACGACAATTCATGTTGACAGCTGAATTACTATACATTGCACTAACAGTTTTTCTTATTTTCTCTTTAAACACTTTGCTAGCATTTAAGTCTTTTTTTTTAAACTCAGCAAAATGCTTTGTTAGCATAGCAACAACACTCTCAACATCAGAAAGCTTTATTAACTCTACATAATCTGCAAGAGTTGTTCCATTAATATATTCCATTGTAAAGTAATAAATGCCATTCCTATATCCATCATCATATACTGGACAATTTCTTAATTCCCCCAATTTTGTACTCACTTGTTTTCTTTTTTGTTCTTGAAGTCTTTCGTTATATGCAATACTAGGAGAAACCTTGCAAACTTTGCAATCGTTATCTGAACTAATTATCTCTAAATCGCATCCAGAATATCCATTTAATTTCATATTTTTTCTCCGCAAATCAGCATATCATTTCCCCAAATACCCACTCGAGCATCAAAGAACAATTGTACATTTAATATCCGGTGTGAATTTAGTAATAATGAAATGGTTGTGAATCTGATATATACAGTAAATCTTACTCCTAACGCATCACTCTTCACATTTAATTGACGCGTATAAAACCGTTTCACTCGAATCCTCTGCATAATGTCTCAGCCAGAAGTGATACTCCGGCACTAATTCATGCAAAAATTCCAAAAATTTTGATGTGTCTCCCGGCTTATGATAGGTACAAATCGCCAAAAGAGGCTTATCACGCATTATTGTTCTTTTTGCGCCAACTAATGCTCCCATTTCAGCTCCTTCAATATCCATTTTAATGAAACCCACTTCCGTTTCGCCAACCACCTTATCAATTTGTATAGTTTTTACCTTTTCGGTGCGTGTCCCAATAGTGTTTTCATTACTATCTGATGTAAATCTACTCATACCTTGTAGTCCGGCTTCAAATAAAACCTCACTTTCTTCATCAGAACATCCCATCTGTATTACCTCATAATCATAAACATGATTTGATTTCATAGCTTGCTCGCACATAACAGCGTTTTCAGAATCTGGTTCAAAAATGTAAATTTTTGAGTAATCTCTATTACAATACTTGGCAAACTCTATACTCGTATATCCATCATACCCTCCACAATCCAAATAAGCTGTGCCTTTTTTAAAGAAATTCATAAATTCAAAATATTGCTGATGACATTCTCCGTTATAATTAACAGAATTATTCAATTTGTGTAATGTCGGGATTATTCGCTTCTCTTCAAAATTATTTTCTACTAAAAAAGCCTTAATCGCATCAAAGCTTCCATAAACATTTGACGCTGCAATAGCAACGTAAACCTCTTCTTTATTGTTTATCAACCAATCAGGAGAATAGACTTTTTTTTGATATACCCCATTCGCATATCTATCATAATCACGATCTATAAATCCGTAAAAATCGCAACCAAAATCATACAAGCGAATCGCTAAAGCTTTCCCCCATGCTGCAGTACCATATATAACAACTTTATCTCCTTTTGAATTATGTCTAATTATTTCTTGTACCGTCGCCATTAATTCATGGATAATATCCAAATCCAACTCGCTTAAATTGAATCTGTGTCCATAAGGTGCAACATATAAGTTAGAAGAAAGTTTCTCTATGTTCTCTTTAGAACGATCAAAATCAACCAACATTCTTGCTAAAAAAACTTGCTTTGATTTATCATCCTCCAACATGTCATATAACTCTTTCATTTTCAAAAATGAATCCACCATGTTTTCCTCCTTTGAAATCGCTTCAAAATTATTCTGAGTCATTTAACATTTTTTCCACTAAGTTTTCACATTCTTTCAAATTCCTCTTTATATATCTTATTATCAAAAATATAATATCTAAAAATGCGTCAATTTTAGTGTAGATAAACATTTTTATTAAGTTACCACAGATCCTTACCACTAAGTTGCGCCCCTATACCACCACCAGGATGATTAACCTTAAAATCATCCAAGGTAATTCCCAGACGCTTTCCAATCTCAATTGCTATCCCCTGAAGTAGAATCAGATAAACTGTTGTTGAATTATTAGGAACTATATTCCACTCATCTCCTTCTTCCAGAAGACGCATTACAAATAGTTTATCCACTATCTCAGCACTCTTACAGTCATCATAAAAGGTTAGAAGCCATGTATTCGTTCCTCTCTTCTTCAGGTACTCTGCAAGTGCTACTGTTTCATATGTATTGCCTCCTTTAGAAAGAAGAAGTACCAGATCATTCTTCCCAACCATTCCCAGGTCACCATGAACAGCAGTATTGGTATGAAGGAATCTGGCATCAATTCCGAATGAATTAAGGGTCCCCACGAACTTTTCACAAATGGGAACATTTTTACCAAGACCGCTGGCTATTATCTTGCCTCCATTCTCTAATGACTTGACGCATTCAGCGATTAGCTGTTCATATTTATCTTCAGGAATTGATGCTATCGAATCTTCGATTACATCAAATACTTTCTTATAATATTCAAGCATTCACATCTCTCCTTCTGTTTCTAATTGCTCACAGGACATCTTCCAGATACCATAATCCGTTATAGAATGCCCCACATATAGAATCGTAATCCTGCCAGGCATATGTCGTTAATGACAACCAAATCACTGCATGTAACAGCTTAATCTCATATCGATCTGCTCTTGTGAATGTAAAGAAATCATCCTCTAACTCTTCCCAGTGGTTCGAATCTATAGTAAGCTTTACACCTTCTTCCGCATTATCACTAATCTCCAGCCTAAATCTTTTCAAATTAAACTGATCGTAATTACCTACTATCGAATAGAATAGTTTTGCCCAGTCATATCTGGGGTCGCCATATAGCTCTGTATATCCAAAATACCCACGCGGATCTATAAATACAGGAGTATTATCATCCCGTACCATCAGATTAGAAAAAGTGCAGTCACCGTGTATAAATTTAAACTCCCTGCAATTAGTCTTTAGTTCATCAAGCTTTTCTTCAAATTCTCTAAGATAATAAAAAACATTTCTACATTTTTTACCATTTACTGTAATGGTTTTTTCCTTTGCAAAAGGAACTAAATCCTGAATCTTGCTAAGCCTTGCAAGTGTTTTATTGTAGTAAGCATCCTGAATACTAAATGTATCTGTTGGAACACTTCCACTATCATGTAGCTTTTTAAGTGCTGCTACCCACGCATCCAATATCTGTTTCTTTTGCTCATATTCAAAATCACAGTCATAGATATTTCTGCCGTGAATGAATTCCATCTGAAGTGGATTAGTATTATATATTTTGGGCAATTCCGGAATATTTAAATCTTTGGCCTTGTCATACCACGCAGTTTCGCGCTTTGCCAGTTTAACTCCCTGCTCGTCTACCGGTTCCTTGGTAAGTACTTCACCCTCAACCGTTATCCTGTTGAAAGGTCTGTATTTTGGAACAGCTATCTTCTTGTACTCTTCAAGAAGACCAAATTCCTTTGTTCCTGCAAGTCCTACTGTTTTAAAAGTATTACCTCTCTCGCTTATCCACCTGACAAGTTCCCCGCTTTCAGGAATTCCATCAAGCTTACCTTTATCTGTGAACAGAAAGAACCCAGCTACGCCATACTCCTCTGACCGTTCCTCCGCAAACCTTCCATTCTCATATTTCCATCTGCATGGAAATGTTTGAGATAAACCAACATAATCATTTTGAGGTTGGCTCTCTCCTTCGTATTCATTAGGAATCTCAAAATTTGCAGGAAGAATCAAATCAGACCAGATTAGCATAAATGCTTCATTTTCAGGTATGAGCTCTAATGCCTGACTTACGCCGCCACAAGTTCCTGCTCCGGAAGCATCCACAATCTGATATTTGACATCAGCAAATGCTGCCAAATACTTCCTCATTACTTCTTTTTTATAATCTGCAATTATTACAAATCTCTTATCGGGATATTTTCTGAACAGATGAAACAGCATTGGCAAATTTTCAATAGGCACCAATGCTTTAGGCTTATTTTTTGTTAGATATTCAAGGCGAGTACCTTTTCCACCCGCCTGAACAATTATATATTCCATATGTCCCCCTCAATAAGAATCTCCCCATCTTGCAATTCTTAAGTCTATATCACCTCAAACAAACCTTATCAAAGAACAAATCTTCTCTTACATAGATATGGTTTTCCCAGGTGCTCCAGTAATGCACATACCCTTTTTCCTGCATCAACTTCTTGAACATCCACTGTCCATACGGACTTCCTGCATATTCGATACAGATTACTTTTACCCTGAATTTCTCTGTATCTATAGACTTCATAACCTGGTAATCCAGTCCCTCTATGTCAACGGACAGAAAATCAAGTTCCTCTGCGTGTACTCCTTCCAATATTCCATTTATATTTTTCACAGGAATATCTATTAAATCTGCCTTGAAGGAATCATTTTCTCCGAATGTTTCTCCATCCCTTAGGAAATGATTATGCCCCGGTCGAAGAGGATAGCTAACATAGGTCAGTTTTCCATCCTCTCCATCTGTAGCTCCGGCATTTATCAAAGTATCGTTCGGTCTATACTCTCTGATAAGCTCAGCCATTACCGGGTTAGGTTCAACAAGGACTCCCCTACCGGTGCCATAGAATGTGAATGTGTTATTGTTTGCAGCCGGATGACATACGCCTATATCCATATAGAAAGGCTTATCAATCTGCAAACGCGCAAGTATTTCTTTAACTCTTACATCCTCAAAGGAAGTCGAGAATGATAAGTTAGCTTCATTTTCATTAGTACATACGAGTTTGCTCATTATGGAATCATATTCAATTTCACCCATAGCTTCTGCAATCTGCGGGTAGATGATTGACTCAACATTCGCAAACAGAATAATAAGTACTTTTGAATCTTTAGGGATATCCTTTATAACTTCCGGGCTGGATATCTTATTTCCACTAACATACTCCCCAACATGCTGTCCGAGGCCATTAATGACATAGTCAAGTTTATACATCAGAGGATTATAGTATTGTTCCATATAGGTATCACTATGCCCCCACGCTATCACATAGTCGTATTGGTCTCGTATCTTCTGAATATTAGTTTTGGTGAGATATTTCATAGAATCCCCCTGAAGTATTATTTGAATATTCGTACAATTCGCATAATTGCACTTACATTAACATGATATCATATACTTTTATCATCAACAATCGTACAAAACTGACAAAGAATATTAAAAAAGTATAAAAAAATACCTGGTAAGAAATCAAAATCCTTACCAGATATATCGGCATAATTCTTCAAATATTTATCACTAAAACTGCATATCAATAAACTTATCAAATCTTGGAAGCCTGAATGCAAGGAATCCATATTGCTTACCATCAAGAATACCGCTGTCTATAAGTCTTTTACGATATGTGGTAAATGTATTTGATGTCATTTTCAGATCACTGCGAATCTCATCCACCTTTAACGCACTTTTATCCGACTTCTTTAGCAGCTTATTCATTGACTTTAAAACTTTCCGATCGCCTTCAGATAGTTCATCCCATATTTTTTCGTATGCCAATTCAGAAAGTGTAATATCAAGCTTTTGATAAATAGCCTGACAAGCTTCATCATCTATCTTTTTCCCTGTGCTAAGTACGTTCCAGCTATGATAACCAAGAGCCTGAAATGCCAGAGAATATCCCTTTGTACAAAATGCAAATTCTTCTGCCTTCTCTCTTTCTAAGTCGAGTATTTCCTGGTAATCTGCGCATATAGCAGTTACATTAAGGCTCTCAAGCTCCTCAACCTTTGCTCTGTATAGAAAGGTCAATGATTTCTGATTTTTAATTGCATTTATATTCTCACGTAGCCCCGTCATCAACACATATATATCAAAATCCGCTCCAGCATAGGAAGAAAGAGCATGGTAAAATTTTGCGACATCATTACTGTATGTAATCTCATCAATTGTCACAAGCACCTTCTTGCCTGAAGCCTTCATGATTTTGAGCATCATTCTGATCGCATCTTCTTCGTTGGAAGCCACCAGATTTGCATTCTCCAAATGTACACCTATCCCTAGCACAGAAAAATCCAACTTCGCCTTCACAAATAGAGCCTTAATCTCCGGAATAAGGTATAGGTTTCTTGCAAGTGCATCAAGCAAATTACTCTCAGGATTCAAATCTACCGTTATCCAATCTTTGAGAGCGCCTATCTTATTA
>JAEEGL017008967.1_pt1 | contig 18479 bp, 15 predicted proteins | sample 9134231 | NCBI WGS metagenome assembly JAEEGL01 (sample SAMN16246548, study PRJNA631951) | gut metagenome | biome: gut microbiome; feature: rumen; material: fiber-attached | host: Bos | place: Iran: Karaj | collected 2018-10 | reverse complement strand
GTACTCGAAATATTGTAACTGTTCGAAGTGCCGTTGTCGTTGGTGATGTACATGCTGCGTGTGCCGCCATTGGCGGTGGCGCTGCCTACACACCACTGGTTGGCCTGCGTGCCGTTGATGAATTCCCAGCCGTTGGGGCCGTCTAGTTCGAAGTTGCAGCTGTAGGGCAGCCCGTCGGGCTCGCCGGAGAGGGTGGAGGCCGTCAGGCTGGCTGCGCTGCTATTCTCGGTGCCGCAGTCGGAATAGACGTAGATATAGTAGGTGGTGGCGGTGTCGAGGCCCGTCAGCGTAGTGTTGGGCGTGCCCGAGACATTCACCGTGGTGCCCATGTTCTGGCCCAAATTCGCAGCGGCGATGGGCGAAGTGCTGTATTCCACCACCCAGGAGGTGGAGGTGCCGTTCTCAGTCCAATGTAGGGCCATCCAGTCCACGCTGGCGCTGTCCATCACCAAATTGGTGGGGGCGGGGCAGGTGGGGATGTAGTCGACTGTCAGGTCGTCAATCATCAGGGTGTAGCTGTTGACGCCGCTGTTGGGGATGACGCGCATAGCCATGCGGGTACCTGTGCCGGTATAGTTGTTGAAGTACACCGTGTAGAGGTAGTACGAACCATGCCAGTTGCCGCCGCTGCCGGGGGTCAGGGCAATGGTGTCCACAGGGACAAAGGTAGTGCCCTCCATCACGCCCACCTCGAAGAGGAAGTTGTGGCTCATAATAGAGGCGTAGAACGAGAGCTGCAGCAGGTTGATGTCGTCCATCTCAGGCAGGGCGGCAAGCTCTGTCTGACCGGTAGAGCTCTCAAACTCGAAGTACACGCTGCCGTTGCGGGCATTGTTGGCATACGAGTACCCTGCAGGGAAGGTGCCCGCACCGCTGCTGCCTGACTGCAACTGCTGCCAGCCGGTAGGCAGCTGGCCCGTGCTCAAGCCTTCGAAGCCCGTAGAATACGGTAACGTAATCTGGGCCATAGTCACTCCTGAAGCACATAAAAGTGCCATCAAGAGGAACCATTTGCGTAGGTGTTTAAACATGTTGATAAAATAATTAGTTAATAAATAAAAAAATACTAAAATTGTCAATAAAAAGCACCCTATCCCTTTCGCAACCTGCCAAAATAACAACTGCGGAGGTCGTGGAAATGGCATTTAAGATGCGCGCTATGTTCTATAAATGATACTATTAGGTGCAAGCTCTATAATACTTTTAAAATGCAAAGATACAAAAAAAATTGAAAGTTGAAAGTTGAAAGTTGAGAGTTGGGGGTGATACAATATTTTTTGAAAAGGTGCGTTATAGCAAGTATGAAAAAGATGCTTCTATTTTGCCTGCTTCTGTTGCCCATGCTTGGCATGGCGCAGGACTACGATTTTGCCAAGAAGATTGGCGGCAACACACTCTATTTCTATATTACCAGCACGGGCGGCAAGAAGGGTGCCACGGTGGAAGTGACCTACCCTGGGACATCGGAAGAGGAGCCGTGGAAGGGCTTCTCCAAACCTGGCGGACAGCTCTCTATCCCCGAGAAGGTAACCCCCGACCGCGCCAAAGGCCGTCATGCCGACCCCGAGGACGACGACACGACTATTTACACGGTGACATCGATCAACTACTGTGCTTTCAGTGGTTGCGACCGCGTGACGCGGCTGGTCATTCCTGCCACGGTGACGCAGATAGGCGAGAGCGCCTTTGCGGGGTGCAAGAGGATAGAATATATCGTGGTGGAGGCTACGCAGCCGCCGAAGATGGACGAATCGGCATTTGACCAGGTGGACTTGGATATCCCCCTGCGGGTGCCACCCGGAACATACGAGCTGTACAAAGAGGCGGTAGGCTGGCGAATGTTTACGGAAATATTGGAGTATTAATTAGTTGAAAGTTGAAAATTGAAAGTTGAAAAATGTCGGGGTACCGCAGCAACTTTCAACTTTCAACTCTCAACTCTCAACTTTCAACTTATTATGAATAGAGAAGAAATAGCAAGAGAATTGCATGAAAAGGGCTGTAACTGCTGCCAAGCGGTGGTAATGGCATTTAAGGACAAACTGCCTATCGACGAGCAGGCGGCAATGCAGATGGCGTCGGCTTTCGGGCGCGGCATGTCGGGTATCAAGGAGACCTGCGGGTGTGTCAGCGGTATGGCGATGGTGTGCGGCCTGACAGGCAACACGATGATGTTTAAGGGGCTGGCCAACCGTTTCCGCGAGGAGAACGGCGACACCAACTGCCCTCGGCTGTTGCAGCTGCAAGGGAAGGGGCATTCGTGTAACGATTTGGTAGGCTGTGCTGCTCGACTGCTGGAAGAGGTGGTTTGATTGATGGTATTATCGGAACTGTCGGAGGAATCGGAATAATTGGAGGAGTCTGACGAAGTAATAAATATAGGTCTATGAGAAAAATATTACTTTTTAGTTTATACCTTTTAGTTTTTGCTGCTCTTGGAGCCCAGACACTGAAAACACCTTGGACAGAGAAGGTAGACAGGCAGTGTCCGCATCCGGAATATCCCAGACCCATACTGCAGCGGTCGCAGTGGCTCTGTCTCAACGGGCAGTGGGACTACGCCATATTGGACAAGGGCTGTGTGGAGCCCACTAAGTGGGACGGCAAGATAACGGTGCCGTTCTGCATCGAGTCGCAGCTGTCGGGCGTACAGAAACCGCTGACGGAGAAACATGAACTGTGGTATCATCGGCAGTTTGAAGTGCCTGCCAATTGGAAAGGGCGTAGAGTGATGCTGAATTTTGGGGCTGTGGATTGGCAGGCGGACGTGTATGTGAACGACATACATGTGGGTAGCCATCGTGGTGGCTACACAGCCTTCGGGATAGACATTGCGCCATACCTCAATGCCAAAGGCAGCCAGCGGTTGGTTGTGCGTGTGTACGATCCCACCAATAAAGGCTATCAGCCCATCGGCAAGCAGACCCTCTCTCCACGTTCCATCTGGTACACAGCTGTAAGCGGCATCTGGCAGACGGTGTGGTTGGAACCAGTGGCGGCGAACCATATCACCCATATCGCCACAGCTGCCGACATCCGTCATGGTAGTGTGGAGTTGACTCTACAGAGCAGTGAGGGCAATGACGGAAGCATTGTGGAGGCAGTACTGACTGATGGCGACAGGACTGTGGCAACCGCCAAGGGTATGCCTAATGGGACGTTGCGCCTGAGGGTGCCGGAGGCGAAGCTCTGGAGCCCCGAGAATCCGTTCCTCTATGGATTGAGACTGACCATGAGAAAGGAGGGTAAGGTGATAGACGAAGTGTCGTCGTATGTGGCCATGCGAAGCATCGATGTGGGTCGTGACAGAGAGGGATATATGCGTATGAGGCTCAACGGGAGGAACTATTTCCAGTATGGCCCGCTGGACCAAGGGTGGTATCCTGACGGTCTGTATACAGCTGCCACCGAGGAGGCGATGCGCTATGACTTGGTGACGACCAAGCGGTTGGGATACAACATGATTAGGAAGCATGTGAAGGTGGAGCCCGACAGGTGGTACTATTTGTGCGACAAATTGGGCATCCTCGTGTGGCAGGATATGCCTAGTGGTGACTATGGCAACCAGTGGGAACCCAACAAATATAATGGTGGCACTGACAGACTGCGCAGTCTTGCGTCGTCGGAGAACTACTATCGCGAATGGAAGGAGATTGTAGACCAGTGCGGCCAGCATCCCTGCGTGGTAGTATGGGTGCCCTTCAACGAAGGCTGGGGACAGTTTGAGACGGAGAAGGTGGCAGCGTGGACCAAAGAGTACGACCCCACGAGGTTGGTTAACCCCGCCAGTGGGGGCAACCATCGCGATTGTGGCGACCTGCTCGACCTGCACCACTATCCGAATCCCGCCATGTTTCTGAGCGACCCCAACCGAGTGAATGTGTTGGGCGAGTATGGCGGCATAGGGTTGCCGTTGACGGGGCATCTGTGGAAAGAAGACCAAAACTGGGGCTATGTCAAGTTCCAGAACAAGGATGAGGTGACGGCGGAATATGTCAAATATGCCGAACAGTTGAAAGGCTTTGTGCAGCGCGGCTACAGTGCGGCGGTGTATACCCAGACCAGCGACGTGGAAGGCGAGGTGAATGGCCTGCTGACCTACGACCGTCGAGAATTGAAGATGGACCCTGAGGCTGTTGCCAAGGTGAATCGCGAGGTGATAGGGATAATCAATAACAGACAAGATATGGAACTAATCACACTTACAAACCGACATGGAATGAGTGTCGGTATTACCAACTATGGTGGTCGCATCGTGACGCTTATGGTCCCCGACCGCAACGGCAAGATGCAGGATGTGGTGCTAGGATTCGACAATCTGGAGGATTATCTGCGCGAGAACCACCAGACGGACTTTGGTGCCGCCATCGGACGCTATGCCAACAGATTGGGCGACGGTCGCATCACGGTGGCAGGCAAGACTATCCAGCTGCCGCAGAACAATGGCCGGCACACCCTGCACGGCGGCCCTACGGGCTGGCAGTACCAACTGTTCAAGGTGGAAAGCGCGACAGCCAACAGGTTGGTGTTGTCGCTGGTGAGTCCGGATGGGGACAACAATTTCCCAGGCGAGGTGCATGTGCAGTTGACCTATACGCTGACCGACGACAATACGTTGGACATCCAGTATCGCGCCACCACCGACGCGCCTACAGTCATCAACATGACCAATCATAGTTATTTCAACCTCAACGGAGATGGCAACACCACGATTCTGAACCACCTGCTGACAATTGATGCCGACCGCTTTACGCCAATAGATAACAGCTATTTGCCTTTGGGAAACCTCTTCCTTGTAGATGGCTCGGCTTTCGACTTTCGTAAGGCCAAGGCGGTGGGCAAGGAGATAGACAGCGACAACCTGCAACTGCAAAACGGGAACGGATACGACCACAACTGGGTGCTCAATACCAAGGGCGACATCACCAAGCCCTGTGCCCGATTGGAGAGTCCTGCGACAGGCATTGTGATGGAGGTGTTCACCTCTGAGCCGGGAATGCAGGTCTATACGGGCAACTTCTTGGACGGCACCGTCAAGGGCAAAGGCGGCATCGCCTATCCCCAGCGCAGTGCCATCTGCTTGGAGACACAGAAGTATCCTAACAGCCCCAACAATCCCCAATGGGTCGAGTCCAATGCCTATCTTAACCCTGGCGAGGTGTATGAGAGCCACACGCAATTCAAGTTCTCGCACCGATGAAGAAGAGGGTAGTCATCGCGCTGGCGGTGCTGTTGGCACTGTTGGTGTTGGCAGGCACGCGCTACTACCGTGCTGCCACCACTACGAACCCGTGGCAGGTGATGAGGGTGGGAGACATCCCCACACCGCGAGGCTACACCCGTGTTGAGGTGGAGGACAGCAGTTATGCCGCGTTCCTGCGTGCTATCCCTTTGAAAGAGAAAGGTGCGAAGCTGCACCTCCATAGCGGCATGGTGGCGAAACATCAGTTTTTGGCGGCAGCCATTGTTGACCAGCCCCTGCTGAACAAGAACGAACAATGTGCCGACGTAGCAATAAGACTGTGGGTGGAATACCTGTTGCAGAATGGTCGCGTCGGAGAGATTAGTTTCACCGATGTGCGCGACTCGGTGCTGCGCTATCGTTGCGACACCGTCGTGGAGGACAGCCTGCAGCAATACTTCGAGACATACTTGGCGGAGGTCTTTAAATGGTGCAATACGACGAGCCTCTATCGCGAAACCAGCCCAAGAGAATTCATCGACGTGCAAGCGGGCGACATACTGGTGCATCCCGCCGAGCTGGGCGAGGAATACGGCCATGCCATAGTGGTGGCTGATGTGGCGAAGAACGCGAATGGGAAAGTGGCGATAATGTGCCTAGAAGGCAACACCCCGGCACGCGAAAAGCACATTGTGCGCAACAAGTGGCTCTGGCGCGGCCCGTGGTTTATTATTGACAAGAACGACAAGAATATTGCGTTTATAAAGAGTTGTTTCCATCAAGGGCAACTACGGCACTATTGACTAGCGTGTTGCCAGCACTTTACAACCAAACTTCAGTAGAGGCAGAAAACAAAAAACGCCACTTCGGCAAAGAGGTGGCGTTTTTATTTGTTGTTCTCTTTATTTATTTGTTCTCAGCGTAGGCAATGTATTTGTCTACCTCACTGTATTCGGGACTTTCGGGATAGTTCTCCTTAATCTTCTGGAACGCTTTCACGGCATCATCGTTCTTGTCGAGAGCGATATACATCATGCCGGCCTTCCACAGGGCGGTGGGGGAGACGATGAAGTTGTCGGCCTTGGCGGCAGACTTCTCATAGTATTTGGCGGCCTCGGCAGCATTCTCGAGTTCGGCGTAGGCATCGCCAATCAGCATCAAAGCCTCAGCACCGGTGAAGGCATCCTTGCCCTTGTACGACTTGAGAAGGTCGATAGCCTCGTTGTACTGGCCTAGGTTGAGCTGGCAGATACCGGCATAGTATTTTGCCAGATTGCCCGACTTGGTGCACTTATATTCGTCGATGATGTCGTTGAAGCCCATGAACTGGTCGTTGCCGTTGAGAGCCTGCTCGAAATTGCCCTCGTTGAACCACTGCTCGGCAGCAAACATATCCTCGGCGGCACGCACCTGACGGGGCTGTGCGACGAGAGCGATGTAAGCCCAGATGGCGAGTGCGACCACTATGACGGCACCGCAAATGATGGAGAGCTTCTTTTTGTTTTTACGGATGTACTGTTCGGTTCGGGCGACAATGCCGTTCACCTCGAGGTTTTTCTCTTCTTGATTATCTTTCATTAGTATCTGTTTTTTATTTTATTATCGGAATAGAATGGTGATTTTCGAGGTTGCAAAATTAGTCATTTTTTTTCATTGCGACGATATTTTTTTTATTTTGTGTGTTTTTTTTATTGGAAGGATTATTTTTAACATTTTGTAATACCTTGTGCTGTAGTATGTTGTAGAATGTGGTGCGTTTTTTTTTGTTGAAAAAAACTTTTTTCTGCTTTTTTTGACTATCTTTGCAAATCGGTTTTTATGCAAAGAATATTTAATGTCGTTCGTCTATGAATACTAAAGTCGAATATTTGGGACTGAAATTGAACAGTCCGATAGTGGCGGGCAGCTGCGGGCTGACCGCCAATGTTGACAACCTCTGCCGGCTGGAGGAGATGGGTGCGGGTGCCGTGGTACTGAAGTCGATTTTCGAGGAGCAAATTATCTACGATATCAAGCGCAACACGCATGTGTATGCCCCTGTGGGAAACTATGGCGACAGCTACGAGTATATCGCCCAGCACGTGGCGGACGACTCGGTGGCAAAACATTTCGCCCTTATCCGCGAGGCAAAGAGGAGGATATCGATTCCCGTGATAGGCAGTATCAACTGCTTCTCGTATGAGAACTGGCTGACGTATGCCAAACAGTTTGAGGATGCAGGCTGCGACGCGTTGGAGCTGAACATGGCGATTATGCCGTTCGAGACGTCGCTGTCGACCGACGACGTGGAACGTACGTTCGGCAATATCGTGCAGTCGCTTAAGAAGTCGATTAGCATCCCCATCAGTATCAAGGTGGGTACTTACTTCACCGACTTGGCGAAGTTCATGCAGCAGCTGTCGTGGACTGGCATCCAGGGCATCACGATGTTCAACAAGTCGATGCAGATTGACATCGACGTGGAGGAGGAGAAACTCTGTAATGCCGACTCGCTGACCTTCCCCGGTGAGCTGTACAACACGCTGCGCTGGACTGCCATCTTGAGCCGCAAGTTGCGTTGCAACCTGTGCGCAACCACGGGTGTGTCAGATGGACTGGACGTGGCGAAGCTGCTGTTGGCGGGTGCCAACGCCGTGCAGGTGGCTTCCTGTCTCTACCGCAACGGGGTGGACTATATGAAGACGCTCAACGACCAGCTGAAGGAATGGATGGAGCGCAAGGGCTATGAGAGCGTCGACCAATTCCGTGGCAAACTGGCAATGAAGGCCGGCGACAAGGCCTCGATGCTGATGCGTACCCAGTTTATGAACTATTTCGCAGAAATACGATGATAATTGGGTGTTGAGATTTATTTGGCTCGTCAGCCAACTCTCAACTCTCAATCTTCAATTCTCAACTCTAAATTCACATGGACAAACCTACAAGACTGTTTGACTTGCTGCCTTACCGCAAGGCGACACGTGCTGACCGTGCCGTGCTGGTCTCCAAAGAGCAGGGGCAGTGGAGGAAGATTTTTATCGACGAATATATCGAGAAGACGGATGCCATCAGCCACGCGCTGCTGTATAAGGGTATCGAACGAGGCGACAGCGTAGCATTGATTGCCGCAGACCGTCCCGAATGGAACTTTATTGACCTCGGTGTGCAACAGGCAGGTGCCGTATTGGTGCCGATATACCCAACCATCAGCGAGGACGACTACCGCTATATATTGAAGGACTGCGAGGTACGTTACCTGTTTGTGGAGAATGAGTCGCTGCTGCGCAAGGTGCAGAAACTGCTGCCCGACTTGTCGACGCTTAGGGAGGTGTTTTTGATTGACAGGAAGGAGGAAAATGTGGCGACGCTGGCGGAGCTTATGGAGGTGGGCCGCGCCCATGCCGACAAGGAACGGCTAGAGGAGCTGAAAGCCTCCATCGGACCGCGCGATGTGGCAACGATGATTTATACCAGCGGCACCACGGGCTTCCCCAAGGGAGTGATGCTGTGTCACGAGAATGTGCTCACTTGCCTCTACGGCGTGCAGGGTACGCCGAAGGCACACTTCTGCCGTGCGATGAGTTTCCTGCCGCTGTGCCATGTGTATGAGCGGATGATGAACTACCTCTATCAGTATATGGGCTACGAGACGTGGTATGCCGAGAGTATTGCCAAGGTAGTGGAGAATATGAAGGACGCACGGCCTCACATGATGACGGCGGTGCCGCGCTTTATTGAGAAAATGTACGATGGCATCTACCGCAAAGGTGAGTCGCTGAAAGGGATTAAGAAGAAAATCTTCTTTTGGGCACTTAAGCTTGCGTTGAGGTACGACCTTGACGGCATGACGTGGTGGTATAAGATTCGTCGCGGATGGGCAGATATGTTGGTGTACCACCAGATTAGGGACACCTTTGGCGGCTGTTTGGAAATGTTTGTGTCGGGCGGTAGCGCGATACAGCCACGACTGGCACGTTTCTTCACTTGCGTGGGGATGGACATCTACGAGGGCTACGGCCTCACGGAGACGGCTCCGGTGATAGCGGTGAGCTCGGCGGCACCCAACGGGCGCAAGCTGGGCACGGTGGGTCTGCCCCTGCCTGGCGTGGAGGTGAAGGTGCTAGAAGGCTCGAATGAGATAGTGTGCCGCGGTCCCAACGTGATGCTGGGCTACTACCGTCAGCCCGAGCTGACAAAGGAGGCTATCGACGAGGAGGGATGGTTCCACACGGGTGACACAGGAGCCTTTGAACCTGAAGGACAGTTGCGCATCACGGGACGTACGAAAACAATGTTCAAGACCTCGATGGGTAAGTTTGTCAACCCCGAGGTGCTAGAGGATAAATTTAAGGAGAGCCCGTTTATATTGGACATGGTGGTGGTAGGCGAGAACCAGAAGTTCGCCGCCGCACTGATTGTGCCCGACTTCCAGTTTTTGAAGGACTGGCAGGAACGCCACCGCATCTATTGCGACACACGCGACGAGATGGTGACGGACAAGAAGACGCTGGAACGCTATGGCAGGGTGATGGACAAGTATAACAAGAGCCTGGGCTCCGCCGAACAGATAAAACGTTTCAAGGTAATCAACGATGAGTGGACAACGGCTAACGGCTGCCTGACACCCACCATGAAGGTGAAACGGCAGGTGATACAGCAACGCTGCAAGGGATATATCGACGAACTGTTTAAGTAATTTACTCACAGAAATATTATTAACCCAACACTATTACATGATGGATAATTTACAAGAGAAGACTGCCAGTTTTTTCCGTTTTGAGGACCTGCGCATCTATGCCAAGGCTACTGACTACAGCGCCTGGGTGATCGCTAACGTGGGAACCCCTGCCAACGAGACGCAGCAAAACCTGATTAACTCGTTCTGCCACTCGTCGTACGACATTGCGCTCAATATTGCCGAGGGGTCATCTCGCAACAAGAGCCAATTTGAGCACTATCTGAAGATTTCAAAGACTGCCATCCGTGAGTGCATCGTGTTTACTGCCGTCGCCAAAAGCGTGGGACTGATGGATGAGGAACGGAGCGAGCAGTCGCGCGAGTACCTGATGGAGCTGACGCGCATGATTGGAGCCTTGATTATCTCATTGCAGCGCGGTGGACGTCGCCGCGATGAGGATGAGGGGGATGCGGATGGCACTTCTGGCGAGACCGACGCGCTGGATGCTATTGACACTAACTTTTAATGACTAGAAGGTCGAGCTTTACTTTTTAGTTTTCTATGTTTCCTGTTTTAGAGGGTCTGCGATTTACAGAGACAGGCAGTTTCTTCCTTGTCGCCGGTCCCTGTGTCATAGAGGATGACCACACGCCTTTTGTGGTTGCGGAGCGGTTGGTGTCCATCACCGAGCGGCTGAGGATTCCGTATGCCTTCAAGGCTTCGTATCGCAAGGCTAACCGTTCGCGGTTGGATTCGTTCACCGGTATTGGCGACCGTGAAGGGTTGGAGATTCTGCGTTCAATACGCCAGCGGTTCGGTGTGCCTGTCGTTACCGACATTCACAGCGAGCAGGATGCCGCGATGGCGGCGGAGTATGTTGATGTGCTGCAGATACCCGCGTTCCTGTGTCGGCAAACCTCACTGCTGCAGGCGGCGGCGGTGACAGGCCGTTGTGTAAACATCAAGAAGGGACAGTTTCTCTCGCCCGAGGCGATGAGCCACGCAGTGGAGAAGATGCGTCATTTTGGCAACGATAATGTGATGCTTACCGAGCGGGGCACCACCTTTGGCTATCAGGACTTGGTGGTGGACTTTCGCGGCATACCCATCATGCGGCAGAACGGCGTGCCGGTGGTGGTGGACATCACCCATTCTCTGCAACGCCCCAACCAACCGGCAGGCGTGACGGGCGGCAACCCTGAGATGATTGAGACCATCGGACGGGCGGCGGTGGCGGTGGGCTGCGACGGTCTTTTTATGGAGACCCACCCAAACCCCGCAGTGGCGAAGTCGGACGGTGCCAACATGCTGCCTCTCGACCGTGCCGAGCGTCTACTGGAAACCCTGCTGCGCATCCACAAGGCGGCAGTTTAGTGTAATATAAAAAAAACTCGTTATGCAGCTTAATCTAGAGAGACCTATCGTTTTTTTCGACCTTGAGACCACAGGTGTCAATGTGGGGCAGGACCATATTGTGCAGATATGTCTCCACAAGGTCAATCCCAACGGTGTGAGCCTCACGGTGACTTATTATGTGCGGCCGGTTGACGCAAAGGGTAACACGGTGCATATACCTGAATATACCACCCAGATACACGGTATCTCGGATGCCGATGTGGCTGATAAACCCTCCTTCCGCGAGTTGGCGACGGAGATAGCCGAGTTTATAGGTGATGCCGATTTGGCGGGCTATAATTCCAATAAGTTTGACATACCGCTGCTGGTGGAGGAGTTTCTGCGAGTGGGTTATCCGTTCGACATCAAGTGCCGCCGACTGGTGGATGTACAGAATATTTTCCACAAGATGGAGCAACGCACCCTTAAGGCTGCCTATCGTTTTTATTGCGGCAAGGAGCTGGAGGGGGCACATTCTGCTGATGCTGACACCATGGCCACTTACGAAGTGCTGTTGGCACAGTTGGACCGCTATCAGGATGCTGAGTATACCGCACCAGACGGCACTGTCAGCAAACCGATAGTCAACGACATAGAGGCTCTCAGTAAATTCTCGACAACCATGCAGTGGGCAGACCTAGTGGGGCATATAGGCTATGACAGGCAGGGAGTGGAGGTGTTTAACTTCGGGAAGCATAAGGGACAGACGCTGGAAAAGGTGTTCTCGGACGAGCCTTCGTACTATGATTGGATGATGAAGTCGGAGTTTCCACTCTCCACCAAGCAGTGTATTACCGAGGTGTGGAAGCGTCTGCGTGATAAGAAGAAACTGGCAGCACTGATGCAACGTTTTAACAATAAGGATTCTTTCTGAATTTAATCCTCACAAACTATAGTTAGTAATGGTCGGCCTTCAAGGGTTCCGAGAAGGTGGTCGTTCCGTTTGATGGGACCGACGCCAGCGGGTGTGCCGGTATAGATGAGGTCGCCTGCCGTGAGGGTGACGTATTGTGAGAGGTGGGCGATGAGCCTGTCTGGGGTGAAAAGCATGTCGCCGCTATTGCCTTGCTGCACGGTTGTTCCATTAATTTGTAAGGAGAAAGTGAGGCTGTCAATGGGTTTATGAAGCGACTCTAATGTGACAAAGGGACTGACAATGGCACTGCCGTCGAAGCCTTTGGATAGGAACCAGGGCATACCAGCGGCTTTGGCATTGCGCTGAAGGTCGCGGGCGGTGAGGTCAATGCCCAAAGCTATTGAATTGTAATATTGGTGGGCTTGCGCGAGTGGAATATGCGAGCCTGTCTGTTCAATGCGGATAACCAGCTCGAGTTCGTGCTGTAGGTCTTGTGTAAAGTCGGGATAGCGGAGTGTGGCGGGTGCGACGAGCAAGGCGGTGTCGGGCTTCTCAAAGAAGATGGGCTCGGATGGCGGAGCGGACTTCATTTCCGCCGCATGGGGAGCATAGTTGCGGACGACACAGAAAATATTCATCGGAGTTTTATTGGTTTTAAGGGTTAAAAGGTGCACATACCTTTTTTACTTTCAAATGAAGCGAACTAATAGTTTAATTTTATTTTATAGTGTATCCGACAATATCGATACGGCGGTCGCGGGCAGCTTCGAGGCTGTAGACCGAACGAACGCTCTTGGGGTCGCGGCGTGGGTCGGTAGGGGCGACGGTATTGGTGTCGGCGGCTCCGTGGGCAACAGTTTCCAACTTGAGTTTGCCGTCATTAAGATAGGGGAGTAGTGCTTGGTTGTTCCACCGGATGAGGGTGTTGCGGAAGCAGTCGATGCGGCGTTTGGAAATGTTGATGTTGTAGAGGTCTTCGAACAGGGGGCTGGCGAAACCGTCGATGGTGAGTGTCACATGATGGCCAGCAGCGAGGTCTGTTAGTAGGTATTCAAGCAGTGTGTTCATGGCTTGGTGGCCTCGTTGGAGGTCGTGCTTGAAGAAGTGGTCGACGGCCTTCTGCACTGAGTCGCGCTTGTGCCAGTCGGCAGGGTTGGGTTGTGCCCCCTTATATTCGTCGATGAGTTGGGTATAGTGGAGCCAGGTAGTAGTGTAGTCGAGGCGGGTGGTAGTGTCGAGGGTGTGGGGGTTGGGTTCGTCGTTGTGGAAGTAGAGGCTGATAGGAAGGAGGTCGGTGGGTTTTATGACTGTTGGTTCAATGACGGGCTGCAATGGGGTCTCGGGGGTGCGTAGTCGCCTCCAGCGGAAGAGGTCGTTACAACAGTTGCTGTCAGTGGTGAAGAGCGATCCAGGTCGGTTGGATGCGAGAAATCCACAGGCTTCGAGGTGGCGGGTGGTGTCGGTAGTGTCATTAATGCAGCGGCATCGGCAGGGTTGGAAGGTGAAAAAGAGGTCGTCGTAAGGGCTGTTTACTTCGGAACCAAGGTTGTTGGGTTGTTGCCAGCTGTTGCGCCAGCCGACAGAGTTGTAGATGTCATAGCTGCCTTGCCCGCCATCGCGATTGCTGGAGAAGTAGAGGGTGCCCTCTTCGTTACAATAGTAGGGGGTGACGTCATTGCTGTCGCTGTTGACGGGGGCACCGAGATTAGTGCAGTTGCCGGGTTTGCCTTCGGATATTAGTATGGCGTACCAGATGTCCATGCCGCCAAGTCCGCCAGGACGGTCGGAACTGAAATATAGTATAGTTTTGCCGTCAGGAAGGTAGCCAACGGTGGGATGGGTGCTGGTGTAGCCGTTCAGATTCACATCGCCACCGATTGGTTTGGGTTTGCTCCACCGGTTGTAGGTACGCTTGGTGTAGTAGATGTGGTGGATGCCTTCATCTTTGGTGTTGCCACGCGTAAAGTATAGTATGTTGTTGCGAGGGTCGTATGCTACGTTGCCGCAGTTGGTGCCGTTGGCGTTGAGTCCCCACTGGTTGGGTGTGCCTTTGCCAAGGGTGCCGTCGGTGTTGAGGTGTGCTTGGTTTATTGTGGTGAGGATGGGATTGAAGTCGATGAGATAGAGGCGGCTACTTTCTTCTCCTTGCATGGTGTTGTAGAGGAGCAGACTGTCGTCGACGACAATGGCTGCGGCTTCGCTGCCGGTGGTGTTGATGCCGTCAGTGATATGGGTGACTTCATAGTGCACTTGGCTTTGGGCTAGTAGGTTTGCTGAGAGTGCTATAAAAACAACTAAAATACTCTTTTTCATCGTGGCTGTAATTGAATGGTACGAATCATCTATTTTTCAATAGGGCTGGCATTTGAGTGCCTTGGTCTTTTTGCCTCGTTTAGACATGCGGTAGACCAACCCCATTTCGAAGGCTCCAATGGTGTTGGATGCAACGGCGAGACCAGATATGTTGGCATCGTAGCAGAAGTTGAATAGGAGGGCGTCGTATTCCATCAGCAGGTTGGCAATGATGGCGTCGCCATGACGGTAGGCGAGACCTGCACGGAGGCTTATTTGGTGGCGGCTGCCTTCGTCGAGATACCATTTGACATCGGCTCCATAGACCAGTTCGTGGTAGTCTCCCTGCATTTGGAACAGTAGTACCGGCATGAGCGACCATGTCTGCCAATGCCGGTATTCGGCGCGGGCATAGAGACTGTAGCGGCGCAATAGGTATGTGTTGTCAAGACCGAGATAGGAGATGTTGGGTTGGTTGATATTGCGCAGGGAGAGACCCACCTTGGTGTGAAGATCGCCGCTGGGTTGGTAGTACCAGGCGATGCCTGCGGCCAGAAGGGGGTAGTTGCTCTGCCAGGAGGGGAAGAGTTCTGTGGGGTCCTGCATCTCGGCGAGCGAGGGGTCAAAACCCGATTGGGCAAAGCCACCCTCAATTCCGAGGGATAGAAAATTGTTGCCATGACGGGTGAGGGCATGGTAGTATGCCAGCGAGAGGTGTCCCGAGGTGGTGCCGTAGTGTAGGGTGCCTGCATGGTCGGAGAAGAACGACGCTCCGACGCTGAGACCTCGGTGATGCGAATTGTCGCGCCACAGTGCCATCTCGCCCGTAATGGCGAAAGTCTGGAAGGGTATGCTGACGCTTGCCCACTGGTTGCGATAGATGACACCAAAACGTCCTGCTCCGTCGTAGAAGCCTGCATAGGCTGGATTGAGCAACAAGGGATTGGCGTCCACTTGTGAGAAGTGGATGTCCTGCGCTCCGGCAGTGGCAAGGGCGGTCAGTAGAACGAGTATGGCAAGCGGCTTCTTCATAGTGGTCTATCTTGCGTAGGGTGGCAGGGCGATATCGGCAGTTTCGCCGTTAAGATATTTGAAATATCCGGCGATACCTACCATGGCGGCATTGTCGGTGCAGAATTGTAACTTGGGGATGAACACCCGCCAGTGGTGTCGCTTGCCAAGGCGTTGCAGTTCTCTGCGCAGCAGACTGTTGGCAGACACGCCTCCAGCTATTGCCACTTGGCGTACGCCGCTCTGGTTCACTGCCTTTTCCAACTTCTTGACAAGAAATCCAATGATGCACTGCTGTATGGAGGCGCAGAGGTCTTCCTTGTGCATCTCAATATAGTTGGGTTCTTCGGCCAGTCGGTCGCGCAGGAAGTAGAGGAACGAAGTCTTGATACCACTGAAGCTGTAGTTATTACCGGGTATGTTCGGGGTGGCAAAGTGGTAGGCATTGGGGTTGCCCTCTTTTGCCATACGGTCGATAATGGGGCCGCCTGGGTAGCCTAGCTCCATTATCTTGGCAGCTTTGTCAATGGCCTCGCCTGCAGCATCGTCGATGGTCTGACCCAACACTTCCATGTCGAAATGACTGCGCAGCAACAGTATCTGTGTGTGTCCGCCCGACACCAGTAGGCAGATGAATGGAAATTCTGGTACTTGGCTACTATCGTCTTCTTTGATAAAGTGCGACAGCACATGCGCCTGCAAATGGTTCACCTCCACTAGTGGGATATCCAGAGCTTGGGCGAAACTCTTTGCAAAGGAGACACCCACCATGAGCGATCCCAGTAGCCCGGGCCCGCGGGTAAATGCCACTGCGTCTAGCTCATTTTTGTCGATGCCGGCGTTACGGATGGCGGCATCCACCACAGGAACGATGTTCTGCTGGTGGGCGCGGGAAGCCAATTCGGGCACCACGCCACCATATTGCTCATGCACCTTTTGAGAGGCGATGACATTGGATAGTATGCGATCGCCTCGCAGTACAGCGGCAGAAGTGTCGTCGCACGATGATTCTATTGCCAGTATGGTGGCGTTGGGGTGGATTGGTCGCATGGACGGGTTATTTCTTTTTGGTGTCGACACCTATGTCGTCGGGGTTGAGTATTGGGTCGTCCATTTCGTTGCACACCCGATAGCTGTTGTTAAGGGCGGAGCAGCGTGTGCCGGCCGTAGTAACAGTGGTGTTGGGACCAGTCCAATGGGCGTTGACCAATTCGTAGCAGCGGCACGATTTGCTGTCGCATGAGGCTAGGGCGAGTGCGCCCAATGCAAATAGAAGGATGAGTTTGAGTTTCATATTATTCTTCAATGTTAGTTGATTCTGATGTTTGAGTCCCAAAAGCGTTGATAAAGGTGGGCATGTACGAGCCTATTTCTATCTCGTCGACAAACAGCCATGCCTGCTCGCCTGCGCTGATGTGCCAGTCGGGCATCTTGCCGTAGTTGGTTGCCTTGATGCGCACATAGCGGCAGGTGGTGTAGCCTCCGCGACAGACGAAGGTGTGTTGCACGCTTTCTTCCTGACGGTCGCGAATGGCTGGGAATTCGGTGTTCTCCAACGATGCCCAGTGGGTGTAGTTTTTGCCGTCGTTCGAAACGCTCACGTCTATCTTGGTGGGGAAGAATATCCAGCTGCGCATATTGTCGAGGCAGTCTACTCCAACACTTGTCAGCGACTTGGACTGCAGCAGGTCTACCACCACATCCATGTCGCCCGTCCAGCCTTGCCAGCCGCCTATGCGGTAGTTGGTGACGCCGTAGAGGCGGTCGATGAGTCCTTGTGGGCCGTTCTCTGAGTATTGGGGTTCGGGTTTGGTGAGGTATGAGAGTTTTTTGTCGGCAATGAAACGTTTGCGTGTCTGCTCCACTATTGGGCTATAACCTTGGTTGGGACTGTAGGCCACGGCCTTGATGGTGATGTCGTTTTTGATATAGAAAGGATGGGTGTAGGGGATGGAATGGGTGTCGGGTATGCTGCCGTTGAGGGTGTAATAGATGCGGGTCCCGTTCTCGGAGGGAAGGGTTCGGGCGGTTAGAGATACCAAGGCCGAGTCGGTGAAGCAGGTCTGCCATTCATTGAAATAGGGTGCAGGAGTGACACGCTGCTCCTGTGGGAATGGCACTTGGCTCTCATCGTAGAACTGATTGGTGTTCCAGAATTTTCCAGGTTGCCATTGCGAGCGAGAAATTACTAAGTCCTCTTTTCCTTCGCGATGGATAGTCACTCGGTCAAAGAGGGGGGTGACGGTTACATACTCTCCACTGCCGGGGCATACAGGATAGAACCCCATCGCACTCATTACGTACCATGCGCTCATCTGTCCGCAGTCTTCGTTGCCACAGAGGCCGTCGGGGTCGGGGGTGTATAGCTCGCCAAGGATGCGGTGTACGGTGTTGTCTAGTTTGTCAGGGGCATTCACGTAGGCGTAAAGATAGGCGGCATGATGCGAGGGCTCGTTGCCGTGGGCGTATTGGCCAATCATGCCGGTGATGTCGCTTTGGTCACGACCAGTGGTCTCGCTGCTGGTGTTGAAGAGCGAGTCGAGGAAGGCCTCTGCCTTCTCCTTGCCTCCTATTTGGGAAATCCAGCCAGCCACGTCGTGGGGCACGTAGGTGCTGTACTGCCAACTGTTGGCCTCGGTGAAGTGGTTGTTCACCTCAGTGGGGTTAAAGGGAGTGACGAAACCTCCGTTGCGGCGGGCGTGCATAAATCCGTCGGGATCCATGATATTTTGCCACGATTGTGCGCGCCGCATGTAGGTGTTGTATACTTCTTGCAGGTAATGGTAGGTGGCTGAGGTGTCGGGTTTGAATACACCTCGCATCATCTCATTGTAAGCATAACGGGCTATGCACCAGTCGCCATATGAGTATTCCAGGGTCTTAGATACAGTCTCGTTGTCCAGTTGGCTGTCCAGATAACCCTGTGAGGCGTAGGACTGGTGAGTCTCGGTGCGGTTGGAAGTGGCAATCATGGCGTTGAGTAAGTCCAGTCGGCGTCGGTCAGTCCATTGGTCGAGAATACCGGCTTGTTGCGCTTCCAATATTACAGGGCAAGCGTGGTAGCCAATCATGCAGTGCGTCTCATG
>JAEEGL016250177.1_pt1 | contig 18480 bp, 16 predicted proteins | sample 9134231 | NCBI WGS metagenome assembly JAEEGL01 (sample SAMN16246548, study PRJNA631951) | gut metagenome | biome: gut microbiome; feature: rumen; material: fiber-attached | host: Bos | place: Iran: Karaj | collected 2018-10 | reverse complement strand
TTCCTAAATAGCTCACAATTTCCGGTGGCTATGACGAAGAGGTTCCACCTGTTCCCATACCGAACACAGAAGTTAAGCTCTTCAGTGCCGATGGTACTTGACTGGCAACGGTCCGGGAGAGTAGGTCGCCGCCGGATTCCATATTCCTCAGTAGCTCAATGGCAGAGCATTCGGCTGTTAACCGAAGGGTTGTAGGTTCGAGCCCTACCTGGGGAGCCAAAGAAACCTGATCAGATGATCAGGTTTTTTTGTGCTCCCCAGTAAATCGTAACGCTGTTACGATTTGGCGTACTTCGTCCGCCTGTAGGACTCTTTCTCGCCCTTCCGCAATCTCAATCGTCGCAGAGGGCTTTGCGAGGACGCTTCATCCCTCTGCTCGTTTCGATTGACTCGCTCACCTCGTTTTCGCTTGACACGTATCATCCGCAACTTTAATGGTCGCGACTCCCCACTGGGGAGTTCGCTCCCTTTCAGTTGACCTTAGAACCGATGAGATTTCCGCCACAGGCGGTCATCGGTTCTTCGCCCCCTGGGGAGCACGAAAACCAGATCGTTTGATCAGGTTTTTTTGTACTTTAAATATGCGTTGTTTTCAGGTATTGTATAAAGTATAATAGCAAAAAACAATCAGAAACGGAGGCGGAAAGATGCAGCGCCGAATTATAACCCCCGGACCGCTCCATGATGAGAACGGGCGGCTGATCGAGACAGGATATGCTACTGAACCGGTGAAAACCTATGACAGATCCCGTGTGGCTGCAAGCCGCCTGCGGATCAAGGAATGGGATTACTACGCTGTCTGCACGGACCGGTTTGCATTTGCCCTGACGATTGACCATAACGGATATATGACCATGGACAGTATTTCGCTGCTGGATTTTGAAAAAAACAGGCAGATTACCAAGTCCATGATGAATATCCCGCTTCTGGCACCGCGGAAACTGCCCTCAACCAGCGTGAAAGGCGATATCAGTGTGTCCGGAAAAGGATACCGGATGACCTTTGAGAATAACGGAAGCAGCCGGCGTCTGTCCGGATTTATGGACAGGTTTGGAAAAGAAGAAACGGTGGTCTTTGACCTGGCCCTGACGGACGCCCCGAAGGAAACCATGGTGATTGTCACGCCCTTCAAGGACCATCCGGAAGCGTTTTACTACAACCAGAAGATTAACTGCCTTCGTGTGGACGGGACCATTACGCTCGGAAACCTGGAGTACCGCTGTGATCCTGCGGATACATTTGCAGTGCTGGACTGGGGCAGGGGAGTATGGACCTATGACAATACCTGGTACTGGGGATCTGCTTCCGGCCTGGTGGACGGGGTACCCTTCGGGTTCAATATCGGGTATGGTTTCGGGGATACTTCCGCGGCCAGCGAAAATGTCCTGATTTATGACGGGAAGATTCACAAGCTGGGACAGGTTCGTTTTGAGATTCCGGTGAAGGAAGGGGAAACGGATTATCTGTCTCCCTGGACTTTCTCCAGTGATGACGGCCGGTTTGAGATGCGGTTTGAGCCCCTTATGGACCGCAGTGCAAAGACAGATCTGGGAATCATCTGTTCGGACCAGCATCAGGTATTCGGACGGTTTTCCGGTACAGCCGTCCTGGATGACGGCCGGTCACTGCAGATTGACCACCTGACGGGGTTTGCCGAAAAAGTCAGGAATAAATGGTAAGGAACATAAGGAGGAAACACAATGCTGAGTCTGGAACGGGCAGCGGAACTGAACGCGACCATGGTATCGGAGGAACACCTGATTATTCACGCGAAAAACGTCAGCTATGCCATGGGAGCCATGGCGGAGCATTTCGGGGAGAATGTGGAATACTGGCAGGCAATCGGACTGCTTCACGATTATGACTATGAGAAATATCCGGATGAACACCTGCAGCATACAAAGGAACCGCTGCTGGCGGCAGGGGTTGCGGAGGAGGATGTCCGGGCAATCCTGAGCCACGGCTGGGGAATCTGCACGGATGTGAAGCCGGAAACAAACCTGGAGAAGAGCCTGTTTACCGTGGACGAACTGACAGGGATTATCCAGGCCTGTGCACGGATGCGGCCGAACGGAATCCAGGATCTGGAGACCAAAAGCTTTATGAAAAAATACAAGGATAAGAAGTTTGCCGCGAAGTGCAACCGGGAGCTGATTCAGCAGGGGTGTGATTTGCTGGGCATGGATGTTCGTGAGGTCGCAGAAATCTGCATCGAAGGCATGAGACCGCATGCGGCGGAAATCGGGCTGGAAGGTACCGGCGCGGAATAAAACCGTTATAAAGGAATATGAAAAAAGCCTGTTCATTACGAACAGGCTTTTTGGTTATAAGGATCAGTAGTTTTCCGCGGAGATTTCGAAATAACTCTGGGGATGGTTGCAGACAGGGCAGACATCAGGCGCCTTGGTTCCCACAACGATATGACCGCAGTTGCGGCACTCCCAGACTTTGACTTCGCTCTTCTCAAAGACCTGCTGAGTTTCCACGTTCTTCAGCAGGGCACGGTAACGCTCTTCATGATGCTTCTCAATGGCAGCGACGCTGCGGAATTTGGCGGCCAGTTCCGGGAAACCTTCTTCTTCCGCAGTTTTGGCAAAGGACTCATACATATCGGTCCATTCGTAGTTTTCGCCATCGGCTGCCGCAGCCAGGTTTTCGGGTGTTGAGCCGATTCCCTTGAGTTCCTTGAACCACATTTTGGCATGCTCTTTTTCGTTTTCCGCTGTTTTCAGGAAAAGGGCCGAGATCTGTTCATAGCCTTCCTTTTTGGCAACGGAGGCGAAGTAGGTGTACTTGTTCCGGGCCTGGGATTCGCCTGCAAACGCGGCTTCCAGGTTCTTTTCGGTCTGGGTTCCGGCATAGGGATTTGACATGGATGATTCCTCCTTTAAAAATATTATGTCAGTCGTCCTTCAGAGTTGGCGGCAGGAAAAGCTGCAGGGAGCGGCACAGTTCACTGACCTGCCCGTTGAGAGCACGGGGCAGGAGAACAACATAAAGTGCCTGGTCTGTGGCAAGATGAAGACGGATGGTTTCATCGTTTTCCATCCGGACGGACGGACTGCCGAAGAGGGTCGGACCGGAAACCGGCATAAAATGGAAACCGTCTTCCATCAGGCTCAGCGCATTGGCCGGCCAGATGCTCCGGAGTGTCATGGGCTGGCCTTCAGGCGTCTGCCAGTACAGGGTAACAATCCGTGCGAAACCGCCGGAGACCTCCGCGGAGGAGGAGACGGCAGAGACAAACGTCATCCCTGAACCGCTCATGAAACTCATGACCGGTGCGGGGAATCCGGAAACCAGCTCTACAAAATCACTCTCACTGTCAATTGTCATGTCGGGACCGGATTCGGCAGCAGGCCGGGCCGGGGTTGCTCCCGTTTTGTCACTCTGCGGCTTGGCAAGAATCAGCGACGCGGCCAGCAGTGCAAGCAGGACAATAAAGACAACAGCACAGAGGATCCTGAGCAGGTACTTCCAGATCATTTTTCCGCCGGACAAGGAGCAGACTCCTTTCTGAAAGGGGGTGAAACGGCAGGGTTTTCACCCGTGGTTTCGTTCATTATATATGGGACGGAACAAAGCTGTCAAATGACTGCGCAGGCCGGCGCGTACAGGGCCGGACTTGCTCCGGGACCCAAAAGGATGTAAAATATTATTTCACGGAGGGATGGAAATGAAGTTCTTTCGCACGATCCGACGGATGCTCTGCCTGACCGCGGCGCTGCTTGTTTTACCGTTCGCCGGCGGCGCGGAGGATTCATTTGCGGTTGAGGATACCGGACTGGATATGAGTGAAACGCTCAGTATCCATTATCCCGTGGTGTCCGGATCCGCTGATGCGGGACTGATCAGCCGGATCAATGACCTGATCCGGGAAAAATGCGGGATCGGTGAGTATCTGACCAGAACCGCCCATCTGCTCACCGGCGGCAGCCTGATCACCGAATGGAAAGGCGGCATCATCGGGGATGTATTCAGCTGCGCCGTCTCCGCGGCGGGCACGGTGGAAAACACACGGACAACCCATGTCTGGACAGCAGCCACGGTGGATTTGCGGGACGGGCATGAGGTAACCTTTTCGGAACTCTTTACGGATGCTGAATCCGCCCGGGAGCGGATTGAGGCTTATCTGGAGGAAACAGTGGCGCCGGAGCTGAGCGCTCATCTGCAGAACAGCGAGCTGATTCCGCTGCCGGAAACATTTTATGTGGAAAAATCGGGACTGACGCTGCTGTATCCGGTCAACCAGCTGAATACGCTGAGCGACCGGGCGGGAGATATACGGATTGGCTGGAATGTGCTGCGGGATGAACTGGACCTGGGTGAAGACAGCATTCCGGGACGGATCGGCGCAGGGGATATGATTGCCCTGTCGGCAGAGAGTGCCGGGCAGCTCCGGGCTGCGGCGTCGGAAGGAACCCTGACAGGGATTCCGACCGCAATCGGGGACAGCATACAGGAACTGACAGACCGCTGGCATATGCTGACGGACCCGGACGGCTTTGAGGGAGGACGGCTGTTTTCCCTGGAAGGAGGCTGTTTCCGGGGAACATACCTGATTACTGACGATCTGAGCCGGAGCTGGGAAAAGAGCAAGGTTCAGGGAATCCGGATGGACCAGGGCTGCCTGTGGGGCCTTTGCCCGGGGGAAACCCTGCGGACGGAGTGGCTTTCCGAGCTGGGAGAGCCGGACGGAAACACGGAAATCGGAGAAGAAAAAGCAGAAGCAAACCGGCTGGCACCGGGCATCTGCGATTACTATCGCTGCGGGGAATATCTCCTGCAGCTGTACAGCGATGAAGAAGGAACCCTGGTCAGTGTAATCCTGACCGAATAAGAAAGGAACAGGGGAAGAATGGCGCAGAAAGGAAGCGGCAAAAGAAGACAGGCTCCCGCATATTCCGCCGACGCGATGGCGGTCCGGTATATGGCCGGACTGGCACTGATCGCGTTTGGCGTATTGGTTTTTATGGCTGTGGAGCTGGGCCTGTCCGGAAATATTTTTGAGGGGCTGCGCAGGCTGTGCTTCGGTTTGTGCGGAATCATGGCATATGTGCTGCCGGTTCTGCCGATCTGGGCAGGGGTGCTTGTAATCTGGTCCACCCAGCGCCGTGCGCCTGTACGGCAGTGGCTGTTTGCCCTGATTGCCTTTTTCGGATTATGCGCTTTTATTATGATTATCAGCGGCGCCCTGGAATGGATGAAGCGGCAGCGGAATATCAGCAGCTGGGGTGCGGTGATCAATGCGGTCTATGAGGACAGTTCCCAAAGAATGGAACGTGCCGGCGGCGGCGGTGCCGCAGGTGCGGTCCTGGCGTGGCCACTGTGGAATTATCTCGGAACTGTGCTGGGTACACTGATCTGGTTTGTCCTGACGGCATTCAGCCTGCTGCTGGCGGTGAACCTGACGCCTTCACGGCTGAAGGATATCTTTACCGGACAGGCAGGTGTCCGCCGGGAACAGCAGCGGCAGGAACGGGAACGCATGGAACAGCAGCAGATTGCCTGGCAGCAACAGCAGGCGGTCTGGCAGCAACAGCAGCAACAGGCCTACTGGCAGCAGCAACAGCAGATTGCAGAACAGCAGACATATCCGCCGCAGCAGCCGGCCCAGCCCGCATATATGCCCGGACAGGGTGTGCAGCAGCAACCCCTGCAGTCCAGGCCTGCACCGAATGACGGCGGGGTACGGGACTGGCAGGAACAGGTGGGCGCCGCACAGATGGCTGCCGGCCAGACAGGCCATCAGAGCAGCATTTTCGGCCGGAAACGCCAGGAGAATCCGTCGGCACCGGAAAAATCCTTTGTCAGCCGGATTTTCGGGCTTGGGAAGAAAGAAGAATATGACGGCCTGAGCGACGGAAGCACCATTGCGGAAGAGGAAGCGGCGCGCAAGGCAGCGGAACAGCGGCAGAAACCTGCGCGTCGGACTGCCACGGGGTCGGAAATCAATCAGCCCCAGACCCACTGGAAACCGGAAGCGGTGACGGAAGAAGGACCCGCGGAGCAGGAAAGAGAGCTGAAGCGCAGAAGCCGGACAACGGAACAGACGGCAATGGAGATACCGGAAGAAAAGCCGGTCGTCCGTCCGGAACCTGTAAGGAACGATTCACAGTACCGCCGGCCTGAACCGGAAAACAAAAAGCCGGCGGAAACCCAGCCGGCCAGGGCTGCTGTGCCGGTGGTTCAGCAGGAAATCGGCAGGGAAGCTTATAAACCGGCAATCAATGTACCTGCAAAGAAAAGAGAAGAAACCGAGGACGAAGGCACCTGGATGCCTACGCCTTACAATTATCCGCCGATCACGGATCTGGCAAGGCCGCAGCAGAACGCTGAGGATACCAGGGCGGAGGATGAAATGCGTTCCCGCAAGCTGGAAGAAACGCTGGCAAGCTTCCGGGTACAGGCCCGGGTGGTCAATGTGACGCACGGCCCGGCAATCTCCCGCTTTGAACTGGAGCTGGAGGCGGGAACCAAGGTCAACAAGGTTGCGGAACTGGAAAAGGATATCGCCTATGGCATGTCCGCCACCTCTGTGCGGATTGAAGCGCCGATTCCGGGCAAGCGCCTGGTCGGCGTGGAAGTGCCCAACCGCAAAGTGACCACCGTGACGCTGCGGGAGGTCATGGAAAGCGAGCAGATGCAGGCGGCGAGGTCGATTCTGACGGTAGCACTTGGCAAGGATATTGCCGGGAAACCCATCGTGTGCGATCTGTCAAAAATGCCCCATATGCTGATTGCCGGCCAGACCGGCAGCGGTAAATCCGTCTGTATCAATGCCATTATCAACAGCCTTCTGTACCGGGCAAGCCCGGATGAAGTGAAGCTGATCCTGATTGACCCGAAGGTGGTTGAGCTTCAGTGCTATAACGGAATACCGCACCTGCTGATTCCAGTGGTGAACGATCCGCGCAAAGCCGCGGCCGCGCTGGCCTGGGCAGTGGCTGAAATGATGGAGCGGTATGACCGTTTCGCCGAAAAGAAGGTCCGGAACCTGGAAGGTTACAACCAGCTGGTTGAACGGACCGGAGAGAAACCCATGGCCCGGATTGTGATCATCATCGACGAACTGGCAGACCTGATGATGGTATGCAAGAAGGATGTGGAAGAATATATCTGCCGGCTGACACAGCTGGCACGCGCGGCGGGCATCCATCTGATCGTCGCGACGCAGCGCCCCTCCGTGGACGTGATTACGGGCCTGATCAAGGCGAACATCCCCAGCCGGATTGCCTTTAAAACAGCAAGCTCGGTGGACAGCCGGACGATTCTGGACCATAACGGTGCGGAACAGCTGCTGGGCTGGGGCGATATGCTGTATGCGCCGACCGGATCCTTTGCGCCGACACGGGTCCAGGGCTGTTTCCTGAGCGATGATGAGGTCAACCGGATCGCGAAGCATGTGAAGGAAGCGAATCCCAGCACGTATGATCCGGATATCCTGGAGCGTCTGGACCAGATTGCCAACGGCGGAGAGACCGGGAGTGCCGATATTATCATCAACAGCTCTGATATGAGCGGCGGTGACGGCGGACTGTTTGAGCAGGCGGTGGAGTTTGCGATTCAGGACGGCCAGATTTCCACCAGTACGCTGCAGCGGCGGCTGAAGATCGGGTATGCCCGGGCGGGCCGGCTGACGGACGAGATGGAGGAACGCGGGATTGTGGCGGCCAAGGACGGCAGCAAACCCCGCAAGTGCCTGATTACCCGGGAAGAATGGGAAGAAATGAAGAAAATGACGGAAGGAATGGGCTGACACATGGCGAACATGGTGGACTATCTGGCCTGGCGGGGGGACGTACCTTTTGAAACCGCGCCATGGAACGAGATTGACGGTCTGCTGATCGCCACACTCAGTTATCTGAACTTTCACGGAGGCCGGGATCCCCGGGGCTGGACCCTGGAGGAAATGGCCAGGATCGATTTGCTGCAGGAAGGCAACAGCGCGAGTTTTGCCGGCCGGAAAGCAGTTTTTGAAGCGATGGCTTCGGGTGAACGGTTCCGGAAGTGCCGGCTGCATCACGCGATTGCCATGACAGATCCGGAGATCGAGATGCAGTTTTCCGCCCTGTGCATGGACCTGCCGGACGGAACCACGTGCGTGGCCTTCCGGGGAACGGACAATACCATTGTGGGCTGGCGGGAAGATTTCAACATGGCCTTTACCACCCGGGTTCCGGCCCAGGAGGCGGCAATCCTTTACCTGAAGCGTGCCGCTGCCCTGTCGGGACGGCGGCTGCGGCTGGTGGGCCACAGCAAGGGCGGAAACCTGGCAGTATATGCTGCGGCGTTCGCCTCAAAAAGGGTGCAGGACCGGATTGAAAGCGTCTGGTCCTATGACGGGCCGGGCATGAACAGGGAGATCTCCCAGACAGAGGGATACATGAGAATCCGGGAGAAGATCCATTCCTGCATTCCGCAGACCAGTATCATCGGGCTGCTGATGGAATACTATGATCCCTATACCGTAGTCCGGTCCACAGCCAGCGGGATCAGCCAGCACGATCCCATGACGTGGCAGGTTTACGGCCCGCGGTTTGAAACCGTACCGGCGGTGGACCAGACAGCCATTGTGGTCCGGGATACCCTGCACGAGTGGCTGCAGAACAGTACACCGGAACAGCGGGCGGCTTTTGTGGACGCGCTTTTCGGGATGGTGGAAACCACCAAAGCGACCCGGATGAGTGAGCTGACGGGAGAAAAACTCAGGAGCATGCTGACCATGGTCGGCAACCGGAAAGAAGTGGATCCGGAAACCCGGCGGGTATTCACCCGGCTGATGGCCCAGGCGGTTACCCTGGGTTTCGGCAATGTGATTGACTGGGTGCGCGGACGCAAGGATAACGGCAGCGAAGGCGCCTGGGAAACCATGTCGCCTGAAAAACGCCGGGAGATGATGGATGCGGCCATGAACGGCAAGGCTGAGGATGAACCGGCCGGACAGGCGGAAGCACCTGAGGAACAGAAAGAAGAACAAAAACAGGATAAAAATGACCCTTGACAACCATACGACGGTATGATAAAAGATATACCGGTACCGATCTTTAAGACGATACAGAGATATCGGCAAGATCCGGAAACAGTACGTATGCCGCGGTGCGGCAGGCGTTACATGCATGCGATCCGAACTCTGCCGATTCTCCGGCAGAGTTTTTTTCGGAAAGGGTGGTTGCATGATGACGGTCAGACAGGATATGAAACGCGTCCCGGCCGAAGTGTCCCCGGAAACCCTTGTCCGCAAAGAGAATGGCATCAGTATTTTTCCCGGCTTCTGTGATGTGCACGTACACTTCAGAGAGCCGGGTTTTTCTTATAAGGAAACGATGGTAACCGGCAGCAGGGCTGCCGCCCGGGGCGGATACACGGCGGTCTGCGCGATGCCGAACCTGAAGCCGGTCCCGGACAGCCCCGAACGGCTGAAGGAAGAGGAAGACCTGATCCGCGCAGCCGGCGGGATTGTGGACATCTATCCTTACGCGGCACTGACGGTTGATGAAAAAGGAGAAACCCCTGCGGCGCTGGAGGAGCTGGCACCCCGGGTGATCGGTTTTTCCGATGACGGCAAGGGTGTGCAGAGCGAAAGCATGATGCGCTCCCTGATGGAACGGTGCAGGAAACTCGGCAAGGTGCTGGCAGCCCACTGCGAGGATGAGACGCTGGTCCGTGGCGGATACATTCATGACGGGATATATGCGGCAGCCCACGGACATAAGGGAATCTGCTCCGAAAGCGAATGGGGGCCGATTGCCAGGGACCTGAAACTGGCGAAGGAAACCGGCTGTGCCTATCATGTGTGCCATATCAGCTGCAAAGAAAGCGCGGAACTGATCCGGCAGGCAAAAAAGGACGGGGTGGACGTCACCTGTGAAACCGGACCGCATTACCTGCTGCTGGACGAAAACGACCTGCAGGAGGACGGCCGCTTCCGGATGAATCCGCCGCTGCGGTCGAAGGAAGACCGGGAAGCGCTGCTGGAGGCATTGCTGGACGGGACGATCGACATGATTGCCACAGACCATGCGCCGCACAGCGCGGAGGAAAAGAGCCGCGGGCTGGCGGGCAGCGCCTTCGGCGTAGTCGGACTGGAATGCGCTTTCCCGGTGCTTTATACCGGGCTGGTAAAGACCGGGATCCTGACGCTGGAAAAGCTGATCGAAAGCATGGCGATTACGCCGCGGAGACGGTTCGGGATTCCGCTGAGGGATGACGATTTCTGCGCATGGGACCTGGAAGCAGAGTATGTGATCGACCCGGAGGAATTCCTGAGCAAGGGAAGGGCGACGCCCTTCGCGGGACAAAGTGTTTACGGCCGGTGCCTGAAAACCGTGCATGCGGGCAGGACGGTCTTTGAACTATAAGACGACAGAGATTGCGGGAGGTAAACATGGCAAAACGGACTGACATCAAAAAGGTACTGATCATCGGCAGCGGCCCCATTGTAATCGGCCAGGCGGCGGAGTTTGACTATGCCGGCACGCAGGCCTGCCTCGCACTGAAAGAGGAAGGCTATGAAGTGGTGCTTTGCAACTCAAACCCGGCAACCATCATGACCGACACCTCCATTGCGGACAAGGTATATATGGAACCCCTGACGCTGGAGTATATCGCGAAGATCCTGCGGTATGAGCGGCCGGATGCCATCGTGCCCGGAATCGGCGGCCAGACCGGCCTGAACCTGGCAGTGCAGCTGGAACGCAAGGGCGTGCTGAAGGAGTGCGGTGTGGAACTGCTTGGCACCAGCAGCCGGAGCATTGAACGGGCGGAGGACCGCGAGCTGTTCAAGGAGATGTGCGAGTCCATCGGTGAGCCGGTTATCCCCAGCGAAATCACCTACAATCTGGAAGAAGCGAAAAAGGCAGCTCTGGATATCGGATATCCGGTTGTGCTGCGTCCCGCATTCACACTGGGCGGCACCGGCGGCGGATTTGCCAATAATGAGGAAGAACTGATTGAGATCGGCACCAACGCCTTCCGGCTGAGCCCGGTGCACCAGGTGCTGATTGAGAAGAGTGTCCGCGGCTTCAAGGAGATCGAGTTTGAAGTCATGCGGGACAGCAACGACAAGGCAATCACGATCTGTGGCATGGAGAATGTGGACCCCGTCGGTGTGCACACCGGTGACAGCGTCGTTGTGGCGCCGATCCTGAGCCTGTCCGATCATGACCTGAAGATGCTGAATGACAGTGCGATCAAGATTATCCGCGAGTTGAAGGTGGAGGGTGGCTGCAATGTGCAGTTCGCGCTGGATCCCAACAGCAGCAAATATTATCTGATTGAAGTCAATCCCCGGGTCAGCCGGTCTTCCGCCCTGGCGAGCAAGGCCAGCGGCTACCCGATCGCCCGGGTGACGGCGAAGATCGCGCTGGGCATGGCCCTGGAAGAAATTCCGGTGGCCGGCGGCACCGCGGCAATGGAACCCTCCCTGGAGTATATTGTAGCGAAGTTCCCCCGCTTCCCCTTCGACAAGTTCACATCCGCCAGCAACCAGCTAGGCACCCAGATGAAAGCCACCGGCGAGGTCATGGGGATCGGCAGCAATCTGGAGGAATGCATCCTCAAGAGCGTGCGGAGCCTGGAGACCGGCGTCTGCCACCTGCATCTGGCCAAGTTTGACAGCATGAGCACGGAAGAGCTGCTGGACTATGTGAAGGACTTCCGGGCTGACACGCTCTTTGCGGTGACAGAACTGCTGCGCCGGGATGTGGCGATCAGCGAGATCCATGAGCGGACCATGATTACGGAACTGTTCCTGGAGAGCATCAAAAAGATCACCGAAATGGAAAACCGCCTGAAGGCGGCACCGGGCGATACCGCGCTTCTGAAGGAAGCAAAGGTGATGGGCTTCGGAGATCTGACAATTTCCCGGCTCTGGAACATGAAGGAAACGGATATCTACGCCCTGCGGAAGGAGAAGGGGATTGTGCCGGTGTTCCGGATGGTGGATACACTGCATACCGGCAAGTACATTGCCTACCTCTACTCCAGCTACAGCGGAAAGAACGATTCCATCCTGACGGAAAAGAAAAAGATCGTGGTGCTCGGCGCCGGCCCGATCCGTATCGGCCAGGGCGTGGAATTCGACTACTCCACCGTGCATGCGGTGCAGACCATCCGCCGGGCGGGATATGAGGCAATCATCATCAACAACAACCCCGAGACGGTTTCCACGGACTATACCACGGCAGACAAACTGTACTTTGAGCCGCTGACGCCGGAAGATGTTATGGCGATCATCGACTTTGAAAAGCCGGAAGGTGTCATCGCTTCCCTCGGCGGCCAGACGGCCATCAACCTTGCCGAGCCCCTGATGAAGCGCGGTGTGAAGATTATCGGCACAGACTGCGACGCCATTGAACGGGCGGAGAACCGTGACAGCTTTGAGAAGATTCTGGAGAGCCTGCACATTCCGCAGCCCCAGGGCCGGGCGGTGACCCGGATTGAAGATGGCGTGAAGGCGGCGGAGGAGATCGGTTATCCGGTGCTGGTCCGTCCGAGCTTCGTGCTGGGCGGCCGGGCCATGCAGATTGTCGGCGATGAGGAACAGCTGCGCCATTACCTGCGGACCGCGGTGGAAATTGACGCGGACAAACCGGTGCTGGTTGACAAATACATCCGCGGCAAGGAAGTGGAAGTGGACGCCATCTGCGACGGCCGGGACGTCTTCGTGCCGGGCATCATGGAACTGGTGGAACGCACCGGTATCCACAGCGGCGACTCCATCTCCGTATATCCGACCTTCTCCATCAGCAACAAGGTCAAGGGAATCATCCTGCAGTACGCGAAGAAGCTGGGCCTGGGAATCGGAATTGTCGGCCTGTTCAATATCCAGTTCATTGTGGATGAGCAAGAGAATGTCTACATCATTGAGGTCAATCCGCGCTCCAGCCGTACCGTGCCTTTCCTGAGCAAATCGACAGGCTACTCCCTGGCAGACATCGCGACGGAGGTCATCCTCGGCAAGAGCCTGAAGGAACAGGGCATCTTCGATCTCTATCCGGAGGAGAAGAAACGCTTCTATGTGAAGGTTCCGGTGTTCTCCTTCAACAAGATCAAGGGCCTGGATGCCTATCTGAGCCCGGAAATGAAGTCCACGGGTGAAGCCATCGGATACGACGACAAACTGAACCGCGCACTGTACAAGGCGCTGCAGGCCGGCGGCACCCGGCTCCAGAATTACGGTACGGTACTGGCCACCATTGCTGACCGGGACAAAGCGGAAGCGCTTCCGCTGATCCGCCGCTTCTACAACCTGGGATTCAACATTGAAGCGACCCGCGGCACAGCCCGCTTCCTGAAGGAAAACGGGATCCGCACCCATGCGATGGCCAAGATCAGCCAGGGTTCCAGTGAAATCCTTGACAGCATCCGGCAGGGCCATGTGGCTTATATCATCAATACCCGGGAGATCGGTGAGGCGGAGAGCGAGAGCGACGGCCTGCAGATCCGCCGGTGCGCAACGGAGAACAACGCGACGATCTTTACCAGCCTCGATACAGTGCGGGTGCTGCTGGATGTGCTGGAAGAAACGACCCTGACGATCTCCACGATTGACGCATAACTGACCGGATTTTAATCCGGGCAACAATGACCCTGCCCTGACAGGTGAAAGCACAGACAGGGCAGGGTCAACGATCAGATGCATGAGGGAAAAATATGAAGCAACATGTTCTGACCATTCGGTATAATCTTCCGGTTACTGCCAGCGTCTACCGGATGCGGCTTGAAGGAAAAGGGCTGGAAGAACAGAAACCGGGCGGATTTGTGAATATCAGCCTGGATGGTCTCTTCCTGCGGCGGCCGATTTCCGTGTATGATTCAGAACCCGGAAGCCTGACGATCCTGTACAAAGTGGTGGGCAAGGGTACGGCGCAGATGGCCGCGATGAAGCACGGGGAAACGCTGGATGTGCTGACAGGCCTGGGAAACGGATATGATCTTTCAAAAGCCGGGGACAGGCCGCTGCTGCTGGGCGGAGGCGTGGGGGTACCGCCGCTGTACCTGCTGGCAAAGCAGCTGACCGCGGCAGGGAAAAAGGTCCATGCGGTGCTGGGTTTCAACACGGCTGACGAGGTTTTCGGCGAAGAGGAGTTCAAGGCGCTCGGCTGCAAAGTCACGGTGACAACCGCGGACGGAAGCTACGGCGTAAAAGGCTTCGTGACGGACGCGTTGCCCGGAAGCTACAGTTATTTCTATACCTGCGGACCGGAACCCATGCTGCGGGCGGTCTACCGGGCAACGAAGAAATCCGGACAGTTTTCCTTTGAGGAGCGGATGGGCTGCGGGTTCGGCGCGTGCATGGGCTGCAGCTGCCGGACCATCACGGGGAACAAGCGTATCTGCCGGGAAGGCCCGGTGCTGGAAAAGGAGGAGATCCTGTGGGCGAACCCCTGACGACTGCCAGTGGCAGATGTTTCGTCAGAGGTGAGGTCATCCGAAAGGGAGTGATCTCCATGGGTTCGGAACGCCCGGAAAACTGTCCAGTGGACAGTTTTCAGTGGAGAACGGGCGGCAGCCCTGGCAAGGGAGTCACGACCATTGAGGATGCGGGAATAACAGTCGCGCCGATTGAGGTTGCGGACAGCGCTGGAGAATGGAGAAATGACTGTGGATAACAAACGACTAAAAGTCAACCTGTGCGGTACAGAACTGGACAATCCGGTGATTCCCGCCAGCGGCACGTTCGGATTCGGGTATGAGTTTGCCGAATGGTATGACATCAACTGCCTCGGGACCTTTTCCTTCAAGGGAACGACAAAGGAGCCCCGTTTCGGCAATCCGACACCGCGTATCGCGGAATGTCCGTCCGGGATGATCAATGCCGTAGGGCTGCAGAACCCCGGCGTGGATAAAGTCATTGAAGAGGAACTGAAAAAGCTGAAGGAAGTCTTCCACAAACCGGTGATGGCGAATGTCAGCGGATTCAGCGTGGCGGACTATGCCTACACCTGTGAACGGCTGAACGGCGAAGCGCAGGTGGGCTGGCTGGAGGTGAACATTTCCTGCCCGAATGTACACGGCGGCGGAATGTCCTTCGGTACGGATCCCAAAGCAGCGGCAGAAGTCACTGCGGCCGTGAAAAAAGTTACGACCAAACCCGTGATCATGAAACTGAGCCCGAACGTGACGGATATTACGGAGATTGCGAAGGCCTGCGAGGATGCCGGTGCGGACGGGGTGTCCCTGATCAATACCCTGCAGGGGATGCGAATTGACCTGAAGACCCGGAAACCGGTGATCAAAAATATCATGGGCGGCGTCAGCGGCCCGGCGGTTTTTCCGGTGGCACTGCGGATGGTCTGGCAGGTGTGCCGGGCTGTGAAGATTCCGGTCATCGGCATGGGCGGCATATCCACTGCGGAAGATGTACTGGAGATGATGATGGCCGGGGCAACGGCAGTGGAGGTCGGTGCGGCCAACCTGACGGATCCCTGCGCCTGCCGGAAGATTATTGAAGATCTGCCGGGCGTGATGGACAAATACGGAATCCAATCCCTGAGCGAATTGAAAGGAGAATGCTGACATGGGCAAAGATGTAATTGTGGCCTGCGATTTTGACAGCATGGAAAAGACGCTGGCATTTCTGGACCGGTTTGAGGGACAGGCGAGAAAGCCGTTCGTAAAGATCGGAATGGAACTGTTTTATGCGGAAGGACCGCAGATCGTGCGGGAGATCAAGGCCCGGGGACATAAGATTTTCCTGGACCTGAAGCTGCATGATATTCCGAACCAGGTGAAAAAAGCCATGGCAGTCCTGAGCCGGATGGATGTGGATATCTGCAATGTCCACGCGGCCGGAACGATCCGGATGATGGAAGCGGCGCTGGAAGGCCTGACCCGGCCGGATGGCAGCCGGCCGCTGCTGATCGCGGTGACCCAGCTGACCAGCACGGACCAGGAAGCGATGGAAAAGGATCTGCTGATCGAAAAGCCCATTGATGAAGTGGTGATGCACTACGCGCTGAATGCCCGGAAGGCGGGACTGGACGGGGTTGTCTGCTCTCCGCTGGAAGCGGGCAAGGTGCACGACGTGTGCGGTGCCGGCTTCCTGACAGTGACCCCGGGTGTCCGGTTCGCGGACGGGGATGTCGGAGACCAGAAACGGGTCATGACCCCGGCGGAGGCAAAGAAGATCGGCAGCGACTACATTGTGGTCGGCCGGCCGATCACCGCGGCGGAGGATCCCATCGCGGCGTATGAACGGTGTGTTGCTGAATTTATTGATTAAGCATACAGGAGGAAATTCACGATGACCAGACAGGCACTGAACCAACTGATTGCCAAGGATCTGCTGAAGATCAAGGCGGTGTTTTTCCGCCCGGAAGAACCCTTTACCTGGGCCAGCGGTATCAAGAGCCCGGTTTACTGCGACAACCGGCTGACCCTGACGGCGCCGGAAGTCCGTACAGACGTTGAGAAGGGCCTGGCCCAGCTGATCGGGGAGGAATACCCTTCCGTGGAGGTGCTGATGGGCACGTCCACCGCGGGTATCGCGCACGCGGCGATTACGGCGCATATCATGGGCCTGCCCATGGGCTATGTCCGCTCCGGCGCGAAGGATCACGGCCGGCAGAACCAGATTGAAGGGAAACTGGAGCCCGGCCAGAAGGTGGTTGTGGTGGAGGACCTGATTTCCACCGGCGGCAGCGTGCTGGAGGTTGTGGATGTTCTGCGGCAGGCCGGCGCGGAGGTGCTGGGAATCGTAAGCATCTTTACCTACGGAATGCAGAAGGGCATTGACCGGCTTGCAGCAGCAAAGGTAAAGAATGTTTCCCTGACCAATTTCGATATCATTGCAGAGGAAGCCGCAAAGGAAGGATATATCCGGCCTGAGGATATATCCCGCCTGATCCGGTTCCGCAATAATCCGTCCGACGAATCCTGGGCGAAGCTCTGACGACTGCCAGTGGCAGAAATTTCGTCAGAGCTGAGCTCAATCGAAAGGAAGTGATCTCTCCGATGGAGAGTCACGACCATTGAGATTGCGGACGAACTTCTGACGACTGCCAGAGAACTGTGACAAAGAATGAAAAAGCGGAGGAATGTATGAAACGAAGCGTGATTGACGTCCCGGACCTGACTCCGGAAGAGCTGGACCGTCTTATGGACACAGCGGAAGACATCATTGCCCATCCGGACGATTACAGTGATGCCTGCCGCCGGAAAAAGCTGGCGACCCTCTTCTTTGAACCCAGTACCCGGACCCGCCTGAGTTTCGAGGCGGCCATGTATGAGCTGGGCGGCAATGTGCTGAGCGTGACCGGTGCGGCCACCAGTTCCGCTGCCAAGGGGGAGAGCGTGGCAGACACGGCGAAGACCGTTTCCTGCTATGCGGATATCATCGCTATGCGCCATCCGAAGGAAGGCGCTGCCGCGGTAGCGGCAAAGAACGCCTCCGTTCCGGTGATCAATGCCGGGGACGGCGGACACTGCCATCCGACCCAGACGCTGGCGGACCTGCTGACGATCCGCAGGGAAAAGGGACGGCTCGGCAACCTGACCGTGGGCCTGTGCGGCGACCTGAAATTCGGCCGTACAGTGCATTCCCTGATTAACGCCATGTCCCGCTATGAAGGGCTGAACTTTGTCCTAATCAGCCCGGAGGAACTGAAGGTTCCGAGCTATGTGAAGAACGACGCCCTGAAGAAAAAGAATATTCCCTACAGCCAGACCACTGACCTGGAGGAGGTTATCGGGGATCTGGATATTCTGTATATGACCCGGGTACAGCGGGAGCGTTTCTTCAATGAAGAAGATTATCTGCGTCTGAGAGGCAGCTATATCCTGACACCGGAAAAAATGAAAAAGGCCCGGGCGGATCTGTGCGTAATGCATCCGCTGCCCCGGGTGAATGAGATCAGCGTCGCGGTGGACAACGATCCGCGGGCCTGCTATTTCAAGCAGGTGCTGAACGGAAAGTATATGCGCATGGCACTGATTCTGATGCTTTTGAAGGAGGCGGGCACTTTATGAACGTGGATTCCATCCGGGACGGGATTGTCATTGACCACATTGCCGCAGGGTGCGGTATGAAGCTGTACCGCCTGCTGGGGCTGGAAAGCCTGGAAGCTCCGGTTGCGATGATTACAAATGTGGTCTCCCGCAAACTGGGACGCAAGGATATCATCAAGGTTGACGCGGCGATTGATGTGGACCTGGACATCATCGGCTATGTGGATCCCGGCGCCACAGTAAACATCATCCGCAACGGGGCGCTGGTCGGGAAAAAGCGCATTGAGATGCCGGAAAAGCTCGTGAATGTCCTTTTCTGTAAAAATCCCCGCTGCATTTCTTCCTGTGAACAGGAACTGGACCAGGTTTTCTGCCTCACAGACCGGGAAAAGAAGGAATACCGGTGCGCTTACTGCGAGACGAAGGCCTCCAATCTCTGATGAGCAGATGGGATAAATAGCAATAACTGCACCAGAATGCACAAAATCCGAAGAAACACGAACGTTTATTTCCGAACGTTCGTGTTTT
>JAEEGL012813799.1_pt1 | contig 18481 bp, 14 predicted proteins | sample 9134231 | NCBI WGS metagenome assembly JAEEGL01 (sample SAMN16246548, study PRJNA631951) | gut metagenome | biome: gut microbiome; feature: rumen; material: fiber-attached | host: Bos | place: Iran: Karaj | collected 2018-10 | reverse complement strand
GGGAGGTCATCTACAACGCGGTCAACTCCATACCCGAACTCAGCACCAAGAAGCCAAAAGCCGGCTTTTATCTATTTCCCAAGCTGTATACCCAGAAGTTCAACATCACCGACGACAACCGGTTCGCTCTTGACTTTCTGAAGGCCAAAAGGTGCTGGTGGTCCCGGGCAGGGGCTTCAACTGGCACAAGCCCGACCATATCCGGATAGTCTATCTGCCCAACGTGAACATACTGAGAGAAGCAGCCCAAAGCTGGCCGACTATCTCGCAGACTACAGACAATGATCACCATAGCATAAACGACCGTCCGGCCTGCCCTTTCGGCACGCCGGAGCGTTTTCTTGTCCAAGGCTTTTCTCCACCAGCCCCCAACAACGAAAAACATTAGTTATGACTTGCATATACCACACAAAATGAAGTATAATCACATAAGGATATATTCCATAATAGCGATCCGAATAACCAACTCAATAAACTTCTAAAGACAACAAAAGCAAAGCACCCAAATAACAAAGGAGGAGAGGTTATGGACGATGAGTTTAACGTTTTAGAAGATGCTGTACGCTACATGTACGCACAAATAGTATGGACACACAAAGTCCAGGAAAAACAGGCTGATATATTTGCAAAAAACCAGGGAGCGATAGAAACAGCAAACATTGTCTTTTCCTCGTTGACCGCATGCGGAATCACGACTGTTCTTATTAACAAGCAGATATACTTTACAATCACATCGCTTCTTTTATCCGCGGCAACCATTTTTCTTGCGTTAGCTCTCAAGACATATCGGTTCAACGAAAATGCGAAGTCGCACAAGGAAACTGCAAACCGGCTTCTTGCCATCAGAAACGAAACAACCGTTCTCCTCACATCGATAAGACTGAAAAACAAGTCTGCCATAGAACTTGAAAACAAATACGCAAGCCTGATATATAAAGCTAATAGTATTTACAAAGAAGCTCCTTCAACAACAGACAAGGCAGTACAACTGGCAAGAATAGCCTTACATACTAAGGGAGACAATTCTTTTTCAGAAGATGAAATCAATTCTTATCTTCCCGAGGCACTTCATAAAGGGGATGCAAAGTGAGCTATCATATCAAAAGAAATTCAGAAGTCATACAACTGCCAAAACGCTCCATTATTTCAGACAGATGCAAGCGAATCACAAAGTCAGTCAACAAGGAATTTTGGAGTATTTCTAGTGAGACAGCAAATAGTTTCTATGTCGGATCATATGGACGCGGAACGGCTATTGACAGCAGTGATATTGACATTCTGCTCGTACTTCCAGACAAAGAGTACAAAAGATTTGACAACTACAAGAGCAATGGGCAATCTTTTCTTTTGCAGGCAGTAAAGACTACACTTTGTAATACATATTCACTAACAGACATCCATGCGGATGGACAGGTAGTAAAAGTCTCATTCTCTGATGGTATGAAGTTTGAATTGTTGCCAGCATTCGCTGTCAATAACTTTTTTGGAATAACTTCTTATCGATACCCAGACTCTAACAATAACGGTTGTTGGAAGTTAACAAACCCAAAAATAGAACAAGAAGCGATGAGAAGCAAGAACAAGTCAAGTCAAGGTCTTTTGTTTGATACTTGCAAGCACATTCGCTTACTCAGAGATCAATACTTCAAAAGCTTTTATCTTTCAGGATTTGCAATTGACAGCTTTATTTATTTAGCAATAGGCGATTGGCAATGGGCAGATGCTGCCTCGCAATCTGCAGTATCTGACGGCAGCTTCGAAAAACATTTATATTATTTCTATTCAAGCAACTACATTTTTAATAGTTCTATCCATGCTCCTGGAAGCAACGACCCAATAGCATTTCAAAAAAGCAGGCCTTGTTTTGAAAAAATTCTTAATCTGATGCAAAGTTAAAAAGCATTTTCTTTACGGTATTATAAGCCTATAGTGGCTCCATCTGCCAAGACAAGTTTTCATAAGTTTATCGTAAACAATAATATCTACCGCAACCCTTCTATGTTGCTCTGGAACTGCCAGTATTGAACGATTCGTAGTATATGGCATCCGACGTAGTATAGTTCTACGATTCAAGAGGCCTGAACTCACTATAATCTTTAATAAATTTGCGTATCCCTATACCGGGTTCACGATAAAAATCAATTCCAATGTTCAAACTTACAGCGCAATTATATCTGACTTTACTGTGAATATGGTAAAATAGAATTGTTCAAGAACTTCGAACCAGTTTGGCATATGATACCTTACTTCATAATCGGAACAGTCATGATAATAGCATGATAAATTCAAGCAAATAAAATCTGATAATGAGCTGCCCTCATCTTGCCTAAGCGGCTTATCGGAAATAATCCTGTCGGTTAAATCCAACAGTGTAGAAATCTTTCCGAAACCATCTTCATTCTAAGAGTCGTATAGAGACATATTGGGGCAAGGACAAAATAAATCATTCACATGCTGTCCAACGTGGAATCATATTATCTTTCTAGAATCGGCTAAACTAATGATAAAGAGGCAGGATATAGATTACAAGCAATAAGACAGAGTTATCCAAGTCTTGATATACAATAAGCAAATTCATAAAGAGAACTATTATAGTGGAGCCAACGTAATAGATCTCGTTTTCATCCAATAGGCATAATGGGAGTCACATAATATGGAAAGGCCGTTAAAAGAAACTTTAGACATCGAGTTTAAAAGCGATCGAAAGGCTATATCTATGGACGAAATCTATAAAGAGGTCGCAGCCATGGCTAATACCGATGGTGGAAAGATTTTCGTTGGCATAGAAGATAATGGAACAGTCAGCGGTATACAGTCTCAGCACTCAAATATTGCAGAGATTGCAGCAAAGATTAATACTCATACGGTCCCGGCCCAATACCCACAAATACATATAGAAAAATGGGATGGATATCAGGTTTTAGTAATTGAAATTAAAAGCTCACAACAACTTGTTATGACATCAGATGGACGTTGCATGCGACGGCGAATAAAGCAGGATGGATCTCCTGAAATAATACCTATGCAGCCAACTGATATAATGCAAAGATTATCATCAATTCAGGCATTCGATCCTTCAGCTCAGGTCTTAGAAAACATCACTGTTAAAGAGGCATTTGACCCGGTTGAAAGGGAGCGTATGAGAAGTATGATAAGTACTTTTCATGGAGATACGGCCTTATTAGAGCTTACCGATGAGGAGCTGGACAAATCTCTTGATTTGGCAAAAGAACGGCACGGTGTTTTATATCCGACAATCGCCGGTCTTCTGCTTTTGGGGTACGCCAAACATATTAATGACTATGTACCGGGAAATGAGGTCTTGTTCCAGGTCTTAGACGGTGTAAACGTTTTATACAACCCGCCGGCAATGAAAGGCGGATTATTGGCAATATTCGAAAAGGTTAGCTTGCTTTTTGAATCAAGGGTTACGGAACAAGAAATACAAATCGGTTTTTTCAGAGTGCCTATTCCTAATTACGAGAAAGATGCTTTCAGGGAAGGCTTTGTTAACGCCTTGGTACATAGAGATTATTTTAGAACCGGCACAGTCCAAGTACAGTTAAACAATAACGAAATGATTATTTCAAGCCCTGGTGGATTTCCGGAAGGCGTTTCAATAGATAACATATTAACTGTGGCTCCAACACCCAGAAACCGGGTTTTAGCAGAAGCCGCTAAAAGAATTGGTCTTGCGGAGCGAACCGGACGAGGAGTTGATAAAATTTACCGCGCTATGCTAAGAAGTGGCCACGAGATGCCGGATTATTCAGACAGCAATAACACTGGTGTTGTTCTTCGGTTGAGTTCTGCAGAGATGGATGAGAAATTTATTCGTATGTTGATTAACGAAGAACAACGTCTAGATGACACATTGCCAGTCGACGCATTGATAGTGCTTTCAACTTTAAGAAAAGAGCGTAGAGTTTCTTTAGTGGATTTGGCTCACCGAATACAGAAGAGAGATACTGATGCAAGGAATACAGTTGAAAATTTGGTTGAGTTAGGTATGGTGGAAGGCGTTGGAAACAGCAATGCGCGCCGATATATGCTCAGTTCAAAAGTGTATGCTCTTTTAGATAACAAGACCGGATATACGAGACAACACGGAATGATCACGCTTCAAGAAATTGGATTGATAGATCGGCATATAGAGAAATTCGGTAGGATCTCACGAGCAGAAGCAGCAGACCTCTGCAAGTGTGACTTAAATCACGCATACTATTTGCTGCGAAGAATGTCAGACGAAGGACGTGTTATTGCAGTAAAAAAGGGCAAGTTTTCATATTATTATCATCCCAACTCTCATTTACAATAAACTTTATAAGTCAGCGTTGAAAGTCAGTGTGAGTCAGCGTAAAAAGCCAAATTCACTCTCAAAATACGAGTGAACTTTCAGTGTAAATCAACGTTGAAAGTCAGTGTAAGTCAACTATTACTCTAGTGGCCCTGGGTTCGGACAGCGATTATCGATTATCTCGAGAACATGGTACAATTAATATAATTAAGGAGCAAAACCAATTCAACGCAAATACGGTCTTTCAGATCGCATTCGGCATACTCGTGATGAGACGCCCACTTGTTTTCGGGGAACAGTTTTCTCCTTTCTCCAATCGCCGTATAAATGGGTCAGATAGGCGACGTAGTCTTCAACTCCGAAAACAGTAATGGTCTCAAACTTATACGGAGTCGGGGTTCCGAATATCTTTTTTTCCATCACATGACGGAAGCGCCAGCCACTGAGCAGGCTACCCACAAAAGCGCAATCATCATAGTCGTGTTCCCGGCAGGCCTGGTCCACCTTCAGCTGCAATTTTTTATTGTTGATAATACACTCCGGAATCAGATGCGTCACCTTCAACAGCCTTTCCAAGTCCCATATGATATGCGGCTTCCGGGTAGGCTGGATGGTCTTCAGCGGCGACAAGGAGAGCGGCAGAGATTATATCAACGGGGTCAATATGCTCTCCAACTTGCGCCTCTGCTCCAACATACCAGGCCAAAGCATCATGCACGGCCCTGGGCGGCTATCAGAGCGTCAACGAGTATATAGTCCCCGGCGGCAGGGTCTATGAGCAGCGGGAGGTCATCTACAACGCGGTCAACTCCATACCCGAACTCAGCACCAAGAAGCCAAAGGCCGGCTTTTATCTATTTCCCAAGCTGTATACCCAGAAGTTCAACATCACCGACGACAACCGGTTCGCTCTTGACTTTCTGAAGGCCAAAAGGTGCTGGTGGTCCCGGGCAGGGGCTTCAACTGGCACAAGCCCGACCATTTCCGGATAGTCTATCTGCCCAATGTGAACATCCTGAGAGAAGCGGCCCAAAAGCTGGTAGATTTTCTCGCAGACTACAGACAATAAGCATCTTAGCATAACCAAAGCTCCGACGGTAGCAAAACCTCTCATCTCATCCAGACAGAAATGAGAGCACCTGCATCTTGTCAACCTTCATCTGCTTGCCAACCATCCGCAAATCCGAATACACCAATTGCAAGAATAATACACCAACTGTTTCACCAAGTTCAGTTGATTAATCGGTTGGTCAATTGGTAAATGAACTGTCGTCATTTGCGAACTTTCACAATCAGCCCCCTTCTCCATGAGTTTGCCAAGCGTCACGTTTGCCCCTTGCGGCGTTGTGATTCGTGTAACAATAAGAAGCTGGTGTGTTGTAATAAACCCATTTGTGCGTATATAGTTGTAGATAATCTCATCAGTATAATTACTGAATTTCAATTCGGTAGGGAACAGCTCTTTCTGTTGAAATTGCTCCGACTGAATCTCATATTATTCATTCAGCCGATAATTAGTCCAGCGCCTCTTTTTATTTGCTAACAGCATTTTTGCATCCACAAGACCCGACATGACTCGTCCAATTTCGGTACTGTGCAGATCCAGCATAGACTGCATTCTGGAATTTGTCACGGTACCTTCGAGGAAAGCAGTCCCCAGAATGATTTGCTCGTTTCTGCTCAGACGAGAATATGACTGGCCAAGCAACCCTTGAAGATGCTCTGTGCATTCCTTCGGCATCAAGGAAATCATCCAAAGCTTCAGTTCAACCTGACGCAGCTCGGTGTCTTCGCTCAAATCCGGCTTACGCCAGTTTTCCTCGCCTCATACGCTCAAAATCGTCGGAAAGCCAGAACCGATATTGTCGCCAGCACCGATCATGCGGAAAAACGTTTGTATCCGCAGATTTCTGGCGACTGAATGACCGCCCTCGTAGATTGTCCGAACAGGAAGTTGTAGACCACCCGGGTTTGAGAAAACGAACCCGTTATCGGTCTTTTTGATTTTAAGAACACCTGTAACCATATAATCAGTGTGGATTATCATATTCACTACTGCTTCACGAATTGCCTTATGGACCGGTGTATCGTCAACCTGCACCATGCCTTCCAGACGAAATGGACGTCGTAGACCAGAAACAAGTTTAGGCATCACTTGACGCATAAAGTTATAAAGATTGTTCTCCCACATACCGTCATAAGTCAAGCGATCGCTCCATCGGCTCCCCGGAAGCAGACTGCTCTCATCAATATAGTCCATACGGATATTTCCAAAGCGTTCCCGAACCGCAAGCCCTTTTCCAAACATCAGCAGGCCAGCAGTCGTAAGCCAGCCCTTTCCGGTTATACGGTCAACAGCATAGCCCTCCATGTTTCTCAAGAAAGTTTGGTCGTCGTCTCCGTTCCAAACATGATCCGGATTCCGATGTTCAAACTCAATTCGATAGGATCGGAGTGCATTCAGATCAATATCATCCATGATATAGCCATTAAGCAGTCCACCATCATTTCCGGAATCACTGGCGTCTCGCAACATTGTTTTCACTTCGTCCTCTGTACAATGGGGTGAATTATACTATTAAGTGCAACAGCCAAGACTTCCGCCGAGATGACCCGCAACAGCCGGGGCTTTCACCGGGATGACCGCAACAGTCCGAACTCCCGCCAAGGGCCTCTTGCCGGGCGGTTTTTTGCTTTTTCCGGGCAAACCTTATCCGCCCCGGCCTTATATGTGCTATAATAAAATAAATACGTATTCGGAGAAGCCCGTGAACTCTGCCCACATCATCACCTCAAAAAGCGACGAAGCCGCCGTCAGGCGCGTCATGGTCGGCGCCTTCGGCAAAAAGGTAAAAGACGTTATATACGCCAAATTTGATTTTGTCAGGCTCTGCTTCGGCAGGGACTGGCTGGTGTTTGCCAAAAGCGGCGACGGCCGGCCGGCCTCCAGCATAAACACCATACCCTCGCCGGTTTATATAGACGGAGTGGCGGTGCCCCACGCCGCCATAGGAGAGGTAGGCACCCTGCCGGAATACAGAAAGCAGGGCATGGCCACCCTGTGCCTGAAAAAATGCCACGAGCTCTTTCTGGAGCGGGACGTGCATCTCTCCAGCCTGTCCCCCTTCGCCTACTATTTTTACCGCATGAGCGGGTGGGAGATCGGCGGCAGTTACATGGACGTGGTGGCGGCTCCCGAGGCCTTTTGCGAGTATGAGGGCCCGGAGCTCCTCTTTGACGACCCTCAGGACCCGGCCGCGATCAGGGGCCTCTACGACCGGCACTTTGCAAAATATAACGGCTCCACGGTCCGCAACGCCCTGTGGTGGACGCATTACCCCTTCCTCTTCGCCTCCGGCAGCCTGAAGGGCGCGTATATCAAGGGCGAAGACGGCGCCCCCTTCGCCGGGTGCATATTCCGGGAGGACAAAGACGCAAAACGCCTGCGCATAGAAGAGCTGTATTTCGGCAGCGCCGGAGACTTCCGGCAGCTCATGGGCTCCCTGAAAAAGCGTTGGCCGGACTTCGGACTCGCCCTTACCCTGCCTGCGGACGCCCGGGTCTTTGACCTTATGGACAACCCCCGGCTCCTTGTCAGGACCGTCAGCGCGGGCCATCAGTTCCGGGTGCATTGTCCGGAGAAGGCCCTGGCCTTTCTGAAGCCCAGGGGCAGCGGGACCCTGAGCTTTTCCATAGAGGACCCCTTTGAGGAGAGCCCCCGGCGCTTTACTGTCCGCTGGGACGGCCCTTCGCCGGAGATCCTCCCCTGGAACGGGGTGAACCCGGTGGCCACCACCATACAGCGCTTCTCCCGGTTCTACAACGGCAGCGTGAGGCTCGGCCCGGAAAACTGCGGAGACATGATGTCCTGCGGCCCGGAGGCCCTGCCCCTGCTGCAGGCCCTGCAGCCCCTCCGGGGCGCCTTCAGGAGCCACGTGGAGCCCGGTTAAAGGGGCATAGCGGAAATTTTTTGTGATATAATAATAATAGAACAGCAACAGGAGAAGAGATGTTTAAGGTACACAGAGTGACGAGCCCCCGGGAGGAGCTGGCGCTGAAAAACTGCATGTCGTCCGCTTTCGGCCGGGGAAGCGGCTCGGAGAGAGTGGGCTTCATACGCAAATACTGCGGGCCGGAATACCTCATTATAGCGGACGCCCCTGACTGCCTTGCCGCCTCGGGCCTCAGCGCCGCCCCGGCGCCGGTGTATATCGACGGCGTTCCCGTGCCCCAGGCCTCCATAGGCTACGTGGCCACCCGCCCCCGGTACAGGAAGCAGGGCATGTGCGCCGCCTGCCTCAGGGAGTGCCACCGCCTGTTTCTCGAAAGGGACGTGCACCTCTCATGCCTGTGGCCCTTCGAATACTTTTTTTACCGCAAATACGGCTGGGAGATCGGCGGCAGCGCTTTGGAATGCAGCGCCGGGCCCGAAGCCTTTGCAGACTGTGAAGCCGCCCCTCTGTTTTATGACAGCCCGGAAGCGCCGGAGGCCATACCCGCCCTTTACTGCAGATGCTTTTCCCGGTACAACGGCCCCAATGTGCGAAACCGCTTCTGGTGGCTCAGCTATCCCGGGCTGTTCTCCTCGGAAAGCCTGAAGGGGGCTTATATCAAGGACGCCGACGGCGCGCCGGCGGCGGGCTGCATATACGTTTTCAGGGATAAAGGTGAGGAAAAGTTTCTGGATATACCGGAGCTTTACTATACCCGCCGGCAGGACGCAGAACTGCTGCTGGGAGCCCTGAGAAAGGAATACCCCGGCGCAAGGTTCGAGCTGAAGCTGCCCCCGGATACGGACCTCTTTGACAATATGCCCAACCCCCGGCTCACCCGGCGGACCGTCATCGCGGGGCATATGCTCAGGGTCCACGACCCCCGGAAGGCCCTCACGTTCCTGAAGCCCAGGAACTCCGGCGTCCTGAGCTTTTGCATATCGGACCCCTTTGAGGAAAGCCCTTGGCGCTTCACCGTGTCCTGGGACGGCCCCTCGCCGGAGATAAGAACCTACACGGGGCAAAACCCGGTAGAGACCTCCGCAAGCGGCTTTTCAAAGCTCTTCAGCGGCAGTGTGAAGCTCGGCCGGCAGAACGCCGGGGACTGGGTCTCCTGCAGTGAGGAGTCGGCGGACCTGCTGGCGGACCTGATGCCCCGGAACGGCGCCTTCAGAAGCTTTATGGACCCGGGGTAACGCCGGGATAACGAATAAAATACGAATAATAACGGATCGAACTATGAAAAAAATACTGCTTTTTGCTCTCTTTCTGTCTCTCGCGTGCCTTGCGGCGCAGGCGGAGGTCAACGTAAAGGATTTCGGCGCCAAGGGTGACGGCGCGACGGACGACACCGCCGCCTTCCGGCAGGCGGTGGAGGAAGCGGAGGCCCGGCATGAGACAGTGCGGGTCCCCTACGGCGAATATCTCCTTTCGGGGGGCGTCAAACTCACCACGGTGACCCTGGCGGGGAATCCCGACGCCGCCTGGCCCGCCGACGCGGCGGCCCTGCCGACCATAAAGCCCACGAGCCTGAAGGAAAGCGCCTTTACCATAGACAAGGGAGCCGCGGTGACGGGCGTCTGCATAAAATACGACCAGAACTTCAGCAAGCCGGTGAAATACCCCGTCGCTATAGACATTCTGGGCACGGGCTGCTGGATACGCAACGTCAAGATAGCCGGCGCCTTTGACGGCATCCGCGCCCTGGGCGAGGACAAGCCCGGCAACCCGGGCCGCCTGAACGTGGAGAACGTGTTCATGGTGAACGTAGTGGGCACGGGGGTATATCTCAACGGCATGCGGGACGTGGGCCTTTTGGAAAACGTGGAGGTCTGGTCTCCCAACGTCAATATGAACAGGGACAAGCCAGTGGGCTTTCACATCAAGGGCAACGACGGCCTGAAGCTCTCCAACTGCTTTGCCTTTGCGGAAAACATAGGCTTTTTCTTCGAGCACTCCGACAGGCCCGGCTTCCAGAAGGGGGCCATGTGGGGCACCATGACCGACTGTATGGCGGACTTCTGCGGCGAGGGCATAGTGGTCTCCGGCTTTGATTCCGGCAGGGAAAAGGACCAAGAGAAGGACTACCACTGCACCCTGACCGTGAACGGGGGCACCTACTGGACCCACGGCAACACGGTCCGCATAGAGAAATGCTGCAACTGCTTCGTGATGTCCGGCTGCGACCTGCGGGCCAACGGAGGCAGCACCCTGGTGGTCAGGGGAGGAAAGAACGTATCCGTATCCGGCTGCCGCATGGAAAAGGGCATGAAGGAACACGTGTGGCCGGCGGTGGTGCTGGAGGGGGGCGACAACGTGATGGTAAAGGACAATATCATCGCCGGCACCCACGACGGGATCATCATCAACAAGGGGTGGAAAAAACTGATGGTGACGGGCAATATCATCAACGCCGGGCTGAAGGCGATAAAGGACAGCACGCCGGTCTCCAAAAACAAACTTATCAGGGACAATCTGTAAACAGCAATGAAAACGTCTGTGGGAAAAGTATTTATCGCCGCAAATATCATCTATATCCTTTTGATCGCAGCATTCGCGTTTTTGTGGAAACACGGCAGCTTTGATGCGGATCCCGTCTCGGAGATACGGGCGGAAAACAGATTCAGCCAGACCCTGACGGTGGTAGCCGACAACGACTACAGGCCCTATTCCTTTATCAACGAAGAGGGCAGCCCCGACGGGCACGACGCAGAGCTGGCAGCGGAGCTTGCCAACCGCCTGGGAATGAATCTGCGCCTGACGCTGACGGGCTGGTCGGAGGCTCTTGAGATGATGGAAAACGGCAAAGCGGATATCATCATGGGGATCGAGATGCTGGTGGACGATAAGGCCCACAGCTTTATTTCCGCCACAGTCCCCATAAGCAGCGATTCGCTGACGGTCTTTTCCCGAAAGCCCTTCGGCGACACTTTTTCATTGAACGGCCTCACCATGGCGGAGCTGGAGAACAACGAAGGCAGAGAAGAGGTGCTGCGTTCCTGCGGGGTCCGCGACGTGCGCCATACAGCCTACCCCACCTACCAGGAAGCGGTGAAAGCGGTAAGCGAAGGCAAAAACGATTTTGTGGTGATGCGCTATGTCACCGGTATGCAGATACTGAAGGAAACGGGGGTCAAAAACGTCCGTCCCTCTCTGGCTCTTACGGGAAACTATATGTGCTTCGGGATCGATCCGGCAAACGAAGAGCTCATGGCCGTCGTAAATGCGGAGCTTGAGCGTATGTTTTCCGACGGGACGCTGAAAAAGCTCAACGAAAAGTGGCTGGAAAGCATAGTATCGGGGCAGCCTCTGAAGGGAGTTTTTGCATACTACCCCTGGCTTTACTTCGCCGCGGGAGCCATGGCGCTGTTTTATCTGTTTCTCCTGAACCTGCTGCTCACCGAGAAAAACAGACAAAAGATACTTGCGCGCAGCATGCGCCGGGATTCAAACTATCAGAGGGCCCTTTTCTACGGCTCCTACGCCTTTGTGGAATGCAATATCACACAGAACACGGTAGAAGGCGAATACAGCGAGATAAACAACGGAGTGCCGGTCCCCGCGGGCTACAAGCTGGGCATAAGGCCGCCCTACTCCTTTACGGAGCTTTTCGAGTGGTGGTACGACAAGCTGTATATAGGCTCGGAGCCTTTTCTGGAACCGGAGGGGATAAGAGAACGGCTGCTGGCCCGCTTTGAAGAGGGGCAGCGTCTCCTCACCCTGACCTGCTCTGCCAGAAACCCCTCTATGGAGATACGCCATCAGCAGATCAGCCTGCACCTTTCCAGAGACAACAGCTCCAAGGATATCATCGGGCTCTGCATCATAAAGGACGTGACCAAAGAAGAAAAAGAAAGGGCCTCCATGGAGATAAACCAGAAGCTTTCGAGAGCCCTGGCCAGGAATTATATGAAGGTGTTTTATATAAACCTGCCCAATAATTCCGTGGCCCTTGCAGACGGCTCCATCACCGCCTATCCCGCAGCCTTCCGGGAATACGTCACGGAAACGGCCGATCCCGACGACCTGCCCAAGCTCATGAGGCTGGATTCCACCGAAGGCATCGAAGCCGCCCTGAAAGAAAAAGACAGCGCGGTAATAATGTTCAAAAACAAAGACAAAAAATACTGCAGCCTGCGTATGGTCCGCACCGGAGAAAACGAGCATACAGTAGTAATGGGCTTCGCGGAAAGAGACAGAGAAGCGAAAGGCATCACGGAAGGAAAATGACAGGAGCGGCATACCGGGCTGATCCGAAAGACAGATAAAAACCATCGAAAAGGAACCAACAATGAAATCCGTTTACAGAAATTACAGGGTGATCCCTTCGGTGTTTCCCGCCGGCAAAAAGTCGAAGGTCACCATAAGGACCCTGGGCGAAAGCGTGGATCTTACTCCCGGCAGCGAATATATCGTGCGGGTGTTCGGCGAAAACTCGGGCACGGCGCGTTTTGACAAAGTGGTCTTCAGCGAATACAGGGCCGTTCCCGACCAAAACGGCGACCTGGTTTTTGAACACACGTTTGAAGGAGAACAAAGACACGTCATCAAAATATACCGGCCCGAAAGCGATATGGAGCTGAGATACACCTCCATAAACTACGGCAGAAAAAGAAGCCCCGTCAACAATACCGCCGTCCTTTCGGTATATTCCCTCGGGGAAGACCTTTACGGCCTGAAGGCTTTCAAGGGAGAGTTCCACACCCATACTACGGGCTCCGACGGACAGCAGGACGTGTGCCACACGGTGGGCAACTACCGCAGCGGCGGCTTTGACTTTCTGGCGATAACCGACCACTACGTCATGGAGACGTCCCTGGAGGCCCTGGAGACATTCAAAGACATGCCCGTCTCCATGACCCTGGTGCCCGGGGAGGAAGTCCACTATCAGCCCACCGAACGGATACACGCGGTGAATTTCGGCGGCAGGGACTCGGTCAACGGCTACTGGCGGGCGCACCCCGACAAGGTAAAGGAGCAGGCGGAAGCCGTTATGGCGTCGCTGCCCGGCCTGCCGGAAGGCGTCGACAGGGAAGACTACGCCTACCGGGTGTGGATCGCCCGCAAAACGGCGGAATTCGGAGGGCTCACAGTTTTGAGCCACCCCCACTGGGTATGGGGAGATATGAACTTCATCCCCGACGCGGTGACGGAGCAGCTTATAAAAGACAAGGTTTACGACTGCCTGGAGCTCACCAACAACACTACCAACGACCTGACGGTGGACCTGTGGAGCGAATTGAGGGGCAGGGGTTTCGATATCCCCGTGGTGGGCTGCAGCGACGCCCATAACACCGACCTGGACTATAGCGAACGGCCCGCTGACAGGTATTCCTACGTGCTGGCAAAGGACAGGAGCGCGGAAAGCATCATAAGCGCCGTAAAGGCCGGGCGCTCCGCCGCAGTGGACGCCAGGGACAGGCGCATCTGGGTGTTCGGCCCCTACCGGATAGCAAAATTTGCCAGGTTCATCGCCGACAACTTCGACCCCGCGTATCAAAAGCTCTGCGAGCCCCAGGGCTTCCTGCTGGCGGAATACGACAGAAAACAGCCCGATACAGATCTGCTGCTGGAGAGCCTCAACAAAAGAAGCGACGCTTTTTGCAGAGACTTTTACGGTTATTGACGGCCGTTTGCGGAAAGAGAGGTAACAAGTGAGATCGGCCATCGGCTTCATACTGCTCATCGCGGCGGCAGCGGGCATGGTGTTCCTTATCCGCCTGGATAAAGCCACGGAATCAAAAGCGGTGTCGCATATTGAAAAACGGTTCCCGGAGCTCGAAGACGCGGCCACGGGTATCACCACGGAAAACTACAACCTGCTGGATTACGCCATGACCGTAAGGCAGGTGAGCAGGCTTCTCGGGGCAAAGGGCAGATCTTTGGGGAGTTACGTGGACCCCCGCGGGATCAGCTGGGAGACCCGGGCGTGGCAAAAAGGCGATATGGTCATAATCGTGGAATTCAAAGGCGGAGGGCTCAGCGGCAAAAGGCAGAAGGGGCTTCCCGGAGATCCCCGGCCCCTCAGCGAGGACAAGTATCCCTACAAGGCTACCCCGCCCAAAATAAGCAAGCCTCCCGTAAAGCCGGAGCAGGCGGCAGACGCTTCCCCGGAGCCCGGCGTTCGGTAAGTCACTATGGGGATAAAATAAAAAAACAGACACTGTTTTCGGAGAACAAAATGAAAGTCATGTCAATTTTTGTATTATTGCTTTTCTTTGCTTCCGCGGCAGCCTTTGCCGCGGAGATCAAAACGGAAAAAAACGTGGTTTACGGACAGGGCGGCGGCCATGACCTCATCATGCACATCACCGAACTGGACGACGGAGCAGACTTCAAGCCTGCCATGGTGTGCATCCACGGCGGCGGCTGGGCCGGGGGCAATCCCGACGCCATGCTGGGCATGGCGGAAGGCATGGCGAAGATAGGCTTCAAGTGCTTTTCCATCCAGTACCGGCTCACCGGCGAGGCCAAATGGCCGGCCCAGATAGAGGACTGCAAAAAGGCTGTGCGGCACATAAGGGCCAACGCCAAAAAATACAATATAAACCCCAACCGCATTGGTGCCTTCGGCCATTCCGCCGGGGGGCATCTCTGCTGTATGCTGGGCACCCTGAAGCCGGGAGAATACGAAGGGGCGGAGCATCCCGCCGTGTCTTCGCAAATACAGGGCGTGGTGAACTACTGCGGGCCGGAGGATTTTTCGTATTATCTCACCCTCACCCATCTGCCCCCTCCCATCAGCATACGGGACGACGCCCTGGGCTGGTTGTTTGACGGCACCCCCGAGGGCAGGGATTACTGGATCCCCGAGGCCAGCCCCATCACCCACGTGTCCAGAGCCTCGGCCCCCACCTGCTCATCCACGGCACCACCGACGATCTGGTGTGGTATCAGCAGGCGGAGCCCTACCGGGACAAGCTGAGAGCCTGCGGAGTGCGCTGCGACTGGCTTTTGGTGGAAGGCGGCTGGCACATCATAGACAACTATGACATCTGGCCGGATATAACCAAATTCTGCAAGGAAGTCTTTTTCAAATAGGCGCGGTGAAAAATATGATAAAACTTTTGCTCATAGCGCTGCTCCTGGCGGCAGGCGCGGCCGCCTTCGCACAGGAAATAAAGACCGAAAGGAACGTGGTTTACGGGCAGGCCGGGGGACACGACCTCATCATGCACATAACGGAGGCCGTGGACGGAGTTGATTTCAAGCCCGCCATGGTGTGCATCCACGGCGGCGGCTGGGTGGCCGGCGAGCCGGAGGGCATGCTGGGCTGGGCGGCCGAGATGGCCAAGATCGGCTTCAAGTGCTTCACCATACAATACAGGCTCACGGGAGAGGCCAAATGGCCCGCCCAGATAGAGGACTGCAAAATGGCGGTGCGGCACATAAGGGCCAACGCCAAAAAATACGGCATCAACCCCAACCGCATAGGGGCCTTCGGCCATTCCGCGGGAGGGCACATCAGCTCTATGCTGGGCGTTCTGAAGCCGGGGGAATTCGAAGGCGCGGAGCATCCCGCCGTGTCCTCGCAGGTGCAGGGCGTGGTGAACTACTGCGGGCCGGAGAATATGGCCGCCTTCATGACGGACGGCCTGTATGACAATATTTTCGGAGGCGCTCCAAACGGCGCGGACAGGACCGCCGAAGCGGACCCCTGCGCCCACGTATCCCGGGCCTCCGCCCCCCACATCCTGATACACGGCACCATCGACGATCTGGTGCCCTGGCAGCAGGCGGAGCCCTACCGGGACAAGCTGCGGGAGTGCGGAGTGCGCTGCGACTGGCTTTTGGTGGAAGGCGGCTGGCACGTCATAGACAACTACGACATCTGGCCGGAAATAACCAAATTCTGCAAGGAAGTATTCTTTAAATAAAACAAAAGGCAGGCCTTCGGGCCTGCCTTTTGATATAAAGCCTATTTATACACCGGTTCTTTAGCGGCGCGGGCTTTGAAATCCCAGGCGAGATGGTGCTCAAATATGTCTGCTTTGCCGTTGTGCCACAGGATCGCAGCAAAGGGATATCTGCCGAGATCGGCATTCTTTTTGTGGTCGGAATACTTTTCGATAAGCCGCCAGTGGACCACCAGCCCGCTGTCATATTCGATGCGGGCGACGTCATCCTTCAGCAGCCTGCCGCTTTTGATCCCGAGGACCGGGGCGCTCCCTTTGTTCAGCGAAGGGTAAAGCTGCTGCATGTACAGATCCGCGGCGGCGGAGCCGCCGCTGCCGGGGTAAACAAAAACGACTCCCCGAGTGGTGAGCAATACGTATCTGTCCCCCTGTTTTTCGGCGGAGAGCAGTCTGTCCACCGAAGATATCCACAGCAGCCTGCCGGACCCGTCGGTAAGGATCTCCAGATCGGGCTTGTATTTTCCGGCAAAAACCACAAAATCGCCGGGAACGCTGCCGTTGTGGGCCTCCGTATATTGTTTGGCTTCTTTTTCTATATCCAGGCGGGTCAGGGTCAGGCCGTCCGTGAGGGGTTCCTCTGTTTTTTTGCTCAGAGTCTCCCGAAAGCCGGAGGACGGGTCCAGATACATCCACGCAAAGTGATCGTCGTCCTCGCTGTCATAGGGATCCTTCACGCGGATAAAGTCCAGGCCATCGGGCCGCCCGGGGGAAACGCTCTTCAGCTCAAAAGTGTTTCTTTCCAGTCCGCCCCATATCAGCGAACGGACGGAATATACCCTGAAGTCGGGCCGGCGCCGGTCGGAACGCACCACTTCCGGGAGCTCGAAGTCCCCGAAGGCCTCCCAGCCGTTTTCCCCTTCAGTGATCGTGAAACGGCCTTTATGGGCCTCAAACGCCTGCAGAAGCTCCTTTTTTTCCCTCAGCGGGGCGTAAGGCTTCTTTGACTCGGCCGGCTTGTACAGGGGAATGCCGCGCCCCGGCATCACGCCGTCCGACCACGTCGGGGCGGGAGACTTTGCAGGCAAGCCGTTTGCGAAGCAGGCCCCGGACAACAACAGGGCGGCGATCGCTATTATGGTTTTGTTCATTTTTTCACCTCGTCTTTTCTTAAGGGCGTTGTTCAAGGGCCCCACAGTTATTCCGATTATACGATATTATCATAAAAAACTGATTTCCCGAAAAAAACGGCCCTGGCCTGTCACTCATACACCGGCTCATTAGGGTAATCGCTGAAGCCCTTGGCCATTATGTATTTGCCGAGCCCCAGCCTTATGCCCTTGTCCTTGAGCCTGCTGTGCCAGACTATGGAAGCGGAGGCCTCCCTGCCGTTATCCGCGTTGGCCCGGGCGTCCTCATAGGCCAGTTTCACCTTTTTGTGGATGACAAGGCCGTTGTCGTATTCCAGGCGGACTATGTTGTCCGTCAGCATCCTGCCCGACTTCAAAACGGGGTGAAGGCCCTCGTCTGTGACGAACCAGAAATACGGACTGTAATCTTCCTTGTCATAAACGTCCACGGAAGGGATGCCGTCTTCAAAATATACGTATTCGACGGTTTCTTTGTCGGTGACCACGATATAGCCGTCTCCCTTCTTCATGACGCTCAGGGGGGCGGCTGTCGCCGAAGCCCATACCAGGGCCCCTTCCTTTGTCTTCAGCGCCGACAAAACGCTTTTGAAGGGGTTCATATAAAACCACGTGCCGTCGGAACGCTTGTTTATGTCCTTCGCCAGCTTCTGCGCTTCCTTTGCTATATCATAGCGGTAAAGTGTGAGGCCGGCTCCGAAGGGCTCGGGGTCCAGCAGCTTCCATTTGACCTCATCCGGAGCCTCGGTATAAGCGCAGGTAAAATGGTCCCTGTAATCATAATCCTCGGAGGTCGTCAATATGATATTGACGCTCTCGGCCGTTCTCGGAGGCGCAAAATCGCAGTCGTATTTGATATACCCGGCTGAGCGGTATTCCCTCACGAAATAAAGCCTGAGGTCCGGCAGCCGTCCGGCCGTCCTCATGATGCCGGGCTTTTCCTCTTCTCTGCCGGCTTCTCCGGCTCTGAAGACCGTCTCTTTGCCGTAGGGTCTATGGTCCGACACCGTTACGGCGCTTATTGTTTCGGGTATCTCGCACTTACGGGGCGGAACTGCGATCTCCGACGGAGGGGTGTTTTTGATCCACTCTGCCCTTTCCTTTGCGATCCTGGCAATAACAGCCTTGCTCACAGGCGCGGGATCCGCAGAAATGGCGAACCTCCTGGCGGGCGCGCTTTTCCCGGAAAAG
>JAEEGL011650644.1_pt1 | contig 18481 bp, 11 predicted proteins | sample 9134231 | NCBI WGS metagenome assembly JAEEGL01 (sample SAMN16246548, study PRJNA631951) | gut metagenome | biome: gut microbiome; feature: rumen; material: fiber-attached | host: Bos | place: Iran: Karaj | collected 2018-10 | reverse complement strand
TGATGTTGATGGCGTCGCCACCGTCGGCGCTGCTCACGGCAAGCTTGGTCTTCTTCTCGTCCCAGAACTTGAGGAATTCCCTCACGCTACCGCCATTGCGCTGCGAACTGAACTGCATCACCGTGTCCTGGAAGGCCATCAAGAAAGCCACCTCACGGTCCACGTCATGGCCGCTGTCACCACGCTTGAAGTGGGCGATAATCGTCTCGACAATGCTCACCAGGGTGGTGAGCTCTCCAGCCGGCGGCAGGAGCTGTTCAAGGGTGACAGCCATCGGCTGCTCGTCCTCCTGGTCACCCTCTGCACTAGCGCCAATAGTCTCCAGACACTGCTGCAGCAATGCACCGTTCTCCTCGGGCGAGGCATCAGGATTGGCAGCCACCGCCTTGATAAACTCGTTGAGCGCCGTATAAAGCCGCCTATCGCTCAATCGCTTGCGGCTCATCCGTCGCTGGACATCGTCCTTCACATCATCGGGGTCTTCCTCCTCGTCGGCAGCACAGAACTGGCTGATGTCAATGAAGCGGAGCATAGCGATAATGCGTCGGATGATGGGCGAATTGTTCAGCAACAACGACTCGCCTGAGATGATGTGTATCTTCTCCCCGTCGGTGCGCTTATTATAGTCCAGGATGCAGTCCACGACCTTGTCACCGTCGGAATGGGCATTGACCAGGATGCCGATGCGTCCCCAGTCAAAACGCTCGTGCAACTTGAGCAGATAGCCAGGCAGCACAGTCAATACATCCACATCCTTTTCGGTGGGCATCTCAAAGCCGTCGGGCAACGTTTCCCGCACCACGTCATCATCGGCAAGACGCTTGTAATTGGCAGCCATCAGGCACACATAACCCGGTGCCTTGGTATCAATGTCAGGCGGCATACCTTGCTCAATGTCGGCATAGGTGCCCACGACAGGCGGACGGTCCCGATACTGGTCAAGCAGGAACTGAAAGAGCCTGTTATTGAAGTCGATAATCGTGCGGGAACTGCGGAAGTTGGTCGAAGTGGGACGATTGTCATCGGGCTGCGATGCGTCATGTTTCCTGCCGTCGGTAATCTCGCCGGCAAAGTCCTGCCCTACCCGCTCGCGGAAAACGGTAAGGTCGGCGTTGCGGAAACGATAAATGGACTGCTTGGCATCACCGATGAGCATATTGAAATTGCCGCTGGCAAGGCTCTCCTGAAGCAAGCCGCGGAAGTTCTCATACTGCTTGGTGCTCGTGTCCTGGAACTCGTCAATCATGAAATGGGCAATCGTCGTGCCCACACGCTCATAGACGAAATCGGACCCGCTCTCAAGCACCGTGCCGATGAGTTCATTGGTATCCCCGATCAGGATGGAGTTGGTCTCATGACGGTAATCCTCAAGGAAAAGGTCAATCATTGCGAGCATACCCAGCAGCCCCAGGTTGTCCTCAATATGCTGGAAGAAATCCGCCAGATAGCGGTCGGAGAAATGACCGCTCACCAGCTGGTGGATAGCCGTTATCGTCGCATCATCGGGCACATTGCCCTTGGTGAACTGGGTGCATATCTTGTCCTCGTCGGCACCCGCCAGGGTTTTAGTCAATGGGAGTAGTTCCCCCTTGGCATACCAGTTCTTCAACGTATTCTTCATCACGCCGTCAAAGGGTGCCAAGGCGTCACGCAGCCTGACCAGCCCCTCATCAATGGCGGTATTCACGCGCTTGACCGCCTCGTGCATCGTCTGCTTGAAGCGGCGTATCTTGGAGAAATCGTTAGAGAAATGGCCCTGCTCATCCACCGTACCCAGATAGGCGCGAATCTCGTCCATCCTGGTGCGGAAGAGCTCGCTATTGATCTGCTTGGCGAACTTGTTCAAGCTGCCGCTGTCGTTGAAGAATCTCCAATCCTTTTTCTCGGCCTCGCCGCGTATCATGTGACGCTGGTAGTCCTTGACCCACTCGTCGAGTTGGGTGGGTTTGGACTCGTTGCCCAACGACAGCAGGAAGTTGTGAACCGCCACCCTCACGGCATAGTCCTCGTCAAGCTGGATGTCGTAGTTGAAATCGCGGTCTAGCTCCCTTGCAAAGTTGCGCAGGATGGTCTGGAAAAACGAGTCGATGGTGCTCACGTTGAAGTTGCTGTAGTCAAACAGCAGCTCGTTCAACGCCTGGCGAGCCAACATCCTCACCGATGCCTCGTCAAGCTGGGATTCCTGCATGAAATCCTTCAGGTAATTGCTCTTGACGCCAGGTTGCGACAAGCGATACAGCTCGGCGACGATGCGTTGCTTCATCTCGTCGGTCGCCTTGTTGGTAAATGTGATGGCCAGCAAGTGACGGTGAGCATTAAGCGGACGGCTGTCGCCCGGCGCACGCCGCGGCACCAGGTGGTCACAGTCCTCACTCGTGGTGAACAACAGGTGCCTGATGTATTCCAGGGCGAGACGGTAGGTCTTGCCAGAGCCAGCCGAAGCCTTTATCACCAGCAGGTTATGCCGATTGTGGTCGTTTTTCTCCATGATGGTATGCCTTATTCTTTAAATCATGTGGATTGATCAGATGATGCGGGCCTTGAAGCCCATTGCCGTCAACTCGTCGAGCACGCGCTGGCGGAAGTCACCCTGTATCAATATCTCACCGCCGCGGGCACTGCCGCCCACGCCCAGCGAACGCTTGAGACGTGAAGCCACATCCTTGAGGGCAGCCTCATCACAAGTGAAACCTGTCACAATGGTTGCCTGCTTGCCACCGCGTCCCTTTTTCTCCAGCACGATGTCGAGACGGGTCTTGCCCTGCTGCTGCAAGGCATCACCACGGTCCTCGGCCTGGGGCTGCTGTTCATCAGTCGGGTTATCTTCAGGGACGGGCATGTTGAACGCTTTGCCCAGCGCATCTTTCCAGTCGGTAGTGTTCATAGTCGTGTTTCTTGAAAAATTTTCAGGGAGCAATTAAACTTTCCTGCATCTCCCACATCAAAGGTACGAAATTTCCACGAGAAATGAACATTAAAACACAAAAAAACGACTCATGCCGAAGAAAAAACGGCAAAACATGCTACCAATTAAAATAAAAGCACTACTTTTGCCGTACTGTTTACTTTTACATTATTAACTAATTCACATTAAAATTATCGTACTATGGCTTATGTAATTTCTGACAGCTGCGTGGCATGTGGAACTTGCCAGTCAGTATGCCCCGCCGACGCTATTAAGGAAGGCGACATCTATTCGATCGATCCCGACACCTGCCTCGACTGCGGCACTTGCGCTGACGCTTGCCCCACTGGTGCAATCGCTCCTGGCGAATAATTAAAGAAACAACTATCAACAGTTGCGGCTGGTCCACTCTTGGATCAGCCGCACTCTTTATATAGTCCCGATAGCAGGGGCATGAAACATCACGCGGGAGCATCCATGAGGATGTTCCCGCGCGTTGCGTTATGGTCGATTATCCTCGACGGGTATCGGATTACTGGGCTGCGGTCTTGACGGGGTCAAGCACGATGAGCTTGTTGATGGGCGTGCCACCAAAGTTGATACCGTCGTTGTAGGTACCGAAGTAGCGGTACAGTCCGGCAGGCACCTTGTTGCCACTCATGTCCCTCATATCCCAAGCAACGGGGAAGGCATCGGTGGTGGTCATCCATACCAGGTTACCAGTAGCATCGGTCACGCGTACGATCACCTCAGGCTTGCTGGTCATCTCGGTCTCAAGATCAAAGTTGACCTCCTCGTTGACGTATGCAGGCAGCTTGTCAGCTACCAAGTCAACGGCACCAGTCTGTCCTACCATGAAGGTGATGGTGCGCTCGGCAACATTACCCAGCAAGTCATAGACGGTGTAGGTCAAAGTGTGCAGACCCTCGGCCATGTTGTTGAGGGGGAACTCAACATTGACGGTCTTACCATTGTCGCTGAGCGAAGCATAACTGGTGATGTCCTGATAGGAGGGCTTGCCACCATCCATGATGAGCTTCATGCCATACTCCATCGAGTTCTCACGGACGCAGATGGCCTGGTCGTCGACGGCAGTGATATAGAGCATCGCGTTGGTGCCGACTACAGAACCATAGGCAAAGCTGTTCTCATTATTGATATACATGCTGGTGATGACAGGATTCTGGGTATCGGTGATAGCCATGTTCTGGTCATAGGCAAGCATCTTGATCTTCTTGGTATAACCGTTCACCATATAGTCGCTGTTGTCCTTGTGGGCATAAACGCGCAGCAGCACATCTTCGTTGGCGGCTCTAGGATCCTGCGGAACAATGATTGAAGCGGTGAACACACCGTTTACAACGCGTCCGGTCACCTCGGCAAGCTTGTCACGGTTGAAGTAGATCTTGCGCTCAACGTTCTCGCTATTGACAGCTTGGGTGATTGTGGTAAACAACTCTTCCTTGTCATAGAGCGTCATCGTTGCATTACCGTTGAAGGTGTTGTCAAGGTTACCCTCGGCATCGGTCACGTGAGCCGTTACCTCAAACTGTCTGAGCGGTCTGATCATAGCAACATCTTCGGGATCATTCATGTCGGCACCATTCACCTCCATGAGTTTGAAGCGTGAGATGGGATAGTTGACCTTCATAGCGGGGTCACCCAGCAGGAAGAACGACAGCTTATTGGTATTGGCACTGGTAAAGCTGGTCTTGGTCTTGATGTAGGCTTCGCCCAGGGTCGGCATATAGCCATTGGTATCATAGCTGAAGAGCGCGTTGATGAAGTTGGTGTTCAGCTTGTCGTTGTCGGTAGCATATACCATACGCGAGCTGGCGAGCAGCGCGATAGCACCACCGTTACGCTTGTGGAACATGAGCTCAGCAATACCGCGGCTGTTGTTGTCATAGTGGGCAACGTCGCAGCAGCAGGTGGACATGATGGGCCAGTGGCTGTAATCAGTGCTGGCAACATCGGCGGTGATCCACATCTTGTTGTGCTTGGTGAAACTGATGGGACCAGCGTGGCCTACATAGGTAGCAAAGTACAAGCCATTCTTGTGCAGGTTGCTCCACAACTGCTTGGCCTCGGTAGCGGTCTTGCGAGCCACCTCGATATTCTCCTCAATGGTAGAACGTGAATACTGGCTGTCGTGAACCGTTGATACGTGCATACCGGTATTCAGCTCGTCTTCAATCATGTTCTTATAGCCTTCGCCCTGGAACATGTACTGTCCCTTGTCAGGACTGTCACTGGCTACCATGGCATTGTTGCGCCATACACCGTAGTCGGGGTTAGCATAGTATTCCACCAGTTTGTCCACGTCGTTCTTGGCCTCTTCCAGGTCACCACAGGTGATGCGGCCGACGCCAATCCTGAGCTTCTCGGAGGCTACGTTGGAACCCGAGTTGTCATCCATAAATCCGAAGAAGTCATCGGAGGTATAGGAGAAGTCCTCATAGTTACTGTTGTCGCTCTGATAGGTCAGCAGGGCACTGGGATGCTCACCCATCATCTCCCTGTTATCGAACGTACCAGTACCGAAGATCAGCAGGTTCTTGAACTTGTTTTTGTCGCGGTCATAAAGCATCTTGCACAACAAGCGATAGGCCATACCGTCACGCGTACCACTGGAGAACTCGTTGAAAATCTTGTCCTGGTCAACGACGGCAACACTCAGGCCATCGATTGCGGCATGCAGGTCGGCAATGCGCTGGGCCTGCTCATAATATACCTTGTCGGTGATGATGAGCATGTCGGGTACTGCCATACCGTGCAGGTTCTGGTTCTCGATATCCTCAAAAGCCGAAATCTTCTTCAGCGTCTTGCTGGGATCAAAGGCGATGTACATCGAGACAGATGCATTGGTCGAGTAGAAGCAAAGACCTTGACCGCTCTCATCGTTGTAGTTGGAAGTGGTCACCTCCTGGGGATTGGTCGGAGTGTTGATGTACCACACCACGGTGTTGGGCGAGGCATTGGGAAGCATGAAGCGCTCGTTACCACGGGTAGAGGCATAACCCATCAGCGTCTGGTTGAAATTATCCTCGCGCAGGATATTCTCGTGCTTATAAGTGATGATGAAATAGTCCAGACGAGCCAGGGTGATTTCAGGATTGTCGGCGCTGAAACGCAAGTAAGGCTCAAACTGACCATGCTCGGCAGGGTTAGTCAATTTCAAGCGGCCGAAGGGGGTAGCGAAATTGTAGTGCACCATGTAGCTCGACGGCTTGTAGATGCGCGACATCGACAACGAGTAGTTGGTCGTATCGGTAACACCGCCACTGTGAATGATAGCGTTGGCAAAAGAAGTAATCGAAACGCTGGCGCCGATGGCCGTTTGCAGGACGATTGTGCTGTCGCTGATGTTAGGCAGGAAATAATCAACACGCAGGTTGCCGTCGGTGAAGTCCTCACCCAGCATCTCCTTACCCGAACTGCCGATCGAGGTCATTTCCTTCTCATGATAGAAATAGCCCAAACTCCACGGTGTGTCAATAAAGGTATTCACTGTCACCGTTGACTTCTTGGACGGACGCAGGTCACCCTCGTTGTTCTCGGTCAGGAAATAACATCCCACCTGGGAATAAGGGTTGAACGTACGTATCATGTGGGGCGTCGTGTTGTAGTCCTGGATGCCGAAACTGATGGGACCAACACCATAGAAACAAATCTTGTTGTTGGTACGCAAGACAGGCACACGGTTCAAATCATCAGGAGCATTGCCATTGAGCACCTCACTGATCTTGGCGCCACCTGAGCCATAAAGAATGACCTTGGAAGGATCATTGAAGCCCATTGCCCGAAGCTCATCATAAGTGATTTCATACATTCCATTCTCGGGAATGGAGATTTTCACCCATTTGCCAGAGGCAAGCTTCGATGTCGTCGCATAATTGTTCACATTGAACGCGTTGGCAAAACTGGCGAAGAATAAGGCCAGCACTGCCACACATGCAAATTGAAGTTTTGTCACTTTGCTCATATTTTATGTTCTTGGTTATATTTCGTATTTAACCTAATTTGTCATTCTTTTATCATCAGTGTCCACAGTGTCACCGCCTCACCTTCACGTCGAGCACCTGAACGTCGCCGATGGTAGCCGTCAAGTGCATACCGGGTGCCAGGGTAAATCCCGGGGCCGTGTCGCCAGTGAACAGCATGTCGCCCATCTTGATGCTGCAACGGGTGCTTGCGCCAGCCATCACTTCATCAAGCGGCCACGTCATGTCGGCAAGGCAGGAACGGGATATCACCGTATCATCCACCTTGACCTCCACGACAGCGTGCAACGGATCTTCAATGCCCGATGCAGTGACCCAGTCACCCACGATCGCTGCGCCGTCAAATGCCCTGTCAAGGGCTCCCAGCCGCAGGTCATCGCTCTGGCAAGCCTTGACATTAAAGCCCGCCGTGAGAGCGTCCCAATAGCGATGGGCAAACTTGGGCGCGATGCACTTTCCCAACCGGCCCATGCGCACCACAATGGATGGTGCTGCCATGAAGCCGCTTGCAAAGTCATGGATGAAGAGCGGCCTGCCGGTGTACAGTACCGATGAGTCTGCCATGAGATAACTCCCGGTGGCGTCGCCCGTGGTATTGTAGTTTCCTGTTATGCCGATGACCTTCATCTTGCGTCAGCGTGTCGTTGGTGCAGGCAGGGATGTCAATCCTGCCGGTTTTCACTGTTTGTTTTATGCATCCGATTATAGATGATGGCCAAGTGGGCATAAATCGAGGTGTTGGCAATCACCACATCCTCGGGGGCCTTGATACGGTAAGGCGTGAAGTTCCACAACGCCGTAACGCCACTGGCAATCGCCAGGTCGGCGGTCTCTTGGGCCCGCTCGACAGGCACTGTCAAGATGGCGATCGACGCATGGTGCTCACTCATCCATGAGGGCATCTCGTTGATGTCAAGCACGGGCAGACCGCCCAGATGCTTGCCGATGACCTCGCTGCGCACGTCAAAACCAGCCACGATGTTCAGGCCGTAGTTTTCCAGACCGCGGTCTTGCATCAGTGCAGTTCCCAGGCTACCGGTACCAATGACCACTGCATCATGCTTGCGGTTGAAGCCCAGGAAATTCTCAAGCTCCATCAGCAGGCTACTCACCTCGTAGCCAATGCGCGTCTTGCCACGAATATTGAGAAAAGACAAGTCCTTGGCAATCTGGGACGACTGTACGTTCAACTCCTTGGAAATCTGAGTCGATGACACATACTCGACATGAAGGTTGTCAAGCATACGCACATAGGACAGATACCAGGGCAGACGACGTATTGTCGGCTCAGGCAGAATCATCTGTTGCTCATTATTCTTGGTCATACTCATCGTATAATGATACAATTAACCGACAAATTTACCGCTATTTTTTGAACCTCAAGCAAACTACACATTATTTTATGGAAAAAAGGCAGTGTTTTTAACAAATGTTATAGCTTTAACCACCCAAGTCAGCCATCAGCGAAATGGAGTAACCTATACAGCCAGCCGAAACTGCCAAGTTCCTAAGGCACTACATGATAACACTTTACAAGTAATTGAGAAGCGTTCCAAGCCGTAAAAGCAGAACTGTCCATGCAAGAAAAGGTCTAACCAATCGGCTGACAGCCTTTAAGACATAAAAGCGAGGAGTCAAGAGATGAACTCCTAACTCCTCGCTTCTAACTCTATAACTCGAGTATCACTGACCCGCTACAGCGAGTTTCTTGGCCTTGGTGGCCTCCTTGATACCGTCGGTCGTGATAGTAGCACGATAGATGTAGATGCCGCGCGGTACGCGACGACCACCGCTGTCGGTGAGATCCCAAGTGACGGGTGTCGATGTGTACATGTCGCTGCGACCTGACTGGGTCGTGCTCCACACCATGCGTCCCATCAGATCATAGACCTCGATAGTGACACTTACCACGGCGTCAGGACGGTTGTGCTTGACATAGAATGACGTCTCGACGCTGGCAGGGTTGGCTGCACAATAGACGTCGGCTATCTCGGGAGCGAGACCGTTGATGACATTGAAAGTGATGGTCTTCTCGCCCACGTTGTTATACACGTCCCACACACGCAGGCGCAACGAGTGCAAACCTGGAGTAAGGTCACTCAACTGATAGCTGATACTGCCCAGCGTGCCCCTATCGGCAAACAACGGCGTGTAATAGCTCACCAGGTCGTTGAAGGTGGTCGTTCCGTCCAGGGTCAACGTGATGGAGTGTCCGATACCTGACGACGAGAAGTTCACACCGCTCTCATCAGAGACAGTCGCCAGCAGCAGGGGCGATTCATTGACGTCACTGCCATCGATAAAGCTGTACTCGTTCAATCCCATGTTGATGATATCAGGTCCTTCGGTATCGTCCACTTCCTCGTCGTCATAACCGAAGATGATGAAATCGCTGTTTGAGCCCTTGGCCTCGAGGCTGTCACGGCTGTCGCAGGCATACAGGTTGATCATCGACGGGTTGCCAAAGTCGTTGCTCACCTCGCTGGGGATAATGACGCGCACCGTGAAACGACCGTCCACGACAGTATCCACATTGATGGCAAGGCGGTTGGCACGCTCGGTATATACAAAGGGCACACCCTCCATGTCACCATAGCCGTGGGTCTTCACCGTATCCTCGGGGGCAAACAGGGTAGAAACCACCGTGCCGTTGAAGTTGGTGGCCAATTCACCCTTCATGTCCACAATCTTGCCGGTGAATTCCACCGGTTCACGCGCCTGGAAGACGGGCAGATTGTCATGGTCAACAGGCTCACCGTTGATGGTCTCGACCTGAGCAGTATAGGGCGCCCATGCCAGTCGCATGGCGGGATCGCCGAAGCAGATGAAACGGCGGGCGTTATCCGTCGTGGAAGATATTCTGTTTTTGGCAAGACGCAGAATATCGCCAATGCGGCGCGGCTTATCTTGGCTGTCGGACGAGAGCGCAAACTCAGCGACGAGATCACTCAACAAACCATTTTCGCCGATGAAAGCCAGACGTGCTGGGCAGATGACTGCAATAGCACCGCCATTGGCATTCAGGAAGATGCGCTCACCACCTGACAGGACAGAGTTGTCAAAGCGGGTGTACTCACAAGTAGCGGCATACAGTACCGGTAGATGACGGTAAAAGAGCTGTGTCTCCACGTCGGAACGCATCATCAGAGCCTCGCCAGTCCAGTTCTGGGTACTGGCATGGCCGATGTAGTTCCACCACAAGGCGCCCTCCTTGAGCGTGGTGAACATCTTGGTGCGAGCATCGGGATAAGTGCGGGCGCCACCATTGCTCACCGCGTTGAAGGCGTCGATATAGACATGACTGTAAACCATGTCGCCTCCGCCATTGGCATTCATGATGGATTCCATACTGGAGGACTGCTTCATGTGCGCTCCTCCGTTCTCATCATCAGCAACCAGCAACACCTGATTGCGCCACGCACCATAGGCGGGTTTAGACACATAATTCACCAGCTTGTTGACCACCGTGCGGGCCTCGCTCACGCTCTTGACAATCATACGGCCCACGGCGATATCCATGTCGTCGGTATGATCTATGCCCGTCTCATCTTCCAGGATGCCGAAGTAGTCATCGGTCGTGATAGAATTCTCATCATCCTTGCCATCAGGACTTTCCCAAGTGAGCAGGTGAGGATAGTTCAAGGCGTTGGCATCGGTGCCGACCAAGCGGTTATCATAGCTACCACACCCCAGCAGCAACAAGTAGCCAAGTTTGTGGCCGTCATCACTCATGCCACGGTCATAGAACATCTTGCACAGGCGGCGATAGGCCATTGCATCCTGGGTGCCGCTGGAAAACTCGTTGAACACCTTCTCGTGGTCCAACACGAGTACACGGAAGCCGTCATACTTCTCATGCAGCGCAGCGACACGTTCAGCCTGTTCCAGATAGGCGCTGGGTGCCATAATAATCATGTCGGGAGTGAGTTCACCGTGGATGTCCTGGTTGGAGACGTCGTTGACGTATTCGGGACGGGGGAAGGTGCCAGACTCGTCAAAGGCGACGAACTCCTGACGACCAGTATAGGTGGGGCTGAATGTGGCGGTACCATCAGTAACGACAGCATTCATCTCCACCAAGGCAAAAGGCTTGGTTACATTCCACACATGGGTAGCATTGCCACAGCCCGTCAAACGATAGCTCTTGCTGGAACTGCCCTCTCTGAGACCGAAGACCAGTTTACCGCTCTTGAGCGCCAACTGACGCTCATAATTGATGGTAATATAGTCCAGTCGGGCCAGTTTCACTGTACCGGGGCAGGAGAACTCCAGCGTATAATTCAGGTCGGTTGTGCCGTCAAGGGTAAAGGTCTTGAGTGACCCTGCAGCGTTCAATTCATAGTGGGCATGAGAGGATTTAGGGGTGGATATTTCATCAGCGCCGCTCACAACCGGTAATACGTTGTTATTATAGCTATGAGTGATGGTGCTATAGGCATCGGGGTTATTGGCACCAAATACGGTAAAGGCTTTCACCTCGCTACCGCTCACCAGTCCGTCAAGACTGAACTTGAAGGTCTGGCGCTTGTTGCTCTTGAAATCCTCGCCCAGGAACGTGCGACCCGTCTCGCCAGGATTGATGATTTCCTGCTCGTGGTAGAGACGCTCGGTATAGGTTGTCACGACATCACCAGCGGGTGCATTCGTCGCCTTTTCAATCGCAATGTCATTGAAACGGCTGTCGTTGGTCACCAGATAGCAGCCCGAGATGGCATAAGGATGCTGCACCTGCAACTGATCCAGCGTGCTGCCTTTATGTCGCCACGAGATATGGCTTTGGGCATAGAATAGGATGCGGTCGCCAGAGCGCACAATCGGCACCTGAGGCAGGTCATCGGCATAATTGTCGCCGCGCATGATCTCGCTCAAGGGTTTGCCACCGTAACCGAACACGTGAATCTGAGACAGGTCACTGCCCAGTCCCCAACTGCGGATGTCATCGGCGGTAATCTGATATATGCCACTCTCCTCAACAGCTATCTTGACCCACTTGCCGCTGGCGAGCTTACTCGTCTCGGCATAGTAGCTCTTGTCAAGCGCATTGACGGTAAATGCACAGCAGGCCATCACCAGAATAGGCACAACCATGCGGACGAAATATCTCATCATCTTTTTCATCAGTTTGATCTTTATAACCTTATAACGATGATTTCCCCACTTTATTGCACAAGGCTTGACATTCACGGCTTGAGAGCTGCGGCAAGCGTCAAGAAATGCCCACCGACAGGACGGACAATCATCCGATAGCTGTTAGTGGAAGTGCGGGCAGTAAAAGTAATTTCATCGAAGTCCTGTTCGGGAACGGTAAAGGGATCCAGGATGATGCCCTCGGTCCAGTCCAGAGTGCTGTTGCGCTCGGCTTTGATGATGGCCTCCTTGGCAGTCCAGGCGATGACATGGGCAGTCATGTCGTCGGGAGCGATAAACGACTGCTCGCCAGCGTTGAGGAACTTATCACGCACCCGCACCACCTGCTTGCGGTCGGCCTGCTCGGCATCAATGCCGATGACCTGACTGTCATTGACAGCCAGTGCCACCATGTGAATCGTGTGGGTGATGCTGATGTTCGTCGTCTCATCCTTGACCGACGGTGCTCCCTGCTTATCATGACACATCACTACCGGACGCCCAAAGGCACGACACAACAGCAGACGCTCGGCCGCCTTCTCGCGCTGTCGCTTGTCGGGCAATTCTGCCAAATCCTCACATGAAATACCCGCTTCGCGACACAATGCCATCAACTGTGACGTCTCTTCCACAAGCCGCCACGACAGCACCCTAGTGCCTCCAGGATATGTCATGTCCTCTAAAAACATGAGATAAGCAATACTCTAGAATCTCTATATCATCCAGATTGTCCAGACGCCCCCGAGAAGACACTTCTCACTCCTAACTCTATCCCACTCCGTTCTTGGCCATGTCGATGCGGGTGAGGATGCGGGGATTGTCCTCGCTAGCGGCAATCCAGGAACGATAACGGCGACGGTTGACGTAACGCTCAACCAGATAGGCAAGGATAAACATTACGGGCACCTGTATCCACAGCATCAAGTAGGGGTGCTGAACCTGATAAAGAGTGGAACCGTTGGTCTGCATGAGCACATAGCCTTGATCCATCCATGTTGCCGGCACACAGTCACCTACAAGCCACCACAGCCTTGACATCAGGTAACGAGGCCATGACACACCCGTCAGGAACACGAATACCACCGAAGAGAACACGAACAGCAGGAAAACACTCTCGCGCTCGTTGACAAACGCCGATAACGTCTGTCCCATGAACGATACAGCGATGACAAAGGGCACTGCCAGACAGATGATGTGCAACAGGTTGCCATACTGTGGGAAACCGAACATCAGCGGCACATAGTGAAGGACATAGATGACGGGCAGCACATAAATGATCTGGTGACACATCATCTTACCCACGATGGTGGCACCGGGGCTGGCCTCGACAGCCATTGGGTCACGACCGCCATTGCGACGACGGCGCTCGATGCTGCCGCCATGCAGCATGGCGATACCCAGAATCATGCTCTGTTGCAGCACCAGCGGCAGGATGAACAGCAGTACGGCACTAGCAATACCCATTGCGGGGTTGCCCACAGGCACCTGGTGGTTCTCAACGATAGATCCGCCCATATTCACCACGGGTTCGACAACGGCAGCCATGCGTTCATTGCCCATTGTCTGAGTAACGTTGGACAAAGCAGTAAACATCGCCTTGTAGCGCATCATCACACTCATGTCGCAGTAGAGCGACACATGCGCCTGTTCTCTGCGGCCGACACTTTGGCCGAAATCACGGGGCACGTACAAGATGCCATAACACTCCTTGCGATGCATGGCTTCTTGAGCCTCCTGCATGTTGGCGGCATAGCCTGCAATAGCGATCTCCTGGGTAGCATCGAGACGACGCACGAGGTGACGGCTCGCATGGGTGCGGTTGTCATCGACAACTACCACACGCTCGTTGCGCACCACCTCGGGATTGTAGATAATGGCATACAGAACAGGGTAAACTGCATTGAGGAGGAGGAAAAAGATGACTACGCCCTCGTCACGGAACACGAGCAACAACTCGCGGCCGCACACCCTCAACACCTGGATGCACCACAGGAAAAATCTGCTATGTTTCAGTTTCTCGGTCATATTATCAGGGTACATACACGGGATTCAGGCACTCCTTCTTCAAACGCCATGACAGCAGCATGGGCAGGATGGTGAACCCGATGAGTGCAGCATAATAAACTCTTGAATAATACAGGTCGATACCGTTCAGTGACTGATCCACCATGATCAGGAAATAGTACTTGATGGGCATCACATAACCCAGCGCCGTTACCCACGGGTACATCGACTCTTGGGGCAAAGAGAAACCCGAGAACGAGAACGACACCATACCCAGCAACGTACACAGCATCGTGCCGTAGCGGAAGTTGGGCACGAAACAGAACATCAGTACCGCAAAGCTCTGGTTGGCCACCACGAGCAGGAACATCGCGATGAGCATATTCCACGGGTTACAGTTCAGCGGGAAATCAAAACAGCGATACATCATCCACTGGATGAACCAGCCCACGACGGTGAACAGCACCGTCTGCGGCACCAACTTGCCCACCAGGGCGAGGAACATGCTACCGCCAGAGGTCTTAAGCCACTGGCGGCTAAGGCCCGATTTCAACTCCAGTCCTAACGAGAACGCAGTTACCAACAGGATGAACAGCGACAGGAAACAAGGCACAAAAGTGCTGTTCAGGTAGTAATTGTAGTTGACAAAGGGGTTGCTGATCATGTGCACATGGGTCTGATAGGGCACCAAGGCTGATTCTATCGTCTGATTGCTGAGTCCAACGGTGCGCAACGCCGTCTGCACAATACCACCGTTGACGAGCAACGAGATGGTCTTAAACCCCTTGTACTGCATCGAGGCGGGAGCATAGTAGGCATAGTTCACATAGTAGCTCACCACAGGCTGACGGCCACCCAACGCTTCTTCCTCCAGATAATCGGGAATGAAGAAGAAGCCATATATCTCGCCGCGTTGCACGGCATCGCGCGCCTCGGCAAAGTTTTTGTAACGTTGGCAGATGTTCACCTGTTGGAAACCGTTCAGGTTGCGCGAGATGCGACGCGACAAGCTGCTGTTATCCAAATCGACAATGCCTACAGGCACACGCTGTACCGAGCCGTCCTTGATCAAATCCATCAGGAACCAGCTGCACAGCAACGGCATGATAACAATCAACAGGAAATACATGGGCCGCCGCACGAGTTGGATGCACCCGCGTTTAAAGGAACGACCTATGTATTTCAGTATCATTAGTTGTCAGTTTTTAGTTGTCAGTTTTCAGTTGTCTAGATTTTCTAGATATTCTAGATGATCTAGATTTTCTAGAGGTGTTTACTTATTTTTCCAGGATGACCGACATGCCGGGGCGCAGGTTAGGCACCTTGCTCACAGGGCGCATCTTCACCTCAAAGGTCTTGCTGTCATATTGACCCTGGGCCTTAGCAGCCTGCCAAACGGCATAGCTGCCCATGTCGTGGATATAATAAACCGACATCTTGGTCTGCATGTTGTTCAGCGCGGGAATGCGCACGTTCACTTCCTTGCCCATGGGCAGGTCGTTCAACATCTCCTCACGCACACTGAAGCTTACCCACATCTCGTCCAACTTGGCAATCGACATGATGGGGGTTCCCATGGCCACGAGCTCGCCCTCCTGCGGGTAAATCTCGCTCACCTCGCCGTCACAGGGGGCCACAAGCACCTGGTCCTCGAGCAGACTCTCAACCTCCATGACCGAGCCACGGGCGGCGTTAGCCATGCTACGGGAAGCGTTCTTATCCTCCTGCTGGGCACCACGCACGGCCATGTCATACTGCGCCTTGGCAGCCTTGACCTGGGCTGTAGCGGCATCAAATGCGGCCTTGGCCTCGTCACGCTTCTGCTGGGTAGCAACACCCTGCTTGAAGAGGTTTTCTACGCGCTGATAAGTCTTTTCGGCGATAGTCTGGGCAGCAACAGCCTGTTGCCACAGGTTATAGGCGCTCTGCTTCAGCTCCTCACGGGTACCTTTCTCGGCCTTCTGGTTCTGGGATGCGGCAGCCTGCTGCATCTGCTTGGCCTGGTAATACTTGGCATCGACAGTGCTGGAGTAGATGCTCACCAGCTTGTCGCCCTTGTGCACCGTGTCACCCTCGTGCACATAGAAACGCACGATGCGTCCAGGCAGCTTGCCGCTCACGCGCACGGCGTCACAATCGGCCTGGCCCTGGGTAATCGTGTCGGCAGGATGGATGAGCAGGATGCCCACAATGGCGATACTTGCCATCACCAGTGCAAACACTGCCAGCGCAGCCAGCAACGCTTTGTCCTTCTTGCGGACCACAGTTCTCTGTTCGTCTTTTTCCATATTCTTGTCTCCTGTTTTTTAGTTGTAGTCGTCAATTGCTCTAGATTTCCTGGATGTTCCAGATGATCTAGAATTAAAGATTATCGCCTAAGAATCAATAGTTCATGTCTCCCATTACCTTAGTCAGGTATTCGTGGGTGAGTTGAACGTTGATTTCTGCGTCAATTTTCTCGCTATTGGCCTTGAGCCAGGCAGTCTGGGCAGTAAGCACATCGTCAATGGTTCCCATGCCTTCCTTGAAGGCGATATCGGCGATGCGCAGGTTCTCATCGGCTTGCGCGAGGTTGGCCTTGGTAGCCTCAAAGGTCTTGAACGCTTCCTGATAGCTGAAAGCAGCCTGGCTGATCTGCAAGGCGATCTTCTCCTTGGCATCATCCAGTTCCAGACGCTTGACGTTGGCCTCAACCTGTGCAGCCTTGACCTTATTGCTCAAGCCGCCCCAGTGCCACAGCGGCATCCTGAGTGTCGCACCGACGCTGAAAGCAGCGCCAAAGCGGTTCTCGAAGCCATCGTAGCTGTTAGGGTTGGTGGCATGCAGCGCAGCGACAGCGGCCAGTTTAGGCATCATCTCGCTGCGGGCGACCTTCACCTGCTGGTCATAAATCTTGGTGGCAAGTTCCAACGATCGGACGTCATGACGCCTGCCATAAACCTCATTCAGATTGAAGTTGGACTTGGGAAGAGTCATATCCAATTCCTCACGGCCTTCATCGGCAAGTGTCATCATGGTGTTGACGGGCAAGCCACACAGTTGTGCCAGCAACATGCGCGATAATGTCACGCCATTATCCACCTTGGTCAGATCGACGTTGGCCTCGTTCAACTTCACGTCAACGGCGAGCTGGTTGGCACGGGTAGCGACACCTTCACCGACCATCGCCTTGACGTCATCGTCAAGTTTCTGTACCAGTTCGACGTAGCTACGGGCAAGCTTCTGCTTGGCACACAACGAAACGACCTGCCAGTAGGCTGCATCAACATTATAGATGACGTCCTCGACCTTGCTCTCACGCATCTCGTGGGCGAGTTGCTGGGCAAGATCGGTAATCTGGTTCATCGCGGTGATTTTGCCTCCCATATAGATGGGCTGGGTCACCGTCAGGGCACCACCCATCAGATTATGGATGTTATAGGTCATGCCACTCTTGGGCAACAGGGCTACCGTAGAGGGGACATACTGACCATTCTCAAGCTGCAGTGGAGCACCCGTGCGCGGGTCAATGACCAGATTATAGTCGTAGCTGCCCGTCTGCAGATTGAACGACTTAGTAGGCAGCATCTGATCCTCCTTGATGAGAGAGACCTTACGTGAATTATAGATGTATCCCGCCGTGAGGTCAAACTGTGGCAGATAGGCTGCTGCAGCCTCCTTGCGTTGGTAACCCGCCTTCTCGATGGCTAGCGTTGCCTGCTGGATTTCCTTGTTGTTGCGCAGCGCCATGTGACGGCACGAGTCCAAGGTAACCACCTGGGCACTTGTCGCCATCGAAATGGCACACAGCATTATAAGAACGATTTTACGCATAGTTACAATTTAATAGGTCTGTTTTCTCGCTGCAAAATTACCATTTATTTTACAATCAAAAAACAACTGCCCCAAATTATCCACAATAAGTGAAATTTGGAACAGTTGTTGTAAATTAAAAGTTAGGAGTTAGGTCGTGTCATCAAAAAATCACTCCTAACTCCTCACTTCTAACTCCTAACTTTTATAGTAGCACTTGACCTCGCCGACAGGGAGCTTACCGACCAGCAGCAGGGGGATACGATCGGCGTCGGTGGACATCCAGGCACTGAGATTGTCGCTCGACTTCTTGCCGCCCTCTTGGGTGAAGCGGAAGTCAATGCGGTGTGCCTTGCGCTTGGAGCCGTCACGCATCTTAATGGTCTCCACACCCTTGTAGTTGATGGTAAGGTACTCTTTCTCCTTGCCCGAGAAGATGATGGTCGTTTAGTTCTTGTTGCGGCTCAGCTCGTCATAGTCCAAGTTTCGCAACATATAGAATACGCTCACCATGTCATAGGCTTGTGACTTGGCGCTCAGGTCAATGCTTGTTGTTCCGCTCTTGCGGTAGCGGGTGCAATGGGCCTTGGTGTGGCTGTAGTTATAGGAGAATTTGATCACGTCGCGGGCATAGTAGTCCTTCTCGTGG
>JAEEGL010983640.1_pt1 | contig 18481 bp, 17 predicted proteins | sample 9134231 | NCBI WGS metagenome assembly JAEEGL01 (sample SAMN16246548, study PRJNA631951) | gut metagenome | biome: gut microbiome; feature: rumen; material: fiber-attached | host: Bos | place: Iran: Karaj | collected 2018-10 | reverse complement strand
TGAAAAAACGCTTTTAACGTGGCTACACATACCGCTTCTCAGGGGATTTACATGAGCAACATCCTGGTAGCATACTTCTCAGCGACCGGTGCGACTGCGAAGGTCGCGAAGGACGTGGCCGAGATCACGAAGGCGGACATCTATGATATCGAACCTAAGGTCAGGTACAACAAGGCCGACCTCGATTGGACGAATGAGGGCTCCCGTTCGGTGAAGGAGATGAAGGATGCCTTCGCCAGACCCGAGCTGGCAGACAAGGATGCCCCCGTGGCCTCGCACGACATCATACTCCTCGGATTCCCGATATGGTTCTACAAAGCACCCGCCATCATCAAATCATTCCTCGAGGCATATGACTTCTCCAAGAAGAAGATAATCCTCTTCGCCACATCTGGCGGTAGCGCATTGGGAGACAGCATTTCCGAGCTGAAGGCCTGCGTCTCCAAGGATGCCGTTATGGTCAACGGAAGGACCATGAACGGGAAGACTAGGGAAGCACTCATCGAATGGGTCGAAGAGATTGGCCTCTGATCTCCGAAGGGGGATGCCCCTCTCCCTTCTAGCAAAGATATTATTGTATACTAAACATACAAGGGCCCAATGGCAGATATCGTAGACATCCTTATCATCATAGGCCTGGGGATGTGGTTGTTCCTTCCGGCCTATATCCCGAATGCGGCCGCATCGCTGTTCGGAAGGCACAGCAAGACAATGATAGATTTCGGCAAATCCTGGAGAGGGAAGAGGATCCTGGGCGATGGTAAATCCTGGTTGGGATTCTTCGGAGGTGTCCTTACCGGTATCGCGTTGGGTCTGATACTCATAGCCGTATCGTCCATCTGGGACCCGGAGAATTACTGGGGATACGGGCCGTTCTGGAATAACATATCGATCATCGCATGTCTTTCCGTCGGTGCATTGCTTGGTGATATCTGCGGAGCTTTCATCAAGAGGAGATTGGGGATGGAAAGGGGTCAGAAGGCACCCATCCTGGACCAGTATGATTTCGTGGCAGGGGCTTTCATCCTCACGGCGATATTTCACTTCGATTTCATATTCCACAACTACTTCGAGGGCGACCATATCTTCGCCTTCATATTCATACTGCTGATAACATTCGCCATCCACAGGTCCGTGAACATAATCGGATACAAGATGGGATTGAACAAGGAACCGTGGTGATAACATGGATGATCTGCATCAGGCTCTGAAGGACTGCGGCGCGCTGCAGTTCGGTGACTTCACACTCGCATCGGGTGCCAAGTCAAAGTATTACATAGACATCAAGAAGGCCAGCACCGATCCTAAGGTACTGAAGCTGATCGCCGAGAAGATGGCTGCACAGCTGAAGGACATGGGACTGAAGGTCGACAGGATTGCAGGAATAGTCCTCGGATCGATACCGTTGGCGACCGCACTGTCGCTGGAGACGGGTATCCCCTACGTCATGGTCAGGAAGGAGAAGAAGGACCACGGTACGGGCAAGCTGATCGAAGGTGCCCTGAACGCAGGGGAGAAGGTCCTCGTTGTGGAGGATGTCATCACATCCGCCGGTTCGTCCGTAGTCTCCATAAAGACATTGAGGGAGGCCGGGGCTGTGGTCGATGATGTGTTCTCCGTCATCGACAGGGAGGCCGGAGGTACCGAAGCTCTGAAGGAGATCGGTGTCAGATTCTCACCTTTGGTCAGGGCATCGGACCTGTTACAATGATCTCTCCGAAGGATGACTGTTCGCTCTGCGGTCTCTGCAAAGTAAGGACTAACATAGTCCGTCCCAGCGGTGACCTCGGGTCCAAGGTCGTACTCGTGGGCGAAGGCCCCGGGGAGAACGAGGACATCCAGGGGAAGCCCTTCGTCGGAAGGGCGGGGAAGATCCTCGACAAGGCATTGGTCGAAGCGGGAGTGGACCGTGACAGGGTAATGATCACCAATACGGTGAAGTGCCGTCCGCCCCAGAACCGCGATCCCACTGCGGAGGAGATGGAGGCCTGTAGGCCGTTCCTCATCAGTGAACTGGAAGGAAGGGAGATGGTCGTGCTCCTAGGCAGATCGGCGATCAAGGACCTGTTGGGTTATGACGGACCTATGAACGCCATCGTCAATACGATCCAGGAGAAGGATGTCGACGGTATCAGGATAAGGTTCCTGCCGACATACCATCCCATGGCCTGCGTCTATAGGAAGGAGGCCCGCCAGAAGCTGGCGGATGCAATGTCAATGGTCAGGGAGATCATATCATGATCAAAGGATTGGCGATAGATATGGACGGTACCGTGTACAAAGGTATGGTGCCCATACCTGGTGCTAAGGAGTTCATCTCATCTCTGAGGGAGAACGGTATCCCGTTCATGTTCGTCACCAACAACTCGTCCAAGGGAAGGAAGCAGTACTACGAGAAGCTGAAGAGGATGGGTTTCGACATCGATATGAGCAACGTCCTCACATCCGGAACGGCCGCGCTAAGATTCCTGAAGGACGAACGCAAAGGGAAGAAGGTATACGTCATCGGTACTGAATCCTATCTGGAGGACGTGAAGGAGTACGGGATCGAACTGGATGACAACGCTCCCGATATAGTGCTGCTGTCTTTCGACAGGGAGTTGACATACGAGAAGATCAACAAGGGTTACATGTTCATCAAGAACGGGGCGGAATACATCGCGACACATCCCGACGATCTGTGCCCGACGGAGGATGATTACGATGTGGACATCGGTGCATTCATCGCCATGTACTCATACCTTCTGCACAAGGAGCCGTTGATAATCGGCAAGCCCAACCGTTTGCTCCTGGATATGGCCGCATCCGAGATGGGGATACCCGCGGACAGCATCGCCATGGTCGGGGACCGTCTGTACACAGATATGAAGATGGCGTACGACAACGGCCTAGATTCCATACTCGTTCTCACCGGAGAGACCTCGCTTGATGATCTCAAGGATTCGGATATCAGGCCTACTTACGTCCTTGATTCCGTAGCGGACATCATGTCCACGGTATTCGGGAAGAGATGACTTGTAATGAGTGAATTTAGGCGAAGGATACGCATCGGCCATATCTTTTGAGTGAATTTAGGCGAAGGATACGCATCGGTCATATCTTTTCAGATTGTTCTGATCCATATGTCGAAAGTTCGTTCATTCGGGTCCTAATCAGTGATACTCTTTTATTGACAAGGGTAGGTTCACCCTTATGCCTTACAGGATTAACGTCTATAACGAAAAGGACGGGATTTTGACCGAAGATAAAGAAAGCAGGCATCTGCTGTACGTGGACCAGGCCGAGAAGGTGATCATAACCTTCGAGATGGACATGTTCGTATGCTACCTGTACAGGCTATTCACGGATGAGGCATTCAAGGACAAGGCGGAGGACCTCAGGGAGAGACTGAGGAACGGTGACGATCTGTCCGATGACGAGAGGGACAAGATCGATCTGATCTACGAGGATATCCTGGCACTGGCAGAGTTCTATCAGAACCGCATAACATCACAAGGCGATCCCGCCATAGAGAGGATGATGACTCATCTGCGTTATTCCGCTGCATACCTGCTCAGGGTGGATCAAAGCCGTGCTGGCAAACATGAGCACCCGAGGAGCAACAAGAAGCTCAATACGGCATTGTTCAGACATGATCAGAGGGACGACCTTAGGGACATATCACATCTGGATTACAACGGTCTCGACCTCAAGAAGATGGTCTCCGGTACGGAGTTGGACAGCGCAAGGATGACGGAGGTCCTGGAGAAGGTCCACGGTAAGGCCGTTCCGGAGTACTACAGCAGGATCCTGTCGTCGATGGACGGCAAAGGACCGTTCTATGTCCGTTTGAAGGACGAGGACAATGTCGGCATATGGAACTCACTGGTCCCCGGAGGCCTCTACAGATTCAAGTCGAAGTCCTATGCCCCGCTCTTCACGCTTATCAGATCAATAGAGGAGAAGGTCCCCGAGAGCATCATGGCTACCATAGATCTGGACTACAAGGACCTATGCAACGGTACCATCAGGATGATGGCGCCTGCGATGGGCAGGATCAGGAACAGGGATGAGGACCTGGAGAGCTCACTGAGCACACTCGAGTCCGTTTACGAGGGTCATGATGAGGCGGTCATCAAGGACGCGATGTTCTTCATCAGGATGCTCGACTGCATATTCGGTAACTCCATCAACGAGAGGGGAAAGGTAGAGCTGGCACTGTCATTCGAGGGAATGATCCGCATGCTCGATTCCAAACTGTTCGGTTGGAACTACGATGTTCCCCAGTCGGTCTTCTGTACCGAGTCAAGGATGCCTTTCGAGATCTTCAGGGACGGTATCGATCGTATCTCCGAGAATGGGGTGATCATGATGGAATACGTCAAGATAGGGCGGTCGGTATGGACGGTCGGCAAGAGGATGAAGGAAGGCAACAGGCCCCTGGGAGGAGTGTGCAGCGTACCTGAGCCGGAATACCTCAGCAAGGAGGATCTGCCTGGGTTTCTGGATAATGTGAAGGAACCAGTCATCATCGTCACCGACCTGGCGGGCATGGACGATCTGGTGTCATACCTGTCATCTTTCGTCAAGGTCTCCGACAGGGCCAAGGTCAAGTTCGTTGCGGTCGCGGACGAGAACATCAGGATGATGTTCATCAACTCGCTGATACCGTACACCACATTGACGGTGGTGAACAGGAAGAACATCTTCGATATGCTCACCCTTTACAACCTCAAGCTCATGCGCTCCATGGCCGAATCCTATCAGAAGGCATTCGCTTCGGAGTTGGGTGTCGATACGAACGCGCTCTGCGACATCGAGGCCAAGGATTTCAGGACGGTGTTCTACAAGACATACGCATCTTACGCCAAGGCCCTCATCGACGACGTCGAGAGAGTGGAATCATACTTCCTTTGATGCCCTAAGGGCATCATCGGAACCCCCGATTCCTGGGTTTCATGTCCATTTTCGGACATATATTTAAATCCGTGCGTCTTTATTACTAATTGCGCGTATGCGCATAAGTGGGATGCAGAACGGGAGACCGTAATCGCCCTCGGACGGGGTGGAGTGTGTATTTAAAAAGAGTCGATATGGAGAACTTCAAGTCCTTCGGAGGTAAGATATCGGTACCTCTGATGGAGGGCTATATGGGAATAACCGGACCCAACGGTTCCGGTAAGTCGAACATCACCGATGCGATCATGTTCGTATTAGGGCCCAGGAGTCCCAAGGTTGTCCGTGCCGGTAGGCAGACTGACCTGATCCATAACGGCAACAAGGCATCCGGAAAGGCGGACCATATGAAGGTCACCCTGATCTTCGACAATACCGACCGCATGCTCGCGTGGGACGCCGATGAGGTGAGGTTCACACGTATAGTCAAGATGGCCGGTAACGGCGTCGATTACAATGCATCGTTCTACATCAACGATCAGAGGTCCAACGCGGCCGAGTTCGATTCCCTGTTCGAGAGGGCCAGGATCAGTTCGGACGGTTACAACTTCGTCAGACAGGGAGATGTCACCGACATCACCAAGATGGGTGCCGTGGAGAGGCGTCGTGTCATAGACAGGATCTCCGGTATCGAATCGTATGATGCCGACATAGCATCCGCACAGAAGGAGAGGGCGCAGGCAGACCAGAACATCAAGGACACGGAGATCGTCATAAACGAGCTGAACACACAGCTCAAACAGCTGCAGAAGGACATGGAAGCGGCGAAGAGGCACATAGAGCTCAAGGAGAAGCTGGACCTCGCGAACGCACAGCTGAAGTACAGGCAGCGCGAGATCGAGCAGGCCAAGGTGACGAACACCGAAGAGGCCATAACGAAGATGCAGCAGGATGTCGAGCGTCTCCAGAAGAAGAAGGACGAACTCAAGGATAAGTACGACAGACTGGATGCAGAGATCAAGACCACCGAGGACGAGATAAGCGCCCGTGTGGGCCCGGAATACGGGAAGATCAAGCAGGATATCGAGGACGTCAAGGTCAAGAAGGCAATAGCCGACAACGACATCTCCACCGGCCAGGATTCCATATCCACATTGGATGAGGATCTGGAGCTCATCAACGAGGAGGCCCAGGAGAACGATGCACAGCTGTCCAGCTGTCAGCAGTCCATCAACGAGGTCAAGGTCAAGATCGACGAGAAGGATGCGAAGCTCAAAGAGGCCAAGGAAGAGGAGGCGCGCATCAGGGCCGAGATGAACAGTATCGGCGGGGAGCATGCCAAACTCGACGAGAGGCTCAGAACTCTTGAAGGGGACATAGAGAAGAAGGCCGATGAGGAATCCAAGTCGAGTGCCGCACTGAACACCGCAGAGGCCATGGATGAAGAGGCCTCAAGGCAGATCGCTTCATTGGAATCCAACATATCAACTAACGATTTCGAGATCAAGGATGCCGAGTACAACCTCTCGGAGATAAAGAGAGAAGCGGGACCGATGGCCGACCTTGACGATTACAAATCGAAGATCCTCAAGCTGAAGGCTGAGGAGAACGAGCTGGAGAAGCAGGCGGGCGATGTAAGGAACGCTATCTCCAGATTGAACGACAAGTACAACACGCTCATGATCGACAAGAAGGCCTCCGAGAAGGCCGGTCGCGGCAACGAGGCCGTGATGGCCGTGCTGGCGATGAGGGACCGCGGAGATGTCAGAGGCATACACGGGACCATTGCACAGTTGGGTACTGTCGAGAAGGAGTACGAGACCGCCTTGGCCATCGCGGCAGGCGGAAAGATGCAGGCCGTCGTGGTAGATACCGACGAGGTGGCATCACAGATCATATCCATCCTGAAGAAGGAGGGATACAGCAGGGTGACGTTCCTGCCGCTGAACAAGATGATCGAGGGTAAACCGCGTGCCAAGGCCATCATGACAAGGCCGCAGACGTTGGGATATGCTACCGATCTGATAGACTTCAAACCGGAGTACGCCGCAGCGTTCTGGTATGTCTTCCAGGACACTTTGGTCATGGAGAACCTCAACGATGCGAGACGCGTAATGGGCGGTATCAGGATAGTGACGAAGGCCGGCGATCTCATCGATCCGTCGGGAGCCATGACGGGAGGAACTGTCAGACCTACCGCCTCCATGAAGTTCGGTGATTCATCACAGTCGGAACTGGACAAGGTCGCGGCCGAGCTGAGCAATGCCAGGGCATCGCTCTCCAGCATAACTGACAGACTTAACGGTGTGCGCGGCAGCATACGCGAATGCGACGATGCCATGAGGGAGGCCGGCACAGGCGATATAGAACTGAAGGGCAAGATCGCGGGTTACGAGGCACAGCTGAGGGCCCTCAGGGAGACGAAGAAGCGTCTCCAGAAGGAACTGGATGATAAGAAGGCCGCGTATGAGACGGCGAAGGCTGACAAGACCAAACTCAAGGACAGTCATGCCAAGATAAGCGCGGAGCTCGAGGGGATGAAGACCGAGAGGGCGAAGATAAGGCAGCGCATGACCGAGATAGCCCCTGTCGAGGTGCAGCAGAGGCTGAACAACGCAATGGGCACCATAGTCACGGTCAGCAACGATCTGACCACTCTGAGGGAGGAACAGTCGTCCTTCGTTTCCGAGAAGTCGAGGTATGACAGCGAGAAGACCCGTCTCGACGGAGAGATCGCAAGGATCGCCAAGGAGAAGGATTCCATCGTTGAGAACATGAAGAAGGCTCAGGAGGAATCCGACAGGCTCAAGGTGGAACTCGAGGGCCTCAGGAAGATCGAGAGGGAGATGGAGTCCGGTATCCAGGAACTCCGTGACAAGAAGGACCAGCTCATAATCGACAGGCAGAAGGCCGATTCTGACAGGGACAAGGCCATCGGTGACATAGAGACCAAGACTGGTCTGATGCAGACATACCAGGCCGAACTGATAACGTTCAATGCCAATGTCGAAAGGCTCAACGAGGAGATCAAGGAGATCAAGATCGAGGTCACGATGCCCGTACCGTCCGAGGAGACACTCAAGCGCAGCATAAGGTACTGCGAGGACAAGATCGCCGAACTCGGTAACGTGAACATGCGTGCCATTGATGATTACAACGAGCGCAGTGAGAGGCATGCACGCCTTACAGCCGATGTGAACAAACTCAATGCGCAGATAAACGAACTCGATGCACTGATGAACGACCTGAACTCCAAGAAGAAGGGACTGTTCATGGACGTGTACAACGGTGTGAGCGAGAACTTCAAGATCATCTTCAACGAGATATCCGGAGGAGGGGAGGCCTACATGTCCCTGGAGGACGAGGAGGATCCGTTCAACGGAGGTCTGTTGATCAATGCGAAACCGAGGAACGGTAAGATGCTGAAGCTGGAGGCGCTGTCGGGAGGGGAGAAGTCACTCACCGCACTGGCGTTCATCTTCGCCATCCAGGAGCACCAGCCATCACCGTTCTATGTACTTGACGAGGTGGACATGTTCCTAGATTCCGTTAACGCGGAGATCGTCGCGGACAGGATCCAGAAGTCGTCATCGAAGACACAGTTCATACAGGTGTCACTGAGGAACGTGGCACTCAAGAAGGCCGATCATCTGATCGGTGTCACAAGGCCCCCCAACGGGGTCAGCAAAGTCATCATCCAGCCTGACCTGGCGGAGATATCGAAGTACGAGAAAGAGGCCATGGAGAGGCTGGAGAAGAACGAGAAGAAGGAAGGGATAGAATGAACGGGGATGCAATGGAATTGGAACAGCACCTGCTGTATCATAAGGCATTGATAGACGATTCGGTCAGTGCCGACAAGATCGACAGGTACCTCCACATACTGGAGGAGGAGAAGGATCACGAAAGGCTGCAGGACGATACGGACGAGTCCATAAGGACGGTGTTCCGTCTCGTGCTGGACGAGGGCTTCGACCCATGGGCCATAGACCTGAAGGAGTTCGTGAAACTGTACACGAAGAAGGTCTCCATGAGCAAGTTCGACATCATGGTCGCAGGAAGGCTCATGCTGATGGCATGGAAGGTCCTGAGGATGCAGTCCGATGCCACCAAACAGGAGTCGGACAGGAACATGATGGACGAGTACGATTTCGGATTCGACTTCGATCCGGACTTCTTCGCCGAGGAGGAGGAACCATTGGACGTTCCCGACATACAGCTCAGAGGATTGTATTCACGTTCACCTGTCAGAGCGGTCACCATGATGGAGCTCCTGGATGCGTTCGACGAGGCACAGGAGGAGATCCGTGTCGCTGAGGCCAGGGAGGCCACCAGGCTCAGACTCAAGGCCATGCAGCCCAAGTTCGACAACAAGGCCCATAAGGAGATCGACGAGAGCGATGTCAAGAGGATCTGGGAGAGGATCAAGAACATCGGTACAGGAGCCTTCGCGATCAGTGAGCTGTACACCGATGACATGGACAACAATATCGCCGTGTTCTGGTCGGCACTGCAGCTGGTCAGGGACGGTAAGCTCACGATCTGGCAGGACGAACTGCCATATGGTGAGATAATGATCGATATCGTCGTCGACTGGACATCCGCCAAGCTGGAGGATTCCGAGGAAGGCGTGAGGATATCCGAGGCGGTGGTTTGAGATGAACAAGAAGAGTGCGGTGGAGGCGGCACTCTTCTCCGCCGCATCCCCCATCACGGCGAAGGAGATCGCCGACAAGACCGGGATGCCCGATTCGCAGGTACGCGAGCTGCTGAATACGCTCATCGAGGAGTACGACAGCAGGGACTCCGCCATACAGATAACCAAAGCCGGTTCTGAGTACAGGATGCAGCTCCGCGAAGAGTTCACCGACCTGGCGGATGATTTCTCGGAGATCGAACTGAACAAGGGAATGATGAAGACGGTCGTGACCATAGCGTACAATCAGCCTGTTATGCAGTCTGAACTGTTCAGGAACCTGGGTTCGAGGGTGTACGATGATGTGCGTGCCCTCAGGGAGATGGGTCTCGTCTCCGGTAAGAGGGTCGGTCAGTCCCTGGAGCTCACGACCACCAAGAAGTTCTCGGAGTACTTCGGTATAAGCAGTACGAAGCCAGAGGACATACGTGCCTGGATAGAGAAAAGGAGGAACTGAATCCCTTCGGGACGGCCTCCCCGCCGTCCCATTTCTTCGATTCCGATATACACGAACTGCACATAATGTGTGCAAAATGGTTTTACAGTAATACGCGCAAGTGAACCCTTTTTATCCTATCTAGAAAATACATGTCTGTACGGTCTGGTACCGTAGGATGAACGCATGGAAATTACCGAGATTATCTCAGCGGCACTTCTTCTCATTGCTGGTATCGGTGTGTTCATCATCGCCTGCGGGATGCTGAGTTCCAACATAGAGACCGTTGGCAGTAAACAGCTGAAATCGCTGTTCTCCAAGACTGCCAACAAGAAGTTTCTCGGCGTAGGTATCGGTGCCGCGACCACTGCCGCGGTACAAAGTTCTGCAGCCACCATCGTTCTGGTGATCGGTTTCGTCAGCGCAGGTATCATGACCATGCCGTTGGCAGCATCCATCATCTACGGTGCGAACATCGGTACCACTATAACGGCATGGATCGCGTCCATGAGTACCGTCGATTCCACCACCATCTCGTTGGTGGTGGTATTCTCGGCGATGGTCGGATTGGGATCGTTCATCACCATGTTCGCCAAGACGGATAACCACAAGAACATCGGCGGTGTCCTGGCAGGTTTCGGTCTGATATTCGTCGGGCTGTTCCTCATGAGTCATTCCATGGGCGAATTGGCCCACTCCGAGGGCATTAAGAACCTGATATCGAGTGTGGACAATATTTTCCTGCTGATCCTGATAGGATTCGCGATAACGGCATTGACGCAGAGCTCATCGGTCACCACAGCGATCTTGATCAGTATGCTCCCGGCAGGAACGATGACCGGGCTCATCACACTCGAACAGGCGATATACATCACATTGGGAGCCAACATCGGTTCTTGTATCATCGTCATGATATCCGGTTATACAGGGGGTGTTAACGCCAAACGGGCGGCAATGATACATCTCTGTTTCAACGTGTTCGGTGTGACGTTGTTCGTCATAGCGGAGTTCATACTGAAGGCATTCGGTTCCGGATTCGCGGACATATTCTCCAATGTCTTCGTCGGAATGGCCGCGATGCAGCTGGCGACGTTCCACACTTCGTTCAAGGTCATCACCGCTCTGATCATGCTGCCGTTGACAACACCTTTGCTGTCGGGTATCAGCAGGATGATACCGGACAACGAGGATGTACCTGACACCCCGCATCTGTTCTACATCGACAATTACATGCTGAGGAATCCTCCGATCGCTGTACAGCAGCTCAAACTCGAGGTCATGAACATGGCGGACATCGCCATGGCCAACTTCCGCACCTCCATGCGTATGATTAAGACCATGGACTTTTCCGGCAAGGAGGAGTTCGACAGGAACGAGAGGGAGTTGGACTATCTCAACAAGGAGATAGCTCGTTATCTCATCAAACTGAACAAACTGAAATTGGATAGGAAGGACCGTTACTATGTGTCATCGGTCTACAAATCCGTTACCGACCTGGAGCGTATCGGGGATCATGCCCAGAACATCTTGGAATATGCCGAGAAGATGAAGGACAACAACGGTAACTTCTCGGAAATCGCCAAGAATGAGATCGGACAGTTGGAGGAACTCATCAACGAACTGTATGAGAAGATAAAGGAGGCTTACAGATTGGTCGACCTGAAGATGGTGGATGAGGCCTTCGATATCGAACAGAGGGTGGACGATCTCACGGCACAGATGGCGGAGAACCATGTCAACAGACTCAATGACGGTACATGCACACTGGAGGTCGGTGCGGAATACCTATCCATGACCTCTGATGCGGAGAGGGTCGCGGATCACCTCATCAACCTCGGAAAGGCGGTCAGGGACTTCGCATACCTTTAAATGTGCAATACCAATTCAATTGCTGATTAACATGGTCATGCCCCTCGCTTTATTGGAAAAGACTATCGACAAGCGCGTATCACTGCTCCTGAAGGACGGAAGGATCCTCGAAGGAAAACTCACAGGATACGACGAGTACATGAACATGGTCCTGGAAGAGACCTCCGAGCGCACTGTCAACGATGAGGAGAGGCGTCTTGGAACCGTCGTCCTCCGTGGGAACAACGTAGTCAGCATCTCGCTCGTCTGAACGTTCCCTATAAACGCCATCGGCGTGTATTCGATCAAGAGGTACTGATTTGAACGAGCTCTTCACTGATTACGGCATTCGCGGCGATATCGATGGTAACTTCGATGCCAAGACATCCTACAGGATCGGAAAGGCATTGGGTCACTATCTCGACGGTAACGTGGCATTGATGACCGATGGCTGTCATACATCTAAGGTCGTGAAGTATCCGATCATTTCAGGATTACTAGGTACCGGTTGCACAGTGCATGAGATGGAACCTATGCCGTCGGAGGCGTTTCATCTGTACATAAGGGATAAGGAGGATTTCTCCGGAGGCATCATCATCACCGACAAGGACTACGACGGTCGTGTGGAGTTCACATGTATCTTCAGTAACGGTCAGGAGATGGTCGAAGGTGCCATGGATAAGATCCAGTCGTATTTCGATGAGGATGTCAAGATCAGACCCATGGATGAACAGGGCATACTGAGGAAGGGTGCCGACCCGTTGCCTCATTACATCTCATCCGTACTTTCCAAGGTGGATGTGAGGGCGATAAAGGAGGCGAACATCAGTGCTGTTGTCGACTGTTGTAAGAGCGTCTCGGCCCTGATGCTCCCACCCATACTCGATGAGGTGGTATCGGAGATGATAACGCTCAACATGGTCCAGTCCCCGAAACCGTTGGCTTGCGAAGATAGGCTCGAGGATGTAAAGAGCCTTGTTCTGGCACATGGATACAGCATGGGTGTGGTTGCCGATGACAAGAGACTGTTCATAATCACTGATGAGGGCGAAGTTATCAGCGATGACATATTGTTCGCCATATTGGCCAAAGGTACACTTTCCAAATCACAGGGGGATATCGTTGCAACTGCATATTCTTCATCCATGGAGGACGATGTGGAAGACAACTACGGCGGGAGGATCGCTCGTTCGAAGATCGGTCCCATATCGGTGATAGATAGGATGAAGGACACCAAGTCAATGCTAGGTGGTGACATAAACGGATTCATTTTCGCCAATCATCAGTACTGTTACGACATGGGCATGGCATTGGCGATGGTCCTGGATTGTATCATCAAGTTCGGCCCGTTGCACAATCAGTACAGTATGCTGCCCGATCACAGGAAGGAGAGGGTGGACATCAGGTGTCCCGAGAACATCAAGGCATCCGCGATGGAGATGCTTCATGAGATCCATGCCATCACAGCGAAAGATGTCGATAACAACCTCTACATCGAGTTCCCCGAGTGCACGATACGTGTGATCTACAAAGGTCAGGAGAACATTATGTCGTTGATCTGTGAGCCTGGAAAGAACAAGAAATGGAAAAGCAGGATGGACTCGGTGGAGAACGAGCTCAGAAAGTTCGTTGATTACTGACGGTTGTCAGCGTAGACGTTCATAGCTTCTTTGATATATCTCGCCGCCAGGTTGGCGGTTATACCGTCATGGTCCGCAGGCGGACATACTTCCATGACATCGAATCCTATCAGACGGTCGCCTATCATATTCAGAGCCTTCTTGACATCCAACGGATGCAGTCCGAAAGGCTCCTGAGTACCAGTACCCGGGGCATATGCCGGATCCACGCCATCTATGTCCAATGTGAGATAGACCTTCTCGTTCTTCACACTGTCCAACGCCATCTCGACCGCCCATGCCATACCCTTCTCATGGATCTGGTATGCGTCGATGTATGGCATCACCTCCTCCATCTCCAGTTCCTCATCCGAGATGGAACGGACGCCCAATACGAAGACGTTCTCGATACCGAGATGCTCTGCAGCGCGTCTTGTGATGCATGCGTGGTTGTTCTTCTCTCCCATGTACTCGTCCCTGGAATCGAGGTGTGCATCTATCGATATCAATGAGATGTCCTTGTCCTCGAAACATTGGATGATCGGGATGTTGCACGAGTGGTCCCCGCCCATGGCTATGGTGAACTTCCTATCCCTTATGGCTGGACCCATGGAGAATCTGACCTCCTCGATCATATCCTCCGGATGGAAATAATCGTAACAGTCCCCATAATCGAAGACGTTCAGTTCGGTGAGTTTCGCCTTGTGTTCGAAACAGGTCTGTTCAAAATTGTACGAGGCGCGCCTGATTGCCCCGGGACCCTCACGGGCCCCGGGCCTGAAGCAGGCGGTCTTATCGTACGGGATGCCGTAGATGCAGATGTCCGCTTCATTGTACTCCGATTCAGCGTCCGCGAATACGGTCCCGAAAGGCATCCTATGACCTCACAGGAGTTTCATCCTGTCCATCGCTACGATGTAGAGGATCTCCGCTCCGGGCTCGAGTGAGCACTCGTGGTCCTCGTTGATAGCCATGGTGACGGTCTCGTTGGTCTCGATGTCGAGCAACGATACCTCGTTGTCCTGTACGTACAGGATCTGTCCCTTTCTCTTGTCGATGACAGGGACCTGACATTTTGTGCTGACAGGGCCGACCAGGGACTTCTTTGCTCCGGTGAAGATGCTTGTTGCAACGATGTTCGCCTTGGCGGACCCGTGCTTTCCGGGCTTGGATGTGTCGATCGAGATGATCTTACAGGGTTCATCATCGATGTTGACGTATCTTCCGACTTTCAGTTCTCTGATTTCTCTGGTCTCCCACTCTGCCATATAAATACCTCTGATTCAAAGTGTGCCCACTGCACAATACCTCTTGTTCACCCCAGAGGGGACCGTGATACTGATGTGAGCATACATGTTAATGAGGCCCCTAATGCTAAATTAGCATATAAGGATTGGTTCCATCCAAGGGTGCTGAAGCCCATCATCCTCACATCTGGTGATGGATATCCGTGTCTGGGAATTCACTTCCTTCTAGGTCTCTTCCTTCTGTTGTTCTGGTTCTGAGGCCTCTTGGGTGGATTGGGATACCTGCGTTTGATGTCCTCGACACGTGCTTTGAACTCTTCGAGAAGCTCGTCACCCTTGAACTCGCCTCCATACTGATCCATCCTTGCGGCTATCGATATCTTACCCGCAAGAGCTCTGGCTATGTTCCCTCTCTGCCACTTGGGCGCCCTGTGGATCTCGGGGTGCTGATAGATGACGCCGTGCTTTGGCGGTCTCTTCCCGGATTTGAGATGTCTGAACATCGCCTTCTCAGCACCGAGCAGCTGAACGGTGGATGAGGGTAACGAGGCAAGTCTCTCCAGTCCTCCTGCAAGCGATATCAGTCTGGCCGACAACGGTCCGCCGATCAGTGCACAGAGGTTGGGGCATGATTCCTTGACTATTCCGGAGATATACTCCTCGGTCCTTTCCCTGTCGTCGTAAAGTCTGCTGAGTGTATCTGCAAGGTCCTGTACTGCACACATGTCGTCATCCTCGAGTTCGGCACCGATGGATTCCATTTCTATGCCGAGCTCTTCGATTATGCCATCCCTGTGGCCGTACCTTGCCACCAGGTCAGCGTATCTCCTGTCTTTAGCCAGGTCGGCAAGTTCCGGGAAATGGAGTCCGTACCACTCGTGCAGCCTCTCGTTGAGCAGGTTGCTTGTCTCTATAAGATCGTCCAGGTTCCTGATCGCCTGTACCAGCGACCTGTCCCTGGGTATGGGCTCCGAAGTCCTCAGTTTCCCAAGTCCGAGCATCGCTTCATGCATCAGCTTGTCGTCGTAACCGAACATCGACGGTTTGATGAAGGAGGAATCAAACATCATCGGTTTTCCCAACGCCGCCTGACGTCTGTCGGAGACGAACATCTTACTCTTTCCTTCAACAAGCTCCTGTTCCTCCGGCAGGGTCCCGCCTTTTTGCATTATCACAAGTCTCTCGGAGATCTGTGCGGCATCCTTGGGGAACAGTCTCTTGTCGATGATCTTCTCATCATCACAGAGGAACGAACCGAACCATTTCGTGACCAATATCATAGCATCCCTCTGATCTTCTGTATCTCCGCTTTGGGAAGGTTCCTGGCACGTTTAGCTAGAAGTTGCATATGCGCCTGGAACTCCAGTTCCTCCATGCGGTTGTACGCCTCCTCGATATCCTTACCTTGGGTAAGGGCACCGTGTTTCGCCATGAGCATCGCATCGTACTGTGAATGCTCCTCTACTGCTTTCACAAGCTCATCGGATCCCGGGGTGTAGTAAGGGATCATCGGTACATCTCCGAGGAGCAGTACCCCTTCGGGTGTGAGGTTGGTGTTGATCTTCTTCCCGATGACCGCCAACGTCGTGCAATACAGAGGATGACAGTGGACTATTGCATTAACTTCGGGTCTCTTGTTGTAGAGTGCCAGATGGAATCTGTGCTCTATCGACGGCTTTCCGCCTGCAAGGACCTTGCCGTCCAACGACATCTTCACCAGTTCATCCTCACGCAGCAATCCCTTGTTCCTTCCGGAAGGTGTGATGAGAACGTAGTCATCCACACGCATGCTCATGTTGCCTCCGGCCGATACGGTAAGGTTCCTGTCATACAGTCTCCTGCATGTGTCGATGAGTAATGACCTGGCGTATTGTTCGTTCATTCCCTCACCTTGTCTATCTCCGAAGGTTTCAGTATCCCCTTCTCGGTGATGAATCCCGTGACATATCTAGCGGGTGTCATATCGAACGACGGGTTCAGTGCCTTACATCCTACAGGGGCGATACGGACACCTTTGATCATCGTCACCTCGTCCTCGGAACGGTCCTCGATGATTATGTCTTCACCAGTCTTGGTGTTGAAATCGAATGTCGATATCGGTGCCGCTACGTAGAACGGAACGCCGAACTCCTTTGCAAGGACAGCCTTCTCGAATGTACCGATCTTGTTAGCGAAGTCACCGTTGGCGGCTATCCTGTCCGCACCGGTTATTATCATGTCTACCCCTTTCCTGATGAAGTGTCCCGATGAGCCGTCAGGTATGATGGCATGGTCGATTCCTTCCTGTAACAGTTCCCATGCGGTAAGCTGCATACCTTGAAGTCTGGGTCTTGTCTCCGATACGTACACGAAGAACTTTTTCCCATCATCATGGGCCTTCCTCATGGGTGCCAGGGCGGTACCCACATCCACCGTCGCTAAGGCGCCGGCGTTGCAGTGCGTCATTACTTTGAAGCCATCCTTAATGAGCTCTCCGCCGTATTCTCCTATCTTGGTGCACTTGTCGACCATGGACTGTGCGTAATCATCTGCGGCGACTATCGGGTCATCTCCCTTCTTCAGTCTGGCGACCATGTAGTCGACGGCGTAGAACAGGTCGTTGGCCGTGGGTCTTGCCTTCTTGATGTAAGCCGCGGCGGCATCTATGTCCTCACCTTTCAGAGCGGCAAGGCACATCCCGTATGCCGCAGTACCGCCGATTGACGGTGCGCCGCGTGTGGTCATGTTCCTTATCGACTCCGCGACATCTCTGTAGTCATCGAATTCCACGAGAACGATCTTTTCGGGGAGTTCCCTCTGATCGATCATCACTACTTTGTCCTTCTCGAACCACACTGCACGGATATCCTTGACCTCGCCGTCGATTTTCGCCTTCATCAGAATCACCAATGGGGATTGTGCCATTGTTTTCATCGGATTAAATGATGTTCACTTTCGATGTCGGATATAGTGTCCAGAAATTTGTGTGACACAATGTCTGTTTCCGGTATATTTTTACGTTAGGATCCCCAATGTTGATCCGTCTTCTTTCAATTTCCAAAGGAGGAATCGGATGACAGATAAAGCCCCGGCATTACAGCAGGATCTGAACAAGGATTGTTCGGCGTACGGCATCTACGAACAGGTGGTGAATGAGGCCATAGCGTCAATGATCGAGGATGCTGAGAGCAGGGGCTATTCCACAACGATCGATGACCTGAGTGCGGACGGGAGCGAGGAGTATCTGGCAAGGTATATGCAAAGCATCCTGGTCAAAGGACTGAGGGATGTCAGGGATGCTGCGAAGAGGAAGTACAACAGTAACGACAAAGGACTGGAAGCCAACATCCTCAAGGAGCAGATCGATGCCTGCAATAAGATTATCGACCTCCTCCATTCACTATCGGATAGCAAGGACATCCTGGACCTGAAGATAGGTGAGGACAGGAAACTGCTACTTTCCATATGGAAACATCAGGACCTCATCAGACCGAAATCATCGATTTCAGTGAGCAGATTGTTCACAGGCGGTGCATCATCCGGATTCCAATTGTCGAATGAACTTAGGAACGAGATCGCTTCCGCCAACCGTGTGGATTTCCTAGTCTCGTTCGTCAAGAACAGTGGGATCAATGTTATCAAATCCGCTTTGAATGAATTCACGAAACACGGCGGGAAACTGAGGATACTGACGACGACGTACATGGGAGTGACCGAACCTAACATAGTCAGGGAATTGGCACGCATGCCCAACGTCGAGATCAGGATATCATACGATGCC
>JAEEGL014297883.1_pt1 | contig 18482 bp, 16 predicted proteins | sample 9134231 | NCBI WGS metagenome assembly JAEEGL01 (sample SAMN16246548, study PRJNA631951) | gut metagenome | biome: gut microbiome; feature: rumen; material: fiber-attached | host: Bos | place: Iran: Karaj | collected 2018-10 | reverse complement strand
CTTGAACCGTGTCGACGACATCATCATGTTCAAGCCTTTGGACGAGAGCCAGATTGCCGACATCGTGAGGATGCAGTTCCGTAGCGTGCAGAAGATGCTCGCCGCCAACGACATCAAGATCGACATCACCGATGCCGCCGTCGACTTCATCGCCAAGCAGAGCTACAACCCGCAATATGGTGCGCGTCCTGTGAAGCGCATGATGCAACGTGAGTTACTCAACTCGCTCTCGAAGATGGTGCTGGCCGACAAGGTCGACAAGTCGAAGACGATTATCGTCGACGTGGGCGACAACGAAATACTATTCAGGAACTAATCAAAAAGCCGAGGGTTTGCCCTCGGCTTTTTTTGTTTTACTGCATATCAGAGGCCTTGATGTCATCCAATATCCGCATGGCCTTGTCGTAGTCCTTGTCGAAGACATACACCGAGGCGTCGCCTTTGATGGTGCCTGCCGCCCAACCAGCCACGAGGCTCTCCTCCTGGAAGTTACGGATGAGGTACTGGATGTCGTTCTCAGCCAGCACGCTGCCAATGAATTCCGCATTGACGATGGAGCCAGAATAGACTCTTTTGATTTCGTTTTCCATGGCAATCCTTTATTTTGGTGGTGCTGCAAAGATATACAATTATTTTGATTTGTCAACATTCAGCATCACAATGGCAAACAACATCACGAATGCCGCCACCCACTGCACAGGCGAATATTTGGTGCCGTTGACGAAATAGTCGAGCACCACGGCGGTGATGGGATACATCAGCTCAAGGAAGGTGGACAGCGAGGCCTTCACATGGCGCAAGCCATAGTAATAAAGGAAGATGGCTCCCGAGCCAGTAGTCAGGCCGATGAGGCCGATGAAGAGCCAGTTGCGTGGCGTCACCTGCGAGAAGTCGCCGATATGGCCCATGCACAGCACGATGACGAGCATGATGACCGTGGTGAAGCCATAGCGGAAGAAGGTGGAGGTGACGAAGGAGTAGTTGCCTAAGATCTTCTTGGAGAACACCGTCGAGCTACCGAAGGAGAAGGCCGCCAACAGCGACAGCAGGGCCGCATAGAACGTGGTGATGCCCTCGGTGCTGAAGTCGGGGAGAGCCCAGCCGAAGGTCAGGAAATAGCCTCCAACCAGGGCGACACAGGCCCATAGCGCGAAGTGTTTCTTGATCTTCTCTTTCAGGATGATGCGTGCCAGGATGACGGCGAAGACGGGTTGCAGCTTCTGCAGCAGCACCACGACGGAGAGGCTGTTGAAATGCAGCAGGAACAGCGACTTGACGATGGCCAAGGTGCCCAAGGCACCGCCAAACAAGGCGATGAGGATGAAATACACCAAGTCGGAGCGCGTCATGGTCTTCAGATGGCGGTATTCCCTGAAGAAGAACACATTCATCAGCAGGAAAGGGCAGAGGTGGATGACGAAGACCACGAAGGCCGTGTTGAGGTTGTAGAGCTGGGGAGTGAGCAGGATGCCGTCGACGCCCCACAGCATGGCGGAAAGCGCCACGGCCAAGGCACCGATGAGTCTTGTATTTTGTTGGTTGTCTTTCATTTCAAATAGTGTTTATGGCAAGAAAACACTTGTGACGGGCACGCCGCGCCATGCCGACGGCATCTCCAAACCCAAGATATAGGCGATGGAGGCGGCGATATCGTATTGAACTACGGGTTCTTGGATTATATAGCCGGAACGCACGTTCTTGCCGAAGATGACAAAGGGGCTTTCCATGTCTTCCAAGGCCAAGGTGCCGTGGGCCTGCTCGTGACCGCCATGGTCGCTAGTGACGATGATGATGGTGTCGTCGTTTATGCCCGCGTCTTTCAGGGCTTGTATGATACGACCGATGCAGACGTCAATGCGGGCGAGATAGTCGTAATAGCTCTCCGAATACCATCCTTTGCTATGTCCTGTGCCGTCGATGCCGTCGAAGACGGGGATGAACAGCATGGGTCGTTTGTCGAGGATGTACTGCACGATATGGTCGCAGTTGCGCTCCACCGACTGCCAGCCTTCGTTGAAATACTCCACATGGTTGATGGCCAAGGTGTCGATGACATATCTGATGCCGTCCCATTCATAGGTGCAGCCAGTCTCGGCATCGGGGTATTGCTCCCGGACCAAGGAGAAGAGGGTCGGAAAGGTGCCGTTTGCGTTGGTCGCCATCGAACTCACGTCAGGAGTCTTGGAGTTCCAGGTGGTGTGGCCGTGTACTTCCGGTCCTGCCCCCATGAACATGCTTGCCCAGTTGACGCCCGAATCCGACGGGATGACGGAACGTTTGTGCATGGTGTAACTTCCGTTATTCATGAGGCTTAGCAGATTGGGAACGTCGTGTGCTTTTTCAAAGTCGTGGGAAGCCCAACCGTCGAGGCCGATCAAAACGACATGTTTCGCCAAAGGGGGTGTCTGCGCTTTAGCCGTAAAGGAAAAGGCAAACAGGAGCATGATAAGAATACTGAAGTGTCGCATAGTGTTATTGTTTGATGGATTTGTCGTTGGCGCAGGCTTCCTTCTCCCAACGCACGCACATGATGATGGAATTGACAAAATATACTATGTACATTAGGGCGAGGGCAAGGGTGACCTCACGTGAGGCAAGGAAGAGGTAGATGCTGGCAATGTTGATGACAATCCAGAGCCACCACTGCTCGGCAAACATTTTCACCATCAGTATCATGGCCAGGACTTGAGCCGAGGTGATGAAGGCATCCACGAAGGGATACGCGTCATCCACCTGTCTCATGATGAACCCCAACACGACTGTGGACGCAGCAAGTATACCGACATACAGCCATCTTTTCCCTTTCTTCATGTGTATTTTCTTGACTTCGTGAGTGGAAGCGTCCATGTTCTTCGACCAAACACGTAACCCCACAAACTGCATGACTAGGTTGTAGACGCTCACCAACATGATGCCGTAGTTCTTGACCGTGAGGTTGATGTAAATCATTAGCAGGGCACTGATGACCCCGAAGAAATAGTTGGAGAGTTTTCCTTTGCCGCCCAACACTACATTGATGACCCCGATAATGGATGCAACGATAGAGCAGACCACGCATGCCTTAACCACGCCCATGGAAAGGGTGGGGTGAGACTGTCCGAAGGTTTCAGTGTCGGTGGTCAATAAGGTAATGGTGGTAATGATGACACTCGCCAGCACCAGCCAGATGACATCAAAGGGCTTCCATCCTTTGAATTCCTCTTTTATTAAAGTACTGAATTTCTGCATGATGCGTAGTGTGCTTTGGTGGTTAGCGCAGGCAAAGGTAAGAAATATTGCCGATTTTGCTTGGCTTCATGACAAATCTTATTATTTTTGCAAGTTCTAAAAACTCATAAGATGAAGAAAACCCTACTCATTTTGGCCTTGGCGCTTGGGATGTTGCCAATGGCCCTTCAGGCACAAACGAAGAACGTGGCGCGCGAGTGCGTGCTCTTCGAACTGTTCACCGGCGTGCGCTGCCCCTATTGCCCGGCGGCCGCCAATGGCGTGGCCCAGATGCTCGAAGAGGGCCTGGCCATCGCCCCTGTGGGCTACCACACCTCGGCCTTCTCGACCGACCTTTACTATACCAACGAGACCAACGCTCGTGCCAATTACTACGGCATCAACAGCTATCCCACGCTGAAGGTCGATGGCGTCATGGGCATGTCGGGTGGCGGCGGTGCCTCCGAGACCATGTATACGACCTATAGGAACTACTACAACCAACGCATCAACGTGGCCAGCCCCTTCACCATCGATTTGAGCTATGAGCCCGTCGAAGGCAACAACTGCCGCGTGAACTGCACCGTCAACAAGGTGGGCGACTGCAACGGCACCGACGTGCGCGTGTTCATTGCCCTCACACAGTGCAACATCGATGTGGCTTGGCAAGGCATGCAGGGTTTGCACCATGTGTGCCGCGACATGATCCCGACGCAGACTGGCACGCCCTTCACCGGCACCACGATGACCATCAGCGAGACCTTCGAGATGCTGTGGCCCAAAGAGGACTGCTATCTGACGGCCTGGGTGCAGAACTACTCGGGTAGCTCCAAGGAGGTGTACCAAGCCGTGCGCCTGTCGACGGCCCTCGACCTCGACTACGACCTCGTGCTGAAAGACGTGGAGAGCGTGGTGAGCCAGAACTGCTCGGGTGCCCAGAGCCCGCGCCTCGTGGTGAAGAACTACGGCCATGAGACCATCACCTCGTTCGTGATGCGTGCCTACGACGGCAGCAACAGCTACAGCCAGACCTGGGAAGGCACCCTCGCCGAGGGCGAGACCGTGGAAGCCCTCATGGATGAGTTTGTCGCCGACAAATGCGACGAGATGCAGTTCTTCGTCGAGCAGCCCAACGGCCACGACGACGGATTCCCTGTCGACAATATGAAGAGCGCAGCACTGACCGAGCCTCCCACCATCGACGGCGCCTTGACACTGCAACTCAAGACCAGCAGCACCCCCGAGAACCTGAGCTTCGAGGTGCGCAATATGGACACCGACGAGGTCGAGTATAACTTCACCTTCGACGAGCCCAGCCATGTCTATAGAATTGACTTCGTGCTCTCGCATGCCGCCTGCTACCGCCTGACGGCGCGCGACGTAACGGGCGAGGGCATGGGCAACGGATTCTTCCAAGTGAAGGACTCCGAAAACCATGTCGTCTTCCGTGGCGGTAATTCGGGCTATGAGTTCACCTATGAGACCGCCACCGAGCTGCACAGCGATGGATCTGTGTCGGTAGAGGAGAACGGCCCTGCGACGGGCTTCAGCGTTACTCCCAACCCCACCTCTGATATCGTCAACATCAACCTGGGCAAAGGCCAATGGCACATTCAGGTGTTTGACATCATGGGGCGCAAAGTGATGGAGCAAAACTGCGAAGGCCAGTCGAGCTTGGATTTCAGCCATCAGCAGAAAGGCCTGTATATGCTGAAAGCCCGCAACGACGCACAGGAATACAATACCAAGATTGTGGTGCGTTGACATATCGATGAATCATTAAAAACAGTATAATTCACTAATTACAAACCTAACAAATGAACAACATGAAAAACATTTCACAATCAAAGAACCGCAAAGGCAACATCGGCCTTCTGTTCGGTCTGGGTCTGTCCATGGCCATCGTCATTTCTGGCCTTTCAAGTTGTGGCCCCAAGGGCACCACTAAAGACAAGGAAACCGCAGCTTATGAAGCCTGCTCTTCGGTTTCTGACTATAGGGGCTATATCAACACCTATGGAACTACCGGCAAGTACTACAAAGAAGCCAAGAATGTGGTCGACAGATATGTGGCCGACAGCATCGAAAAGGCTAAGACCAGAGAACACAAGATTCAAAGAGAAGAGGCCGAAGAGGAGTGCTACAAACAATGCACCACCATCGAGGCTTGCGACAACTACCTGAACAGATATCCGCAAGGCGCCTATGTGGATCAAGTGAAGGCCAAGAAAGCTGAACTGGAAAAGGCATTGGGTCAAGAAGAGTTGATGTTTGCCAAGTGCACCACCATCGAGGCTTGCGCCGCCTACCTGAAAGAGTATCCTAAAGGCAAGTATGTGGATAAGGTGAAGGCCAAGAAAGCGGAACTGGAAGCCGCGGCCGAACAAGCAAAGAAGCAAGAGGATGAGCTGTATAAGAAATGCACCACCATCGAGGCTTGCAACACCTACCTGAAGACCTATCCCCAAGGCAGATATGTCACCCAAGTGAATAAGATCAAGTCGGATCTGGAGAAGAAGATCGAAGACGCCGGCAAGAAGAAGAACATTAATAATAACACTGGCAAGAAGAAAGTCGGTATCAAGAATTGATAGGGGGTACCCGTCATGAAAAAAGTATTATTGTCAGGGTTGCTGCTCGCCATGCTGTGCGGATGCAACCACACTCCCACTAACAATACGGAAAAGACTTCTACCAAGGTCGACTCCACGGCAGCCGCCGTGGAGTCGTTCCTCCTTGGCGACAACGAAGTGACCACGGTGCGTTATCTTGACGCGCTGCCTGCCGATTACAACGAAGACGATGGCTTCGGTCTCATCTTGGATTACAAAGACCTCGATATGATTGTCGGCACCTGGAAGATGCCCGATAACGACTGGCTCATCACCTCCCATTGGTGCGATCTGGAAGACGCTGGAGATGATGCGGACGCCGAGGTGGTCTATAAAGACCCCTTCGAGGGAAAACCCTATCCCGTGCTCCACAACCCCGATTTCTCGTTTACCACGCGTAACTATGGCGGCGAGACCATCAACTTCTACAAGGCTGCCGACAGCCAAGAGGTGGCTTGCACGACCGACTACAAGGAAATCAGCTTACATGTGCTGGATGTTGATACCAAGACGCGCCGTCTGCTGGTGCAGTCCAATCCCAAGGACTGGTGCTGGGGCCCGGTCGAGGAGCCTGGGGAAGAGGAGTTTCGTCATTCTTTCGTAGAACTTCGTGGCTGGGTCGACGAGGAGTGGGTGTGCGCCAACACGGTGACTACCTGCCCTTGATGGCTTGAGCCATCATCTTCACCGCCCTGAAACCTTCAGGGATGGGGAACATCGCGAAGGTGTGGAACATGCCTTCGAACTCATGGAACAGGCCGGCTTTGCCGGCCTTTTTGTATGCCTCGGCGAGAAGGAGATCGTCGGGCTGTAGGATCTCGTTAGAGCCATAATAGACGCTGAGGTTGTCGACACCGCTGAAGTCGCCAAAGACGGGGCTGACCCAAGGATGCTGCGCTGATAGCTGTCCCTGCCAGATGGCGTTGAGCATGATGACGCGGTCGAGCTGCAGCATGGTGTCTTTGTCCTGCAAGGCCCGCATGTCGTCCTCTTTAGTATGGCTGAGGTCGACGCAAGGCGAGAGCAGGGTAGTGGTGGCAGGCTTCTGCCAGCCGTTCAGGTGGGCCTCCTGCGCCAACACGAGGCAGAGACAGGCACCTGCCGAGTCGCCAACGAAATGGATCTCGTCATATTGTTTGGAATCAGAGATGCTTTTGTAGTATTCGAGCAGGGTGCTTACCGAGGACGCACAGTCGTATTCCGGTGACTTGGGATAGACGGGCATCAGCGCGTCGCAATGCGTGCGCAGACAGAGGTCGTGGAGGAAACGCCAGTGGAAGAACACGGGAGGGTAGATGAAGGCGCCGCCGTGGAGGTATAGGATTAATTTGTGACACCGAGGTCCCTGAGCCTGTCGAAGGGCCGGAGAGTTCTTGGACCTCGTTTTTTCATCGTGTCTGAACACCTGCATCTCGAATCCTGTGGAGGCCGAATACTTTTCCTCGGTGAAATAGCCACGAAAATAGCGCGGCACCCTCACGGGACGACGGTTCTCGCGACGGCAGTGCTCCAGCTCCTCCATCACCTCGTCGGGCGTGGCGTCGCGCAACGACTTGAACATCAGCCGCAGATATTTCTCCGTGAAAACAACTCCCGCATTCATAACACTTTTGTTATCGTTTTTTGGGCTGTACGGCTGCCACATTGTGACAGCCCTACAACTCTAAACTCTAAACTTTCAACTGACTCTAAACTCTACACTCTCAACTCTAAACTAATGCTTTTGATAAATCTTCAAATCAAACATCGTTGCAGCTGAGATGACATGGTCGAAGATATCGCTTTGTATCTCCTCGTAACTAACCCATTCCTTGTCGTTGCTGAAGGCATAGATCTGCAGCGGGATACCGAACTCGGTGGGTTGCATCTGGCGAACCATCAGCGTGAGGTTGTGGTTAATCTTGGCGTTGTTGTTGAGGTAAGCCTTGATATAGGCACGGAAGACGCCCAGGTTGGTCTGCTGGCGACCGTTCATGATCTCGCTCGTGTCGACATTGTTGGCTTCGTTGTATTCGGCGATGTCGGCCTCGCGTTGCTCGAGGTAGTCCTTCACCAACGAATAATGTTTGTATTTCTCGATCATCTCAGGGGTGCAGTAGCGCACGGTGTTCACGTCGATATTAATGGTACGCGCGATGCGGCGTCCGTCCGAATCGGTCATGCCACGCCAGTTGGTGAAGGGGTTCGAGACCAGGTTGTAGGTCGGGATGGTGGTGATGGTGTTGTCCCAGTTCTGCACCTTCACGGTGGTGAGGTTGATCTCGGTGACGGTGCCGTCGGCAGGACCTGTCACAATCCAGTCGCCGAGGCGGAGCATGTCGTTGACGGAGAGCTGGATGCTACCCACGAAGCCCTTGATAGTGTCTTGGAAGATGAGCATGAGGACGGCGGAGAGAGCGCTCAAGCCGATGACGATGGTGCTGACACTCTTGTCTAAAAGGAAGGCGGCGATGAGCAACACGCAGATGGCGACGAGGAAGCCCTTGATGACTTGCACCAGCCCTTGGATGGGCTTGATCTTCGCCATCTCGAACGAGTTGTAGAGGTCGTGGGCGGTGTTCACCAAGGCCAATAGGATGGAGGTGTAGACCGTGATCTCGTAGATCTTCATGAATTTGACGATGGCGGTGGCAGCTCCTTCATAGTCGGGCAGGGCGTCTTTGACGTAGAACCTGATGATGATGACAGGGATGAGGAGGCAGATGCGCACCAGCACCTTGTTCTTGATGAGCAGGTCGTCGTATTTCGAGGGCGTCCGCTGGATAATGACGTTGACGGTCTTCTTGAGGATGAACCGGGCCAGGAGACAGAGCAGGATGCTGACGATGAGCAGGGAGACGAAGGCGATGCCCTCGGCGATGGCCAGCGAGGTGTCCGCGTTGAAGTGCATCGACTCACCAATGCCGCTGAGGAGGTCTATGTATTTTTTAATCATTACAGATAATATTGAGACTCAATGGGTTGACTTTTAGGTGAAGGTCCTTATCCATCATGACAGATTCGCCGTCGAGGTTGATGACGTCGGCTTGCGGGCGCACGATGGTGGCCTCGGGGGTTTGTATGATCTTGACCTTGGGTGCCTTGTCCATCATGCGGTCGAGCATGAAGCCGCCTATGATGGGCAGTTCCAAGGGGTTGGGTTTCTGCACGATGCAGAGGTCGACGAGACCGTCCCACAGCGAGGCGTTGGGCGAGATGGGCATGTCGAAGCCCATCTGGTTGGAGTTGGCGAACGAGATGAAGAAGGCTTTGACGTCGAGGGTCTCGTCTGGCATGACGATGCGGTAGGGCTGCTCGCTCATCGTGAAGTAGTTGCGCAGGATGTATTTGAAATAGGTCTCGAAGCCGCGCCGTGGGTCTTTGCTGTAGTCCTCGGCCACCTTGGCGTCGTAGCCCGTGCCAGAGATGCTGATGAAGGGGATGCCGTTCACCTCCACAGTGTCGATCTTTCTTCTGTGGTTGCCGTTGATGACCTCCAATGCTTTGACAGGGTCAAGGGGGAGGTCGAGGCAGCGCGACAGCCCGTTGCCCGAGCCGCAGGGGATGACAGCCAAGGCGATTTCACTACCGATGAGGCGTGTGCCCACCTCGTTGATGGAGCCGTCGCCGCCTGCCACGGCAAGGATGTCGTAATGCGCGTCAATGGCTTCCTGGGCCAACAGTTTGGCATGCCCCGCATATTCCGACATGGTGACCTCGTAGTCGAACTGCGACAGGTCGAGATGCGCCTCTATCTGCTCGGGGAGGTGGTCTTTGTGCTTCTTCCCTGAGATGGGGTTAATGATGAATCGTATCTTCTGCTTGCTCATAGATGCTGTCGAAACGGGGTTTCAGTTCGTTGGTTGCCAGTCGGTTATTGTATTCTCTCAAGAAGTCGTACATCTTGTCGAAGATGTCGGGGCATTGCAGCCGGTCGATGAGGTTATCACTCATCAGCGGGTCGGTATGGGGCTTGTAGATGCCGTAGGGGTTCTGCCCGTCCGACTGCACCAGATAGTCTTGGCTGTAGTATTGGTAAGAGAGGTTGAAGTAGCTGATGAAGGCAGGCTCGCTGAGGCTGTCGAAGAGGTTGCGCCCAAACGACAGCAGGGTATCGTTGACCTTCAAAGCAGAGAGGATGGAAGGCCCGAGGTCGATCTGTTGGGCCACCTCGTCGCAGCGGTTTGCCTCGATACGGTCAGGCCAATAGAAGGCTATGGGGATGGCATACATGCCCCATACGTTGTTATACTCGGGCTGGAAATGCTGCGTGTTGGAGCAGTCGGCAGTGATGACAAAAAGGGTATTGTCGTACCATGGCTGCAAGGAGGCCTTGTCGAAGAAGTCGCGCAGAGCGCAGTCGGTATAGTAGACGGTCTTTTCAAAGCCTGTCCAGTAATAACTCTCTTCGGGGAACTCGAAGTGGCGCGGCACTTTGTAGGGGTAGCGTGACGAGAGGGTGTAGATGGCTGTGGCAAAAGGTTTTTGGACGCGCCCCAAGGTGGTGGCGGCATATTGCAGGAAGGGACCGTCGTAGATGCCCCATTGCCCGTCGTAGTCGCTGTCGTCGCCATATTCGTCACGCCCGAAGTATCGTTTGAATCCGGCGCGTTGGGCGAACTTGTCGTAGCCCATCACGCCGTTTTTGCCGCCATGCATGAAGATGGTGTTGTAGCCCCGTGCCTGCAGGTGCTGGCAGAAGGCATCAAAGTCGTGTTCGGCATAGGCCGAGCCAACGAAGTCGTCTTCCGTCAAGGGAGGCAGGCTGGCCAGGATGGAGGGCAGGACTTCAAGGCTTTTCCGACTATTGGCCATGCCGTTGAAAGTCAGGCTGTGGGAGAGCAGCGTGTCGAGGAAGGGCGTCACCCGATGCTGACGGCTGGGGTTGTAGTAGCCCGTCATCTCTTGTCCGATGCTTTCCATGATGATAACGACCACGTTGGTGGGCAACGTATCAGCCACTAAGGTGTCGTTGAGGAAACGATTGGCTTTCAAGTCGGTATGGATGGCGGAGAATTGCGGCTCTCCCGTCGGTGCCTTGACGGGTTGTGCCTTGTCGGCGCCACTGAGTAGGCAGAAAGGCGTGTTAAGCAAAATAGGAGCATTCTGCGGGTCGGTGTATTGCAAGGCCGTCTGCATGGAGATGCGTTTGGCTTGTAGGCCGCCACGCCAGGCTATGAAGGCCAAAGCCAGCGCGACCGCCAATCGGATGCCTTGCTTTAAGGGCCATCGCTTCACCTCGTTTTCTTCCTTGAGTTTCGTATGTTGCGCCACCACGATGACCACCAGCACAAAGAGGATGAAGATGACGAGCAGATACCAATAGTCGAACAGTACCTGCCGGACCAGGCCAAAGGTGAGTTCACCCGTGCTGCCCAACGTCTTGATAAAATCCAAGGTGATGTGTTTGCCCAAGAAGTTGAAGCACACGATGTCGATGAAATTCAGGAAGATGGCGAAAGAATTGAGGGTGACGTAGATGAAGTCAATGAAGCGCTGTCCGCCCTGTCTGAAAATATGCCGTGAGGGGAAGCAATAGTAGAGGATGACGGGCAGGTTGAGTACCGCTGCCACCGAGAGGTCGAACCTCATGCCGTAGAGGAAGAGGGAGAGGGCCTGTCCCTGCCTCAGCTGGTGGAAATACTGCGAGTTGAAGAGATAGAGCATCCAACGGCTGATGCTGAGCGCCAGCAGGATGGCCAACAGCCTATAGAGCAGCAGCATGTAAGGCTTGCTGAGCCACTCCTGGAATTTCTCTTTGTTGGTCTTCTTTCGCATCGCTTTATTCCTAAATTAGGTTGCAAAAATAGGGAAAAAAGGTGTATCTTTGCCCATTATTTCATCTACGAGTTTACAATTATGAATAAACTGCGCTCTTTATTGGTTTTGTTGGCATTGTCGGCCACTGTCGCCGTCACTGCGCAAAGCTACCCAAAATACGGCAAGCCCGTCGACATCCCCATCCAGCTCTCGGCCACTTTCGGTGAGCTCCGTCCCAACCATCTCCATGCCGGTCTCGACATCAAGACGCAGGGCGTGGAGGGCAAGAAGGTGTATGCCGTGGCCGACGGCTATATCAGCCGCATCGGTGTGTCGCCCTACGGCTATGGCAACGTGGTCTATATCACCCATAACGACGGCTACACCTCGGTCTATGCCCACCTTCAGCGCTTCACGGGCGAGGTGGCCAAATACGTGAAACAGCAGCAATACAAGAACAAGAAATTCACGGCGCAGGTCTATCCCGACAAGGACAAGTTCCCCGTGAAGAGAGGCGATCTGATTGGTTATTCGGGCAACTCGGGCGGCTCGGGCGGTCCCCATGTGCATTTCGAGATCCGCGATGCCAACGAGCGTCCTCTCAACCCGATGTTTTTCGGTTACAACATCACCGACAACACCAAGCCGCTCATCCTCGGCGTGTCGGTCTATCCTTTGGATGATGCGACGGTGGAAGGCGGCATAGGCCCCGTTTATCTGTCCGTGAATGAAGGAAATAAGGGCCAGTATACCCTGAAGGACAAGACGTGTGTCCGTGGCAACGGCAAGATGGCGTTCGGCATCAGCGCCTACGACCTCGTGGGTGCCTCGACCAACAAGGACGGCCCGTATCTCTATGAGCTTTACTTGGACGACGAGCTGGCATTCCTGGTGGAGGCCGACCGTTTCTCCTATAGCGAGCCACGCTATGTGAACAGCCTGCTCGACTACCGCCACTATAAGGAGAAGAAGTCGAGCTATGTGCGTACCGAGACCGACCCCAACAACAAGTTGCACATGATCAAGAAGAGGAATGGCGTGGTCACGGTGGCGGAAGGTGACACGGTGAATGTCCGCTTCAAGATTTCCGACTATGTGGGTAACTTTGCGATGGCGTCGTTCCAGCTGGTGGGCGTGGCTCCTGCCGAGGTGGAACGTCCCGAGCGTCGCCGCAGCGAGTATTTCGTGAAGGCCGACGGCTCGCTCAACAGCAGCATCACCATCGAGGACTTCAGCGTCGTCATGGAGGAAGGCACACTCTTCCGTGACGAGTGGATACAGACAGGGCAGCGCGACATGAAGGGCTGCTGCTCGCGTGTCTACCGTTTCGGCGACGAGGGCATGACCACGTTCAACAAGTTCACGGTGCGCATCCGTCCCGAGGAACGTTGGGCGGGCGACAAGCGCCTGTTTATCGCCTCCATCGACAGCAATGGCAAAGTCAGCTCGCTCGGTGGCTCGCTGAAGAACGGTGCCGTCGAGACCAAGACGCACACCATGGGCGAGTATACCCTGAAGATCGATTCGATAGCCCCCACGGTGAAGGCCTCCAACTTCAAGGACGGCCAGTCGGTGAGTTCGCTCAAATCGTTGCGCTTCAAGATCTCCGACGACATGACGGGCATCGAGACCTACGACATCTATTTAGACGATGTGTGGGTGCTCGGCCAGTATGACGCCAAGAACGCCCTCCTTTATTATGAGTTCGACGAAAAGATGAAGAGAGGCACCAACAACGTCAAGGTCGTGGTGACCGACGGGGTGGGGAACAAGAAGACTCTTAAGGCAAAGGTGGTGTATTAATCACCCACATACTGATACGCCCCCAAATCCGGCGCACCAATCCTTGAGACTCCATCCAAATCGTAAGGCACTTCATTGCCAAACAGCGGGTTGCCCATGCCGATGGCGGGCGAGGCGATGCTGTCCAAGTGGCAGTCAGGCTTTGTCACATTGGCGAAGCAGGGGTCGAGGTTGAAGAGACAATGGCTGAAGCCAGGCATCGTCCCATTGTATTTCTCGGATCTGATGAGGCAGTGGTCGAAGGTGTAGAGCGAGTCGGCATCAGGGCCGAAAGTGGTCTTGAACTCGTCCTTTTGCTTTCCATAGACGATGCAGTTATCCATCTCCATGCGGAAGGGATAGTAGAACACCTCGTTGGTATTGGCGTCGATGGCGTAGTTCATTACCACGACAGCATTTTTGTTGTTGTCCTGCTCACTGGCATTCCAGTAGTTGGCGATGGTGCCGTGCACGAAGCGGTAGTCGCCGCCGAAGGCCCACAGGTTGCTGTTGCCGCAGTTGGCGATGACGAAGTTCTTGGCCTCCACGGGGTACAGGATGGAATAGAGGCCGTAGCCGCTCTGGTTCTCTATGACGGTGTTGTCGATGCGAAGGGCGCTTTCCGTGGCTTTCAGCACCGACTGGCAGTTGATGCCGATGAAGCCGTTGCGGATGACGGCATGACTGATGCGGTGGTCGGCACCGGCGCGACCGTCCATGAGGACGATCTGCTCCCATTGTCCGGGCACGTCGTGGTAGTAAGGCTCCAAGCGGTCGCCCTGGATGACGACGGGTTCCTCGGCGGTGCCTTCGATGATGAGCTGGCCGTCGCTCCAAGCGAAGACGCCGCTGCCCTGATGGCAATAGACCTGAGTCCCTGCCTCAATCTTCAAGGTGCCGTAGCTATTGATGAGTGCCCAGCCATAGACGACATAGGGACGTTCGTTGGTCCACACCGTGGTCTGCAGGCTGTCGGCCACGATGGTGTATTTGCCCGCGATGGCGCTGGTCACCTTGTCGCCGATGATGTAGTTGGCGTTCTGTCCCCAAGCCAACAGCTTGATGGTCTGCGTATTGCCGTTGGTGACAAACTCCAGTTCGTCTTCCACCACAAAGGGCGTGTTCATGTCGTTGGGGTTGATGGTAACGCGAAGGAACGAGAAGAGGCTGTCGCCTGCAGGGAGGGTCTTGTCATAAAACTCGGTGCCGTTCTCGCCGTCGAGGTTGAAACGGTAAGGGGAAGCTTCGCCGCCTGTCAAACGTATCGAACTGATTTTTAAATCGTTGTCGCTATAGTTGTAGATTTTCAGCTGGTGTGTAGCCGAGCCCAACGAGGTGAACACCGTGTCGAACAGCACCGTGTCGGCCGAGAAGCTGAGCTTCAGGCTCGGGTCGTCGCTGATGTGGTGTTCTTTCTTGCAGGCTTGGAACGAAAATGCCAACAGGATGAGTATGAGTAGGATATGTGTTTTTCTCATGGGTCTGAAATAAAAAGCAAAGATAAACTATTATCAGTTACGGCGGGAAATGTTTTTTATTGTATTTTTGCGGAAAATATCTCGAACTATGAAACGATTGGCAATTATCGCATCTCTTTTTCTGATGCTCATTGGTTTTGCCGGCACGGTCACGGCACAAGGTCTTTCCGAACCGCCCGATATGAAAGGACGGTGGGTTTATGGCGGCAACATCGGCGGCGGCATGAGTGGCAACTACCTCAACCTCTCGCTCGCCCCGCAGGTGGGTTATCGCATCATCAGCCCCTGGGAGTTGGGCGTGCGCGGCGTCTATAACCTGTCGTGCGACTTCGACCGCGTCAATGGCAACGCCTATGCCCATTATTTCGGCCTCGCGCCTTACACCAACTTCGAGGTCTACAAGAGCATTTTCCTCCATGTCGAGGATGAGGTGATGTATGGCTTCGGACGATGGAACCATCAAACGACGGGGAGCCAGTGGTTCAATACCCTCTTCGTCGGCGGTGGCTATCGTCAGTACACCTACGGAGGTAGTCACATCTATCTGATGGTGCTCTATAACTTGAGTTGGGGACTATTGCAAAACCAGGGCAACTGGGACACGCCGTATTCTTCGCCCATCGAGATCCGCTTCGGATTCTGCTTCTAATACCGCTCCATTCTTTCCAACTCGCGCTTCGAATCCTTGGTTTTCAATGATTCGCGCTTGTCGTAGTAGTGTTTGCCTCGGGCCAAGGCGATGTCGAGTTTGGCCAAGCCTTTGTCATTAATGAATAAGGTGACGGGCACGATGGTGAAGCCTTTCTCCTGCACTTTGTTCTTCAGTTTGCGCAGCTCGCGGGCGGTGAGCAGCAGCTTGCGGTCGCGCTTCGGGTCGTGGTTGTTGTAGGTGCCTTGCGCGTATTCGGCGATGTGCATGCCCACAACGAAGAGCTCGTTGCCCTTGAAGCTGCAATACGAATCCGCCAGACTGGCTTTGCCGCCGCGTATCGACTTGATCTCGGTGCCAGTCAGCACGATGCCTGCCGTCAGCGTCTCCACGATGAAGTACTCGAAGGTGGCGCGTTTGTTCCTTATTTTGATGTTGTTTGTGCCTCTTTTGTCCATAATGGCTGCAAAAGTAAGCAAAAAACAGGGCATAAAGGCCGAAATTGTGACAAAAAAACGGCTTGCTTAAAAAAAATGACTATCTTTGCAGTTCCGTTTTGGCGGAATGACCTTATTATGTACAAACAAAATCGGGCCCACAAGCCCTGATTATCCTAAAACTCTTTGAAATGGAAAACAACGAACAACTGAATCAAGATCCCATCGTGGAGACTACGGTCAACGAGGGTATTGAGAACGAAACGAAGACGTCGAAGGCCCCCAAGAAGGCCATCGACGGTAACGAGAAAAAGAAGATTGTCAAACTGATCCAACCCAGCATCCTGCCTGGTAAGGTGAGGGTAGAGGTGAGCACCCTGGTGGAAGAAGCCAAGGCTGAGACCGCTCCCGAGCCCGTCCAAGAAGAGGAGCTCCTGCCTGCCGTCGACGAGAATGCAGAGATGGAGGAGGACGAGCTGGTGGAAGAGAACAGCGATCTTGAAGGCCTCAACAAGCTGCAGCTGGTGGAGATGCTCGAGGAACTCGTGCAGAACACCGACGTGCAAGCCATCAAAGACAAAGTGGCCGCCGTTCGCATCCATTTCAACAAGTTGAACAAGGAAGACATGGACCGTGAGCTCGAGCAGTTCCTCCAAGGAGGAGGCGAGGCCGAGAGCTTCCAGCATGTGGAAGACCCCGTCGAGCAACGCTTCAACGCGGCTTTCGGCATCTTCAAGGCCAACCGCGCCAAGCAGAACGAGGACATGGAGAAGCAGAAACTCGAGAACCTGGCCAAGAAACAGGCCATCCTCGAGGAGCTGAAGGCCATCATCGCCTCCGACGAGTCGCTGAAGAAGACCTACGACGACTTCCGCGCCCTGCAAGAGCGCTGGAAGGAGATCGGCCCCGTGCCGGCCGCCGAGAGCTCCAACCTTTGGAACAACTACCACTTCCTCGTCGAGCGTTTCTTCGACAAGGTACGCATCGGCCGTGAGCTCCGCGACCTCGACATGAAGAAGAACCTCGACGCCAAGATCGAGCTCTGCGAGAAAGCAGAGGAGCTTCTTGACGAGAAGTCGATCACCAAGGCCTTCAAGGCTTTGCAGAAACTCCACGAGGAATGGAAGGAGATCGGCCCGGTGCCGCAGGAGAAGAAAGACGAGATCTGGGAGCGCTTCAAGGCTGCTACCGACAAGATCAACGCCATCCGCCGCGAGCACTACGCACAACTCGAAGGGGAACAGACCGCCAACCTGGAGGCCAAGAGAGCCCTTTGCGAGAAGGCCGAGGAACTCGTCGCCGGCGACTATCCCAGCGTCAACGCCTGGCAGAAGAAGTCGGAAGAACTCACCGAGATCTTCAATGTGTGGAAGACCATCGGTCCCGCCAGCAAGAAGGACAACGAGGAGATCTGGCAGCGCTTCCGTGGCGCCATGGATGCTTTCTTCACCAAGAAGAAGGCTTTCTTCGCCGGACTCAAGGACCGTCAGACCGAGAACCTCGAGCGTAAGACGCAGCTCTGCATCGAGGCCGAGGCCCTGATGGAGTCGACCGAGTGGAAGAGCGCCACCGAGCAGATGAAGAAGCTCCAAGAGGAGTGGAAGACCATCGGCCCCGTGCCGAAACGTCATGCCGACAAGATCTGGAAGCGTTTCCGCGCCGCCTGCGACACCTTCTTCAACCGCAAGAACGAGCACTTCAGCGGTCGCCGCACCGAAGAGGAGGCCAACCTCGCCGCCAAGAAGGCACTGCTCGAAGAGATCAGAGCCTTCGAACTCGGCCCCAGCCGCAACGAGAACATGGAAGCCATCAAGGCCTTCCAGAAGCGCTGGATCGAGATTGGCTACGTGCCGATGAAGCACAAGGACGCCATCAACAAGGAGTACCGCGAGCTCATCGACGGCCTCTTCGACGCCATGCGCCGTAGCCAGAACGAGGCTTCGACCAACGACTTCCGCGAGATGATGGAGACATGGAAAGACGACCCGAACGCCGGCGAACGCGTGCGTAAGGAAAGCAGCAAGCTGCAGACCCGCATCCAGAAGCTGCGCGAGGAGATCGCCGCCATGGAGAACAACATCGGTTTCTTCTCGACGAGCAAGAACTCGGAGCTGATGCGCGCCGAGTACGAGAAGAAGATCGCCAAGGCTAAGGAAGAACTCAAGGTCCTCGAAGAGAAGCTGAAGATCGCTGAGGAGTAATCCTCATCCTTCAGTCTCCGCCAAACGAAAAAGCACCTCGAAACCGAGGTGCTTTTTTTGTGCCTATGCTGTAGAGACGGTGTGCACACCGTCTCTACAATCGAAAGGGTTTAGAAGTTGAATCTGAGATTCAAAGCAGCCGACCAAGTGGAGTAGGTGCTAGCATACACGTTCCAAGTGGGGTTGGTGAAGGTGTAGGTGTAAGGATTCTCATCCGTACCGTTACCGTTGAGCTTCAGGATGTCGCTGCTGCTCAAGCGCTGCATGTTGCCCCAGCCTCTGTAGAACAGGTTGGCGAGGTTCTTCACATCGATACCAGCGCTGATGCTCTCACCGCCGTGGAACTTGTAGGTTCTCTCATACTTGAAGTTGAAGGT
>JAEEGL015823021.1_pt1 | contig 18483 bp, 20 predicted proteins | sample 9134231 | NCBI WGS metagenome assembly JAEEGL01 (sample SAMN16246548, study PRJNA631951) | gut metagenome | biome: gut microbiome; feature: rumen; material: fiber-attached | host: Bos | place: Iran: Karaj | collected 2018-10 | reverse complement strand
CTTTTCCCCCATGACAGCATCCGCAGCACCGCGCCTTACTCCCCTTGTTTTCTTATGATAAAACAAGAAAATAATTGCTGTTAATTATATTATGTTAACAGCGCGCACAAAAAAGAAAGCCCCGCAGGGCTTTCCGTCGTTTCCTGTCTGTCAGTCTTTGTGGTCTCGCCTTCTCTTCAGGGCGCGACAGCCGCCTGAACGTTCTTCACGCCCTCGCGGATATCGGCGAGGATATCGCCGCTGACGGAGTTGTCCTGGTCAAAGAGGATTCCGTCCTCGTCGAGCTCCAGCCCGGCCGCCGCCTTCAGAATCTCCGCAAGGGGAAGGATCCCCGTGCCGGGCGCCACGCAGAAGGGCTTGCCGAGGTCTACCTCCCCCTTCTGGATCTCCTTCAGATGCAGAAGGCGGATTTTGCCGCCGAGCCTCTTCATGGCCTCCACGCTGGACACGCCGGCGTACTCCGTCCAGCCCGCGTCGAGCTCAAAGCCCAGCTCCGGCACGTTTTCGGCAAGGAACTCCATCACGCTGGTGCCTTCGGTCTCCTGCCACTCCTGCGCGTGGTTGTGGATCAGCAGCCACATGCCCTCTTCGCGGAACTTCTTCGCCGCGTCGCTTAATGCGGGAAGCAGCTTACGGATATTCGCCACTGAGCCTTCCATAAAGCTGAAGACCGCATACTTGATCCCGTTGTCCTTGCAGAAGCGCAGCAGATCGTCGATCTTGCCGAGTTTCCGGTTCAGGCCCATCACATGCACTGAGACGACTGTAAATCCCTGATCCCGCAGCGTCCGTATGGTCTCGGCCCCAAAGGCGGAGGGGAAGATCCCACCGGCCACCGGCATCTGCCGGACCACGAAAGCTGATATCCTGTCCACAAGGTTTGCCGGGAAGAGGATGCAGGGCTCCACCGAAGTGATCCCCGCCTCTTTGAGGGAAGCCAGCGTTCCCTTATAGCTTTTGCTGAATGCCGCGCCGAGTCCGAATGTGTTGGTCCCGATCTTCATACCTTTCTCCTCTCATTTCTCTGATCTCGCAGGTGCTTCTGAAGTCATTATATGGGTTCCGCAAAATAATGTCAATATTATAATAAATAGTGCGATAACTAAGTAAGCGCTTAAGCAAACAGGACGGCCGCCTGACCTATTCCGGGCAGACGGCTGTCCCGTTTTTGTGTTTTTACATCCGACAATGTAATTATTCAATCCATCGGCGGACCGGAAAGTACTGCGGCGCAAGACTTTCGCTTTCTCTCCGGTTTTTTCCCATCGATCGATGTAATTTTTCAGTCCCGGCTGTCCGAGTCTTCCGGGGCGGGGAGTTTCTCTTCCTCCTCCGTCTGCCGTCGGTAGATCGAGCGGATGCTGTCTTCCGCACCACAGAATGGGCACACGATTTTCCGCTCCGCGAAGGTATGGCCGCAGTCAGAACAGGCGAAGCGGATCTTCGGCCCTTCCTCCTGCCGGTTCTTCTTCCCTTTCCGGACGCCGCCGATGATCATGGCGGGCACCCCGATCACCGCGGTGATCCCGCCGGCCGCAGCCAGGACGATCTTCGCTGTGAGCCCCGGGGAGGAGCTCTCTTCCGCGGCGGGCGTCTGGGCGGGTTTTTCCTTTATCTCCCGGAAGCGTATGCCGTCCACCACCGCTTTCATCATGTCCCGCCGCTCCGCGGTGACCGGCCCGGAGACAGACTTGTAATTGCACTGCAGGGATATGCCGTTGACGATGGTGGTGTAATAGATCACCCAGGTCGATTGTTCACCGTCCGTGACGCAGCCCTCGGCGCGGACGTATTTCAGGCCCCCGGTGCCGTAGACGGTGATCTCGTCCTCTGAGATCCCCAGCTGCTCCGCGGTGGTCTTGAACGAGCACGCATAGCCTTTCCGGATATCCTCATCGCTGAGCCTGCCCAGATCGAAGACCTGCTCGAAATTTTCCCCCTGCCGGACAGAAATGATGATCTCATACGACAGGTCCTTTGAGACCGCGTTTACGTAGATGTCGTTGTTCAGGAAGTTCTGCATCACGCGCGCCTGCTGTTCCTCGCTCAGCTGCCCCCATGCCTCGCCCGTCTGCTCCCTGTCGCGCGTCAGGATGTGGCAGCCGTCGGGCATGGTCACGGTAAAGCCGAACTCATCCACGGGTACCGTGCTTTCCGCCGCACAGGGAACGGCGAGCATCAGCGCCAGCGCCGCGGTAAACAAACTTATAAGCGCTCTTTTCATATCCGCACCTCCCGTACAGGTTTCCTCCGACCGCTGCGCGTCAGTTTTCCGTCGTGTTCGAAGAGTTCACCGAGCTGATGAGGCTGCCGTCCGGTCCATAGTAGTTTACCGTGATGACCGCGCCCTCGTTCCCGGAATAGGTGGCGTACAGGCCGCCGTACATATAGAAGCCCAACGCCATGAAGCCCTCCATGTATCCGACCTTCTCCGAGCTGAGATGCACATCGAAGACGGTAAGGTCTTCGTTATACGTTATCTCCGTGAACGCGTAGTCGGGGTTCTCCACCAGAGCCTTCAGCTCGTCGTCCATTTTTTTCACGATGCTGTCGAGCATGGCCCGGAGCTGCTCCTTCGTCAGCTGGAAGGTGACGGAGCCATCCTCGTTGAGCTCGGCGGAGGCGTAGCTTTCGCCGACGTTCGTGTCGAGTACGTCCTGGGTCACATCGGTCCCGACGATCTGGGAAGAGACGTCTACCGAAACGAGCTCCGTTCCGTTCACGTTCACTACCCTTCCAAGGCTCCTGAATCGCTCCCACACGGGGTCTTCGGGCTCTTTCTCTCCGCCCGCAGCCGTCCCGCAGGCACAAAGGGAAAGCGCAAGGGCAAGGAGTACAATGAGAGAAGTGATCTTTTTCATGGTCTGCTCCTTATAGTCGCTTTATACGTGGATTATAGCATCCCCCGCCGCAAACAACAACCATTGCCCGTGCTTCTTTTCCTTTTCATCCTGTCCTCCCCACCTTTATGATAACCGATCCGTTAACTTCATTATGTAAACAAATTACAGTAAAAGGAAGACCCTCCCGGATGGAAAGGTCTTTCCTTTATCTCTCAGCCCTGTCTTTTATCTCTCACTTCAAGGATGTCGCCCATGAAGACCCAGTGCGGCTGCCAGATGCCGTTTTCGTCGGGTGGGTACACCTCGGGATGCGCGATGTAATAATCGCACACCTCCTTTGCAAGATCGCTCTTTGTGAACTGATGCTGATAGATCTTGCGGCAGAGGAAGACGAGCTCCGCCTCCTCATAGGTGACCGTCTCGCCCATCGCCACAGGCGTGAGGCCGGCTTCGGCAGCCTTGTCGTGATCGCGGCCCGAACGGGAACCCATCACTCCGTAGGCCTTTCTGTACTGCTCCGGCAGGAAGCTCACTGTGAAGAATTCGCTCCCCATCATGATCTCCTTTGTATAGCGAGAGGGATGAAGATAGACCGTCGCCGTCGGGCCGCTGTGTCCGGGCCTTGAAAAGATCGTGCCGAGGCTGCCCCATGCGACTGTGCAGGAGTTGAAGCGCTCCATGTTCCCGCGCGGTCACCAGCGCCCACTGTTTCTCGAAAAGATCGAATACCTTGTATTCTTTTTCCTCGAATCCGCTCATCGTCAATTTCTCCTTTCCGTTACCGTGCCGTCCGCTCACCATGAGGAGGACGGCTCTTTCTTCATGCCTTTTCTTTACGGAATCAGTATAGCATCACGTCAGGCATAACGGCAACAGTTTCCTCACAGGCTTCTCATTCTCCGTATCGTCCGTTGTGTTTTCCACGCACCGGTGGTACACTGAACACACGGGCTGTTTCCCGCTGCCCGGAAGTGGAGGATCTATGAAACAAAGCCTGGCAAAAACTGAAAAGAAGCATCTCCGGAAAGGGCTGCTCGCCAAGCGAAGGGAACTGCCGGATGAATACAGACGCGCTGCCGGAGAGAGCATACAGGAGCAGGTCCTGTCCTCCCCGGAATACGCCGCTTCCCGGAGCCTGTTCGTCTATGTGAGCATGCCCGGCGAGCCGCCCACGGACCGCATCATCCGGCAGGCTCTGTCGGACGGGAAGGAAGTATTTGTGCACAAGTGCGTCGGAAGGGAGATGCTCGCCGTGCGAATAGATAGTCCTGACGAACTGCGCCCGGGAACGATGGGAATTCCCGAGCCGGAGGACTGCGCGAAGACGAAGACCGCCGGTGAGCTCGACCTCATCCTCGTCCCCTGCGTATCGGCCTCGGAAGACGGCCGCAGACTGGGCCATGGCGGCGGGTATTACGACCGCTTCCTCGCCCGGGAACGTCGCAACGCCGTCTGCCTCTGCTTCCGCCGCATGCTCTGTACAGACATCCCCGTTGAAGAAAACGATGTCCGCATCCCCCGCGTAATCGCAGACTGAGATTCTCCACCTTTCCCGTTAATGCTTATGGTAACCAGATTATGTTAATACATATATAAAGGAGCAGCGTGGCCCTTGTCGGTCGTGCTGCTCCTTTCCTGTTAACATGAATGCCCTTGTGTCAGTCCGAAAAACAGGCTCTTCTCATCGGCATATAGATTGGAACCTTCTGCAGGGATCTTTCCCGGTCCTTTCAGAGTTTCCAGGTCGTTTGAAATGATCTGATCAAAAATGCTTTTAAAACCACTTCATCACAAGGCCGACGACGATGCTCAGCACGGCGCTGACGCCTATGATGATCCACCCGAGCCTGAAATTGCCTCCGGCCCTTTCCTGCTCCTCTATCTCAAGGTGGATCTTCGCGGGATCGGCCGGGTCATAAAACAGAACCACGCCGCTGCCCACCTCCGGCCGCTCCACGGGGAAATTCCTCAGTTCCGGGTAATATTTCTGCGAGGTCACCGTGTATTCCTCCGCCCCTGCGGAGAACCTGACCACGGGGAAATACGCTTTCACCTGACTGCGTCCCCAGTTTATCATTTTTGATTCATATCCGGTTATGATCCCGCCGGCACGGGCCGTTTCGCTCTTGGTCTTTGCCCTGAATCGGCGCAGCTTGACGGACTCCGTTGCCATCCATATCCAGCCGCACAGGGAAAAGCACAGGAAACATAATACAATCTTCATATCGTTCTTCTCTTCAGACAGATTTTTGTTCCACGAAAAGTATATCATCGCGTCGATCGATCGGCAATAGGCATAAAAAACACCCGGACCGCTTCACCGCGGTCCGGGTGCAGTCTTATCGGATGCGTTCCTATTAATTTATGAGCTCCAGGTTCTTCCCGTTCAGCTCGATCTCTTCGCCGTCCGCAAGGATCAGGCGGTTCGGCGCGGCAAACAGCTCTGCGCGGTCGGCATCGAAATACTTGCCGTCCTTCACGATCATATGGTACGGGATGTTGATCTTCGCGCCGACGAGCTTCGCGCACTCGATCGCTTCCTCCATCCCCATGTTGTACTGCCCGTCGCAGCAGAAAAAGGCATAGTCGATGTTCTGTGCCGCGAACTCCTTCATCTGATCCGTCGTGCTCGTGTCGCCGCTGACGTATATCTTTATGCCGTCGGAGAGCGTGAGCACATAGCCTACGCTGTCGGTGAGTTTGTGGTTCCTGTTGTTCCCGGCCTGCACGGCCTCCACCGTGACGTAGCCGAGGTCAAAAGTCTGGTGTCCGCCCTTGAGCGCCTCTTTCCACGTAATGATCTCGCAGCCCTCGTTGCGCCCGGCGACCTTCTTCGGGTTGTTGTGGTCATAGTGGCCGTGGGTGATGAGGATCAGGTCCGCCGGGACCGAGTAGTCGCCGACATAGGGGTCGATATAGATCTCCTTTCCCTCCGGCGTGGTGACGCGGAGGCTGGCGTGACCCATGTAGAGCAGGCTGCCGTGCTGCACCAGCGGCTCGCCGTCGGGGCCGACCTTTTCAAAGAGCTTCAGATACTCCTCAAGGTCCGTCGTGGCCGTGGTGATGCTGATGTCGAGCTCGAAATCCCCCTGCGGGATATAAAAGCTGAAGTAGTGGGATTCGCCGCTCTCGCTGTCATAGTGGCCCATCGGATGCTCCTCGCCGGCGAGGGTCCGGGTGGTGTATTCCGCTTCGATCTCGTCGCCGAAGGCCTGGTAAATCTCCTTGATGTCCTCTATGTTCTGTCTGACGAGCTCCTCCTCGCTCAGGCCCTTCTCATCGTCATCGAGCGCCGTGATGATAATGGTGAGGTATTCGCTCATGCCCTCCCCCGAAGCCATGAACGTGATCCCGTTCTGTTCCTCCTCGTAGGCCTGCCGGAAGGAAACGGGCTTGGTGGGATCGGTCGCGTCGTCGTTAAGGCGGATCAGGGTCCAGCCCTCCGGCGCGGTGAAACGGAAGCCGAAGTATTTGTTCGTATAAACGATATCCTTTAGCTCGCCGTTGAGCAGGACTTCCTCCTCCTCACTCAGCGCGAGGACTGCGTCCGGGATCACGATCTCGTGTTCCTCTTCTTCGCCGCTCTCTCCGAAAAGATCCTGCGCTTCACTGAGCACCTCCTGCGCTTCGGCCGCCGCGTCCAGAACGCTCTGCGCCGCACCCTCACCGCAGGCCGCCAGCGCGAAAATCATGCACAGCGCGAGGATCATTGCAAATATCTTTTTCATGTTTTTTCCTCCTTGCTCATTGTCCTGACGGAGTGTTATTTCATATACTGTTTTACTTTATTTATCCGCATTTATCAAGAGGAAAATGACCGCATGTTTTACCGGTTTTTTTAATATAAATGTGGAAAACACCTGCCCCGGATGATATAATTAGAGCACAGGAATAACAAAACAGCACCCGGACTGCAAAAAGAGGTCAGGGTGCTGTTTTGGCTCTTTCTATATGCCGCAGGCAGAAGCAGAGGACAGAATGGTCTCTTCTCTCTGAAAGGGGGGCATCACATCATACGGGAACCAGTATTTGCCGCAGCGGACAAAGTACTGCCGGATGTGCAGCTCGAGCATGGCCGAGGTCATATACTGCGTTTTATTGTTGTTGTTCGTCAGCGCCAGCTGATCGTTATAGGTGATCGCGGCGTTCAGCTCACGCAGGTCCGGCGAGAGCTCCTTCTCCTCAACGATCCTGCAGGACTTGTTCGGGGAGGACTCGTGCCAGCCGCCGGTCCTCAGCTCGGCGGCCGTCTCGTCAGCCGCCTTGGCGATGGCTCCCCGGAGTGCTGTGACGTACAACTCGAAGTCTCCCGTATCAAAGTCCGTTCCCTCCGGAAGGAGCCTGCGCATGGTGGAGAGCGTATAAGGTATCTTGCCGAACCTCTCGCCTACCGCGTCATCGCCCAGAACAGAGACCATCCAGGCCCATTGAAGCGCGTCGGCGGCCTTTTTCTTGTGGGCAGAGCGAAACAGCTTGAAGAGACTGCAGAATCCGAAAATGATCGAGACAGGTGCGCCGAGGAAGGCAAAGCCATACCCGAAGATCAGTACGCCCGGGCCAACGAAGCGTTTTATGACCCAGCGGCCGAAGAAGAACAGGACAACACCTGCGATAACGCCGATGCAGAACCATTTCAGCGCGTCCTTGATCTCCGCTCCGCCCGGAAGTCCGCTGCCATAGTTAAGCTTAGAGAGACGCTCTGCCTCCGTCGGCTCCGGCTTTCTCCCGTTTATATCAAAAATGACTGTCTGTAGTTTATTCATTTCTAATCTCCTTTATCGCATTGTGTTGTTTGATCGTTCAGCCAAGCCAGCTGCCAATCCCGTCCCATACCATTTCCAGGTTCCGCGCCATGGCGGGATTCCGCGCCTGAAATATGCTGTGCGCCTGCAGCATCATGTCCATGCCTCCCGCCTCGTCCAGCTGCCGGCCCACCTCCCGGACCTCGCCGGCCTGGGATGTCAGGAAGCCGCCGGGCCTCTGCCGGTACAGGGCCAGAAGCCTGTTTACGCTGTCGGTCAGCAGGTCACCGGTATCGCCGCCTGCAGATTCGTATCCCACCTGCCCAAATACGGCAGCCAGCTTCCAGGCATCGGTTTTGATGAACTTTTCATAGATCTGCTTCCGGATGTCCTCCATTAGAAGGTTATTGGCTCGTGCAAAGTCCTTTTCATTTTTGTAGAAGCCGTCTCCCAGAGGCACATAGATGTCGTGCTTTCCCTCCTGAAGGAGCTCGACGGCGTCGGGGCCGATTCGCCCGAGCACTTTACCGGGTGTTTTTTTCAGTTTGGCCGGTGCAACGAAAGAGTCGTACACGATGATGAATAGAGCGGGAACGAACGCCACGACCAGTCCTGCGATCTGCAGTGTTTCTGATCCGCCTCCGTTTGCGCTGTTGAAGGTGCCGGCGCAGCCAAGGATGAGTCCGAGGATAAAGACCAGTATGCCGATGCCGTATAATATGCCCGGTGAAAGATTCGTGCGGTTCTTCCGGATCAGCTTTTTCTGGCACCTGTCGCAAAGACCGACCCGCTCGATGCCGGTGGCCTGTTCCCGTATCGATTTCTGGTTCAGCATAATGGAGACCTCATGGCTCACCTTCAGGCAGTCACAGCTGTATGTTGCTTCGTTCTCACCGCAGTAGATGCATTTCACACTGATCTCTCCTCTCTTCTTACTGTTCCGCAGGCGCTCCGTCCGTGATAAAGGGCGCCGCGGCGAATGTGAACTGCTCGTCTTTGTTTTCGCTGCTGTACAGGATGACCTCGTCGGGCAGCTCCGTCAGATCATAGGTATAGGTGATCGCTCCGCCGCCGATGCTCGCGCTGTCCCAGGAAACAGTCTTCTCTCCCACCTTGACGTCCGCGTAGAAGGGAACGATGAGCTTTCCGTTCCGAAGCGGCAGGATCCCGTTGAACCCGTATCCTCTTCCTGCGACCTTTACGTTCAGTTTGCCGTTTTCGTCAAGATAGACGGCTGCCGGCTTCGCATAAGCAGTATTCCCTTCAAAGCTCAGCTCGGCTTCTTCCTGTTCATCCTCAGCGGCGGCCTCTTCTGCTTCCTCTTCCGCACTCTCTGTTTCCGCTGCTGCCGCTTCTTCCTCAATGCTTGCCGCTGCCGCGGCAGGCTCTGCGCTGCTTTTGAGCTCAGGGGCCTCTTTTTTCGCTCCGCAGCCCGTGCACATGATCAGTGCCAGGCAAAGTGCGGTGATCTGTGCAAATACTTTCATTATCATGGTAATTATATCCTTTCTGTTTTTATATCTTTTAAGATCTGTGAGTCCGGATCTGCATCCGTTCTCAGAATGTGGACATATTCTCTTTCTGAGAGCCCACGTTGCCGTTTGTCGAGACGTTCATGGTCAGGACATAGTCCCCGCGGCGCTCCAGGGTGAAGCGGTCGCTGCTGCTGCCGTTCTTCAGGCGCTGGTACACACCGTTCGGCCCGAACATTTCTTTTTCACCGTACCATTCTCCCTTGCCGGTCGCGATCTTCAGGATATAGGTCCCGGCGGGGAGCTTCACGGTGGCGGTGGAGCCGCTCCTTATGAACACGCTGGATACGAGGGTCTCCTCGGAACCGTTGACGATGTAAATCTTGAAGTAGGTATTGGTCCCGTTGCCGGTGTTCGGATTGATCTTGAGCGAGCATCCTACGCTGCTGTAATCCGGGTTGTGATACACTTCGCCTGTTTTCGGATTATCGAGAACACATTTCTCTGCGCGCTCTTCCGCATCGCGGAAGGAGCCCAGCGCCTTGAACAGATCGGATGCCGTATAGTACAGTCCGTCGCTGAACGCCGCATCCGCTTCGGCATACTTGATCTCGTTCCTGCACTGCAGGGCAAGAGCATCGCGGTTTTCAAGCTTTTCACCGAATTCCGTATTGAGCAGGCTGAGTGCATATTCATAATCCCCGCTAGCCATTGCCTTTTCGATCTCGCTGCTCGTCAGAGAGAGACGGCATTCACGAAGGAGCGTTTCCGAATTGCTGTATCCGTCTGCACCCTCCAGAGCCTCGATCGCAACTGCATAGTCGCCTTTCTCATACAGGCTCTTTCCTGTCTCATAGGCCAGTGCGTGTTCGCATTCCTCGGCCAGCTCGACGGAGTTCTTGAATCCGCCCAGAGTCCGGAAGCTGTCCCCCGCCTGCTCGTAGGCGCCGAGCTCCATGCTTTTCTTCGCTGCCTGATAGGTAATGCCTTTTTCCGCATAAGCTGCCTTCTTCTGTGCGTCCTCATACTCCCCGAGAGCGGAAAAAACATCCCGTGCCTTCTCATAATCGCCCGCCTGCAGATATTCCGTACCGAGATCGTAGCGGCGGATCTTTGCCTGTTCGGAAAGAGTCCGGACAAGATACAGTCCTATCAGCAGACCCAGGATCACCGCTCCGGCGATCAGCCATATCGCCATTCCGTTCCTCTTGCCCTGTTTCTTTGATCCCGCCTGATCGGCAGATCTGTTTGCAGCCATCTCCTGCTGTGCGTTTATGAATGTTGCCTGATCCATTTTGTACCTCCGTTTTCAAATATCCTGTTTTTGTTATCTTCCTGTACTTCCTTCGGGTATGTGCAGCGGCTTTCTTCCGTCCGCTGCTCCTGTTTTCTGTGTACACTGTAACGCAGCTTCTTATACCGGTTGTCTGCTTCGAGCATACAAATCAAACTTTTTTTAAAAAAATATACGGCATAGCCGAAAGCATCGACTATGCCGCAGTTTTTCGGGATCACGACCCAATGCTGCCCTGCAGGGTGACCCTCTCCGATCGCGCTCTCCCGTCATAAAAAGTAAAAAAGCCCTCCCTTTCGAGGGGGGCTTTTCTGCGCATAACAGGAAATGTCGTCAGCCGCTTCTCCGGAGCGCCCGCTCTTTCTCAGAGCAGGACCACCTCGGCGGCCGGACGGACGAGGATCTTCTCTCCGCAGACCTTGCAGACAAGAAGGGTGCCGCCGGTGAGGATCTCGCTCTCCAGTTTTCTGGAGCCGCAGCGGGGGCAGCACTCGGGGGCCTTCCGCAGTTCCAGCGTCTGCGTGCTCCCGTCATCTCTCCCCTTCCTGTACTCCAGCGTGTCGACGGCAAATCCGCCGCTGACGCCGTCGATCTCTTTTTCTTCAAGAACTGTTTTCTTCTCTTCCATCGGACTATCTCCTTTTAATTTGCTTTTCCTTTTCTTTATACGTGGCGGACGGGAGAAGGGACGATCTCTCCCGTCAAATTGACGAATACCGCTGAAATTATAGCATTTTCACGGGAAAACGGCAAGAATCGGTTTCCGGCTCCTTTCCTTTAGCGATTTTAACCACTAAAGTGCGCCTTTTCTTTCGGAACTTTTGTGGAAACTACCATCTTGTTATTTGCCGGCAAAGTGCTATATTAGTAAACAATCAGCCGGAAGGAGAAAAGAATATGGCTTCCAGGCGCTTCTCCTATTATTACTATCGCTATTTTTTCGACAGTCTCATAACTGCCGGCGATAGACCACGCTGATTTTTAAGTAGATCAAAGCAGTCCGCCAGCAGAGCGGGCTGCTTATTTTATTGCCGGGAACCCTGTTCCCGGAAGAAAGGACAAATCATGAAAAAGATCATTGCTCTCCTCCTCGCCGCGTGCCTCGTGTTCGCCCTTTGCGCGTGCGGCTCCTCTGCACAGAAGAAATTCACCGTCGGTGTCTGCCAGCTCGTGCAGCATCCCGCGCTTGACAGCGCGACCCAGGGCTTCATCGACGCGCTCACCGAAGAACTCGGCGATGCCGTCGAGATCGACAATCAGAACGCCTCCGGCGACATAGCCGCCTGCGCCACCATCTGCAACGGTTTCGTGGCCTCCAAGGTGGACCTCATCATGGCCAACGCCACGCCCGCTCTCCAGGCGGCCGCCGCGGCGACCGACACTATCCCCGTTCTCGGCACCTCCATCACCGAGTACGGCGTGGCCCTCGACCTCAAGGACTTCAACGGAACCGTCGGCGGCAACGTCTCCGGCACCTCGGACCTTGCTCCGCTGGATCAGCAGGCCCAGATGATCATCGATCTCTTCCCCTCCGCACAGAACGTCGCGATTCTCTACTGCTCCGCCGAGGCCAACTCCGTCTACCAGGCTGACGTCGTTGAGGCATATCTGGAGGACAAAGGCCTGAACGTCGACCGCCTCACCTTCGCAGACTCCAACGACGTGGCTCTCGTGACCCAGACCGCATGCGCCACCGCAGATGTGCTCTACATTCCCACCGATAACGTGGCCGCTTCCTGCGCCGAGGCCATCGGCAACGTAGCCGAGCCCGCCGGAGTCCCCATCATCGCCGGCGAAGTGAACGTCTGCAAGGTCTGCGGCGTCGCGACCCTCTCCATCGACTACTACAACCTCGGCCTCACCACCGGCAAGATGGCCGCCAAGATCCTCAAGGGCGAGGCCAAGGTCGGCGAGATGCCCATCGAGTACTTTGAGAACCCCGTCAAGATGTACAATTCCGAGCTCGCCGCCAAGTTCAATGTGGAGATCCCCTCCGACTTCCAGGCCATAGAGGACTGAACTCTGACACATGAGTCTTCTTAACCTCTTATCAAGACTGCCCGCCGCCGTAGCGCAGGGCATGATCTGGGGGATAATGGCCTTAGGCGTGTATATTACTTTCCGCGTGCTCAATCTCGCTGACCTCACCGTCGACGGCACCTTTGCCCTCGGCGGTGCGGTCTCGGTGATGCTCATTCTCGCCGGCTGGCCCGCATGGCTTTCCGTGCTTGTGTCAGTGGCCGTGGGACTTGCGGCCGGTTTCATCACCGGCCTGCTCCACACGAAACTCGGCATCCCCGCCATCCTCGCGGGGATCCTGACGCAGTTTTCGCTCTATTCGATTAACCTGCGCATCATGGGCATGAAATCCAACCAGACGGCCAACCTCAAGAACTACGGCATGTTTTTCGAAAACGGGAAGGGCTTTCTCGTTTCGTCCCGCTACATCCCGATGGCCATTCTCGCCGGCGGGGTGCTGGCGATCCTGGTCCTGCTCGCGCTGTACTGGTACTTCGGCACCGAGCAGGGCAGCGCTATGCGCGCCACGGGCTGCAACCCGAACATGAGCAGCGCCCAGGGCATAAACATCAACAACATGAAGATGCTCGGCCTCGCCCTTTCGAACGGGCTGGTGGCCTTCTCCGGCGCGCTGATGACGCAGTTCCAGGGCACGGCGGATGTGAACATGGGCCGCGGCGCTATCGTCATCGGCCTTGCCGCCATCGTCATCGGTGAAGTGCTCCACGGCGCGCTGTTCAAAAAGAACAGCAACTTCGCCATCCGTCTGGCCTTTATCGTGCTCGGCGGCATCCTCTACTATTTCGTGATGACCGTGATCCTCTGGCTCAAACTCGACGCGAACGACCTCAAGCTCTTCACCGCTATCATCGTGGCGATCTTCCTCGCGGTGCCCTACTTGCAGGACAAAGCGCGCAGCTCTTTCGCCCGCAACGGCGGAAAGGAGGGCTGAGAAATGCTGGATATCCTCAACATCTCCAAGACCTTCAACGCCGGCACCATCAACGAGAAGCATGCGCTCACCAATCTGAGCCTCCGCCTTGAGGACAACGACTTCGTCACCGTCATCGGCGGCAACGGCGCCGGCAAGAGCACTCTGCTCAATGCCATTGCGGGAGTCTGGCCCCTTGACAGCGGAAAGATCCTCCTCGACGGGGAGAACATCACCCGCCTGCCCGAACATAAGCGGGCAAAGAACATCGGCCGGGTCTTCCAGGACCCTATGATGGGTACCGCGCCCGATATGCAGCTTGAGGAGAACCTCGCCCTTGCCATGCGCAGGGGGCAGCGCCGCGGGCTCCGCTGGGAGATCACAAGCGACGAGCGTGAATTCTACTATGAGAAGCTCAAGGAGCTCGGTCTCGGCCTTGAGGACAGGCTCAAGGTGAAAGTCGGCATGCTCTCGGGCGGCCAGCGCCAGGCGATCACGCTGCTGATGGCAACACTGAAAAAGCCCAAGCTGCTGCTCCTCGACGAGCATACCGCCGCCCTCGACCCGACCACCGCAGCCAAGGTGCTGGAGCTTTCGGATAAGCTCGTCAGCGAGAACAAACTCACCACCCTCATGATCACCCATAACATGAAAGACGCCATCCGCCACGGCAACCGCCTCATCATGATGAACGAAGGCAACATCATCCTCGACATCTCCGGCGAGGAGAAGATGCACCTGACCAAGCAGGACCTTCTCGACAAGTTTGCCGAGGTGGCCGGCAAGCAGGAGGAGACCGACGAGGTCCTCCTGTCGTAAAATAGTCGACACAGCAGTCCTTGGGACTGCTGTGCCTTTTTATCCTTGTTTTCTGTGCATATGGACTTTGAAAAGCCCTTCTGTTATAATAGCAGAGTTGCAACACAGAACACCCTGCTTCTTCTATTACCTGTTACGGAGGCATATTATGAATAAATCCATCAACCGCAAGGAATTCCTGTTTGCGCTGATCGCTTCGCTCTGCTTCATCGCGCTCGCCCTCTATTCATTTTTCGCGGATATCTGGTTCGCCAAGTCCGCCCTGTTAGGCAGGATCGAGTTCATGGATGTCGTGGGCTGGCTCGTATTCGCCGCCCTCGCGGTCGTTCTCTTCCTGGAGAACAAAAACGCCTTCCTCATCACCGCCGCGGTCTATTCTTTGATGTATCTCATCAACCTGTTCCGCATCTTCGACACGCAGCTCCTTCTGAGCTTCCTCGCGTGCCTTGCACTGACCGCAGTCGCTTTCCTCTCGTGCATGGGTCACCCGATCATTTCGAAGGTCTGGTTCGTCCCCGCCGTGCTGATGTTCATCGGAGCTCTGATCGCATGGATCAGTTATAAGTATTTCAGCAACTTCAGAGTTTATTGGATGACCATCCTGGCAAACCTCTTTGAAGTCGCCGCCGTCCTCTTCGCAGGGCGCTGGCTGAAGGAAACACTTTAAGGTAACAAAGCCTCCCTTTACGGGGAGGTTTCTTTTTCCTCCCCTCGTCATACGGTGCAAGCTGCGAAACGGTGCTTTCGAAGGATACGCTCCTCCCCTCCGCCCCTCACTTTCGACCGCGAAATCCTGTTGACACCTCCCGGATTCTTGCTATACTAAAAATATCCGTTCAGTTTTTTCCGATGCCGTCCCCGCGGTCTCCGGAAGTCCGCAGGCGGCTTATGTTTGAACCGTTTCAAAGGAGGATCGAAATGAAAAGGTTTGTTGTTATCGTTCTGAGCATCGTTCTGGTCCTTTCCCTGAGCATCAGCGCGTTTGCCGCAACCTCTGACGGAGTTGCCACCAATACCGGCGGCGCAGCCGGCGGACCTTCTCTTCTGCTGGGCATATACAACTCCTCTGATAAGAAAATCACCGTGATCCCCGCAAAGGATATCGGGATATTCACCATCTATTCTCTCGATAAGATCCCCGAGAATGATCAGATTCCTTTCCTCAAAGCCAGCGAAGAGGCCGGCAACATAACCGATCGCACCATACGCTCCTTGTACTATCTCTGGATCCCCGAGTCTTACAAGCAGATCGACGGCTTTGCCTACGTGCGCTATCCCTTCACCTGCGCCGGCAAGAACATCACCTTCACCGTCAACGGCAAGGAGATGGAAGTCTGCCCGATCTCCGAGAACAGCTGGTATGCCAAGCTTACCGAGTTCGGCACCATTCTCATAACCTGCGACTGACGTTGCCGCAGGCCGCACAGTAAAGCCGGAGGCACTGTGTTTCGTTCTGAAGCGCAGTGCCTCTTTTTATGGACTTTTCCCTCATATCGTGCGATAATTCTTTATGTATTTGCTGATGTCAGGAGGTCACCTGTATGGAAGGCATCAATGCCGTTGTTAATGAGGCTGAGGGTTTCCTCAAAAGCTCGGTCTACACCATTGTCCTCTGGGCCCTGTTCTCGTTCGCCCTGTGGCTCATAGCACGCAAATTGAAATCGAAACGTCCGTGGCTCGCTTGGATCCCGGGCTTGCGCTACATCTCCCTCGGCAGCAGCCTGGGCATGACACGTGAGGGCATCTTCATAGCCATCGCGGAAACGCTCTCCTTTCTGAACTCGTTTATTATGGGGGCCATCAAAAGTGAAACGGCCTCGGTGGCCGCAAGTCTGATCCTGCTCGTCCTCATCGTATTCATGCTGGTCTACCGAATCCGCCTGTTCCTCCGCCTCACAAGGGCTTTCGGACGGAAACGGGCGTGGATCATCCTTTGGATCTTCGCGGAAGTACTCACCGCGCTGATCTACGGCGTGTTCAAATCGTTCCAGCCGGTGAAGACTGCCTTCGACGATGACGACGGGGATGAGCATAAGGCAGGTACAGCTCCCGCCGAGATCTCCGGTGCCTCCGCCCTTCATGGCCACGCTGCGCTTGAGTCCGGCCTGAGTGTGGACCTGCGGGAAAGAACGGTCAGGGACCTTGGCAAGAAGCGCTATCTGCTCAAGGACATTTCGCTGGACATTCCCAACGGATCCCTCGTGATGCTGCTTGGAGGCTCCGGCTCCGGCAAGACCACCCTCGTCAACGCCATCATCGGCTACGAAAAAGCCGACGCAGACGTCACGCTGAACGGCGGGGACATCTATCGGAACTACAATCGCATGAAATACAAAATCGGCTTCGTGCCGCAGAAGAATCTCATCCGCGGAAACGACAGCGTGATTCAGACCGTTGACGATGCGGCGGAACTCCGTCTCCCGAAGGAGGAGACACGCTCCCGCTCGAGGAAGCCCCGCGTGAAGGAGGTCATGGACCTGCTGGGTCTGAGTGCCGGAGAGAGCGGTCTCGTCTGCAAAAAGTCCGGCGGACAGCTCAGGAGGATCTGCATTGCGATGGAGCTGGTGTCTGACCCGGAACTGCTGGTGCTCGATGAGCCCGACTCCGGCCTCGACGGTGTCATAGCCCGCGAAATCTTTACCAAGCTGCGCGCTATTGCGGACGAGGGCAGGATCGTTATTGTAATCACCCACACACCCGACAGAGTGATAGACCTGTTCGACAAGGTCATCGTCCTCGGCAGGGACTCCGGACGCTGCGGCAGGCTCGCCTTCTACGGCACCCCGCAGGAGGCCCGCGAGTTCTTCGGCAAGGATACCATGGAGGGCATCGTGATGAGTGTGAACCGCAAGGAGGAAGGCGGCGACGAACTTGCCGACCACTTCATCGAGGAATACGCCAAACTTGCCGCAGGTGCGGCGGAAGGAGGTGCGCAGGCATGAAGGAAAAGAAAATCCAGCATAAGGGCCGCCTCGCGCAGACCGGCATCTATCTCAGCAAGTTCCTGCGTATGTTCGTCTATCAGAACGACTGGAAAGTAATCCCGATGGGCGCGATCATCGCAGCCCTTGTCACCTTCGTTGTGGGCGGCAACATTTTCAGGACCCAGGAGGGCACTAAGCTCGGTGTCTTCGCACTCGTGTGCGTGTGTATCTGGAACGGCTTCTTCAACTCCATTCAAGTGGTCTGCCGAGAGAGGGAGATTATCAAGCACGAGCACCGCTCCGGTCTGCACATGTCTTCCTACATATTTGCTCAGATGATCTACCAGCTGCTCCTTTGCACCGCGCAGACTATCGTCACGCTGCTCATCTGCGTGGTGGCGGGCGTGAAGATCCCGGAGGTGGGCGTCGTCACTCCCTGGGGCATGCTCGACATGGGCATCACCATTCTGCTGATCACCTACACGGCAGACATGATGGCTCTGATGGTCTCCTGTCTCGTGAAGAATACCACCACCGCCATGACCGTCATGCCCTTCCTGCTGATATTCCAGCTGGTGTTCTCGGGCGGCTTTTTCTCGCTGGAGGGTATCGCCGATAAGGTAAAATACCTCACCATCTCCCACTGGGGCATGGACAGCCTCTGCTGCGTTGGCCGTTATAACGAGCTGCCGATGGTGACACTCTGGAACACGCTGGTCGGTTTCAAGGACGTCGAGTTCTCGGGAATGACCCCGCTCAAGGACATCCTGGTAAAAATAGAGCAGGAAGGCTACCGTGACGAGTTCCTTCAGTGGTCCGGTCAGCAGAACACCGTCGCCTCCTATGAGGCAACGATGCAGAACGTCACGTACAACTGGCTCTTCCTTCTTATCCTGATGCTGGTCTTCATCATACTCTCCATCATTGCCCTCGAGTTTATCGACCGGGACAAGAGATGAAAGCATAAAAAAGGACCTCTCTCACGGGAGGTCCTTTTTTATGCTTTCAGAGCAGAAGATCAGTGATACGGATCTTATCCAGTCACTCGAGCCTTCCGTCGTCATGACGGACTCTTTTCAGCAGATAGGTCTCGATCGGCTTCTCTTCCGAAACTGCTTTCTTAAGCGCATCCAGAAATTCACTTCGTGTGCAGGCATATTCACCAGGGATCGGGATCTCTCCAAATCTGTCACGATACATTATATTGTACTCTCTGCATGCCAGCGCAAATTCCATAGAATTCATTTTTTCGTCTCCTATTCTATGCCGTAAAAGTCTTTAAACTGATTGTATGTGTTCGGATAATATCTTTCCAGGAAGTGGTTGCTGACCGCATTATCCGAGCACAGAGTCGCGCCCAGGTTCGCATAAGCCTGCTTTTCTCGGGCGCCGGGAATGTCCCAATAATTGTCCCAATGCGAGTATTCGGATCCAGCAAG
>JAEEGL014492218.1_pt1 | contig 18483 bp, 13 predicted proteins | sample 9134231 | NCBI WGS metagenome assembly JAEEGL01 (sample SAMN16246548, study PRJNA631951) | gut metagenome | biome: gut microbiome; feature: rumen; material: fiber-attached | host: Bos | place: Iran: Karaj | collected 2018-10 | reverse complement strand
TCGGGCCGGATCGTCGCTCCGCGACGCCCGCCTGTCGCAAGCCCTCTTCCTTCCGCCGCCTTCGCGCCCGCACGCGGAGTGTGTCACGAGACGAAGGCGCGGCGGCGCGGGGAAATCGCGTCCGTGCATTTCGCCGGCGCCGCGAAGCGGCAATCCGGCCGGCGAAATGACGGACACCCCCACGCCGACGCGCAGGAAATCGTCCATCATCGTCGGTCGCAACGCGACCAGTAATGAAAAACAGGGGGATAAGCCTAGCGAATGACATCGTTTGCGCTCAGTTCTGCGATGTGATATGATGGAAGCCATGCAAGACACGGAACAACCCGCTGGAAATGCCGCGCAAAAACTGAAAATCTACTGCGAAACCTCCTTTTGGAGTTATCTCGTCGGTGGCCCGACCTCTGATGAGAAGGTCGCACGTTGGCAGGCATTGTCCCGCAAGTGGTGGGAGGAAATCGCCCCGCTCTGCGAAATCTTCATTTCGCAGTATGTGGTTGACGAATCCGAGAAAGGTTATTCGCAAATGGCCGCTCGCCGCAAGGAGGCATGCGCTTCGGCGCTGCGCCTTGATGGCAAGTTGCCCGAAGTCTATGAACTGGCCGAAGAATTGCGCCATCGCCATGCTATTCCCAAGAACGAGGTGACCGATTCCCTTCACATCGCAACTGCTTCTGTTTATGCGATGGATGTGTTGCTAACCTGGAACTGCCGCCACATGGCAAACATCGTAACGTTGCCTAAGACGGTTTCTATTGTGGCGAGAGCTGGTTATGAATGCCCCGCGATCATCACGCCAGAGGATTTCTTCAATCGCCGAGAGGAGTTTGAACTGTGAATGCTGAAAAGATAGACTGGAACGATCCGAAATTCGACGATCCAATGGAGGAACTTTATGCCATCCGGCGGCAGATTTCTGAACAGCATGGAAACGACGTCCACAAGGTGTTTGTGGCGGCTTGCGAACACCAACAGGCCGAAGAAGAGCGGGGAGTGAGATACATTAGACTCCCTATCATACGATGGGGGAAGGCTCAGCGTGGATTTGAGGGCACCTTGCCGCTTTGTGCATGCGAGGAGCCCGCCCCTGACTATGATGCCGAAACAGGGAAATAAAGGCTGTTGGCAATCCGCGCACGGCGTTCTTGTCTGTCCAATCGGATGCCTCAAGCCATGAATACGCGATTCAAGGAAAGCACAACTAACTTCAAAAAGGTGTATTGAAGAGCGCTATACCCTGCGTAGCAAGGCGGCGAAGGCGCCGTCGTGGTCAGACGACGGCAGTAGCGTCCGGCTACGCAAAAGGACATGCCGTCCAGCAGACTCCTCCGCAAACGACGCGGCGACCGCGTCGTTCTCCTCAGGGTCGATGCTGCATGTAGAATAGACGATTCGCCGTGCGCCAAGCCGCGCCACGTTGTCGAGGATTGCGCGCTGCACCTTGGCCAGCCGCGCCACCTCGGCCGCCGACCAGCGCCACCGCGCCTCCGGCCGCCTCGCAAAGACTCCCGAATTGGAGCATGGCGTATCCACCAGGACGGCGTCTATGCGCCGTCCGCCAAAGCGCTCGACAAGTTCCGGCGAGGCCGCGTCGCAAAGCGCCACTTCGACCCTGTCCCCGAGACGAGTCCGCTCAAGGTTCTCGCGAAGCCGCGCCAGCCGCCCTTCGGAGTTGTCCAGGGCGATGACGCGCCCTTCCCCGCCTACCCTTGCAGCCGCCTGCATGGTCTTGCCGCCAGGCGCGGCGCAGCAGTCAAGGATCGTCTCGCCTTCCCGAGGCTCAAGGAAGTCCGCCACCGTGGCGAACGCGACCTTGTCCTGGATGATGAACTCGCCTTCAGCGTAGCCGGGGAGGTCGGCGATTCTGACGCCATGCGGAATGGGAAGCGCAAGTGAGCCATTGCCGATCTCCGGCGGGCTGTCTATGCCCGCGGCGCGCCAGCGAGTAGCAAGGGCGGCGGTCGCCTCCTCAGCCGAAAGGCCGTCTCGCGGCAATGCGAAGGCCGTAGGCGTAGGGACGGCAAGCCCCGCCTCGCAGATTTCAGTGGCCCTTTCATCGCCAAAAGCCTTGCGCCAGCGCTCCACGATTTCTTGCGGGTGCGAAGTTCTCACATGCAGCGGCGCGGCTGCGAGTTCTCCAAGTATCGCCTCGCGGTTGCGGAGGACGTTGCGCAGGACGCCGTTGACAAAGGATGGCAGCGCCGCGCGGGCGCGTTTGGCGGCCTCGACAGTTTCGTTGATGGCGGCGTAGTCTGGGATGTCGTCGCCGAAGAGCAGCTGCCAGGTGCCGACAAGCAGGGCGGCGCGGGCCGGTGGCGCGGGCTGCCGGCGGCAGAAGCGGCCAAAGGCGAAATCAAGCGCCGTCAGGTTGCGGAGGACGCCCATGACGATTTCCGAGGCAAATGGCGATGATTCGGGAAGGGTGCGCGACGGGAACACCCCGATCCGCAGCCACTTCGCCAGCGCCGAGATGGCGGCGGCGCGTGTCACCGCGCCGCCGGTGCCGCTCCCTTTGTCGCTGTCGGCGGACATCAGTCAATCAGCCGGAAACGGGTGAACGGCCAGTAGATGAATGCGGCGGGGCCGAGGAGGTTGCGATCCGGCACAGGCCCCCAGTAGCGGCTGTCGCGGCTGTTCGTGGTGTTGTCGCCAAGGGCGTAGTATTCATTCGGGCCTAGCGTCACCTTGTCGCGCTTTGAGCAGAGCGGCACCGGCGCCTCGGCACGGACATAATTGTTGGTCGTTATGAGGGTGTAGCCGGCATAAGGCGGGGCATCGGGCGTGATACGTTCCATGTTCGCTATCCGCGCCATCGTATAAGGCTCCATGACGGCCTCGCCGTTGATCAGCAGATTGGGCGGGTTGATTTGCACTTTCTCGCCTGGAAGGCCGCTCATGCGCTTGATGTAATGCGTCCCGTCTGGCAGTCCCTCGATACCGGTAGTGGAGAACACCATCACATCGCCGCGCCTCGGGTAGCGGAAGTTCCAGGCTACGCGATTCACGAATACATGGTCGCCGGCCTTGACTGTGCCGGACCATAGGACGCCGCCGGATGGGATCGTCCCGTTTGGACGGAGATCGCGCAGCGCCGCCACATTCAGCATCCCCTTCTCCACCACGGCTTCCGCCGGCACGTGGTAGTTGGCGCCGGCCACGCGGAAGGTGACATATCCTGGTTTTACGGTTGTCGGCAGAGGCGAGACCGTGCCGCCCTGGCCGACGCGCACCTCGGTGTACCATTCGCCGGTGGCGCACCATTTGAGAACCTTCAGTGGCATCTTGTCCCACTCGGTGGGGTTGGAGTGCGTGACGGTGTGGATGCCGTATAGGGTCGGCTGCATCGAGCCGGTGGGGATTTTAAATGGCTGGAGGAAGTAGCAGCGGAAGGCCATCGCCACGGCGATGGCGACCACGAGGACCTCGAAGTTCTCCGCGAGGGCATGCGGGTGGAGCGGACGCCAGGACGACCCTTCTCCAAGAGCGGCGTCGAGAGCATTCATGGCGGCGTTGAGTTCGTCCATCGTGCGCGCTGACTTTGCGGCCTTGCGCGCGCCAACGACTGCATCGCGCAGCCTTGCGTCCTCTTCGGGCGATGCCAGATGGCGCTCCATGCGGCGGATGGTCTCGGCGTGGCTTGCCGCAGCGGCAAGCCTCTTCCTCAGAGACTTTTTGGCGAAATAGTTCTTCAAATACATGCGCCAAGTATAGCCTTTCCCCGCCTCCGCCGCAAGTTATTTCAATGCGGCGAAGAGGGCTTCAGGGTTGGAGCAGCGTGTGGCGGCCACCGGCAGGCTGCGCAGGAAGATGCGGCCGTAGTTCTTTGTCACGACGCGGGTGTCGGCGATGATTACCGATCCGTGGTCCAGGCGGTGGCGGATGAGGCGGCCAAAACCCTGGCGCAGTTTCAGCACTGCCAGCGGAACGCTGTAGTGCGCGAATGAGCTTCCGCCCTCGGCGTCGATGCGCTCGCACCTCGCCGAGACAATCGGGTCGCCCGGAGACGCGAACGGGAGCCGCGCCACGATCACGCACGACAGCGCCTCGCCCATTACGTCCACGCCCTCCCAGAAGGACTGCGTGCCAAAGAGTATGCAGCGTCCATCCTGGCGGAAGACGCGCGTCATGCGGTTGCGCGACCCGCTCTCGCCCTGCACAAGAAGTTCGTAGCCTCCCGCCTCGCATGCGGTGCGGACGTTCTCCGCGCACTGCCGCATCATCTCGTAGCTGGTAAAGAGGACCATCGTCCGGCCGCCGTAGTGCTCGGCCATGCGCAGTATTAAGTCGGAGAGTTCGGCGGTGTAGGAGCGGTCCTGCGCCACCGGTGTGGAGAGGTAGTCGGGGATGATGAGGGCGCACTGGCGGGCGTAGTCAAATGGCGAAGGCGCCGTGCAGGCGGCCAGGCGCTCTTTCTCTATGAGGTCCAGGCCGAGGCGCTGTGCCATGAATGTGAAGGAGCCGGCCACGGAGAGGGTCGCGGAACATAGTATGACGCTGGACTTCCGCTCATAGACGTTCTTGGCGAGATACGGGCCGACGTTGATGGGCGCGGCGAAGGCCGCCGCGGTGTCGCGCCCGTGCCCACGCGACTTTTCCAGCCAGAAGACATGGCCATCGTCGCAGCCGTTGACGACGAACTCCGCCTGCTCGCGTAGTTCGTCAATGCGGGCGACGGCGGCCTTGAGGTCAACCGCGTCGCCGGCGGCGAGGTTGAGTTCCCCTTCTGCTGCGGAGTCGTCGAGTAGCGCGGCAAGGTCCTTCAAGGCGGTCTTGAGGCTGCCGGCTGCGTCCTGGAAGGTCGCGGCGAGGGCGTCGGCCGAGCGCCAGAGCGGATTCTGATCGGGTATCTTGCCAGTTCCGCCGGGATCTTCCTTGAAGGAGTAGCGCATGGTCTGGCCACTCTCGCCGACGATCTTGGCAAGCGCCTGGCAGAGGTGGCTCGTTGCGGTGTTGAGCGCGCCTGTGGCGTCGATGGCGCGGCTGATGAGTGACATCGCGGCGTCGCGGTTTCCGCCCACATTGACGGCGCCGTCGGCGATGCGCTTCATCAGAGAGGGGAGCGCCCCGCGCCGCGTGTGGCCGCGTACCTGCTGGAGGCGCCGAGTCACCGTGGCGACGGCGTTGGTGGACAGCTCGATGGTGAAGTGGTCTGTTGCGGCGTCTTCAAGGTTGTGCGCCTCGTCAAAGACAATCTGCGCGTGTGGGGGGAGCGACACCGGCGTGGCGGCGTCGAGTTCCGCGAAGACGAGCGAGTGGTTGGCGACGACTAGGTTTGCGGCGAGGGCGCGGGCACGCGCCTTCTGCACGAAGCAGCGGCCATAGTTGCGGCATCCCCTGCCCTGGCACTCGTCGGAGCCGGAGGTCAGGGAATGGAGGAACTGGGCGTCAACTGCGCCCGACGCCATCACGGAGTCGAAGTCGCCATCGGGTGTGGTGCATGCCCAGGCGATGATTGAGGCGAACATCCTAAGTTCCGGCCGCTGCAACTCAAACACGCCGCCTTCAAGCATCTGGCCGAAGCGCCGGAGGCAGAGGTAGTTCGTGCGCCCCTTTATTACGGCGGCCGTGAGTGGCTTCCCCTCGAAGGCCGGCTCGGCGTCCAGCACCTTCAGCACTGTCGGGAGGTCCTTCTCCACTAGCTGCGCCTGGAGGTTCTTGGTATTGGTGCTGACTACCACCGGGACGTCGTTCAACCGCGCCCAGAGGGCGGCGGGGAGGAGGTAGGCTAGGCTCTTGCCAATGCCCGTCCCCGCCTCGACCATGAGGTGCTTCCCCTCGTTGAAGGCGGAGACGACGGCCATGAGCATCTTGACCTGGCCCGGACGCGGCTCGTAGCCCTGGATGGCGCGGGTCAGCGCACCGCCAGGTCCAAGGCGCGAGGCCACGTCCACCGGGTCAAGCGGGGTGCAATCCTCAAGGGTGGGCAGCGGCCTTCGCTCCTGGCGCCGCAGGTTGCTCGGGAAGGTGTCCTGCCACTTGCGGCTTGTGAAGCCGGTGTCGAGGGATTGCGCCCAGTGGGTGAATATCTTGGCGAGGGCGCCCTCCTCCAAGTTGAGGCAGATCGTCGCCAGGGCCTCGTGCGCCCAAAGCGGGATGGCGTCGAGCCGCGAGACGCACTGGATGCGCAGGCGCTCCATCGCCTCCCCACCCTCGTCGATGGCGGCATCGTGGGCCTCGACGGGAGTTTCCGGGAAGACGATGCGCGCCAGCGCGCCTGTTTCCGCCTCGCTAAATCTCATGCACGAACAATCCCGATCTCAGCTTCGGCTCGAACCAAGTCGATTTTGGCGGCATGATCTTGCCGGCATCGGCGATTGACATCATCTGCGCCACGCTCACCGGCGCCATGGAGAATGCAACTGCGGCGCGGCCGGAATCGACCTCGCCTTCAAGGTAGTCGGTGCCGCGGATGCCACCGGCAAAGGAGATGCGCTTGTCGGTGCGCGGGTCGGCGATGCCCAGGACCGGCGCCAGCAGGCGCTCCTGGAGGACGCTAACGTCCAGCACCGCGACAGGGTCTCCGTCGAAGGAGGGCCAGGACAAGCCAAACCAGCGGCCGCCGAGATACATCGAGACATTGCGCGCCTCGCGGGGCGATTTCACTTCAGTCTCCGCGACCTTGAAGATTTCGCGGACGCGTGCCAGGAATGCCTCTTCCGTGAGGCCGTTCAGGTCGGCGACAAGGCGGTTGTAGGGGAGTATCTGGAGCTGTGACGCCGGGAAGAGGACCGCGAGGAACCAGTCGCTCTCGGATCCAGCTGGCGCACCGGCGGCGCGGCGCTCGTTGCCGGCCCGCCATGCAGCCTTGGCGCGGTGGTGGCCGTCGGCCACGTATGCCAGAGGCACGGAGTCGAAGAGCGTGCGCATGGATGCGGTGCTCGCGGCTGGGACTTTCCACACGGTATGGCGGTTCCCGTCATCGGAGGTGAAGTCATAGAGCGGCGCAGTGGCCGCGCAGGCGGCGACGGCGGCGTCGATCTCCGCGCTGTCGCGGTAGGTCAGGAATACCGGCCCCGTGTTGGCGCCGAGTTCCAGGACGTGGCGTGTCCGGTCGTCCTCCTTGTCCTGGCGCGTCTTCTCATGCTTGCGGATGATGTCGTTCGCGTAGTCGTCAATGTGGCAGCAGGCGACGACGCCCGTCTGCACATGGCTTCCCATCTGCTGGCGGTAGAGGTAGTAGGCGGGTTCGCCGTCGCGGACAAGCGCGCCGGAGGTGAGGAGATCGGCCAGCGCCTTCTTCGCCTGGGCATAGACGGCGTCGGAGTAGATGTCTGTTTCGGGGGGAAGGTCGATTTCGGGCCGGGAGACGTGAAGGAAACTCAGCGGGTTGCCGGCGGCGAGGGCGCGGGCCTCCTCGGTGTTGACAACGTCATAGGGGACGGCGGCGATTTTTACAGCGGCGTCCGACGCCGGACGCAGCGCTATGAATGGTTTCGTTTTCATGGTGGATGAATCTCAAAGTGAGGTTATCAATTCTACATGATTTTCCCAATCTCCGCACCTATTGCGAATTTGGTAAACTTGTTGCATGAAAAATACGCCATTGTTCATTGTCCTCACCGCCGCCGCGCTTGTCTGCGCGACGGCTCCAGCGCAAACCCAAGCCGCGCCCGCTGAAGACGCGGCGCAACGAAAGGAACAAGCCATGCTGAAAATCGACGAACTGCTCACCGCCTCAAAGGCATTCTTCCTCGCCACAGTCGATGGCGACCAGCCCAAGCTCCGCCCCCTCGGCGCACACCATGTCGTTGACGGCAAGGTCTGGCTAGGCGTCGGCGAGTTCAAGAACGTATATCGCCAACTCGCCGCCAACCCGAAGTGCGAAATCGTGGCGCTGCAACCCGATGGCGGCCACTGGCTCCGCTGGACGGGCACCGCCGTTTTCGCCCAAGGCGCTGAGCGCGAGGCCCTGGAGGAGGTGTTCCTCAACGCGATGCCGCCTCTGCGCAACATCTACGACAAGTCGCCCGGCAAGCGCATGATGTGCTTCACCCTCGCAGACTCGCGCGCTGAGCTGATTATGATGATGCCGCCGGGAGAGCTTCTGCTCGACGAAAGCGGCAAGTAGTTTCCGCGCCGCCATGGCAAAGGGCAAGCCAAAAGTTTCCGGCACGGTCGTGGCGGGGTTCCCTTCCCCGGCCGAGCAGTATCAGGAGCAACCGCTTGACTTGAACGAGCTTCTCGTCAAGCGGCCGGCCGCCACTTTCTTCGTGAGAGTCCAGGGCGATTCAATGATCGGCGCGGGAATAAACGACGGAGACCTGCTCGTCGTGGACCGCTCGCTCCGGCCAGTGTCTGGCGACATCATCATCGCCTGCATCGACGGCGATTTCACGGTAAAGAGATATAGGGAACGGGGAACAGGGAACGGGGAACAGGGAACAGGGAACGGAGAGGCGCAGAAAATCTGGCTTGAACCAGCGAACCCCAAATATTCTTCCATTGTACTGAAACCCGGACAAGAATTAGATTATTTCGGGAAGGTTACTGCTTGTATTCACTGCTTATAAAGATAGTGAACGGGGAACAGGGAACGGGGAACAGAGTGTTTGGAAACGGAGTGCAGGGAATAAAGAACGGAGGTAAAAATGGCGATGGATTACAGAGAACTTGAAGTCTGGCAGAAGAGCATGACTTTGTGCGAAAAAGTGTACTTGCTTTTGCGTCAATTTCCAAGTGAAGAAAGACATGCCCTATGTGATCAGCTACGACGTGCGATCGTTTCAATACCATCTAACATTGCGGAGGGCAATGGTCGTGACTCCCGCATTGAATATGCGAGATTTCTCTCCATAGCTCGAGGCTCCGTTTTTGAAGTCCAGACACAACTAGAATTGGCAAGTCGGTTAGGCTATGTTACTATACCTCCTGAAGTGATTAATTTGTTGACAAGCATCAGCAAGATGCTCTTTGCCATGATGAACAAACTTCGGGACTAATAAGCTCAACCGTTCCCCGTTCCCTGTTCCCCGTTCCCTCCTCTCCCCCCGTTCCCCGTTCCCTGTTCCCCGTTCCCCCCTCTTCCCATGCTCGGCCTTGTCGATGGCAACAATTTCTTCGTCTCATGCGAGCGCGTCTTCAACCGCCGGCTCGTGGGGCGCCCCGTTGCCGTCCTATCAAACAACGACGGCTGTTGCGTCTCGCGCTCAAATGAATTCAAGGCCCTCGGCATCCCGATGGGCACGCCCTACTACCAGCTGAAGGACCGGGAGAGGTCGGGCGAGATCGACTTCTGTTCCTCGAACTACGAACTCTACGGCGACATGTCTAGGCGAATCATCTCGATTCTACGCGAGGATGCGCTAGAAGTGGAGCAGTATTCGATAGACGAGGCCTTCATAACGCCGCCATTGCTTGCGACATTAGGGAATGGGGAGCATGGAACGAAGAACAGGGCAGAGTGGCTCGTAGAATATGGCACGAAGCTGAGGAGCAAGATCCTCCGCTGGGTCGGCATCCCTTGCGGCATCGGTTTTGCGCCGACAAAAACCCTTGCCAAGATCGCCAACCACATTGCAAAAAAACAGCCCGGCGGAGTATTCGTCCTTCCCGATGACCCTACGGAGATACTGGCATCGCTTCCTGCAAACGAAGTCTGGGGCGTGGGTCGCAAGCTCACGACAAAGCTGCGAGCCTCGCGCATAATCACGGCGAAGGACCTGCGCGACGCGGCAAATGACATCCTCCGATCCATTGGCGGCGTCACTCTACTTCGCACGGCAATGGAGCTTCGCGGACTGGACAGCAAGGACGACCGCGACTACGACGCCGACCCGGACAGCGTCAGCTGCTCACGCTCCTTCGGCGAACCCGTAACGACCCTGGAAGGCATATCCGAGTCGCTCGCCACCTTTACCGGCCAGGCCGCGACGAAACTTCGCAAACACGGGCTTCTCGCCGCGGGGTGCAACATATACGCGCAGATATTCCGCTCTGGCGGTGGAGGTGATTGCATCATGCGCACGGTAGTATTCCCCACGCCCACCGACGCCACAAACGAAATGCTACGCGCCATGCGCCCGGAGATACCTTCACTCTTCCTGCCCGGGACGCGCTACCGCAAAACCGGCGTGATTTTCTTTGGACTTGAGAAGGCCGATGCACCCAGGCAAATGGACCTCTTCTCCATTCCCCGTTCCCCATCCCCCGTTCCCCGTTCCCCGTTCCCTATTCCCTCTCCTCCCCCCGTTCCCCGTTCCCCGTTCCCTGTTCCCTCTTCTCCCCCCGTTCCCCGTTCCCCGTTCCCCGTTCCCTCTTCTCTCTACAAAGCCGTTGACGCCATCAACGCCCGCTACGGCAAGGGGAAGGTCTTTTCAGCCGCCGAAGGAATAGGCGAGAGGTCTTGGAAAATGAAACGGGGGCGACTCTCCAAGCGTGCATCGACACGCTGGGACGAGCTGCTGACCGTTTGTTGAAACGGAGCTGGCAGTAAGCCATCAAAGCTGGGTGATGGCTATGCCGCGAAGGTCAAATGCGAAGGAATAGAAGCGCGACTGGCTCGTCGGTGCGTTGGCCGTCAGTTCGCTCCTGATCGCTGCCGCGGCAAGCCGCGACTTGGCCAGGATGAACATGAAGCCACCGCCGCCTGCGCCAGTGAGGGTCAGCGCCGACACGTGCTTTGAGATGCGCCCGATGATTTCCTCCACTCGCTCGTTGGTGCTACCCGGGTCGAGGAGCTTCTTGTCGCGCCAGTAGCCGTTCAGCGCCGCAGCAAAGGCGTCGGCGTCATGCCGCCTGATGGCGTCGGCCGCAGCCTCTGCGTCGGCCTTGAGGCTTTTAATGAGTATCTTCGCAAAGTCATGCGGGTTCTCGGCGTAGAAGGCGAGTACCTTCCTGAGGATGTTGCGGGCCATGCGCTTCTGCCCGGTGAAGTAGAGAAGCCCCCTGGCCTTGAACAGCGACGCCAGCCATTCGGTGTCCAGAGACTCAACCGCTATGTGCTGCCGTTCTCCTGGCTGCGAGCGGAGTATCTTCACTCCGCCGACAATGCCGCCGAACTGGTCCTGCCAGCCGCCGCCGGTTCTCATCTCCTGCTCAAGCTGTAGCGTCAGTTCGCCTAGTTCGTCGGCATCCGCGCGCCCGAGAAGCGCCGCAAGCACGGTCGCGCCAAGAATCGAACTTGTGCCCATGCCGCTTCCCTTAGGGAGGTCGGCGCGGATTGTGATGTCAAGGCCGGGGTCTTCGCCGAACTTGTAGCCGACGACCTTCAGCGCGGACTTCACCAATGCGCACCAGTCCGACGGGTCGGCATGGTCGGCAAGTTCAGCGGCGCTCTTCACTAGCCTCCTGCGGCCGAGGTCGCGCGAGACGATCTTCACGTATTTGTCCTTGCGGGCCGCCACCACCGCCTCGATGGGGCGCTCGCCGTTCAGCATCACGGCGCCGTTCAGCACGGTGCCGCCCTCGATGTTGCAAATCGGGGGCGTATCGCTCCAGCCGCCGGCGAAGTCGATGCGAGCCGGCGCGTTCGCGCGCCGTGGTAGGCCGGACCAGCGTCGCAGCGACAGCAACCGCCGCGAATCGACTTGCTTCATTATTTCCCCAAGCCCGTGCTTCTCCCATAGGCCGTCCGCCTTGAAATTGTCGTCTATGCGGTACTTGAGGTCAAGCCATTTGCCACGCCCGTAGGGGATACAGGTGAAGCACTCGCCCTTCGCCAGAGAGAGCGACTTGAAGCGCCCCGCCGGAACGTTCGTCACGACGTTCTCCCCCGCCAGCCGCAACTGGCATCCGACGCAGTCCACATAGCGGACGCTATCGCCGAGCTTTACAAGCAGCTCGCGCGTTGAGCCGACGTGGAAGAAGTCGCAGCTGGACGCGACATTCACGAAGAATGGGGCGAAGCCCTTCATCAGCATCTTCGGGAATTCGTCGTAGATGTCGCCCGCGATTGGCAGGGCCTCCATCTTCGCGGCGGTAGGCCAGTCGATAAACATTACGCCGGTGTCGATCAAGTGGCGCCCCTCGTGCACGTCCGGCTTTTGCAGGAACTCGTCAACGCGCCGGACGACCCCTCTCCCGCCCGCCACATAGACTCCGTGGCGACGCGCCTCGTCGGCGCAATCCTCGTAGGCGACGCCCGTCACGCCTGGACGGGAGAAGTCCATCTTTGCCGTGTCGAAAGTCGGAAGCACGTCGCCGGAAACGACCAGCATCCCGCCATGCGAAGGCAGAGGCAGGCGCCCCATCGTCTCGACGATGTGCTCGAGCAGGCTCCGCCCGTCGCGCATGGGGATGAATGCCTTGCCCATCGCCGCGTAGCCGGGCGTCCGCCGCGCGTCGCCACCGGAATGAACCACGATAACGAGTCCGCGCCGCGCCATGTCCACCTTCTTCAGCAGGTTCACCGTTGCGCCGAGCGAGCCTACGCGCCGCCCGCCAGGATCGGGTTCCACAAGCGCCGCGCGCACCAGCGGCGACCGCGCAGCCTCAAGCATGGCGCGGTAGCCCGCCGCCTGGGCTTCGTTTGAGGCCGTCACTACAACCTGGTTGAACACTTCGTCTTTGTCAATTCCCTGCCGCTTCATTTGCTTCCTTTTCTATAGACACTATCGACAAACGTGGCTAGTCGCTTGTTGTCCAAAATCGGGCGATTATGATGCGGCAATTCTCGCAAATCGGACGGAGATTGTCAAATATAGCCAGCGCCGACTTTTGACAAATCAATCAGCCTTTGCTAGTGTTTCTAGCCTGAATGGCTCTATATGTCTATTGGTTCTTTTCCTAATGGTTTGCGGTGGAAAATGAGAACAATTTGCGCATCCATCAATAGGGGCCTGTTTTTTGGCCTCGCCCTCATGGCAGCCCTTGCGTCGCCGGCCGAAGTGACGCTCCGGCAGTCCTTCAAACTCTCATACGGCTGGAACGCTTTCTACATAGAGGTGTCGCCGACGCAGCCGCTTGACGAGGTGTTCGCCGACTGGCCAGTGGAGAACGTTGGCTTCTACGACCCAGCCTCCTTTCTGGCAACGCGCCAGTTCGGCAACGGCTTTGACTCAAAGGGTCTTTCAATGCAACCCGTGGCGGCGTGGGTCCGTAACGTGCCAATCGCAAGCGACGCCAAGCGCATTCCAGCCGGTACCGTCGCCTTCGCCTTCAGTACCAATGTGACCAAGACTACCGTCAGCCTCACCGGCATTCCCGCCGCGCCCCGCATGACCTGGCATGTAACCGATACGAACGAGGTCTTCAACTTCGTGGGCTTCTCCCTTCAGGAAGGCGCCAGCATCAATCCCGCAAACTACATGAAGGGCTTCGATGGCGGCATCCTCATGGGCAGTTTATACAAGATCGCCGGCAAGACGGCCGGCCAGTCGCCTTCCTTCACCGAAACATACAGTTCCGATGAGGTCAGCGACGGCAATGTGCGGCTGGTCGCCTCCGGAGAACAGAGCGACTGGTCGGGCGCGCTCTTCGTCTCGCCCATGAACGGCATTGACTTCGGCACCGAAATGACGCGCGCCACCCTTTCCGTCCGCAATGACGGCGATGACGAGAGGATAGTCGCCATTGACTTGCTCGGCCCCGGGAACGTTGGAATGCCCGGACCATGGGGAGACTTCGACCTGCCGCAATCCGCGCTCTTCCTGCGCGACGCCGACGTAGCCCACACAAACGCCGCATGGAATCCCCTGCCCGCCGGCACGACCACAATCGCCACCAAGCGCCTCGGCGCCGAGGAGACCTGGCGGCTTGAGTTCGGGCTTAACCGCTCCGCGCTTCCCGCAGCCACCAAGGGCGCGACCTTCGGCGCACTGCTGCGCATCACGGATGTCGACGGAGGCTCACGCATGCGAGCCGATGTCCCGCTTGTCGGCGCCGCCTCCGGCCTCGACGCCGCCAACACGGCCTGGCCCGCCGGCCTCTGGGTGGCCGAGGTCGCTTTCGACGAAATCCTCCCGCCCGGCGCGAAGAACCCAACCGAAACTGGCGGCTCTGCGAAAATCCGCCTCCCTGTTCACATCGACGGCAACGGCAACATCCGCCTGCTCCAGCGCGTAGTCGCCGCCGGCACCACCGACGTTGACGGCACGCTAACCTACCACCTCTACGCCGGCACTGCCCAGGTGCCGAACACGGCAAGCGTGGCGATGCGCATCTCCGCCGTCACACTTCCCACCGAGACACCTGTCATCGAGGCGGAACCAGGCGGCTCCATCTCGGGCGACGGCATCACATTCCCCTTCACCGTTGCAGCGAACGGCGCAACAAGCCTCCTGCGCCACCCACTCCACCCGCAGCACGACGGCCTGAAATGGGACTTCTCCACCCCTGCCCCGTCCGGCGACGACTTCTCAAACTACAAGTCCGACGTCAAACCCGAGACTTTCTCAGTCTCCTGCCGCATCAAACTCTCGCTCAATCTTGACGGCGGCGAGGCCGCGTGGAACCCAGAGAACACTAAATCCGGCTTCTGCCACTGGACCTTCTCGAATCTCATGCGCCAAGGCGACATCACCATTTCCGGCCCAATGGTCATCAAGCGCGTCTCCCCCATCGCCGAAATCATCCTCGCGCAATAAATCATCCGTCGTTCCATCTCCCAAATCCTAAATCTGTAATTTCAAATCTCAAATTCCTCCTTATCTCCTTTCAAATCTCAAATCTTAAATCTCAAATCTCAAATCTCAAATCATAAATCTCAAATTTGCTATCCTATTTACCTCTAACTCTCAACTCCCAACTCCCAACTCTCAACTCCCAACTCCCAACTTCTCAACTTCCCAACCTTCTCCGCCTATGCTCTCGCTCTTCCCAATTCACTCTTCTCGCCGCACCAGCGGCGCGTCACTCGTCACCGCCCTCGCGGCAACCGCCATCATGCTGGCCACAAGCGCCGGCGCGGCCACCGCCGCCTTCTCCTACCAGGGCGTCCTGAAGAATGCGTCGAACGAACCACTCACCGGCAACCAGACCATCGAGCTGCGCCTCTACACCAGCGCCGAGGAAGGCTCGCCCGTCTGGGGCCGCACCTACAATGTCCTGGTTGACACCAATGGTCTCTTCAACATCGAAGTCTCCGACTCAACGGGCTCATCCCTCGAGGGCATCTCTTCGACTGCCACCCTCCCGGCCGTATTCGCCAAGAACGCCGACACCACGCTCCATATCGGCATCAAGGTCTCCGGCACCTCTGGCGAAATCAGGCCGCGCCAGACGCTGCTTGCCGTGCCCTACGCCACATTCGCGGCCAACGTGGCCAACGCGAGCGGCGACCTCGCAGTCGGCGGCAATCTCACCGCATCTTCGGTCGTAGTCTCCAACGACGTCGCGGCCGGAAGCCTCACTGTTGCCGGCGCGCTCGGCGCAGCCTCGCTCACCACCTCTGGCACAGCCTCCGTCGGCGGCGACCTCGTCGTCGGCGGCTCGCTCACTGGCTTCGGCGTCGCCCCCGTAGGCTCCATCATCCTCTGGAGCGGCGCAGTCAACGAAATCCCCACCGGCTGGGCCCTCTGCAATGGCGAGAACAACACGCCCAACCTGAGGAACCGCTTCGTCGTCGGTGCCGGCCAGGACTACGCCGTGGGCGACACTGGCGGGGCGAACGAAGTAACCCTTACCGTTGAACAGATGCCCTCCCACAGCCACTCATACAGCTTCAATGGCGCAGACCTCAAGGGCAGTTGGGACAGCGACAACTACTTCTACAACCAGTCCAACGAATACCCCAACAACGGCAACAGGAAATCTACCAACTCCACTGGAGGCGGCAAGCCCCACGAGAACCGTCCGCCCTACTACGCCCTCTGCTACATCATGAGGGTAAAGTAAACCGCTTGCTTTCTCGTTTGACCGTTGAGCAATCCCTCAAATATAGGAAAAGCGGATTCCCTGAAGTCTGCCCCAGGCGTTGGGAAAAGCGTCCTCGCGATGATTTCATCGCCGGTCGCAAGCCGCATCAATGGCGTTTCGCGCTTCGCCCGCGAGCATGGCTGGCATCTGATGTTCCAGGACCGCCTCGGTTCCGCCCACCCGTTTGATTGGATCGGCGACGGCGTCGTGGCCACCATCCGCAATGACAGACGCGAGCTTGCCTTCCTTCGGCATCTGGCCGACCATGGCATTCCCATCGTCGATTTGACATTCGACATGCCAGACTTCCCCTGCGCCCGCGTCTCGTGCGACCATGTGGCGGCAGGACGCCTCGCCGCCGAACATTTCATGGAGCGCAATTACCGGAGCCTTGTCTTCTTCTCCATTGATTGGGGCAATGTCCGTGAGAGACTCTGGCGCGGATTCTCGGAAAATGCAGTTGCAGAACGGTGGGTTTTTTCACGCGAGTGCCCCAAGGTGCGCTGGAATGACTGGGGGGCCGTCTCGCGCTGGCTCGAGCGCAAGTTCGCCTCAGCCGCAAAGCCTCTTGGCGCGCTTGCGTATTCGCAGGGTGAGGCCGTGCAGCTCCTGGCAGCCACGCAGCATCTCGGCATACGTGTGCCGGAAGACTTCGGCATCGTATCCGCCGGCGAGGATTTGGCTCTTCTCGAGAACCAGCCGGTGCCCATCACGGCTGTCGATACCGACATGGGACGCGGCGCCTACGAGGCGTCGGCGCTCCTTGAGCGCCTGATGGAGGGAGAGCCCGCGCCGCCCCATGCCATCGAACTGCCGCCACGGCGAATCGTCGCGCGGCGCTCCACCGACGCCACCGTAGCCACCGACCCGCTTGTCCGCGCCGCCATTGCCCTCTTCGCGTCCAACCTGCGGTCCGGCGTGAACGTGGAAGGCGCGGCCCGCGCACTCGGTGTCTCGCGCAACACCCTCAGCCGCCGCATCTCCGCCGAACTTGGACGCTCCGCCAGCGCCGAACTGCACCGCCAGCGGCTGATGCTCGCCAAGCGCCTCCTCGCCGACCCCGATAACAAAGTCGAATACGTCGCCCGCATGGCTGGCTTCTCATCATCCTCCCACCTCGGTTCCGCCCTTCGCGCCGATTGTGGACTCTCGCCGATGGAGTTCCGCAAGTAAGCGCTCCCGGGGTAAGACCACCGAGTAATAGAGGCGCATTGAACCTTTCAAACTTTCAACTTTCAACTTTCAACTTTCAACTTTGTTAACATGGTGCGAATCTGATACAATTTGCCCACATTTGATATTGATGAATCAATTGGGGCATGATACAATAATATCATCTCGTTTCCTTGCCATCTTTCTGGTGAAAGTGGCATTCCACAACAAGAAAGGCACTAGACAATGAAAACTTCTATCATTAAAAAATTCGGTTTGGCCGCATGCGCATTGACGCTGGCCGCCACCACCGCCTTGGCGGAGCAGCCCGACAAATGGGTGCGCTATGTTGAGTCACAGGGTTCGGCCTGGATCGACACCGGCATCACAGGCCGCCCCAACACCAAGATCGAGTGCAAGGTGGAATGGCTGTCGTTTTATGACAGTGCGTTTCTCGCATCCGGCGACTGGCCGAATAACACCCGTTTCTACATGTGCTACTGCCTGAACAACACCGGCGAACTTACGTTGTCGCAGGGGGTGAACCAGACGATTACATTGAAAGACGGATGGAATACCCGATGGGAGAAGAACCGCATCTACACCTACACTGCCGAGTTCTCCGCGACGAACAGCGCAGGCAAAAGCACCGGTACCGTCGCCATAGACGGAATCAGCGGGTGGAGCAAGGAATATACAGGCATCAATACCGGGCTGAGCCTCTATCTCTTCGCACGTCATGGCGCTAGCGAAGTGAATGGAAAATCCAGTGCGCGCTGCTACGGGCTCAAAATCTGGCAAGGGCCTGAGGATGGCGGCAAGATGGAGCTTGTGCGCGACTTCCAGCCCTGTATGGATAAAGATGGCGTTGCCGGTCTTTACGATACCGTCTCGGAAACCATTTTCTACTCAATCTCCGGCACCGACCTCGTTTGCGACCCTCTCAGCGAAGAGCCCGACGAATACATCGACTATGTGGAATCCACGGGCGATGCCGCCTATGATTACAGCAACAAACAATATCCGACCTACATTGACACGGGCATCATCGGGCGCTCCGGCACAAGAGTCGTTGGCGAGTTCGCGATTCTCCAGGACGAAGACGGAGGCCTGGTTGGCTCCCGGTCCGGGAGCACCCGTTGCTACATGTTGCACGACTACCATGGCAAGGTCGCATGCGGCTATGGAACCTTCAAGGATAATTCCTCAACATGCGACTACGGGAAGAAATACTGGTACGAGACGATTTTCGAAAACGGCAGCCAGAGTTTGAGCCGCGGGGCGGATGGCGTGACGAACACGATCTGGAGCGGGACGGAAGGCGCCATCGACACGGGGTGGCCTCTCTATATCTTCACCTGCAATGTCAATGGCCAGCCCTATTTAGACAGTTCCTCCTCCATGTCCGCCAAGGCGCGTTGCTACGGGCTTGAAATCTGGCAGGACAATGTGATGGTGCGTCAATTCAAGCCGTGCCTGAAGAATGGTGTCGCAGGGCTCTACGACACTGTGTCCGGTCGCATCTTCTATTCATCCGGC
>JAEEGL013163052.1_pt1 | contig 18483 bp, 14 predicted proteins | sample 9134231 | NCBI WGS metagenome assembly JAEEGL01 (sample SAMN16246548, study PRJNA631951) | gut metagenome | biome: gut microbiome; feature: rumen; material: fiber-attached | host: Bos | place: Iran: Karaj | collected 2018-10 | reverse complement strand
TAGCTTAAAGTTCTTGTATTTCTTAAGTCTGCCCGCGACCTCGCAGATCTCCTTGGGACTTGATTCCACCGTGTTTTCAAGATAGATCTCAAGGTCATCGTACTTTTCGAGAAGTGTGGGCAGATACTCGCACATGCCGTCAACCCACCCCTCAAGGTAATAGGTCACGTTGAGTCCCCCAAGGATCCCGGTGTGGAACACCACGCCCTTGCAGGCAAGATCCCTTGCGGTACTTAAAGACATCTCGGCAAGATAACGGCTTCTTTCTCTTATGACATCGTCGGTACTGATAAGGGCGATATCGTAGAACACTCCGTGAAGGGTGTCCTTGGAATGATCCCTGTCAAGCGCCTTGTAGGTCTCTATCCTTTTTCGCATCTCAGGTGCATTCTGGTAGACCTTGGGATAGGTAAAATCTATGTACTCGAATGCTGTTTCGTATTGTTTTGACAGTTCTATGAATCTGTCAAGATCGTTAAAATCGGGGTTGATGGACCATTTAGCCTGCATTATTATGCCTCCGTAGCGGGTTTGTTGATATCAAGGACTCTGTAGACCATAAGTTTGGTGCTCTTACCCTTAAGAGGGATCTCGCCCACCTCTTCGGTAACAATACGGTCCTTCAGTTTCTCGTAAACATACTCGCTTATGAGGATCTCCTCAGCCTTGGCGTTGGCTTCGAGTCTTGCTGCTGTATTTACGGTATCGCCGATGGCTGTGTAGTCCATACGGAATTCGCAGCCGATGTTACCAACGACCGCGGGGCCGCAGTTAACACCCACACCGAAACCGACCGTCTTGTTGAACTGCTTATAAAGGCGCTCGCCAAGTTCTCTGGAACCCTGTTTGATATCCCAGGCGGCACACACAGCCTCGTAGATATAATCATCAAGATCGAAGGGTGCGTTGAATACCGCCATGGTAGCGTCACCGATGAACTTATCAAGGGTTCCGTGACGTCCCAGGATGCTCTTGGTGGTAAGTGCCAGATATTCGTTAAGGATAGCCACAACCTGTTCAGGCTGCAGACTCTCCGAAAGGGGCGTGAATCCGCGGATATCAACAAAAAGAACGGCAACGTCTCTCTTTTCACCCCCAAGCTTCAGCACGAAATCGCCTGACTTGGAGATATCGTCGATAACCTGAGGTGCAACGTATTTCTTGAATACTTCCAGTGTTCTTCTTCTGCGCCATTTTTCAAGGAAGTATTTCTCGATCACATAGTAAACATCCGCCAGTATCAGGAACAAAAGCAGATAAACGGCGGTTATGAATATGCCCTTGCCCGCAAGGAGTCTGCCCACAAAGCAGTAAGCGGCACCAAGAATCACAGATTCGATGATAACGGGCACAAGTTTCTGTTTTGATGCGGCAAAAAGAAACGCAAGTACCAGAAGGAAGGTCGCTCCGAAGAATACAATCCTCTTTGCGGGAAGTGCGGTCTTGCCTTCGGCAATGGCCTGGATGGTATTTGCGTGAACCTCCACTCCGTACATGTGGGAATCCCTGTCAACAGGGACCATACATTCATCCTGGAATGCCGGTGCATAGGCACCTACCATCACGATCTTACCGGCGAAACGGTCTCTTCGCTCATCGTACATGCCGGAAAGCACGTTGCTCATGGAGCAATGCTCCACTTCTCCGGGAAGGCCCGAGTAGAAGAACATGTATTGACCACTTGAGTCAGTTTTTGTCACATTGGGTGTTATCCCCTTGCTTTTGCAGTATTCGGAATAAATCGTGTAAGCAAAACTGTTCATTCCGGCGGTTTCATTCTTGGAGTAACGGACAAAACCGTCCTTGCCGGGGAAGGAATTGGAAAAACCGGACTTTGTCACCGCTCTGAGTGCGGGGAAGGAATCCTCCACGATCTCAATGTGGTCTTTGTCGATGTAAACTTCGCCGCTTTCCGTAAATTTGGTCTTGGTGCGGTATACAAGATGGGAAGCCATTACCACGTTACCGAGGCTTGCCGCCTTCACCAGACGGTCGTCGTATTCTTTGTTCTCCGCATCCTCAATGAACATAAAGTCCAGGGCTACCATTGCGGGAGCGGTTTCGGGATCCTTATAGAGATATTCAAGAAGATCCGCACACTTATAACGGATCCAGTCGTTGTATTTACCTTCTTCCTTAAAGGCATTCACCGTTTCTTCGTCAACAGCGATGATGATGATGTTTCGGTCCGTGCCCGTAAGGTTTGTATACAGTTTGTCGGTAACTGCGGCGTCAAGGCCGTAGAAAATATTAGTCACTGCCAAAAGTGCCATAAGGGCAGCGGCTGCAACGGCAACCGCGGGCTTAATGAGTTTTTTCCAGTTCATGTCAGATCTCCTCGCCTATAAGTCTCATAGCCTGCTCGAACACTTCGCCGATAGGCTCGCGGATCAGGATATCCGCATTGGCATCCGCGGAAGTTGCGGATTTGTTTATGAGCACAAGAACACGTCCGTTAAAATACTGTATCAGTCCCGCTGCGGGATAGACCGCAAGGCTGGTGCCGCCGATTATGAGCACATCCGCCTTGGCTATTGCGTTGGTGGCGCCGCTAATGACCCTGGGATCAAGAGCCTCCTCGTAGAGCACCACATCGGGCTTTACCCTTCCGCCGCACTTTGTACACACAGGTACGCCCTTGGATTCCAGGATGAAATGCTCATCGTAAAAAGCACCGCATTCTTCGCAATAGTTTCTTTTGACCGAACCGTGAAGCTCGAATACATTCTTGGAACCTGCGGCCTGATGAAGTCCGTCGATATTCTGGGTAACCACGGCTTTGAGCTTGCCCATTTCTTCCAGGCGGGCCAGAGCCAGGTGTGCTTTGTTGGGTTTTGCGTTGGGATAAACAAGCTTGTCTTTATAGAATTCAAAGAAAGCATCGGGATATCTTAGATAAAAAGTATGGGAAACAAGCTGTTCCGGTGTGAAATTCTGACGTAGTTTCTCATTCCACAATCCGTTTGAGCTTCTGAAATCGGGAATATCGGATTCGGTGCTGACACCCGCACCGCCAAAGAAAACGATGTTTCTGCTGCCTCGTAAGACCTCTGCGAACTCTCGTACGCTCTCTGTCATATTACTCCTCCCCATAATTGTCATGAAACGATATGTGCTTTATCCTGTTGACCGCACGGCAGGCTTCAAAAAACACATATACATTCCCTATCAGAATACCACAGTTTCACGGGCTTTTCAATCATTGGAGTAATATTATGTAAATCAATTTACACGTAAAAAAACACCCCCGCAGGTGCGGGGGTGTTCGTAACGATGTTTCTTAATCCTTGAAGAACTTCATTTCCTTGATGAGGCTGTCGGAGATATGTCTTAACTTATCCGCAGCACCTGCAAGGGTATTAACGGTAGCATTGAGTTCCTGCATGGAAGCGCTTGTCTGTTCACAGGAAGCCGCATTCTCTTCGGAAATGGAAGAAAGGGAACTCATTGCATCAATGATCACACCCTTTGAAGCATCGCAGGCTTCGGCGCTGGTGGTAATGGAGTTGATGCCTGCAACGGCATTCTCGATACCTTCGATAAGAGCGCCGATGGCTTCAACCGTATCATCGATAACGGTCTTCTGTTCCTTGTTGCTCTCAGTAACGCCTTTGGCGGTAACCACCGCACTCTGGGATTCGTTAAGAAGAAGGTTCATCTCGGATCTGATCTCGTCAGCCGCATGTGAAGATTCTTCTGCAAGTTTTCCGATCTCTTCTGCTACGACCGCAAATCCGCGACCTGCTTCACCGGCTCTTGCTGCCTCGATGGAAGCGTTAAGTGCAAGGAGGTTGGTCTGGGAAGCGATGGAGTTGATTGCCTCAACCTTGCCGCTGATCCTCTCTACGGAAGCACCGGTAGCGGAGATCTTATCGGAGATCTCAATGATCGCCTTTTCCATCTGTTCGGAAGAGGTCTTGAGTTTCTCAAGCTTCTCTGCGCTGACACGGCTGTTTTCACTCATCTGTGAAGCAACTCCTGCAACAGATTCGGCGTTGTCGCTTACTGCCTGGATGTTGTCACTGATGGTCATGGTGTTGTTGTTTGCTTCCTGGATCTCATCAGCCTGCTGGGTAGCACCGTGGGCAATGTCCTGAACCGCATTGGATACATCGTCCGTGGTCTGGGAGATCTGATCGGCGGTCTCTGCCAGCTGAACGGATTCTTCATTTACAGAGACAGCTGAGGTCTTGATATCGTCAACGATGGATTTTAACTTATCCATTACGTCGTTGGAGTTGTTAACGATCTGTCCGAATTCGTCCTTACGCTCGGTATGGCGGTTAACCTTTACAAAACGTCCGTCTGCCAAAGCTGCAAGGGATTCGTTAACGTCCTTGATGGGAGCGGTAAAGCTTCTTGCAAGGAATACGGAGATAACTGCTGCAACGATGAGCATTACGAGACCGATGCCAAGAACGATCATGGATGTTCTTGTTGCGCTTGCATTGATGATATCGGTACGGCTTGCGTTACATACGGTCCAGCCGGAAACAGGCTCTTTCTTGTAGCTGACAACTGCTCTGTAGCCCTTGCCGGTATCTACTTCGTAAACTTCCTCGTTGAGACCGGAAACCATGAATCTGGATTTGCTTCTGTCATCCACGTCTTCTACACCGATCTCATACTGGGAATGAGCGGTAACGATACCCGAAGAATCGCACAGGAAAGCTTCGTCGGCCTGAGAATTAAGGAATGCATGAAGCACGTTTAAGTCGTAGTTTCTCTGCATTGTACCGATAGGCTTACCCTCATGTCCGATAACGGGAACGATGATGGTACAGATCCTGGTACCTGTGGATTTACTTACGATAACGTCGGACACGTAGACATTACCTGCAATACCCTGCTTGAAGTATTCTCTGTCGGATACATCAACGCACTTACCGATGGTCCTGAAAAGCTGCATTCCGTCAGGTCCCGCAAGAGCGGTACAGTTTCCGTCACCAAGGATATTATCTACGCTCAAAAGCACATTAAGTACTTCTTCATCGGGCACACCGTAAGGGTTGCCTTCCATATAATAAACGACATTGGCATTGGCTGCGGCATTCTGGAGGGATCTAACATTCTCCATGATGATGCCGTTAAATTCCGATTCAATGTAGTTACACTGCCACTGGAGTTTGTCCTCCGCATCGGTCATTGACTTGCTTGTTGAAGTCTCATAACTGATTATGAGAGCGATGGCAAGCGGGATAGCCGCTACTGCCAGCATGGCCGCGATAAGTTTGGTCTTTACGCTGTTCATAAATCCGGTCTTTTTTTCCATAACACACAATCCTTTCTTTATCATCACCGCATCGACCCTGCGGTTTTAGTCTTGACAATCCACCGTCTCAATTCGGTGCATCGACAAAAGTAAGGATACTGCAAATGTATTATCAAATAATTATATGGCCGGACAGCCGATTTAAGAAACTAAACCAAACCTTCTCCCATCTGACGGCCCGCAAGTATATGAAAATGGAGATGGTCCACGGTCTGTCCTGCTTCCTTTCCCGCATTGGTGATGACCCTGAAGCCCTTGTCCAGTTTTTCCTGTTCGGCGATCTTCTTGATGGCAAAAAGAACCTTTCCCACATCCCCGGCATTGTCTTCCGTAACCTCAGCCAGGGATCTTATGTGAAATTTGGGTACCACAAGGATATGAACGGGCATCTGGGGGTTTATATCCCTGAAGGCATAAACGGTCTCATCCTCATAGACCTTGGTGGAAGGTATCTCTCCTTTGATGATCTTGCAGAAAATGCAATCGTCCTGAAACTTTCCGATATTTGACATGTTTTGTCCTCCTGTTATTCAGCCCTGCCGGGCTTTTCTTTTTATATCCGCGCAGATTCCCGGATCACTTTGGCGCCTTGTATCTGCGTTTCCTTTTCTTTGTGTTTCGATGCTTATGAAGGCCCTTGGATGCCCTGTACTCGTTGATCCTTTGCGCTATGGTCTCATAGTCCCGTTCAAAGAGCTCCTCACTTAACTGGGGCGCAAGTATCTCCGGCAGCACCGAATCAAGGATATACTGCTGCACAAAGGCCTTTGTCTTGCTTTTGCAGGGCTTAAGACCGTTAAGCTCCAGAATATGATTAAGCTCCGGCCGCCACAGAATCGAGATCTTTAAAAGAGGGTCAAGCTTCGGATTTTTCGAGGCTTTTCTCAGGATATAGAAATCCGGCTCCCCGCCCTCGTTGTCTACGGTGATGATGCCCCAGTCATCGGGCACATGTTCTTCAATATGGTTTCCGTGGGTCCCTCCCACCACCACATAGTTGTAATCGTAGTAGCGGCTGTAATCCTTAACCTGTCTTGAAAGCCGTGCGTAAGTATCCGCATCGGACTTTATCTCTATCCCGCAAAGGGCATCCGGCAGGACCATTACCATATCCGCTCTCGAATTACCCATGCGCTTTTCTTCGAAGATCCTGGATTTTCCGAAGGTCTCTTCAAGGAAAAAGCAAAGCGGTTCCCTTATATCCTTGTCGTGAAGGACCTTTTTTGCTTTGGCCGATATGTCCTCGCAGTCGGTGTTTTTCAAAGGCTCACGGGAATCGGACCCGTCATCCGTGGTCCCTGTTTTTTGGGCAATATATGCCTTTCTTGCATCATTAAGGCAAAGCACATTGGCCCCACCTGCAAAAGTCGGGTCCTTGCTCTGGGTTTTATCGTCCTCCCAGCCGCAAACGGGGCAGACCTCAAAGTCTCCGGGATTTTCTATGGTCAGTTCCCCGCAGCAGGGGCAGGGGAATCTTTTCTCTGTTTTTTCGGTTGTGTCTGTTTTTTTACGTGGCATCGTTGTTCTCTCAGTCTTCACTGTCGGTCATAGTAGCTCTGCCCCGCAGAGGGCTTAAAGAAAGTGCGTATGAATCCGTCATCGGATACCACCGCAAACTCATTGGTATCGGGATCGTAAAAATATCTGTCGCCGTCTCTTGTCTTTGTCAGGACCCCGTCACCGGGATCGTCCACCAGCTGCTGGGCCAGATAAAGATATTCCTCTATGGTGATGTCGCCGAATTCAGCCTGGTCGATCACATGCTTGTCGTAATGCTCCTTAAGACGGTTATAATTTCTGAACTGGGACCCGCTGTCAAAGACCTTGGAGTAATCGGGCTCCTCCGTCACCGTTTCGGTGGATTCCGCTGCTGCCGAAGTTTCGGTGCTTGCAGATGCCAAACTTTCCGATGTCTTGTCGGATTCAAATACCGATAAAGATGACTGATATGCGACTGTTGCGGTAGCTGCCGTTTTTTTCCCGCAGGACACAAAACACAGCGCTGTCAGCAGCAAAAATACAGGCAAAAGAAACTTTCTATTTAGCGATTCTTTCATTCTTTTCTCCGAATTTGCGTTCTTTTTTGATTATAAACCTTGAATTATAAATTCACAAACAATTTGTCTATACATTTTCTTCATTTTTTGATAAAATACTTCTATAATTTCATTCCCGGGAGGGAGAAGGAGGATCATTTCAATGGGTAAGTTCGTATTATCGGAAGCAAAGTCAGGCTTCAAATTTAACCTGGTTGCAAGCAACGGCGAAGTTATCGCCACCAGTCAGGTTTATAAATCCAAGGCTACTGCAAAGAACGGTATTGCCAGCGTAGTTGCCAACTCCGCCGCTGCTTCCGTAGAGAATCAGACCGTTTCCGGTTTCAAGGCAGAATCCAACCCCAAGTTTGAAGTTTACAAGGACAAGAAGGGCGAGTTCCGCTTCCGTCTTAAGGCACGTAACGGCCAGATCGTTGCTACCGGCGAAGGCTATTCCAAGCTTGACAGCTGCTTAAAGGGTGTTGAATCCGTTCGCAAGAATGCCAAGGACGCTAAGATTGAGGAAAAGAAAGCTTAAGCTTCAAAACCACGCAATACAAAAGGAACCCCGAGGGGTTCCTTTTTTGTTTTGTCACTAAAGCGGCCTGATAATCAATCGCATTCTTTTCTTTTGCACCAGAAAGTCATCAGAATGAGCAAAAGCGGGTAGATTGTGGTGGTAAGGTAAATGAGATGGCCGTCGGGCATGACTGCCGCCACCGCACAGAAGTTCAAAAGTACCACACCGCACAACAGTCCCAGCCATATACGATATTTCTTTTTATCAAAAAAGCTTCTGAAGAAGGTAAAAATCCCCGCAAGTATCAGGGCAGCCGCGAAACCTGCGTATAGCCTGTGATCCATCAGAAACTCCAGATAATCGTTCCTTGTCCGGTACACTTTTCTTCCGATTCGCCCTCTGAGTCCGAGATCACGCCAGAGAACGGCAGCTTTTTCGGAAAAGAAGTCGCTATACCCCTCTGTCCATCCGCAATATTCCCATTCCGCAAGCTCGGAAGACGGCTCCGGGTCTGTGGATACTTCAAACCTGACCGCATCGTAGATCCCGACAGAACCAAGCAGCTTGGCAGCCTGAGTTTTTATATATATGCGAGGGTTATGAAGGATCAATCCTGCATATGCAGTTTCAAACGCCTTTCCTTCTTCCGCTGTACATCCGGTCTGATTGATGTCTTTGTTTCCTTTGACGGAATAATTGTATCTCCTGAAACCATCTACCGCGTATCTCTTTATATACCTGATCGGGACCACCGCATCAATGGCTTTGAGATCGTCTGCTGCCCCGTCATAGGAAAGATTTGCATCGGAGTCATTAAGTATATGCTCTAAAGTCACGAAGGAATTGTAGATCGAATAATCACTTCCGTAGTATTTAACGGTCCCTATCCTCTGCGGTAACGAAAAGATCACGAAGAAGCACAGGAACACAGCGACAAAGCCCGCAGTTCTGAGTATTTTCCTGCCATAGGTGTACAAAAGATAAACTCCCAGTCCCAAAGCCCCCAGGATAATACCTTCGCTTCGCCATACGCTCAGGAACGCAGCGGTACAGGTCAGGATCAGTATTTCTGAGGGTTTTCTTTTTCTTTGTTCCACAATATCGAAGGCTATGGTCGCAAAAAACAGGAGCGTCAAAAGAACGTAAGGATAGATCCTGTGCCCGTTGGCCGCAACGAACAGTGTTCCGGGAAAAGCGAGCACAACAAGCAAAAGATACTTCAGTTTTCCGAAGTTTTTCTCTGCTCTTAACCAGATATACGTAAAGACATAAAAAGCAAAAGTCCATTGAACCAGGGTTACGGAAAAATTAAGGGGAAAAAGCAGCTTCGATGCCGCATAGATCATACTTGAATAGGTACTGTGCCAGTAATCGGGTGTAAGTCTGACACCTGCGGCGAAAGTAACCAGATTGTCATCCATCCCCATAATGCCTATAAGTACTTCAGGCCAGGCCAAAAGGATGCAGACCGTTCCGACAGTGTATATTATCAGGAATGGGATATATTTCTTTCTGAAGTTCCCAAAGACTTTAAAGATAAGACTCCAAAGCAGGAAAATGAAAAAAAGCGCTATGGCCTCGGTAAGTATGTAGGTGATGACAAGTTCTGCGGAGTCACTGACCTTTGAGTTTAGAGCAACGGTTCCGGACGGATTGTTTCCGACATTGATAAAAACGAGTCTTGCCCAAAGAAAAGTGCAAAGAGCATGTATGCCCATCAATATGTACTTTGCCTTCTTATTGCTCCAAAACGATCTCATACCATACCTCAATGCTCGTGATACATCATTATTTCCAATGGCCTGATAATCATTATATATCCAAAAGTGTCTTATATGCAAACAATCCCGGGCCGATGGGCCCGGGACTGATGTTTGTGAAGGATATTTATTTAAGTTTGAACTTATTGACGATATCGGAGAGATTCGAAGCGGTAAGCTGCTGGTTGGTAGCCTGCTCTGCAATAGAGTCGATGGCCTGAGTCGCGCTGTTTACGGATTCGGTAACATCTGCGCTTCTGGAAGCGGTCTCTTCGGTGCTTCCCGCAATGTTCTGAACCGCCATGTTTACCTCGTCCATGGTCATCTTAATGCTCTGGATCATCTCGGCGATCTTGTCGGACAGTTCTCCGAAGAGATTTGCATCCTCGCCGTACTGTCTTCCGATCTCAGTAAACTTGCTGTAGTCGGGAGTAGCGGTCTCCGTCACGAAGTTAAGAAGCTTTTCGCTGCTCTCTCCAAGGTCTGCAAATGCATCCTGGATATCGGTAACGGTTTCCTGAATCTGATGTACCGCTGTGGCGGTCTCGGTGGCAAGCTTGTTGATCTGCTGTGCAACGACCGCAAATCCACGGCCCGCCTCACCGGCACGGGCTGCCTCTATGGAAGCGTTAAGACTGAGAAGGTCGATCTCGCTTGCGATATCATTGATAACGTTGGCGAGGTTTTCGATCTCTTTTACGACCGTAGCTTTTGCTCTTGCCGCATTGAGTTCCTGCTCTCTCTCGTTGGCTATATTGATGGCACTGTCGTGAGCTTCACGGCTTTCTTTCTGAACCTGACCGGCTCTTTCGGTAATGACCCTGACCTCTTCGGTGATCTTGTCGGTTTCTTCCGCAAGTCTGTTGACCGAATTGTTGACTTCCGTAACGGATGCGGAAACCTCTTCGGTTGCCGCGCTGGAGTTCATCATGGCTTCGTTAACGCTGGTCATGTTGTCACGGATATGTGCAAACTCTGCAGACAGCTCCTCACTCATGGCACTTAAGGTTGAAGCTGCATCGTTGATATTTCCGGACTCTTCGGAAATATTGGTGATTATCTCCTTGTTGTTTTTGTACATCTCGTTAAGGGATCTTCCGACCTCGCCCACTTCGTCGCGACTCTTAACGGGAAGTTCCTCTATGGTAAAGTTACCGTTTGCCAGTTCTCCTGCAAAGTCCGTAACGCCCTTAAGGGGTTTTGCTATCCTGCGGGCCAGGATGACCACTGCTATAGCACAGGCGATCATAACGGCAATGCTCAAAGGAAGGGTTGTTCCAAGCATTTTGGTAGACGCTTCGTTGATCTGGGTGTCGGGCAGGATCAAAAGCAGCTTCCAGTTAACATTGGGAACCGAAGCAAAATATACATGATATTTTTCTTTTCCCGAAACATATTCGGCCTTACCGGATTCCGATGCGAGAATGGTGCCTGCAGCTGCCGCAAGTCCGTTGGTCTCCTCGGTGATCTTCATACCGTTTTCAACCTTGGAAATGTCAGAGGTATAGATATATGTTCCGTCGGGAGCGATCATAACGGCGTATCCGGCTTTACCGATCTTGATACTTCCCACCATATCACTGATGGTATCAAGGCTCATATCAACGGTTATACAGCCGATGTATTCCTTCATCTGGTTGTAAACTGCCGAAGAACATGAAGCCATTATTATCCCCGTTGAAGGATCGTAATAGGGCTCGGTGATCACTGCGGAATTATCGGGCTGCGCCTTGGCATTGAGATAATACTCCTGATTGATGTAATCGTACTCTGCATTGGAGTATTCCCAGTCCTCAACTATGGTCGAACCGTCCTTGTACCAGTACGGTCCCACATATTCCTGGAAAAGATATGCGGGGTCGGCGCGATAGGTGTTAAGTTCAAACCATATACCGCTTCCCAGGATGAGATCGTTATCCTTTACCACTGCCTTGAAGATCTTTGCGTAGGTATCGATAACGGTATTTTTATAGGTTTCTCCCACAACAGAGGAAAGGGTTGCCGCGGTCCCTCTGATCTCCTGGAGTTTTCCGTCCACATCGTTGATGTTTGCGGTCAATTCCGATTCCATGTGTTCATTGACTTCAGCAAGGATCGCATTGCTGGACATCTGACCGCTTGTGTAAGCCACTATGTTGATACCGATTATCACTATAGGGATAATGAACACCAACAGTTTAGCCAAAATACCGAATTTACCCTTTTTACTATTCAATTTTTTATCCTCCGTCTGCGAGTTTAACGAATAACAGCGAATTGATTTTAGCATTTTCACGGCAACGAAAAAGCAACATAAGGATACTGGGATCAAAGCGTTACGTTAATTGAATTGTTAATTATATTTTGGTATAATCATCAGAGGTTTATTGTTTCTACGAGAACGATCAAACACAGTTTTGGGGGCACAGCATGACAGAGACAAAAAGACCCGATAAGGATTACTTATCTCTCGAAGCCGAACGCAGCCGTTATTCCCTTATGCTGCACATAACTAAAGATATTTTCTTCGAATACAGTCCGTCGGAAGACAAGCTGTATCTCTTTAATTCGCCCGGCGAAGCCAAGGATGCCGACAGTCTCGATAATTTACTTGATTCCATTGACAAAAATACCTGCGAGCTCACTCCCGACACGGATACTATGAAAGAGATCCTGTTAAGTCGTCCCATCACCCCCAGGGAAGATGAAATAAGGCTGAAGCTGCCTCCCAACAATACTCTGCTATGGTACAGGGTCACTGTCAGGTACAACACCCGATCAAAAACCCTTATAGGCAACGTTCACGACATAAATCAGGCCAAAGAAGAGGTTAAGCAGTTAAAGGAACTCAACCAGATCGATCCTCTTTCCAAGGTCTACAACAAAGCAACCGCCATCGCCATAATCGAAAAGATACTCTCCGAGCGGGCTCCCGGTGACAAATGCGCCCTGGCAGTTCTTGATATCGACAATTTCAAGCAGGTCAACGATTCCTTCGGTCACCTGTACGGTGATGCGGTCATCTCCATGGTGGCCGGTACCATCAAGAATCTCCTCGATATGGAAGATATCATCGGACGTTTCGGCGGCGATGAGTTCTTTATTTTCATAAACGACGCTTCTCCGGCAGAGCTTGACAGCAAACTGGAGAAGATCCGCGTCACCGTCTACAATATGAGCGCTGAAATGGATATTTCCTGCAGTATCGGCGCCACAGTGGGCGTAAGTCCCTGCAGTTACCATGACCTTTTCGCCCAGGCGGACAGTGCTTTGTACCGCGCGAAAAAGAACGGCAAGAACCGCTACGAATACTTCGACGGCAACTACTACGAAGAGTCCATATCCTATGCGGACAACATTGCTGAGAATACCACCAAGGATCACTCCATCACCGAGACCGCCCTTGAGATCGCATCGAAATCCAAGGATCCGGAAGGCGCTGTTTTTAATATACTCAGGCATGTTGCAGTGCTTCTTAATCTGGATTGTATAGAGGTGCTCTACTACGATGTCTCCGATAACCGCGCAGACCTTCTTTTCCAGTATTACAGAGAATTGAACGGCCAGTTCAACGTGGTGGTCAGCGACAAAAAGAAGGGATACTATGCCCACGAGGACATGGTACTTTTAAAGAAGATCCTCTGCGAATCCCAATACATAAGATACAGTGAGAAATTCAAGGAACAGTTCACCACAAAGTACAGGAATGTATTGGCCTATTCCGACGGACTTTCGGTGATCATGGCATCCAACGTGACACCCAGAGACAATGTGTTCTGTGTCATGAACTTTAAAGACTACAACGAAAACAGAGAATGGACCGCCAAAGAGCTTAAAGATATCCTGGATGTGGAAAAGATCGTTGCCATGTATCTAAACGGCACCTACACCACCACAACCAGGGAGAAGGCCATGGAACAGAAGCTTGCATTCATGTCCTCCGGTGCCTACACCATTCCGCAGTTTTACGAGGAATCCGGTAAACTTACCCACGGAGTATCCTCCGAAAACAAGCACCTTGCTCTGGTCCACTTTCACATAAAGGGTCTCTACACCATGAACCGTCTACACGGCCGTACCATGGGCTCAGACTTTATCGACGGCTTTATAAGGCTGCTCCTTTCCAAGGACAGCGCCAACAGGATCGTAGCCCAGTACACGGACTTAAACAATATCATCATGCTCATGTCCCACACCGATGCTGTCAAAGCCAAGGCCGATATCCTTGCGGACATGAACGAATACTGTGCGGAAAAGAACCTGCCCGCCGACAGTCCCCTTATCATAAGAGCCGCCTTCTGTCCCTTCGAACCCGGCATGGTAGTGGGGGATGCGGTGGAAGCGGCCGCCTACGAAAATCTTCATACGGATTCCGACGAAAACTGCATTATCGATGCAGTCTTTCAGCCGTTGATCAAATGAGTCAACCATGAACAAAAGATCACTTATCACCATATCGGCGTCGGTGTTGGCGCTGATATCCATAGGCTTTATATATATACGCTTTTTCGGATATCCGGGTCACGGTTCCAAGAAAAGCGTTTCTTTTTTTGCCATGGACACCTATATGACGGTCTCGGCCACCGGCGCAAATGCTCAGGATGCCCTGGAGCGGGTCCGGATTCGGATAGAGGACCTGGAAAAGCTTCTTGATCCCGAAGCGCCGGAAAGCCCGGTTTATGCCCTGGATCATGGTGAAACTGTCACGGTCGGAGATGATTTGACTGTTTTAGTCAATTGCTCGATCGAGTACTCTTCTCTTACAAACGGAGCCTTTAACGTACTTGTATATCCTCTTGTAAAAGAATGGGGATTTATCAGCAAAGAATACAATATCCCGAAAGAAGACCGGATCGAAGAGCTTTGTGCACTGGTGGCTTCTTCCGGGTTCATAACGGACGAAACCCCCGGGACCCTCAGACTGTCTAAGGGAGCCGAGGCAGATTTCGGAGCCATAGCCAAAGGATATGCCACCGAAAAATCCGTAGAGATCCTGAAGGAAGCCGGGATCAAAAGTGCCCTGATAAACCTCGGAGGCAATATCTATGCTCTGGGGAGCAAGGAAAACGGCTCTCCCTGGAAGGTGGCCGTCAAGCGCCCCGGAAGCGGATCCTCCTATCTCGGTACCCTGAAGGTCACGGACACCGCGGTCATTACCTCAGGAAGCTACGAACGCTTCTTTGAACGAAACGGTAAGAGATACCACCACATAATAGACCCTTACACAGGATATCCCGCAGAATCGGGCCTTGCTTCAGTTACGATAGTCGCATCCGACCCAACCCTTGCGGATGCTCTCTCCACCGCCCTGTTTGTAATGGGTCTTGATAAAGCCACCGCTTTTTGGAGAGAAAACTCCGGGCTCTTTGATTTTATAGCCTGTGACGAAAAAGGCAATACCTTCGTGACGGAAGGGATCAATGATTCCTTCACTCCCGAGTCAAAGCTTAAATGCTATACCATAACCTATCGGTAGCGATGCCCGAAGGGGCCGCCTTATGAACGGTAACCTACATGAGATCCATAAAGAACGACATTCTAATTCTAATCTCAATATTGTCTGTGGGGCTTATCCTCCTGCTCATTACCCGTATTCCGGCAAAGCCTGCCGGTTCCGTGGCCCTGATCACGGTGGAGGGCAGGGAATATGCCAGGCTGCCTCTCGATAAAGACACTGTTTTGACCATAACAGTCAGCGGCGGAACGAACACCGTAAAAGTGGCGGATGGTCGCATATATGTGGAAAGTGCGGACTGTCCCGATAAGATCTGCGTAGGTCACAAGGGCATAAGCAGATGCGGTGAGACCATAGTATGTCTCCCTCACAAAGTGGTGATCGAAATACCGGACACAGGCTCGGAGGATACGGATTTTGATGCGGTTTCCGAATAATGAAAAAAAGAATCCGGCACGCACTGTGGCCCTGTCCGGTATTCTCATAGCTCTCTCACTTATTTTCGGTTACGTGGAGCGACTTATTCCCCTGCCTGTTCCCATACCGGGCGTTAAGCCGGGACTTGCCAATCTTGTTACCCTCACGGGACTTTTCTTTTTAAGCCCCCTCCGGGTCTTTATCATACTTATTGCCAGGATCCTGCTTTCAGCCTTTCTTTTCGGGAATCTCGCCGCCCTTTTATACTCTCTGGCCGGCGGCATCCTCAGTTTTTTTGTGATGCTCTTTGTCAAACAGAGTAAAAAAACAACGGGCCTCGGTGTCAGCATAGCGGGAGGCACCGCCCACAATGTGGGACAGTTTATCGTTGCCGCCATGGTCCTTAACACCAAAGCCCTTATTTACTACTTTGCTCCCCTTATCATTGCAGGTGCTCTCTGCGGAGCACTTCTCGGGGTGATCTTCCTTGCCGTTTCCAAATATCTGAAGGGTAAAACGCCCTGACGTGATCCTTTAAATCCGGTAAAGTCCTGCAGGTATCAACAGTACACCTGCTTTATCCTAGACCCGGATCACCAGTTCCCCGTCCTCATCAAATCTTGCGTTGGTCTCTTTGCCGTTAACGGTGATCTTGTAATCGCCCTTAAAGGCTTCCAGAGTCACATTGCCCCAAAGATCCGTGACCGCTTCCGTATTGGTGGCCCATTCCTCGTGAATGAGCTTTTTCAGCATCTCGTAGGAAGGTTTCTTTGTATTGTCCTTTCTAAGGAACCCGCTGGGTGCGCCCAGCCAAGCTCCGTCCTTGTAATCCCAGGTCGTGATGGCCTCCACCAGCGGATTGGCAAAAAGAACACGATACATCTCTTCGATCTCTCTCGCCTGTCTCTCTTCGCCTTCGGGAGTTGAGGGCCAGCTGTCTACCTGCCAGTCGTTAAGATCCTCGATATAGGCCGGCATGATATCACCGGAAATAAGAGTATTCTCGGTAAAGTGAATGGGAAGGCCGAACTTCGAAAAACGTTCCAGAACGTTGTAAAGTTTATCAAGCCCCCAGTATCCCTGATGCTGGTGGGACTGGATACCTATGGCACTTATGGGTACTCCCGCATCAAGGCAGTCGCTTATAAGTTCCTCATAAGCGGCCGAAGTGTTGAAATCGTTAAGAAGAAGGGTAGCCTCGGGATTGTTTGCTTTGGCCCTGTCAAACACGGCCTTGACCAAAGGAACACGACCGAGCTCCTTGCAAAGTCTTGTAACCGCATTGTCATACTTGTCAAAGGCCGGCATGATCACAACCTCGTTGATAACATCCCACATATCTATGACGCCTTTAAAATTCGAAACCTCACGATCTATCCTTTCAAGCTGCTTCTTCATGATGGTGGCATTGTCGTATTTTAACAGCCAGTCTGCGCAGACCGTATGCCAGCAGAGAGGATGTCCCTTCACCGTAACGTTATGGTCCTTTAAATACCGTGCCGCCTTCATGAGAAGTTCCGTGGCGGGCTTTCCCTCCTCTCTCTCGAAAGTACCCCAATAAAAAGGAAGTGTACCGTAGTTGAACACCTGAAGCCAGCTGTCGGTCACGGTCTTAAGTTCTTCGCTTCCGTTCATTACATAAGGGATAAAATCAAAGGCTCCGCAGCCAAAAAGAAACTTATGCCCCGTCTGATTGACCAAGACGGTCATTCCGGACATGGGATTTCCGTCTCCGTCAAGTATCCTGAGGGTTTTGGTAACCCTTCTGTGTGAAAGATCCGCATTTTTGATACTGTTGTCCATAAAAAATCCCCCTTTACATAGTGTCACAAGTGCATCTGCGCACGAACCGATTATATCACAGTTTCGGCGCAAAAGCACCCCGCACCATGCAATGGGGGATCCGGGTTCTGTATCAGGCTATTGTAAAAGCCTTATTTTGCTCCCTTTTCAAGAGCAAGGGTTCTTGTGGTGAGATCGCAAACCTCTGAAGGTCCGAAGTACTGTATAGCTCCGGGATAGGTGAAGCTTGTCTTAACAGCCCACTCATCTCTGTGTGCAGCGAAGAACTTGAAGGGTTCACCGTCAAGCTCAACAAGAGCCTTTCTGATAACGGGCTTGTCTTCACCGTTTCTTCTTTCCATGTTCATCATCTTGGTGATGGGCATTCCGCCTGCAACCCACTCTTCAGCGGGCTTAGAGAGGTTGGAAACCTTGGAAAGGTATCCGGTGTAACCGTACTGGATCAGCATGAATGCGTTGTATCCGAGAGAATAGCAGTAATCTGCATCGAAGTTTGAAGGGAATGCGCAACGTCCTTCGTAACCGAAGAAGTGATGAAGAGCTGCGAACTTGCCCTTGTAGGTGCCTGCTGCTTTTCTCTTAGCCAGTTCACTCTTTACCATTTCGGAGAAGAGCTTCTCGGACTCGATGAGGGAAACCTGTACGTTACCGTGAGGATCTCTCTCAAGGAAGAGTTGCTGCTGTACGAACTGTGGAAGAATATCAAATACCTTGAAGGAATCTGCGGAAAGACCCTTCTTGATGAACTCGTACTTTGCGTTCCAGTCGGGAAGAGCGTTGAATTCCTCGGTCTTCTTTCCTGCAAGGAGTTCGTTGATCTCGGCAATGAGCTTGGAGAACTCGGGAACGAATTCAACGATACCTTCGGGGATGATGGCAACGCCGAAGTTCTCGCCGTTGTTTCCTCTCTTCTCAACCGCATCGGCGATGTAGTTTGTGATGGAAGCAAGGGACATCTTCTTGGCTGCAACTTCTTCGCCTACAAGGCAGATGTTAGGCTGGGTCTCAAGTGCACACTCAAGTGCAACGTGGCTGGCACTTCTGCCCATGACCTTGATGAAATGCCAGTACTTCTTTGCGGAGTTAGCATCTCTTTCGATGTTACCGATTAATTCGGAATATGTCTTGGTTGCGGTATCGAAACCGAAGGAAGCTTCGATATCTTCATTCTTTAAGTCACCGTCGATGGTCTTCGGGCATCCGATTACCTGGATTCCGGTGTTCTTTGCTGCCATGTACTC
>JAEEGL011492661.1_pt1 | contig 18483 bp, 19 predicted proteins | sample 9134231 | NCBI WGS metagenome assembly JAEEGL01 (sample SAMN16246548, study PRJNA631951) | gut metagenome | biome: gut microbiome; feature: rumen; material: fiber-attached | host: Bos | place: Iran: Karaj | collected 2018-10 | reverse complement strand
GAAGACACAACAAAACCGGTAAAGTCAGAAGCCGAGGAATTTGACGATCGTATCATAAATGCGATCGCTTCAGCTCAAAACCCTGCGCCTGATGATGGCTTAAGCCAAAAAAATACAGAGAAATCGGATGGAAAAGAAAACAGGCACACCAAAACGCGCGGAAGAGATGACGAAGATTGTCTCTGAAAAGTGTCTTTCTTTATCCTTGAACGAAACTCTCATCCTATGCCTTGTATCACAAATCATGCACGTAGGAAGGGAGATGAAATGATAATTGTTGTATTATTTATTATTGTATCTTTGCTGCTGGCTGCCTCTAGGATCATAAAAGACCAGGAGGACGCAAAGTTTGGCGGTCATGCCGACTACTCGGAGATCACATGCAGGCTCTCACTCGCCGAGTGTGTACTGTTCCCCGCGGCGGTCATCCGGCTTGTGCATCTTCATGCATGCCGGCGAAAGATGCAATTTCAGCACTAATCGTGAACTACTCACGGCTGAAGTCACGAGTGTGCGGCGGCAATCATCAGAAACTCCCGATCATCGGGAGTTTTTATTATCCCCGTTTTATTTCAGCATACAACCTTCATCCTAATCATGTATCAAAAATTATGATAAAAAGGAGGAAACTATGAACTACACACATGATATTTTTTCTTTGGTCCGGCAGAAAACCCTCTCAGTAGAGGGATGGTTTGTCCGTGATTTTGAGGAAGCACCGATGACAGTCTTTCATAAGTCCCTGTCACGCTTCAAATTCACCATTATCGCGGACGGCGGGGCAGCAAGTTTTAACTTGCATATGAACGAGCTGGCCGGGTTGACCGCCAAGACCAATGCCGCGGCAACCGCGTACTACGCGAAGATGTTTGCTCCGGCAGAAGCGCCTTCACCGGTACAGCCTACTGCAGACCAGGGGGGACAGAGTCTGCCGAATACTCCTGCGTATACGAAGAAATTTTTCGGCGGGAAATTGGGCGGCAAGACCCCTGTAGACGTGCTTGTCGAGGCCCCGAACAACGGGAGAGCGATCTTGGAAAAACAAAAAAAGTTCCTGATCGACAACCTCGAGAAATTTCAGAAAAACCAGGAACTCATTGACGCGATCGATGAAGCCCTGGCAATCCCGGCTGCAAAGCTCCCGACGCAGGTGAAGCCGAACACAAACCAGACCGGTAATCAGACCGGGCCTCAGGTGGCACTTTTGGATATCGGCTGCAGGCCCTTACAGAGAAAACGCCGTGAAGACGGTATGTGTCCCTGCTATGAGGGCGCGATCACCTTTAATCCCGGGAATAAGTACCCGGTATGCGTAGAGGTTAAGACCTATTACGCACCGGTGACAGTTCTTCCGGATGGGAAATTGAACACGTCTCCCGGGGAGCGGGACAGAAAAACGGAAGTAAAGAAGTTCTTCCACATGACGATGGAGGAGTGGCTTGATTGCATCGAGCGCATGTCCGAAACGAAGTCGTCGTACTTCCGCATGAACTTCCCGGCAGCATTCAAACTTGCCGAAGAGGAAGCCGCGAAAAATCGCGCTGCGGCAGCAAAAAAAGGCGCGTAAAGTGTAGTTAAAAAGGGAGGCGCGGGAGACCACAGCCTCCTTTTCTTTTCTAATCCGCGTAATTTTTTAGAAAATTTCGGTCATCCTAAAGGTGTAAAAGTAAATATCATTCGAAAGGAGAAAAGAACAAAATGTGCAAGATAAGATCCGCGGAGGAGTGTAAGAAACGTGTATTTATTGAAACGAAGACCGGAGAGGTTAAAAAATCCGAGTGGTTTACAGACAACGGCGAAAAATCAGAAGTCACCAACGCCACAAGATCAGAAAGAGACACTTACCTAAAGCTATTAAAGGAATTTGACCTTACCGAGCAGGATATCATCAAATGGTCTGTAAACCGGCTAAAAGAGCAGGAATACATCTATATCTCAGACCACGCGTTCAGAAGGCTGCGCGAGCGGAACGGCTGGAATAAGCGTACTGCATTTCGCATGGTAAAGCGTGTCTACGACAACGGGAAACGGACCAAAGATATCAAAGGCCAGATAAAAACTTACATAAAGAAGCGCGAGAAATCACACCCGGATGACGAGTACGTCGTTTATGGTAACGATTTATATATATTCTGCAAACATATGCTGGTCACTGTGTTCCCGCTCAGGAAATTCGCAGAAGAAGCCGACGAAGACCTGGAGCTTAGATGCTATTGCGCATAAGGAGGGAAAACGCATGCAATTCTTAAACGTCGATCTCAATATCCCGGAAGACCTTATCAGGGAATACGCGGAAGTCACGCATTCCCCGGTAGAAAATACACTCGTATTATGCGCGCTCCGCCACGAGCTCGGTATCGAGCCGGGCACACGCATACACATGCCCAAAAAGCAGCTTGAAAATGCCATTATGCGCTATTTGGAAGATGATATCCGTGTATTGAGGCTGGAGAAGAACTAGGAAGGAGGCCGGCTATGCAAAAATATGACACGCTCTACGGGCTCACAGTAGACTGCAAGCCGGACGAGCATATACAGTATGGGCATTTTAAGGACTTTCTGGAAAAAGTTTTTCATCCGATCGGGAACAAAGTTGCGCACAAGAACTTTGTCGATATGCAGACAAGCATGGTGAGGATCCCCGGCTCCGACCTTAGGTTCTCATTCTGCATGATCGGTAATCATTTTAAACTCGGGATATATGATCCCAAAACCAAGATGATGCGCCGGAACACGACGTATAGCGAATTAAAGGCGATCAGCGGCGTGGAATTAAAGCGCATGACCTTTATGGCAGAAAACACCATGAACCGGACACAGACAATTTGTATGTCCAACGCTTTAGATACTGCATGGAAAAAAGAACTGGAGAGAGAAAAACTCCGGGCGGTAGAAGAAAAAAAGAAGAAGGAAAAAGAGAAGAAGAACAGGCGCCCATGGCAGCCGTGTGGAGAAATCTTAAATGAAACTCCATTAGAAGACGGATCAAAACGGGAAGAAGTAAAGAAGGCCGTCATGGAAGGTATGATCCGTAATGGTTATCACAACATTACGGCGCGGGAATTTGAGTACATGGTAGACCGCGCCATGGAGATCGCAAGCGCCTCAAGGCAAACACACAGCCCGCAGGAACACGAAAGAGGTTCGCCTGCTGAGAAAAAAAGAGATGTGCGATGATTTTTTAGCTTGGGTATTTACCTAAATTAGAAAATACGTTCGATTTGAACGAATATTGTGTTATATACATTGGTTCAGAGGTTGGGAGCTGATTAAATGACGTAAGGAGTCCCCGTCAGCCAATGTTAGGGCGATGGCAGTCCTGCCGGGTGAAGAGGGGTTCGAATCCCTGAACCGATCCTGTTCGAATCAGGCGGTGCTTGGTGCAAAACTCGGTATAAATTTCAGAGTTACAAATAGAAGTTGATAATAGGAAGGAGTTTGAATAATGTTAGATTATACAGACATTACAAGCAAGATTGAAGATGCCAAGAATGCTTTGGATAGCTTATACAATCTGGTTTATAGCCAGTATGACGGCATTTTTCAAGGAGAAGACGCGGAGAAGTATCAAAGGATGCTCCAGGACATTAAGGGCGCAGACAGATGCATGAACGAAGTAAATGACCTCAACGATAGGTTGTCAGATATATTTGAAGAAAAATTACGTGATGCTTATATGGATTTAAAAGAAAAGGTAATCAATAGCCAGGCTAACAAAAGTCAAGATGATGACTTGGAAAGGTAGAACAGAAAGCGGGGAAGGATAAGAAATGTTATTTCATGTAGGCGATTATATCGGCGATAAATGTGATACATGTTGGAAAGTAGAATCTATCACTGAAAAAGAATATACCGTGGTTTATATTCCTGAAAATATCCGTAAGACTATTTCGAGAGAAGAAAAACCGCATAGATGGTCTCATGATAAAGATTATGCGGAGGACTATCATCTGCTGAGAGCGCATGATCATTCAGATATTATTGAATACCCTATTGGCTCTGTATGGAAATGCAATAAGGAAAGCGGGCTTAATAATCCTGCAACAGATACAGTAACTATTATGGATTATGCTCTTAGCCAAGGTGTGTTTTGGGTATGCAATACTGAAAAACCGGCATTTGTATTTATTGCTGACGCAATGGATTTACAGCCAGTTATTGATAAAGATATATCTCAGAGTAAGGATGATGATTGGGAAAGATAGAACAGAAAGCGAGGATAAAAATGGCTGATTGTAGATATTGCGCAAATGTTGATATTTGTCAATACATTGTAGCCCCAGAGGATTGTGAAGATTTTGAAGAAACTTTCGAACACCATTGGGAAATGATGGACGATATTGAAAGAGAAGAATATTCACAGGCAGAAAGGGAGGAATAAATTATGACGTTAGATAATATGGTAACGGCATTACAGCAACTTAAAGAATGGAGAGGGCTTCCTTGTTGGATTGAGGACCCGAAGGGCATCGATGGTATTGGCGTAATGACAGATGACCTCATAGAAAACCTCATTACGTTGGTAGAGTTTGTTGAAGAACTTCCGTCTAATCTTGAGCAGTGTAAAGAAAAGGTTCGCTCCGTTTCCTATGACAGTGACCTGTTTGACGGGGCGATAAACCAAGGACTTGACAGAGCCATCGGTCATGTCGAGGATTTTGTAAACACCCTTGAAAATCCCAAGGTTGCCGCAATCGAAGCGCAGGATGCTGCCAGGGATGTAAGCATATAGATCTGTATCCATCGATGCCTCCTTGCTCATTATGTTCGAGGAGATGCACAGATAACTACGAACATTGCAAACAATAAAAACACGGGTTTTAAGAGCAATTAAACCACACCCAATTCCCAAAACCCGATTTTTTCTAATCCCGGTAAGAATACATATCTTCTCGTTCATCCTATCTGAGAAAAGAAAAAAGCAAAGGAGATAATGCATGGGAAAACCCAAAACTGAAGAACCTGAGATCAAAGACGTAAAGCACCAGGCTTTAGAAGCCGCCGTAGCCCAGATCGAGAAGCAGTTCGGGAAAGGCGCTGTAATGCGCCTCGGGGAATCTTCCCTTAACCGCACGATCGAAGCACTCCCGACCGGGTCACTGTCCTTAGACCTTGCACTCGGCATTGGCGGATACCCGAAAGGCCGGATCATCGAGATCTATGGACCCGAGTCAAGCGGGAAGACCACCCTCGCGCTTCATGCTGTAGCAGAGGTCCAGAAGACCGGCGGGATCGCAGGCTTTATCGATGCCGAGCACGCGCTTGACCCTGTGTACGCTAAGAACATCGGCGTAGATCTGAATAACCTCTATATCTCACAGCCGGACAGCGGCGAGCAGGCCTTAGAGATCTGTGAGACCATGGTGCGTTCCGGCGCGCTCGATGTCGTTGTTGTCGACTCGGTCGCCGCGCTCGTACCAAAAGCCGAGATTGACGGGGAAATGGGAGACAGCCACGTTGGCTTACAGGCAAGGCTCATGAGCCAGGCGCTCAGAAAACTCACATCTGCCGTCAGTAATTCCGGCTGCGTCGTGATCTTCATCAACCAGCTCCGCGAGAAGATCGGCGTGATGTTCGGTAACCCCGAGACAACTGCCGGCGGGCGGGCATTAAAGTTCTACGCATCTGTACGCCTTGACATCCGCCGGACCGACACGATCAAGGTAAACGGAGCCCCGGTAGGCAACCACGTGAAAGTGAAAGTCGTAAAAAACAAGGTCTCACCGCCGTTTAAGCAGGCAGAGTTTGACATTATGTTCGGGGAAGGAGTATCTTCAATAGGAGACATCCTCGACATCGCAACAGGCTGCGGGATCGTACAGAAATCCGGAGCATGGTTTGCTTATAACGGTGCAAACATCGCCCAGGGCAGGGAAGGAGCCAAACAGTACTTAAAGGCCCACCCGGAGGTTCTGGCGGAGATCGAAACCGCGGTAAAGAAGGAAAAGGGGCTTATAAAAGACGAAGATCCTAAGAGGGATACGAAAGACACGTCAAAAGAGGAAGTGAAAACAGCATAGCCTCGGGAATAAATGGTATGCCCCTTCTTCATAAGAACGAAGAAGGGGCAGGACAAGGGAAAAGGAGAAAAGAGCAATGGAATTGACCAAAGAACAGCAAGCAGCATTAGAAAGATACAAACTGTTTGAGCCATACGTGCGGAATAAAGAGATCTATAAGATCCTGTTGGAAGAAAACAAGCCATTCGCTATAAATGCAGGGCACCGCATCATCATCCGTTTATTCGCATTTAACCCGGATCTTAAGGGAAAAGGTAAGATCACGCGTGAAATGATCGAAGACGCGGGTAAGGAAATGGAAAGGCTCAAGATGGGCACACTCCCCGACATAGTGAATATGATCATCGAAGAAACGTATATCGAACACAAGGACTATCTGATCCATCAAAACGACCCGGACGTGGTCGCAAGAAACGAAGAATACGAGAAGAACTGGAAAACCATGGTCATAGACTGAAGACCAGGCAGAGAGGAGAAGATTAATGACAGAGAACAAATTTTTTAATCTTTGCGAGAAATTAGAAGGGCAGGAACTGCCGGCAGAACTCGGGGACTACTTTCCGACGGTAGAAGAGATCGATGAGGGCTTAAAGTGCACAACTTTAGATAACCTTCTGCCGATCATCATCTATATCTCCGGGAATCCCAAGAAAGGCACGCTCACGGAAAACCTGCCCGAGTATAAGGAAGCCGTGGCATACGCAAAGAACTTACTGGAACACATGAAATTCGATCCCGAAGTGTATCCGGATCCACCGGCAAAGACGAAAACGGCAAAAAGTACGAAGAAAAAGCCGAAGAAAGCAAAAAAAGCCTCGAAGTAAGCCGCAGCTGCTGAAAAGTGAAGCCTCACACGGCTGAGGTCGCGTGAGGCTTCACGATGGCGAAGCTTGTGGTAAAATCCCGTAAAAGTAGTCTTGTGCTATAACAAACGGACGACAGTGGTTTTTACAGATACCGGGACTTCATCGAAGAACCGTATCTTGCCGCTTTAGCCCTAAGTGATGCTCAAGGTTATGGGAACCTGCCAACCTTCAGGTTGTGCAGAGCAGTCAGTTCAGCAAATATTTAAATATTGCAGCCAGCCGTCAAGAATTCTCTAATCGCGGACCCATTTGCCGCGCTTTCGCTCATCCTATTATAAAACAAAAATCTATTTTAAAAGGAGGATACAAATGCAACTGGACCTTAAAGGGACAAAAATTACCGTTAGAGCCGATCTCTATTTTTTTATGAAAGACCGTCTTTTTACGTTCGATGAAGAGGACTGCAAAGGTTTTATGGCGCCGGCGGTTACAACCGGAGATCTTGAAACAGGATTTGAATGCCCTGACATTGACAAAATAATCGACAATTCTACCGAAGAGGAGATTTCTAAGATACTGGAAAAAGGGATACTTCTGCAAAAAAGAATGATGGAGTAAAAAATGCGACCGTTATATTATAAATATTTACAGCCGTACAGCTTCAGGAGGCTCTGGCGGGAAAAAAGCGGGCACCTCTCACAAAAGCAACGGCAAAAGATAGACAATTCGAGCGCTATTTTTTTTCGATTTATTCTGAATATAAACTGTCATCCTATTCGCGATGGCAGTTTTTTATTGCAGAAAGAGAGGTGCATCATGCAAGAATATAAATCCGAAACTCTATCCAAAACAAGTTTCAATAGGTCAGAAAGAATTGATATCACTGGGTTAGACAAAGCAGAGGTGTTATTCGAACTTTACAACGTTTCGCATATACAAGGCCTTGGTTTTTTGCAGGCAGCAGAAAACTACACCTTGGAGAATGCAAGAGAAGATTTTGAAAGTTCAAATAACAAATATTTCGATTATTTGCACGGCAAGGTAATGAAGGTCAATCTGAGCGGAAATTCTTTTGACCCGTCATTATATGATAGGGATAATGGGAAAGGCGCAGCGCAACGCATTATTGACGGATTAAAAGCCAGAAATAAAGAAAAACATACAGAAAGAGCACTTATCGAAGAATCTGAAACATGGGAAACTCCAGAATTAAAAAATAAATACCACGGATTTTTCATCAATCCAACAGATTCGCAAAAGCCATTGGAAGGTATCAAAGAACGCGATCGTTTCCGAGATCTCGCCTGTCGCATCCGATGTCAATCCATTGAGACATTCTGTGCCGATGGCAGTGACCGCTGCTACACGTGGGATCACTGTATCCGCGTTGCACGAGGGGCAGAGCTTTTGGCTGAGCGCCTGCATTTACCGGAAAACGAGGTACAGAACATATACGAGGCCGCATTAGTCCACGACATAGGGAAGTGCGAGATCGATCAGTCTCTCCTTAATAAACCAGGCTTCCTTGACTCCCAGGAACGAGCCGCATTAGAACGGCACGTAAAGATATGCGAAAACCATTTTATCCAGATCTACACAATGGCAAAAGAGAACGGAGACTTTGAGAAAGCCGAGAAATATAAATGCTATATCGATGTCGCGACAGAACACCACGCATATTATGAGAAAGACAAAGGCGGATATAACGCTAAGTCTTTATCGCATATGCAAGATTTCTCTACGCACCCTCCAGTCTCAGCGCAGATCGTAGCGTTAGCGGATGTTTATGACTCCGTTGCTTTTAGACGCCCGTACCAGGATCACCAATTTACAAAAGAAGAAGTTGAAAATATCCTGAAAGAGAACCTGGAAAAGGGGCAGTTTAACCCAGAACTGTACGAGATATTCACCAGGGAAGTCATACCGGTCATAGAAATGGAAAGGGGGCTCGTAGAACGCATGGGAAAAAGCTATGCCGAGTTTTTGGAAGACGCGATCGACTCGCAGGTCATGCTGGATGAATACGTGAAGGACGAAGCCATAGAAACCAGCATGGAAAATCCGGATAAACAGGCGGATAAGTCAGATAGGCGCAGCGAAATTGAGATATCCACAAGTACCCAAAGCGGGCCCGAAGAGATTATGGCAGAAAAGCCTAAGTACATGGATCCGCCGAAACGCGATCTGAGTGTGATCAATAATATGCTGGACGCAGCATTGCGCGGGGAGGATATAGAAATCATCTCTTCATCAAAAACGCCTGAAAAGGGCCAGCCGATACCTGTCCGGCAGGAGGCGGTAAGGTAACGAGATGCTTTCAGAATATGCTTAGAACGCAGTATATGCTGCGTTCTTATTTTTTACATAAAACTTCATCCTAATCGTGCAACTATAAATTATGAAGGAAAGGAGCCCAAATGAATAATGGATTTATAACGACGTCGCAGATATTCGACGCCATTGTCAAACAACTGAAAGCCAAAGGGAAATACCCTGACATTCTGGATTACGGAATTTGTAGATCTACAGACTCGATCAAGTCCCCGGAATTCAGGATCATCAACAACCTTGATTTCGGTGGAAATGAAGGGATCTATCTCCATGTGATGATAGAAATGTGTTCAGAGGGCAGAAAGAAATATAGCCTCGGCACATTCAAAACCCTTGACGAAAGCGACGCAGGCATGCGCACCATGGGCATTCTGCTTGCGGACTTTGTTTGCGAGACGAGAAGATTTGTCAGAGAAAACTATGATGCACTCGATCGCACTGGCTATGCAGTACGCGGCGTAAAAGCAGGCGGCACCGAGGGAAGCTACTCACTCCTTGCAAGTACGCTGGAGCGCGCAAAATCCAGGATCCCGGAAGTTACGGGGAATAAGGACTTTGTCGAGGCAGTTGTATACAGCAAAGAAGAACAGAAAGTTGTATATAAAGAAACCCTGGTGTAACCACTTAGGAACCATTCCCGCGCAGGGGAGTCAATGTAACCTCCCCGCTGCGCACGGGGAGAAGTTTTTGGGAGGAAACAATGGCAAAAGAAATATACGGTATAGACTTGAGCGCTGTCAAATGGAAACCGGATTCGGATAACACGATCATGGAAAGATTTTTAAGCCATGACGATAATAAGAAAGCTTTTGAGGAATGGCTTTCAGAAGACGACGGGATCCAGGACGACTCCATTGGTAGGTCTTATTTCGTGGATGAATACGAAAATGAGACATACTTATGGGCCGACATCGAAGGAATGATAACCGATCTCATCAACAGGGAGAAATGCAATGATGTAGTTTTTCACTATGAGGACTACATCTTGGGTGTTTATGCAACACTTCCGGCCAACAAAGATGATAAGATTATCAGCCAGGCAGAGATCGCAGAGATTTTAGCGGAATACTTAAACCCGCTGATCGAGGAACCGGTCTCTATTCAGTGGTATGATATCAGAGAGTAAGCAAACCCGCCCGGGGGAGGGAGGAATTCTAACAACTAAAAATCCATTCAAAAAAGGCCGGTTACCCCGGCCTTTTCTTTTGCAGTTTTCACCGTTCATTAAACACGTTAAAGTCATGGTCCATCGCTAAGAACATCGACGCGTTCTGCCCGGCGCTGTCAGCTGCGTACGCCATACCGGGGACATTCAGATGGTAGATGAGAAGCGACCTTCCGTTTTGCATATGTACCGTCTGCGTCGTCAGTGTACCGAGCGTCATCGGCGCGTTGCTATCATATACATAGAACACCTTGGCTGTACGGTTATCAGTATTTAATGTATGCGCGTTCTGATATCCTACGATATTGATCGCATGCCCGCTTTCTTCCCGCTTCCCGCTCATCATCTTTACCATGAACGCCGCGTCTACGATCCGCCCCTCGTCGATCTCATGTGCTATTTTGTCTACAAGATCACCGCTCTCAAACTTATCGTATAAAATTTTTCCATCGCTGGAAGAAACGTGATTTGTGTCATTTATATAATAATCACCGCTTGGGCAGATCTGGTTACTCATAAGGCACCCGTATTCCAGCATAGTAACAAAGTTTTTATCTGTTTCATCAAGGTTTTTTGTCAACCTTCCGTTTTCATCTAAATGTTCATCAGTATATTCGGGGTTCCGATAGTCAATTAAGCCCTTATCTAAGAGTGTGCTATTATACTCATTGGCATTCAGATCGTAGGAATATACTTCTCCGCCGCCATCTACTTTGCCCAGGTAATACATCTCATTCCCGGTACTTTCACTGATCCCGGCTGAGGTAAACGCTCCAGAGGGATAATTCATTGACCCAGTATTAAAGAGCTGCGCGGTAAGGTGTGAGATCCCGCCGCACACACCGTTCATACGGGCTGTATTGAAGTTCCGAAAGGGCAGGGTATCAGCATACGAGAACCCGTCTGCGATCTTCACCCCGCTGACCTCCGGGATCACAGTAGACACGTAATCCATACGCGTGCCGTATTCCTGGACGTTTCTTAGATAATCCTCGTATGTAAACCAGCAGAAGAACTGTTCATGTTCATTTTTCGAGTTTGACCCGGAGAAATTGAACTTCTGGAAGAAGCCGCCGAGGCCGCTCTTAAAAAGGTTCACTCTCCATTCATATTCGGAAGCCGGGATCACCTTGATGTTCTTATAATCCGCGAGTGTTTTATTCGGATCCTCACCCCGTAAGTTATTCTGGTAACGCATGGATACGATGTAATTCACGATCTCCTGAAGCGCCACGTTCGTTCCGACCACAGTATCATCATAGAGGATCGTCATTTCTTTACTGAATATGAAACTCCCGTATACGAGGATCCTCGGGATAGCCGTGTATTCTGAAACCGCCCCGATGTTAAAGTCGATCGTATCACGCCTTCCAACAGTCGTATCTACTGAACCGACAGTAGGCAATATTTTAGCGAGCGCATTTGAATCCGCCTCGGTAATATAGATCATATACGGCGTATTCATTGGGTACGTTTTATTGACCGTGATCTTTTTCCCTTCCGTCTTAAACCCGGTGCCAGAAGCCTTGTCGCTATAGAATGACTGTGTATAGACCGCGATGTTCTCCGGGTCCAACCCGCAGGCACCGAGGTCTATGGTAACATGCCCATCATAAACGGCTACAAAATATTGCCTCAGGACGTTCTTGCCTTCCAGCTTATACATGTCATTCCCAGTATAATCCACGATATTCGCCTCAAAATCCTGAGCTGTATCTGCTTCAAGGGCCACCTCAGCGCATTCGTTATTTGCAAAGACAAAGTCGCCCGTATATTCCGCCGGCTCCGTGAAGCTCATACCATGCTCAGCTTTGTACGCGTCTGAATACAGATCGCCTGCAGTGGAGTATTTTAACGGGTCACTCCCATATACCTCAATCTCGTCTTTATCGGATAGCCCGTCCATGTCGGTATCTGATCCGTCACCTACGGTAAGGCCCATTTCATACTTGTCGTACTGTGTCATGCCATTGATATCCGAGGCCTGGCTTTTTAAGTACTCCATGTGCAGGTCCTTGTCATAGTAGTCTTCCATAGTAGCTACAGGGCGCGGTTTCGTCTTATTCAAGATAATAGGCACCATTTTAACAAACGGATAAGCGATGAGCGACAAGATTGCGACCACCACGATCACTTTTGCTATTTTTATGTCTATCGGTTTTCTATGCATATTTTTGCCTCCTTTTTGGCACTATTTCTTCTATCTCTAGGATGAAGGAATTTTACCAAACTTTATCCGCGATTAGAAAAATTTTACCAAATTTTACAAACAAAAACAATGTAGCTTATTCCGCCAAAATATCGTCTGGCTAACAGCTGAAGCTACGAAGGTGCAGCTCTGTAAATTTATAAATCCTAATCGAACCTTTATTTCAGCAATAATCTTTCATCCTATTCGTGTTAATAACCAATTATGCAAGTAAGGAAAGGAAAGGAGAAAAGAAAAATGGCAAAAATAAAGGAAAGAACAAAACTGACCGCAGAACAGAAGGAGCTGTATCATGGCTCATCGTACTTCCGCGGGAAGAACAGGTGCCGGAAACTTCGGCAGCACACGCTGCCCCTGAATAACGAGAAAAGCCAGGGCTACGACGTAGCCGTAGCCGGAAAGGACATCATCCGCCTGTATTTCGACACGATGAATCAGGCAAAGATGGACAACGCCGACAAGCCCGAAAAAGAACAGCTGGCTGAAATGTCCGTTGCGAAAACGGAATATCTTGCCGGCGTTAAGGACCTGGTCAGCCAGGGCGTAGAGGACCGCTTTAAGGCGCAGGAGGTGAATGAATGTATCATTCGCTACCTCCGGTCGGAGAGCGAAGTCTTATTTACCCCGCACACAAAGTACTTCGAAATCGAAGAAGACAACGGGGATGTGACGTACGCCCGGGTAAAACCGGATTTCCTGCGTGACGACGGCCAGACCATCGAAGTCGGTTGGTACCGGTTTGCAAAGCCGGATGTCACGATGTCCGGGAAGAAGAAGGACGCCTGTGTGAACCAGTCCATCGAGCTTTGGCTTGGGCTGCTTTATGCAAAGACCTGTATCCCGGAAGGCGAAAGCCGCGCGGTGAAAGCGTCGTATTATTTTATGCGCAAGGACTCTGACCGCGCAGGCAAGATGAACGACAAGGACTTCTTCAAAGGAGATACCAAAAACGTCGTTTATCTTTACGAAGATGCTGTGGCGGATAAAGACGGGCTTCTGCCGGTAGACAAGGCGTTTCTTCCGCAGCTGGCAGAGTTCAACGCCGGACAGGAATGCACAGGGAGTGAATGCGAGCATTGCCCGAATAACTTCTCGTGCAACTTCCAGAAAATGCCGGATCCCTTTGAGGAGAAAAACCTTGAATCCAAAAAAGGAAAAAAGGTGTACTCTGAGGTCCAGCTTCAGATCATCGAAGCGCGTGATGGGATCTACCGCGTGATCGCAAAGGCAGGATCCGGAAAAACGGAATGCGTCACGGAACGCGGCGCACGCATGTGGGCAGAAGGCATCGATCCGAAGTCCACGCTTTTCATCACCTTCACCGACGCAGGCGCGACAGAAATGAAGGAACGCCTTATTGCGAAGGCAGAAGAGAAGGGCGTAAAGGTCGAGAAAGAAGACATCCCGGCTATGACATTCCACAGCCTGGGGTATATCTTCATCCAGGACTTCTATAAGGAGCTTGGATACAGCAAGAAGCCTGTGATCATCGACGCAGACTCCAGCCGGAAGGCGAGCCTCGTAAACCAGGTGCTTGAAGACGCTGACTTCCTGACAGCAAAGAACCACTTCAATGCATTAAAGTGGGGGATTGCTGTATTCGATGTTATGAAAGCAAACGACATCGACCCGGACGACATCGACGCCGACAAGAAGGTGCAGGAGATCCTGATCGACCAGGACAACGACGTGACCCGGTTTATGGATCCCGGCGAACTTGACCGGTTGATGCAGTGCTTTAAGGAATTCGCGCGCATCTGCCAGGAAAACTGCTGGATCACCTACGGCGACATCGAGCCGAAGATGAACAAGATCCTGCGGGAATATCCGGATTATCTGGCAAGCCTTGGATATGAATACATCGTGGTGGATGAGTTCCAGGATTCAAATGACCACCAGATGGAAACCATCCGGCTTTTGATGCAGCAACCTTGTTTCAAGGGGCTTATGGTTGTCGGGGACGACTGCCAGTCGATCTACCGGTTCCGGAATACGTCTCAGGAGAATATCCTTAAATTCTGGGAGAAACTGAACATTACCGGGACAGACTTTTACCTGACTGACAACCGTCGTTCTACGCCGGAAATCCTTGACTTCGCAAATAGATACATCGCGGAGCACAACGAGGACCAGGTCGACGCCCAGATGACTGCAGTACGTGATCACGGCTTTAAGCCTGTTGTCCGCGGCTTCATCAAAAAAGATGAAGAATATAAATTCATCGTGGACAATGCGATCCGCTGCCATGACAAAGGCGGGTATGCCTGGGAAGACATCGCTATAAGCGCTGCGACGAAAAACGAATTGATCGCGATCGCCGCAAAGCTTTCGGATGCAGGGATCCCCTGGGTCAATAAGTATCCGATGCCGATGATAGATAACTCCCGCGTGCAGGCTGCGTTAAGCCTCGGGATGGCGTTTTACCAGCCGGAGGCAGAAGATCTCTACTTTAAGTACATCGTAGCCCGTGAAAACGGGGATATCTTTGAGAAGTACTCGAACGATGAGATCATGGAGATGATCGGTGAGCTGAAAACGCAGTGGATGGGGATGGACTACCAGGAGATCCCCTACCAGAGGAAACTCTTCCACGACCGTTTAGAGGCGATCAGAGGAACCGATGAAATTTATGCAGGGTTCCTTGACCTCCTGTATGCAAACGAGGACCTCCAGAGCGAACTGGAATACATCTGTAATTTCCGCAAGTTCGGAGAAAGATGCACCATGAAGCTCTGCGCGGACTACGCCGGCGTTGTGCTGACAACAGCACACAGCAGCAAGGGTTTGGAATGGCCGGTTGTATTTAGCACAGTAACCGGTTATGACAGCAGCCGTTACCACACCGGAACCTCGCGTTGCTTTGAAAAAGTCGCCGAGCGCAGGCGCTTGCTCTATGTCGCTATGACAAGAGCCAGGGATATCCTGTATTTGACAGGGCAGTACGTTGCCTATGGTAATTACGCCAAAGAAGGGTATACGTATAATCAGTTCCTCCAGGAGCTCTTTGAGGTAGATGGGCGTGACTATGACCCTGAAGGTGCCATTTCGGCGCACCAGAAAGCCTTGCGGCTCGCAAAAGCCGAGGCTGAAAAAGCAAAAAAAGCCGGAAAAGGCGGTTCCCGCTCGATCCCGCTGACCAAGGAAGAAATCGCGGACTATAATAAAAAAGCCCGCAACGCCAAGCAGATGTCAGTTACCGACCTGCTTAAGGCTTCCGGTCAGAACTAAGCCATTTCAAAGAAAAGAGATCCATCCGGGTCTCTTTTTCTTTGTTTTATTTTCACTCCTAACCGTCATCCTATCCGTGTATCTGTAAATCATGAAAGGAAAGGAGTACTAAATGGCAAAAACAAGAGAAATTATGAAGAAGCTGAAGGAAGCACGTCCCGACTGGGAACTCTCGATTCGCGAAAAAGACCTCGTGAACGGTGGCGTCAAAGTTGGCCTGAATGTAGCACTTCCCGAAGAAAGTGCCTCGCGTATGTTTTATTGCGAGGAAACGGGCAAGACAAACGAAGACATCGTCGAGGAGATCATTCGCGCAGTCGAAAACGGAGACCCGTTTCCTGCCGACGAGATCCTTCACAGTATCTCAAGTTGGGATAACGTGAAGGAGAAGGTATGCGTGATGCTGATCAACATGAGCAGCAACAAAAAGCTGCTGGAGAAACTTCCTCATACGAAGTTTCTTGATCTGGCGGTGACATACTATTTCCCCGTAGCCTTCGAGGAGTTTAGCATTGCGCATGTGAACTACTCACATATGAATGCGTGGGGTATCACGGTAGATGAGCTCCATGCCGCTGCGTTAGCGAATACTCCCAAGGTAGTCGGAGAAGAGAAGCTCGATATTGGGAGGATTTTCCCCATGATGCATACGGATGAAGGAGAAGCGGATTTATACGCACTCACGAACCCGAGGCACCTGTACGGCGCAGCAGCGTTACTTTATCCGGAGCGCTTCGGTGATAAGCCGGCATGGGTATTGCCCAGCAGCATACATGAGGTTTTGCTCCTTAAGAACCCTAAGAAGGAAGAGGCAGGCGCGCTGAGCGAAATGGTCTGTACCGTAAACAAGACCTGTGTAGCCCCGGAGGAAGTACTTGCCGATCATCCGTACTACTGGGACGGTAAGGAACTCAAAATCGCGTAAGCCATGCAAAGAAAAAGCGGCCTTTTGGTCGCTTTTTTCTTTTTTCTAATCGCCGCAAAATAACGATCTATGACTTTCATCCTAGAAGCAGAAAACTGAAAAGTACGGCTATTCAGCCGGTAAATGGAGGTAGTTATGATAAAAGAATGGAAAAAAAGAACAGAGGCAACTTCGCTTTCTGAGCTGTTCATGCAGAACATGGGCGTGAACTCGCTCTCAGAAATAAACGAGTGGGTCATAAGAGAGCGTGAAGGGTCTTATCGGATCGATAAGCTCCAAGAAGCAGCTGCTCTCGCCCGAAAGTTCAAGGACCAGCCGGTCACCATCGTAGGCGACTACGACGCGGACGGTGCAACATCGACGTCGATCCTGCTGCTGGGGTTAAAGGAGTACGGGTTCACGAATGTGTCGTATAAGATCCCGCTCCGCTTCACGGAGGGGTTCGGGATCAATGACCGGATCGTCGACGAGATCGAGAATGGCCTCGTTATCACTTGCGATAACGGGATCGCCGGGATCGAGGCGGTCCGCAAAGCGAAAGAGAAAGGCCTTACAGTGATCATCCTTGACCACCACGAGGCTGTCGTTGGAGATAGCGGGGAAAATATATATCCCCCTGCAGACATCATCATCGATCCTTCCGCGATCCCGGAGTCTGCGGATTTCACCGGGTACTGCGGGGCAGGGCTCTGTTACAGATTCGTGCTGGAGCTTTTATCAGATACACCGGGTTTCGACAGAAAGGCTGCGCGCCAGAAATACTCCGGTCTTGCCGCGTTAGGTACGATCGGTGACGTAATGACCTTGCACGAGGAAAATTATGCGATCGTGCGCGCAGGCTTATCTTCCATGATCCTGCCGGGAGTTTCGACGAATGGGCTCTACGCGCTGCTTAATGAAGCCGGATGCGTGAAATCCCCGACGGCAAAAGACATCGCGTTCAGCATCGTCCCTGCCTTAAATGCGCTTTCCCGCTTAAAGGACGACGGATCCAAAGACCAGATAGAGCTTTTGACCTTCCAGGGGAACGCCATCGAAGCTAAAGGGCTTGCGCAGAAAGCAATGCAGGTCAATGAAAAGAGGAAGCAGCTGAAAAAAGACCTGGAAGAGAGTGCCGAAAAGATGATCAAGGAGAAGAAATACCTTTCCCTGTTTCCCCTTATCCTTCTGATCCCCGACGCGCATGAAGGCATCGTAGGGATTCTGGCAGGGTCCTTAGCCGAGAAGTACAAACGCCCGGCGATCGTATTCTCTGAGATCACGGAAAATAGCCAGGTCCTCTATAAAGGCTCCGCGAGGGGTTTTGGAAACTACGACGTAAAGAAAGCCCTGGATTTAAGGAAAGAACTTCTCGTTCGTTACGGCGGGCACACCGGCGCCGCCGGGCTCACCGTCTCAAAGGCAAACTTAAAGGCTCTCGCAGAGGAATTATATAAAGACGTGGATGCATACGATAAAACCACATCTGAAGCCGAGTATTATGACCTTGAGATCAAAGCCTCTGAGATCGCCGAGACAATACGCGCTATGGCAAGGTTTGAGCCCTATGGCGAAGGCAATCCCTCTCCGGTATTCAGGATAAAAGGGTTCCGCCCGACCGAGAAATACGGCGAATACCGTAAAGAGATCGGAAAAGCAGGGATTAAATTAAACGGATACGGAGTAGACGCGATCAGTTTCAGCCTCCGCAGCAAGCTGAATGGCGTCCCTGAAACAGCTGAGATCGAGTTCCTTGGCACGCTCTCGGACAATGAATTCGGCGGTAAAGTCACACACCAGATCGAATTCATTGACTTCCG
>JAEEGL016549161.1_pt1 | contig 18484 bp, 18 predicted proteins | sample 9134231 | NCBI WGS metagenome assembly JAEEGL01 (sample SAMN16246548, study PRJNA631951) | gut metagenome | biome: gut microbiome; feature: rumen; material: fiber-attached | host: Bos | place: Iran: Karaj | collected 2018-10 | reverse complement strand
TGAGATCGTCAGTTATTGCTATTACAAGGCATTCGCCCGACATACTCTGTGTTCTGAAAACATCGTAAGCAGCGACTGTATCCTTCGTCTCATCCCCAAGACAGAGGATAATAACCCTGGTAAATTCCGTTAACAGCGTATCACTTAATTTATATCTGTCCGGATTGACTTTTATTACCGTGTATCCGCGTTCCTGCTCAAGCTGAACGCTGATATCACTCATTATTTTTCTGTTGGTACCCGTAACCAATACTTTTAAGTCCATAAAGTCCCCTTCCCCACATAAACTTTAAAACTATATGAATTATAGTTTTATTCTTTAGTATACTAAAAAAACAGTCCCTTAGTAAATACCTAAGGGACAAATTATCATTTCCGTTCCGATTTCGTCACGGGCAAAAATCCGTTCTTCAAATTTTAAACAAAGGGCCGCCTTTTTACTGCTTGGATGCAGACTGTTTCTCCGGAATACTGTTAGCCCATTCAAGAGCATCATCTATATGCGGTCTGAAATTATCTCTGCCCACTCTGTCAACAAATCCGCTCTTTTCCATAGTTTTAAAAGGCTGTTCACTTACATGTGAGAAAACGAGCTGGATACCTTTTTCTTCACATCTGTCACATAACTGTTCCATCGAATGCATAGCTGTTGCATCAAGTGCCGGAACACCACGCATTCTTATAACGAGTACTTTTGTAAAGTCCTTAAACGAAACACTCGCAAGCTGGTCGGCATCACCAAAGAACATGGGTCCTGAAATCTCGTATACACGAACATGTTTCGCAACTTTTTTAAGATCCATTCCATCGGGGTCTTCATCGGGATCGTAATATTTCCAGCCCTGTATACCCGATACATCGCTCATTCTCTTCATGAAAAGAACACATGCAATGAGCATACCGATTTCGATAGCCACAACAAGGTCGAATGCAACGGTAAGTACAAAAGTAACAACCAGAACGATAATATCACTTTTAGGTGAAGTTTTGCAAAGATGCACGAAAGTTCTCCACTGACACATATTGTAAGCAACCATGAAAAGAATTGCTGCAATGGTCGGCATGGGGATAAGTGCCGCATAAGGCATAAGGAGTACGAGTACCAGAACAAGCACGATTGCATGTACCATTCCGGCTATGGGTGAACGTCCGCCGTTTTTGATGTTTGCTGCTGTTCTTGCAATAGCACCTGTTGCGGGAATACCTCCGAAAAGAGCCGAACCGATGTTACCTACACCCTGTGCGATAAGTTCCATATTGGAACGGTGATGCGAGTTAATCATACTGTCTGCAACAACGCATGAAAGAAGCGATTCGATTGCCGCAAGTATGGCGATTGTAAATCCGTCGGGAAGCGCCGAACCTATATCATTGAATGTAAAAGAAGGAAAATGAAATACGGGAAGCTTGTTGCTTATCGTATACAAATCTCCGATTGTATTTACATCCATCTTGAGGAATTTAACCATTAAAATTCCGACGATTACAGCAATAAGGGATCCCGGAATTTTCTCTGTGATAAAAGGCCATACGATTAAAATCGCAAGGCATACGCCTCCGACGATAAGCGCCTGATAATTAACTGTTTTTACATTGAAAATAATTGCTTTGATTTTATCTACGGTTTCGATTGTGGGTGTTCCTTCCGGGAAAGAAAGTCCCATGAAATCTTTAATCTGTCCGATAAGAATCGTTACCGCAATTCCGGCAGTAAAACCGGTTGTTATTGTATAGGGGATAAATTTGATGAGTCCGCCGAGTCTGAATACACCCATAAGAACAAGTATCAGACCTGCAATGATTGTCGCAAGAACGAGTCCGTCCATTCCCTTCTTGGCAATGATTCCCGCAACAATTGTTGCAAACGCCGCCGTAGGTCCCGCTATCTGAACACGGCTTCCGCCAAGGAACGAAATGATGAAACCTGCTACTATCGCAGTATATATACCCTGTTCAGGACCTACACCCGAAGCAAGTGCTAAAGCAATAGAAAGCGGCAGTGCAATAATCGCTACAATTATGCCTGCCACAACATCAGATAAAAACTTTTTCCCGTTGTACTGCTTCATAACACTGAAAAGCATGGGTTTAAGTTTGTCTTTTTTCATTTTATATCTCCTTCAAATCCGCCTGAATCCATGCGACGGAATAAAATAATTTAATACGCATTTTTTGACACTGAATCACTTTAACGCAACAAAAGTCGGGTGTCAATGATTTTACCCGTCGTTTCGGCATCTTTAGGCTACTTGCATATTTTTTTGTAAAGAGTGCATCTCTTTTTGGGCAAATATAATTGTGTTGCCTGTTATTACATTTTTTTGACCTGAAGGCTGTTGATTTTCGGAATATATGCTTTTAGTCACTAAAACAAAAGAAAACCCGGAAGCGGCGGTTGCTTCCGGGAATGGGGACTGAATGTTTATTTGTAATTTGGTTTCGTCATAAATTGTAAAAATGAAAATGTTTTGGTTAGTTGGAATTTATATATTTTTTTATTTTTATAATGGATTTATTGTTTATTGGTTAGTTTTATTTTCCCGACGGGAACCGCCCCCTGGAAAGTTAAAATCTGCTTAATACAAGGATTTCTTTGTCTTCTATTCTCACCTCCGCATAAATTATTCTGTCGTCGAAGCGCATCTCGTAATTAATCGTTGCTGTCTTTCCCGCTTCAACGCTTAATCCCTCGAAATTGTAAGTTACTTCATCGGGATTCTCCAATCCGAATTCGGTTTTAACCTTTTCTCTGGCGATTTCTTCGCATTCTTTTACATATGCTTCGGCTTCGGCGTAAGTATAATTCTTCGAGTCGATTACCGATCCGTATCCGCCTTTGCAGATGTTAAGAAGCGACATGTCGTCTGCGTTGATATAAACATCATAAGATGCAGCATATCCTGTTCCTGTCTGATAGTAATGAAGTATTCCGAGTGTCATTATGTCGCCGTATCTCGTTTCTTCTTCCTCGAAAATATCAACAAGTACTATCCATGAGTCGTTTAACTCCTGTCCGAAATAATCCTTAAGGAATTTGTCTCCGGCCTGTTTTGTTTTGTATTCAATCGAGCCTTCTGTTAAAGGTGTTGATTCAAGTGCCATGTTCTGTCCGGGCTCGATTCCTTCCGCTTTTAATTCCTGAATGTTGACGTATCTCTTCTTTGCATTATGATCGATATATTCAAGAAGCTGTTCGTCATCCATGTCTTTTTCGGGAAGATAAACTATATTGTCAGAAACTACATAAGCAAGTTCGCCTTCACCCATTTCTGCCTTTGTCTGATAGTGTGCCATGTTTTTCTCGGGGAAAACGTTTTCGTCATAGTACTTTCTTTCCATTGAAATGATTCTTTTAATCTCTGCGTTTGTAAGTTCTCGTGAGAATCCTTCATCCGTGGAAACAAAGTCATCACTGCTTACTTCCGTCTGATAATTCTGATACTCTGTTTCATCCATATTCGCAAGTCTCGCCTTAACACCGACATAAGCTGCGCTGGCGCCTAAGCTGCATACGCCGAAAACCGCTACGGCAATCAGTGCCGAAAGAACACCTGAATATCTGAATCTGAAATCTGCCGTTCTTTTGCCTTTTATACAGTTTTTGTAGATAGTGTTTTTCATGTCTTCACTGATTTCGATATTTGAAATCAGCTCTTTGTTGATTCTATTTTTCATACGCAAGTTCTCCCTTATACTTTCCGCTCAGTTTTTCTCTGGCTCTCTGCAGTCTTTTCTTCACCGCCGAAGGTGAGGTTTTAAGTATCTCTGCAGTTTCGCCGATGGAATATCCTTCAATGTAGTAGAGAATTACCGCTGATTTTAATTTGTAATCCAGATCCCAGATTACAGAAAGCAAATCTCTGTCATTTCCGTTTAATCCATCCGTAATAACGAGCGTTTCTTCCATTTCGTCCAAAGGAACTGCCGCATGTCTTTTGTGAAATCTTAAAAATTCTTTGCATTTATTCTGAGAGACTTTGATGAGCCAGGCTTTTTTGTGCTCCTCATTCTTAAAGTCGGGTTTCTTGGTATAATAAATCAGAAAAGTTTCCTGTAGCACATCCCTCGTATCCTGTTCGTTTTTAAGAATCAGGAAGCAGATTTTATAAAGCATGTCGCTGTAATTCTCGATCACTGCTTCCAGATCTCTGTTTATGTTCTTCATTTATGGACTCCTTTAGTTATCATAAAGGCATTCGCGAATGACCTTTTCACTATAAACACGTTTGAGAAAGTCAAAAGGTGACATATTTTTGAAAATTTTTTTATTTTTTTCTCATCAGCTGTTTTTCCAGGGTCTGACTTTGTCCAGCCATCCGTTGGCTTTCCAATACTTGTAATCGGTATATTCGGGATCCTGTTTACCGAGATTGGTCTGAAGCATTCTTACCGCATAGAATTTGAGTTTGACCAAAAGTTTCGTATGCGGAGCTTTGCTCATATCGATTCCTTTATATTTAAGCGCTGTCTTTTTTAACGCATCCGTCATTTTATTTCTGTTCTTTTCCGGTATTCTGTCCCAGCGAACTTCACTCATAAGCTTAAATGTGCAGACTTTTATATTGCTCACGCCCCACCATGAAAGGCTGTCTTTAATATCCTTAGCCGCTGACTTTCCGCCTGCTCCGAGGCACTGTGTAATAATGACAGCTCTCTTTGAAAACATCTCTTTTGCCGGGCGGTGAGGCATCCATCTGTATCCGAAGTGATCGAGAAGCGCTTTCATTGCGCCTGTAGAGTGGAATACATATGCGGGTGTGGTGAAAACAAGAAGATCTGCTTCAAGAAAGGATTTCTCGATTTTCTGAACGTATTCGGCATCCTTGCAGTTTTTCTCGCGACTGCTGAAACAGTTCAGGCATCCTATACAAAATCCCGGGCAATCCTTCGGAAGGTAGTATTCCGTTATTTCCGAAGTATCTCTTAAATTCTCAAGAAATGCCTCTTTTAACTGATATGTTACACCATGTTTTTCTGTTCCGTTAATTACTGTTATTTTCAACTTTTTTCTCTCCCATATAATTTATCAAACTGTTTAATATGCGCTTCCATTATCCTTAACGAATCCTCTTCTCTGGACGGATCCCTGTCGCAAACCGTAAGGAGCATGTAAATCGGCGCATAAAAATGCATCGTCATAATTTCTATATCATCCGTTTTTAAAAATCCTGCGGAAACCATCAGGCTAAAAAGCATTCCCTGATACGCCAAAGGCTTGTCTATGAACTGCGCCATATAAGTATCCGCCAGTTCTTTGCTTCTGAACTGTTCGATGGTAAGCATCTTCCTGAATTTTCTCTCGTAATCATCATGAAGATAATAAAGGAAAAGATTCTTTCCGAGTTCGACAAGGCTGTTCTCGGACATCTCTTTGTAAATCTCTGCGTCGATTCCCGCATCGTCGCCCTTTATGTTCAAAGCTCCGGCCTGCTGCAAAAATCTTTCGTTCATCTCTTCAATGATTGCATCAAAAATCGCCTGCTTGTTCTTATAGTGCTTATATAAAGACGGAGCCTTAATTCCCACTCGCTCCGCGATATCGTTAACGTATACGTTTGCGTATCCTTTTTCCGAAAAAAGAGTCAGCGCTTCATCAAGTATTCTGTGTTTTGTATCCAATTTTTTCTCTCCTTATATTTGGCTAATTCAGATTAGCCTTATTGTAGGCTAATTCAAATTAGCCGTCAATGATTATTTGAAAAATTATTAAAAATATATCTGTGAGTGGGATGAAATGGCTTTGTTTAGGCGTTTTTATATGTTTTGGCGATTTATAAAAATAGATATCATGAAAAGAAACAGATCAGAAAAAGAAACAGATATCAGGAAAATAAAAAAGATATACGGAAACAAAAAAGATATCAGGAATCAAAAAAATATCAGGAATCAAAAAAATATCAGGAATTAAATAAATATCAGGAATAAAAAAAGATTCCCGTCCGTTTAAGACAGGAATCTGAATGTTTTATTTTGAATTAAATGACAGTTATTAGATTTTATTTACTATTTTGCTGAAACTTATTTAAGTTTTAAGATTAACTTTATTCTTATAAATCTGAAATTTTACTAAGCTTTAAGATCAACTTTGTCACCTTTAAGTGCATCTTCCTGGAAAGCCTTAAGCTGTTTCTGGTAAGGCTGTTCCTCGTTGGAATAGGCAATTGAGGTATTCGTAACGCCTCCCGAAACATATGCTCTTCCGCATTCGGGACAGATTGCAGTTTTCAAAGTAACGCTCGCACGCAAAACCTTTCCGTTATTCTGTTCTGCCTTGGCATACGCATTGGAAACATGCTCCATTTCATGCGCCCTTACTCTTGAAGCTGCTGCCGTAGGAGAAATGTGCGCGGATGATTTGAATGAAACCATCTCATCGGAGCCGTCTTTGTATTTACGGTTCTTGCAGGTCTGACATTCGCTGGCGGGTTTCGTTTTGCCCGAAGCTTCCACACCGCGTTCTTTTTCTTCGCCCGCAATACCTGAAGCAGCGCCTGTGTTTTGAATACCAAAGGCGTCCTGACCGTAATATGAATTTGGATTAAAACCTATATCAAAATTCATCATAAGCAAATACGCTTATATAAGGGGTGCGTAACCCTGAATGCCGATACTTGCGTACCGGATATTCATAATTTCAAAAGAGTTAAATTCTGAAATTATGAAATGACAATATCTCTGTTTATATTATAACACCTTTTATGATAAATACAAATTATTATAATCTTTCAAAATATGTATTTTCAGAGAGTTTGTTTATAGTTTTTACAATAAGTAACACAGAATTATATTTATAAGTCATTCTATTCTAATATTTTTTTATATTTTCTTAATTTGCGCTTTTTTAATCCCATATGGCTTTTTCTTTCGTATCTTTCTCGCCCCAGAATGAAGCCCATTTCTCACAGTAAAGCCAGGTGTAATGTATTTTCTTTTCGTTTCTAAGCTTAATAAACGCAGGGACATTTCCCCATAAAAGCGACGGAATTCCTATAACGAAAATGTATAAAGGTCCCAAAAGAAGCGCCTGGATTGTATGCCCGTATTCATGAACCGCTACCGCCTCACAGTATTCTCTTCTTTGTTTCGCTTCGTCGCTTTCATCATCCGACTTCGGTTCCCATGGCGTGAAAATAAACATGCCGAGTGATATTCCCGAATTATGAGACCATGCGGTTCTTACAACACCTTTGTAATAATAATGCGGTGCTCTTATATACCAAAGGAAAAGAAACAGTCCGCCAACAGTCTGAATGTTTCCCCACGTCCAGTGGATGATAACTCCTATCGGATACCACCATTTCCTGTTTGTTTTCGATATGCTTTCAATTGCCAGGAATAATCCTATAACATACATTCCGATAAAGTATGCCGCTATATCGCCTAAATCAAAAGCCCTGCCTATCATTATTCCCAATACGGAATCCGGGTTGATTCCAAGAATATCGTTTATATGAATGGCCTGCAAAATCTCAGCAACGATTCCGGCATAATAGCAAAGGAACGGAAGTACATATACCGAAAATATGCTGTCCTTTGCAAATACTATCCTTATCAGAAAATATAGTGTCGGGATTACTATCACATCGCCTATAAATCCCCTGATAAATCCTTTTGCAAAAATCGCTATCAGGACTTCTGCTCCCAATAAAAGAATAAATAAAATAATATACCTGATTCTGTTTTTAAATGTATCCGTGTCTCTTACCTTCTGCATTATTGAATCTGTTTCTCCGTCTCACTTTTTCAGCATTTTCGGATCTGTTCTCCGTCTGTCTCACTTTTTTTTGGCATTTTCGAATCCGTTCTCCGTCTGTCTCACTTTTTTCGGAATTTTCGAATCCGTTCTCCTGCTGCCTGTCAGAAATTAATAATTTTCAGGCTTTTCTCTTTTCCCTGTCTTCAACAACATGAAGAATTGAATCAGCGTTAAGAATTTCATCAATTCTTTCCGGAACAAAGGAAGGCTTGATAATCGATTTCCCAACCTCTTCAAGCGGAATCCAGCAAAGCTTTTCACCTTCATCCGTTTCTTCCTTGAAATTCTTAATATCGTCTGCTTTCAGAATGTAATAAAACTCAAGCACATGGCAGTCTTTGCCGTCAAAGCATCCGCCGTCCCCAAGGAAGAAATTCTCGCATACAACCGCAAGTCTTTCTGCTTTTGCTTCTATTCCAGTTTCCTCGAATATTTCTCTTTCGATGCACGCCTGGGAAGTTTCGTTAAGTCTTACCGCTCCGCCGATTACATAATAATATCCGCCTCCGAAATCGCTTTTTACAAAAAGCATTTTACCGTCATGAATTAAAAATCCTCCGGCACGGTATCTGAAATATTCGTTCTCTGTCATAAACTTACAATCTTCGGTAATTCTGCCCATGTCTGTTTTCCTTTTCTGTAAATATTCCTGCCTGTTAATCTTTTATTGTATAACGATTTCACTTACTTTCACTCGACAAGCAATATACCAATGTCAGCATTAACAAGTTTCTTAATATATTTCTTTGCCTCATCGCTGACAAGTCCTGTTTTTACAAATCCGATTGAAACCGTAATATCCGAAACAACTGCTGCCGTTGCTTCTCCTGTATCTCCGTTCATTCCGCTGTTTATATCAACGCTTATTACATACGCATTGCTTTGATTAATCGCACGGATTGCATCAAGTGCCTTTCCTCTAACCTCACCTGTAAAACCGGTACCGAGGATACAGTCAACTATTATATCAAAATCCGCAAAATTCGTTTTCTCGTTAAAATCCTTTGAACTTACTCCAAGTTCATTATCTATATCAAAATAATACTTTCCGTCTTCGCTCATTTTATCCGAGACTTTAATCAAAACGGAATCAATATTATTCTTCTTTAAAATCCCCGCAAGCGCATATCCGTCTCCGCCGTTATTACCGCCTCCGACAACGATGGCGATTTTCTTTTTGTCCCATTTATCGTACGCATTAAATACACCCATAGCTGCACGATACATGAGTTCTTTACTCGGAACAAAATGCTCAATCGTGTATGCATCGCTTTTTCTCATAAGTTCCACGTTTATGATTTTATCGGTATTTTTGTATTCGCTTACCGTCACCTGAATTTCTTCATTCTGTTTTTCTTTTTTATCCATCTTCTTTTCTCCGGAAAACATTTTTATTCATTTCAATTACACTTTTCCATACCATGAAACCGTCATCAGTTCTCTCGCACGATCAAGACAATATCCGGGATATTTTTCGGTAAAATAATTCTCTCCGGATAAATAGTCCGTGTAATATCTGAGTCCCAGTTCAAAACATATTTTATCAAAAACACCGGGTATCGTCTTTCTTATATACTCTGCTTCATTTTCATCCGATTCACACAGGTAACCATCCAGTATTTTCTCTGCGACTTCCCTGTCAAATTTCCCATTTAAAACTGCGCATGAACGAATGCAGTCAGAAAGATCTTCAAGCGGATAACCCTTCATAAGAGTATCCATATCCAAAAAGCCTGCTGCGATACCGTCTTTAAAAAGGATATTTGAAAGTTTGGTATCCCCGTGGATTATAGTCAAAGGACCTAATTCCGTTGAAAGCATTTTCTCTATCTTTAAATCGATAATCTCTTCTGTTGAAAGCATATTATCTTTCTTTATATCGATAATCTCTTCTGTTGAGAACATATTATCTTTCTTTATATCGATAGTCTCTTCGGTAGGAACATCTCTTTTTTCGATTTGAACTTCACTTCTCTCGATAAGATTTTTGTATTTTTCGTAGTAAAACTTTAAATCATGCAAATGAGGATATGCCGCTTCCGGTTCTTCCTTAACATCTTTAAGCATTTCATGAAGTTTAAAAACTCCTCTTCCGCATTCAAAAAGTTTTTCATCCGATAAAGGAACCTTAAAAATATCCGCTTTAATATATGGATACATTCTCCAGTTATCGTTATTTTCGTCAGTGTAAAAATACTTACCGCCTTTATCTTTAAGCCACTTAGGATAAAGAATTCCATGCTTGTCAAAAACTTCGGAATAAAGCAGGAAATTTCGTTCCTGTTTTGAAGTATCCATTCCTTTTTGCAGGCACTGAATAATAAAACTGCCTTCAGATGTTTTTACCATAAACGTATCGTTTATATGGCCTTCTTCTACCGTCTCGACTGAAAGCAATTCGGAATCCATGAAATTGACGCATATTCTTTTTACATGTGATAAATCTTTCATTTTAATCTTACCTGTTTATTTAATATGCTTCATTTTCCTTAAACCTACCGATTTTGCCGCATATCTGTTTGTTTCAGGCACTAATCCTCTGTTATTTATTCTGTAACTTGTTCCAGCCACTAGCCCACTGTTATTTCATCTGTAACTTGTTTCAGATACTAACCTGCTGTTATTTCAAATATGTGCACATGGCACAATTCAATATTATAACTTAATACTCTGCCGATTTATATATTTTTGCTTTTTTTAATTCATTTAAAAACCCTTATATTATGCTTTTTTATTCGATTAAAGAACTGCATATTATGTCTTTTTATTCATTTAAAGAACTGCATATTATTTTTTTATTTTAATAAGTTTTATGATTTAGAGTTAATTCTCAGATTGTTTCGAATTTTTTTATTATTTCCGCTTTTTCATCCATTTATTCATAATTTGTTAAAATTTTATCTATCGCTATTTAACAACTGTAAAATAAAATCTAATCGAATGATAAACAGATATTCTTTAAGGAGATGTTTTTTATGATTACAGTAAATTTGTATTACACAGGAAAAGACGGCAATGCCAGAGCTTTCGCTGAAGAAATGGAATCCTCAGGCATCGCTGATGAAATAAGAGCAGAAAAAGGCAATATCGAATACAGATATTTTTATCCCGCAGACGATCCCGAAACCGTATTGCTGATTGATTCATGGACCGATCAGGCTGCAATCGACGAGCATCACAAGTCACCGATGATGAAAAAGATTGTCGAACTTCGAAACAAATACGATCTTTCAATGGAAATGAAAAGGTTCGCCGAAGATAAAAACGATTCGGATTTAAAATATATCAGAACCAAAGATAATGATGTTCAGGATTTGCCTTCATATCATCAGGACAATATGAGTTTCAATGAAATTACAGCAGGAATCATCTTTGCAGTTATATCAATTATTATGGTTCCCATCGTAATTCTCTGCGGAGAATTCTTCCTGACGACAATTCCGGGATTTTTATTCACAATACTCATATCCTTGTGTGTAATCACAAGTATCGGATTCGGCGTTGCATTTTTCCTCGATAAGTTTTCAAAAAGAAACATTACAAAGGAAACAATGGCCGCAACAAGTGTAGTAATAGCATTTGCATCCTTTATTGCAGGTCTGGTTTTATTAATAATTAACGAAAATAAAATACTTGGTGATTTGATGTCATGGCTTATCTGGATCTGCATCACAGCACCTGCAGTTTTAAGTTCAATAATCAATGCGATTTCACTGCTTGTTTCATTATCAATTAAAGCAGGCAAACTTTCTGCAAGCGCTTCATAAATATAATAAAAAAATCTTCTCTTTTTACATATTCAAAATGCCACGCTAATTATTTAGCATGGCATTTTTATTTATACGAAGTATACGCTTTCAAACCCTGTTCTTTTATAATTTCAAACACGCATCCGTCTGTGATACTCTCATCTTCGTCATCGTTTTGGAATGAAACTCTTTCCTCGCCTCCGCCGTTATTTGATAATAAAACTCTGTCTGCATCTCCGTCAGTATTTTGGAATGGAATACTTCCCTCACCTTCAGCATTTTTTATAAATGCATGATGCAGTCTGTATCCCGATTCAGTTTTCTTAAGTTTAAGAATTCTCGGGAAACTTAATATTCCTTTAAAGCCTTCTTTTACGGTTTCCGCATTCCTTGCTTTTTCAGAAAAATCTCCGAGCCAGGCAATAAGAATTGTATCCTCTGTATTCGAGAAAATCGTTCCGGCATAAAAGTCAGGACCGTAATCGACAAGCAGAGTTTCTTTTTGATTTTCATCTGCCGAAAAAGTCTTTCCGTCAAATGTTCCGACAAAATACTGCATAAAACGGTTATGTGGAATTGTATCTTTGGGCAGTTTCGAAAATTCGGAATCCGGAATGTCCATGCTCATCATAAGCACATGCTTTTCGTCTTCAAACATGCACGGGCACTCTATCATTCCGTGAACCGCGTATTCGGGCAGTCTGAATTCTCCTGTTTTTTCCCAGTTAATCAAGTCCGTTGAATGATAAAACTCCACTGCCGTTTCAACTGTAATGCAAAGAGAAAATCCACCGAGTATTTTGTTCTCAAAAACCTGCGGGTCTCTTGCGGGAGTATTATCTTTTCCCGAAATAACCGGATTCTTTTCGTATTTGTAAAAATGTTCCATGTCCTGCGTATAAGCCAGACACTGCATCTCTCTTTTCGTCTTCGCATCGTGTGATGTATAAAAAAGAAGAACCGGCGGTTTTTCCTTACTGCCGAATCCCGTAATATTGTCTTTATCGATAAATGCACATCCCGAAAAAATCATCCCCTGCTCATCGGGAAAAAGAGCAATCGGAAGTTCTTCCCAGTGCATTAAATCTTTTGATTTTGCGTGGCCCCAGTGCATGCTGTCCCAGTAAACATCATTCGGATTATGCTGGAAAAATATATGATATTCTCCGTTAAAGAATACAGGTCCGTTTGGATCGTTCATCCAGCCTTTATTCGGAGAAAAATGAATTGTCGGGCGAATAGTATCGTTTTTCATATGAGATTTATTCCCTTTTTATTTTCCCTGTAAAATGAACCACTAACTCAGTTCAAATGAACTATGAGCTCCGTCCAACTAACTCATTAATTGAACCATGAACTCCGTCCCCGCTTCATTCCGCATTTCCGCCGGCAAGAAGGATGATTGTTTTTGCATACATTTTGAAAAGTACACGGGGCTCAACCTTAGCCGTCGGTTTTCCGTTTGCGTAGCAGGTATTCAGAATACAGAATTTCTCTATTCCCGTAAGCGATGAAGCTATATACAGTCCGATTTCTTCGGGATTTCCTTTAGGCTTTAATCCGGACTTTACGGCTCCTGTAATCATTTTCGGAATAACAACCTTTTCAAGGTATTCCATGTTTCCGCCATGTCCTGCTCTTTCTACGATTTTAGCGGCACGGTCGGGCTCGTTTATCGTAAGAACACCAAGGTCGAAGTTGATTTTCTGAATGTCAAAAAGATGCTTCTCCATGGCCTCTGCAAGAGTATCGCACATTCTGTAAGTAATCTCTTCAAACGTGGAATTTTCATCAGCCATAATGCTCTCAAGTCTGTCAATAATGTTATATTCCTTGCGGATGAATATAAGCATATCCGCGAGTATCTCATCGAGATCTTTGTAATACCTGTAAATACCGCCCTGTGAAAGTCCCGCTTCTTCGATAACATCCGAAATTGTTACCATTTCAACAGGCTTTCTTAAACATACCCGGTATGCGGCATCGACTATCTGCTCGCGTTTTTTATCTATATATTCCTGCTTAACCTTCGGCATTCAAATCCCCTCCCGAAACTAAATTACATTCAGTTCCGTTTTCATTTTCTCGTCCCTGTCTTTTTTGACAAAGATAATATTTCCTTACAAATCCTTTTATCAGTTTACTTTTGAGCGCTGCTCCATTTGTATCCGGCTTTAATTACGGTCTCAATATGATATCCGTATTTGCCAAGAGCCGCGCGAAGCTTTTTTATATGTGTATCAACTGCCCGGTCATATCCTTCAAAATCCGCACCCCAGACATAGTTAAGAATCTGATCCCTGCTCAGAACCAGATTCTTATTTTCAATAAGATACATTAAAAGATCATATTCCATGGGCGCAAGTGTTATCTCGTTACCTTCCGCACTGACACGCCTTTTTGCCGACTCAATCGTGATTTCGTCCATGACAATAACGCCGTTTTTTATCACCATACCGTTATATCTGTTGATGAGGGCGTTTATCTTTAAAAGAAGCATTTTCGTGGAAAAAGGCTTCGTAACATATTCGTCGGCACCGATTTCATATCCTTCGATAATATCGCTTTCATCTCCGAGAGCCGTAAGAAAAATAACCGGGACATCGTATTTGTCTCTTATGAATCTGCATACTTCCCTTCCGTTTTTTCCCGGCATCATGATATCAAGGACGATACAGTCATAGCGGTTATTCTCCACCATCATGCATGCTTCGTTTCCGTTATCCGTGACATCAACTTCCACTCCGTTTTTACGAAGGTACATTACCGTAATGTCTCTTAATGCTTTGTCATCTTCAGCTATCAGAATCTTACTCATACCATATCAGCCTCGAACCAGAACATGGTTTCCTTTCCGAGCATTACAGAGCCGGATTTAAATCCGTGAAGTTTCATAATGTTCTCGTTAATTTCAACACCCATTCCGTTACTGTTGATTTTATCAATTCTTGATTTGGAATCATTAGTGCTGTCATTCCTGAATTCAACTCTGTATTTGTTTCCGTTTATCAGAATTTCCGCTTCTGCCTTCTTATCAGCGTATTTGACCATATTTGTCAAATAGTTTCCTATTGCTATTTTTATTAGCTTAAGGTCCGCATTTATCACATATTCCTTATCCATTCTGAATGTAACCTCAAGCCCTCTCTCATCAGCGAGAGTTTTTACTCTGCCATACACCGATTTAATAAGCGAAGCAAGTTCGATTTCTTCTTTTTGGAGTTTAACTTTTCCTGAATCAATCTTATCCATCTCAAGAAGCGTATTGATCAGATCTGCCATATCCCCGACTTCTCTGTTAATCTTTTCTGCATATTCAGGGCGGTCTTCCTCGTCTATGTATTCCCAGTTTTCCATGTAAGCCTTTGTTACCGCAAGAGGAGTCTTTAACTCATGCGCTATGCCTCTTTTAAGTCTGCTGGATCTCATCTCATATTCGTTGCGGTTTTTATAAAGCTTTGCAAAAACAAAGGCGATAATAACTTCTATTGCCATAAGAGCGATAAAAAGAATAACATAAGTCGTTATATGCTTTTTAACTGCCAGCTGAATGGGATGGAAAACATAAATATCATAAAGAATACCTGCATAAGTACCATGATAGTTAAAATAATACGATGTCAGGAGATTCTCTTTTTCAGTTCCCGGCCATTTACCGTTAAGAAACTCTTCTATAAGTCCTTCACCGATTTCCTGTGCTTCAATGTTTAATTTTTCTTTTTGTTTATTTTCCGCAAAATTAACGATCGTGCAATAAAGGTATTGTCCGTTAGCCCACTCTGAAACCGGTATTCTTTCGGATTCTCTGTAGGAAATATCACCCAGTTCGCATATTTTTCCGTTATCATTTAATTTCCCGCCGTAAATAAAGATATTGTCACATTCCGAATCTATCTCGGGATCGTATATTCTGTCAAATTCAAAAAGTTCCGGATTCAAAGTACAGATTCTTAAATCCTCATCCGAAAGAAAACTGTCTTCCGAATTTGATACCACACAATAAGTTTTGGAAGTATCGAAACTGTAATCATCCGAAAGATCCAGGCGTCCATAGTAGCCCATATCTCGGCGCGGAATATCAACAATCATTCCCCAGTGCCACATGGTCACGTCTTTAATAAGAGTCTCTTCCGAATCCGTAGTCTGCGCCGGAAGAGAAAATGTAATATCATTTTTCGCGTATTTCATATGTTCTTTCATTTCGGCATTTGCGGTTACATATGTAAAAAATACGCCTCCGAGAACAAACATAACCAAAATCAGTACTTCAATTATCATTGTTATTCTAATGTAATGTTTTTTCATTTTTTTCTCCTCATCCATTTGATATAACAACAATAATTCCCGGATGTGTACTCTTTATGTACATTTAAAAAAAATTATTTTCTGATTCAAATTTAGCTTTTTTAACATATCTTCACGGCTTCGATGCACTGCCGGCAATTATTCTGCCAAAGATTCCCGAACTGCTTTTATTATATTCAGATCTTCTTCACTAAACTCATAGTCTCCTTCGGTTCTGTAAAGCACGTCACCAAGATAAACATTCGGATTATCCATATTTGATAATCCCGAAACAGGACCTTCGTCCATTAAAGCTTCCGTTATTTTAAGTATCGCATGTATTTCTTCATAGCTTAAATTTCCGCGTCGCAAAAGCTCAGGAACATCAGCTTTTAAAAATACATTCCATGCAGAATATGCAGGCATGATATCATTGTCTGTACCATTAAACAAAAGCCATTCTTTTGTTTCGTTATACGAAGGTTCAATATAATCCACGCAATGAATCCTTCCCCAGCCGCGAACATGTTTTGCACACTCGAGTATGTCCTTTTCCGCAGACGACCATTTTCTCATAATAAACAAAGAAAAAACCGTAAACTCATCACATAAAGCGAGTGTCCTTATTGCTTTTGCCAGTTCTTCGTTATCGGATGTATCCAGCAGTTCCAAAATACTTAAGCCCGTCTTTACGCATTCTGTATCAGAAGAATTAAATAAAAGATCAACCGCAAAATCATACATTACATGCGGATCAAGTTTATCTTTGTTGTCCATGATGCATTCCTGCAGCTCATCTATAATTGAGATGACTCTGTTTTCTTTGCAAAACTTCGCAATACCTTCTTCCGCCTTTGAAAAATCACCTTTTCCCGCGAGCAGAATCTGTTCTTCAAGTTTTTTCCTGTCATTTGCTGTAAGTGTATCATGAGCCATATGATACATACAGATGCCATCCATCGCTCCCGCTGCGAATTTGGGTTCTTCATTGTCATTCGCATCCGGAAGTTCAAAGTTTTCCGGAAGACTTCCGTTTTCTTTTATGTTGTCGGTAATGTATTCAAATATAGACATTTACTTTGTCCTTTCATAATTATCAAATTTGACCTTCATCAATCACATGAAGTATTTCCAGGTAATCCCTTGCATTCATTTCTTTTCCTCATCCATTATTTAAAATATTCAGTATAAAGCCCGGACACAGAACTGCTCTTTCAATCATGGATTTCGTCATTTTCCATCTGTCCCGAACTAAACTTCATAAACTCAGTGTTTTCCGGATATTCCGTTTTTAGCTCATCTCGTTTGGCAAAGTGCTTACAGACTTTGTTCCCATTTCGCCACTTCTTCGAAAAATCTATCCTGCTCCGCTTTAAGTGCTTCCTCAGCCATCCGCTCAATAATTTGTGAGCTGATAAAACGAAGATTCTTTGCCGCCTTCTCCGTTTTAATGGCAACCTGCGTATATTCAGGACCTATGGAGAGCAGTTTTAATGCTTCCTCTGTTTTCAGAAAACCGCTGCTTATAATTCCCAGCATATCATAAATAGTATCATTGGCTATCGGTCCTATAATCACATCCGCAGTCAGTCGATCATTGCCCCTCCGGTTATCAAAAATATACCGATACCACTCTTCATCCCGACTGAAAACATAAATATCCAGCCCGGTTTCATCCAGTTCATATACGTTTACGACAGCATTCTTTCTTGCCCATCGATATGTAAAATCCTTATCCGGTGTCAGATAAAATCCCCAGCCGAAATCGGCATTTTTCCTGCCGTAGTGAATATCCGGATTTTTTATTTCCATCTTTCCCGTATGGTACAAAATCATACTTCGTCCCCCATTTTTCCAACCCCTGTTCTTCAGTTTTTCCTCAATGCTCAAATTATTTCAAAGTGTCAGCCTCATTATCCGAAAGGATTCGTTAAACCAAATATTAAAAAGCCATAAGTATCAGTCCGCCTATGGCAGTAAGAGCACTCATAATGATCGATGATATTTTTAACGTTTTTTTTTAATTATCCATTTTTCTCTTTATATATTTAAAAGTGCTTCATTAATTCGTTTGAAATATACAAAAAATTTTTCTTCCTGCCTTTTTCTTTCACTGCCACATCCTATTCTATTTCTCTTGCTTTCCCCACACTCATAGAATATCATACTTTGCCGTCTAAAGGAAAATTTTTTCACGTGCACCGACCGGAGCGAAGCGGAGACCGAGCGTCGTCCAGTGGACGACACGTTTGCGAGCCGACCGTCGCACGACGTCCGGTGGACGTCGGTTCTGCGACGACCGGAGTGAAACGTAGACCCGGCAGGCGAGACTTCGAACCCCGTTCGAAGGCGACTTGCACGTGCGCTAGAGGGCGAGTGCGGTCCAGTGGACCGCTGTTTACGAGCCGACCGGAGCGGAGACCGAACCCTTGGGAACCAAGGGTTCGAGTCTATGCGCACGCTCGAACGAAAAAAGAGAGATGCAACGCATCTCTCCTTTTCGTTCTCACGTGCGCTAGAGGATTCGAACCCCCGACCTTTTGGTCCGTAGCCAAACGCTCTATCCAGCTGAGCTAAGCCCACAAATGTTTTTACAACGCAAAAGATATTTTAACCCAACACTCTTTCATCGTCTAGAATAATTACATAATGCTTCTTTTACAGCCTTGTCCAAATGACTTTCCTTTTGAAGAAT
>JAEEGL014200676.1_pt1 | contig 18484 bp, 15 predicted proteins | sample 9134231 | NCBI WGS metagenome assembly JAEEGL01 (sample SAMN16246548, study PRJNA631951) | gut metagenome | biome: gut microbiome; feature: rumen; material: fiber-attached | host: Bos | place: Iran: Karaj | collected 2018-10 | reverse complement strand
CCTTCATAGGTTTTTGGAAGTCTTAATTCTTTTCAATTCAATGATTTAAAAAGATATGAGTCTTCGGTTTCTTCGTAAGCTGTTTCCCTTTTCCATGAATGAAGAATATGCTCAATTTCTCATGTAGGAAACTCTTTTTTTATACTCACAACACTTCCTCTTTTCTTACTTCGATTTTCCTTCTCCTTATTATCTTTTCATGAAATAAATTGGGGCCTCATTTTTGCTGAATAAGCAACATAAGTTTCTATAGTTCAATCTCCTCTTTTATATACTCATTTTCTGTGAAAATCTGGCTTTGAATGAATATCTAATGGTTTTCAGTCAACAAACGATCAATCATATTCCCAATTACTAGGGTCTTTTAATACTCCCTTCTTATTCCATTCTCACTTAAATATTCATCCATCATTTCTTATAACAATACACTTACAATCTTCAATTACTCCATCAGGCTTTACTTCTCATACATAAAAATAAGTCATTCAATATTCATCAAATATTTCCATATATTTTAACTCATGATCTCATTTTTCAAAGAACCTTTTACCATCAACAATTATATAGTTCTCCCCATTTTCATCTACATTTACCACTGATTCATCTAAATGGAATTTTCAGTTTTCCCATCTTCACAATACAGAAAAACAGTTCAAATCAATTTGACTTGAATCAATTCATTTATTATGATTTAAGGTATCAACTAAATTTTTTCTTTCTTCAATTTGTAGTCCATTTAACACATCTCATTTATCCCCGTCTGAAGGTAACTCTCCTCTTTCCATATAAATATTTTAACTATAAAAATCTATATCATCAAATGTATAATATTTATTATCTTCATTTTGTCAATACAATCACAAAAATATACAATAGAATTTCTCCAATTAATAAAAAATACTAGATATTATCTAGCATTATTTCCAAAATAATTTGTTTTTAAAAAGGAATAGCTATTCTAGCTTATGATTTTATTTTTCAAAGACCATCATCAAACAATCGCAGCCGTTTCCATTCTTAATACCGAGTCTCATAGTGATTTTACAATATAATTAGTAGGGAAATTCTTATAATCATTTAGAGATAATCATCATTCTGGTCAAACAACTCATAATATAGGCAACTTTCAATCCAATTTCCATTTTATTGTTCCTTCTTTCGGCAAATCAAAAATTACAAAATTCCAATCATTATGTAACTTTTTTACGTCTTTTACTATTTCAATTTTTGGCATTATCCATCATCGAGACTGCTCAACAGCTTCTCTAATAATTTTATTAATTCTAATTATTCTATTTTCATTTAAAGATTTTAACTGGGACCTATCCGAACTCCACAAAAATATATGAGAAATTCCTATTTCAGTTAATTTTTGGATAATTAACTCTAATTTTTCTTGCTTATTTGGCAATGCAATCAGCATTCATACTTTGGAATCTCAAGTTTTTCATTCTTCTTCTCACATAATTTTAGCTATAATTCCATTTTCTATAAAAGACAATAATTCAACATTATATCTTTTCTTTCAATTTTCATCCTGCAAGAAAAACTTATATCAAGGTTTTGCCCTTAGTACTTTTCTTAATTGATTCACAATCTCTGGATTGTTATTAATTTGAACTTCTTTTCCTTTAATCTGGATTTGGGAGCAGATGAATAATTGCATTATTTAGTTTTAATTAAATTAGATCTTTAAATTTTTCTAATCAATCCTCATATCACATTTTATATAATTTTTTCAATTTTGACTTGTTAAATTCCAATACTGGAGTCTCCAAATTCTTATGAAAAAATATATCTGCTAGTGCTCATTGCGGTTCAATATCTTTTCTCAACATTATTTCAAAAGAAACCAACAAATTATCAAAAATATTTTTTATTTTTTGATTCTTTTGATACTTATTCAGTGATATCCCTATTATTTTATGACGAGGGAATTTTCCCTTAGCTATAGCCAAAGGGAAATTATTAGTCACTCCTCCATCTATCAACGACATTCCCTCTCTTTCAACTGCAGGGAAAATTCAAGGAATTGCAATTGTTCACATTAATGCTGATGTTAAATCTCATGAAGAAATGATTACATTTTGTCATTCATTAGTATTTGTACATCATATATAAGTTGGTATTTTTAGTTCTTCAAATGTTTCTGGCAAATCTCTCTCTATTTGTTTTTTCAGCATCTTATTAGAGAGTATTGAAACTTTAGGGAACAGATTTAAATCCTTTGATAAATCCAAAAACTCTGAATTAAGGAATAAATCGAGTATTTCATCTGCCTTATATCATGCAGCCCAGTAACTTGCCAATAATCCTCACGCACTAACTCAGTAAATAGCATCAACCCTATCTCTTATTCAGATTTCATCTATTGCCTTAAAAACTCATCATCCATAAAATCCTCTCATTCCACCTCAAGAGATTACTAATACATAACGATCTTTTTTTCTTAAGAAAAATGGGAATTTCATTTTTATTATTATTAACTAAATGTATCTAATCAGTCTTGATATCAACATTCAAAAAGATGCTGTAATTTTTTTTCATTATTTTCTGTCATTCCTGTTTTTAGATCCCTATAGAATAGAATATCAGCCTCATTAAAAGTTTGGCTTAAATGTCATTTTAGCAAAAGATCATATGTAACCTGTAATGTATCAACCAAATTTTCAATTTTTTGATTCTTTTTAAATTTAGACAATAATATTCCTATTTGTTTATCATCTGGATATAGTTTCTTTGCTACATCTATAGGAAAATTATTTGTCACTCAACCATCTATCAATAAAGCTCCATCATATTCAACGGGAGCAAATATTCATGGCACAGATAAACTTCATATAACAGGCCTCAATAGCTCTCATGAACTATATAAAGTAAATTTTCATTTCAATAAATCTGTTGCTCACACATATAATGGTTTTTCTAGTTTTTCAAATCTTCTCTTCATATCAGGCTTTACAATTTTTTCCATAGTTCAAGCTTTCATAATTCCTTTTAAAGGAAATAACGAAAGATTCTTTATAGAAAACAATCAACTATCAACATATTTGTGATATATGTCTTCTGCCTTCCATCAACTTAGCCAATATGCTCACGTAAGAGCTCATGCACTAACTCAAAAAACTGCTTTTATATTCTTCTTAAGATCTAATTCTTCCAATGCTTTTAGAATTCAACATGCATACATACCTTTAGCTCCTCATCATGAAATCGTTAATACGAATGATTCTTCTTTCTTACTCATATTCCATATCTGAGAATTAAAGGATTATATTCATAATTTTTCAAGGGATAAAGATTATTTTCTTTGGATCTCCTGTATAATAATTAGATAACTTAGCATCTGATTTTATTAATTCAATCACCTCTTCTTGTTTTGCATCAGCCGCAACTTGTAATGTTCACCTCATTTTTCAATTGAATTGTACAGCCAATGTTACTTCTGCAGCTACTAGATATTTTTCATCATATTTAGGCCATTTACCAGTTGTAAATATTGAGAATTCATTTCCTAAAAGTTTCCAGAATTCTTCTGCTAGATGAGGTGCGAATGGAGCCATCAATAATGTTAATGCCTCAAATGTAGGTTTTGCTATCTTATCTTTTTCTGTTAATGCATTAACTAAAATCATTAATTGAGAAATTGAAGTATTAAACTTAAAATCATCAATTTCTTGAGTTAATTTTTTGATTGATTGATGAAGAAGTGTATTAATATTCTTATCCTCTTCTTGTTGATTCAAATCTACTTTATCTCGTAGAGTAACTACCTTATCAATAAACTTCTTAACTCATTTAATACCATTAGTATTCCATGAAATAAATTGATCAAATGGTCCCATAAACATTTCATATGTTCTGAAAACATCTGCTCAATATTCTTCAATAATATCATCAGGATTTACAACATTTCACCATCTTTTTGACATTTTTCTTCAATCTTCAGCCATAATAAGTCCTACCTTTTGGTATTTTTTAAATGGTTCTTTTTCACAAACCATACCCAAATCATACAAGAAATTTTGCCAAAATCTTGCATAAATCATATGTCTTGTTACATGTTCTGCTCCTCAAATATATACATCAACATTTCTCCAATATTCATCTCTTTCTTTTGAAAGCATTTCATCATGATTATGTGGATCCATATATCTCAACCAATACCAACTTGATCACGCCCATCCTGGCATAGTATTAGATTCTCTCTTTGCTGGTTTTCAACAAATTGGACAAGTTGTATTAATCCAATCTGCTACTTCAGCCAAAGGTCATTCTTCTGTTCCTGTTGGTTCATAATGTTCTACATCAGGCAATGTTAATGGAAGATCTCACTCCTTCATTGGAACAGTTCAATGTTCTGGACAGAATACTACTGGGAATGGTTCTCACCAATATCTTTGACGAGAGAATACCCAATCTTGAATTTTATAATTAATTTTTTCTGATCACATGTTTTGGTCCTTTAGCCAAACTTGCATTTTTTTGATGGCCTCTTCTGAAGTCAATCATGTAAATTCTCATGAATCAACTAGAACTCATTTTTCAGTTGCTATTTCTGGCAAAGCATCAAATGAATCAAAATCATAACGCTCTCCTGTAGTTTTAGGAGCAATACTTTGAATAATAGGAATATTATGTTTTTTAGCAAAATCAAAGTCTCTTTCATCATGTGCAGGAACAGCCATAACTACTCATGTTCAATAATTAGCAAGCACATAATCACCAATATAAATTGGAACTTCTTTTCAATTAAATGGGTTAATTGCATAAGCTCATGTAAATTGACCAGTTTTCTCTTTTTGAAGTTCTGTTCTCTCTAGTTGTGTTTTATATTTAGCCTGTTCTTTATATGCATTTACCGCATCACGTTGTTCTGCTGTAGTTATTTTATCAACTAAAGGATGTTCTGGAGCCATAACAACAAATGTCATTCAGAAGACAGTGTCTACTCTTGTCGTGTATACCTCAAAATAATCAGATGAATCCTTAATATTCATCCTAAATTGAGTACCTGAAGATTTACCAATCCAATTTCTCTCAAGTTCCTTCATTGATTCATCCCAATCAAGATCATTTAATCAATCAAGCAATCTTTCAGCATATTTAGTTATTCTCAAGACCCATTGTTTCATAGGTTTTTGTTCAACAGGACTTCCACATCTTTCACACTTTCAATCATCTAGATCTTCATTTGCCAAACCAGTCTTACAGTGAGGACACCAGTTAATTGGCTTATAATCAATATATGCTAATCTTTCACCATCTACAATTTTTTTAATTTCTTCATCTGATTTTCATTGTGCTTTTAATGCTTTTTCTAGTTCTTCAATAGGTTTAGCCTTTTTAGCTGATTCATCATAATAATGGTTATAGAACTTCAAAAATATTGTTTGAGTCCATTTATAATAGTCAGGATCTGCTGTTGAAAAACTTCTTTCCCAGTCATATGTAAATCCGATATTCTCAAGTTGCTTAATATATGTATCAATATTTTGTTTTGCCACAACTTGAGGCTTCATCTTATGATCAATAGCATATTGTTCTGTTCCTAATCAAAAAGTATCAAATCCCATTGGATGAAGAACATTATATCATTCTAGTAACTTCTTTCTTGCAATTGTATCTGATGCAATATATCATTTTGGATGTCCAACATGTAGTCCAGCTCCACTTGGATATGGAAACATATCTAGAATATAAAATTTTGGTTTATTTCATCATTCTTTTGTTTGATATACTTTTTTTTCACTCCACTCTTTTTGCCATTTACTAGCTATTTTTGTAACATCAATTGTCATTTTTTTCCATAAATAATTTAAAAGTATTAGTTTTAATGTAGTATTTGATTCATTAAATGCAAGTTTTTCTGTTAACTATTTATCAATTCGTTCAGTACATCAAAGAATCGGTCTAAATCTTCTTTTTCATTATAGATGTATGTACTCATTCTACAAGTTCCACCTATTTGGAAGTTTTTGTGCAATGGATATGCGCAATGTCAACCACAACGGATACAAATTCATTTATCCGCAAAGTATTCTCCAACTTGATTAATATTTTCATGTCTATGAATAATAAATGAGAACAAAGGAATTCTATTTTTTTCTGGACCTATTAACCTAACCTTATCCTTTAATTCTTTAAATTTTTCAATTCAATATTCTGCAAGTTCTTGTTCATGTTTTCCTATAACACCCATTCCTTTTCTTATATCACCTTCTCACAGTGATTTTATATATTCAAGTGCATATTCTAAAGAAACTGCTCATATTATATTTGGTGTTCCTGCCTCATACTTCCACCTTCATTTTCTCAGGACATAATCATCAACAGAAACATCATTAATTGTTCATCATCAAAGTGCTAATGGTTTCAGTTCTTTAACATAATCACGTTTTAGAATTAAACCTCCTACTCCAGTATGTGCCATCATTTTATGAGCTGTAAATACCATAGCTTCACATCCTACTTCTTGAAAATCTATTAACATATTTGGAGCTGCTTGAGATGCATCAACGATATAAAAAGTATCATCACGCAATAATGTTTTTAATTTTTTTACATCACAAATTCATCATGTCACATTAGAAATCCATCAACAACTTACTATTTTAACATCATTTGTATATTTTTCTTTAAAATCATCAAAATCTATATCATAATTCTCATCTAATCAAAAGAATTCTACTTTAAATCAAAAGAGTTTTGACAATGACATCCATGGTAGAATATTAGCATGATGATCTCGAACTCACAAGAGAACTGTATCTCATTTATTTATTATATTTGAATTAACCAATGTCTGGGCCAAAAGGTTAAAGGAAGCTGTAGCATTAGCTGTATAAATAACCTCTTTGTTTGAACAATTTAGTAATTCAGCAACAAGTTCTTTACTATGCTCATAATGAATTTCAGATTTTTCAGAAAGATCATAATGTCATCTATGAATATTAGCATATTCATTTTTAAGAAATTCTGAGACACCATCGATAACCATTGCTGGTTTTTGTGTTGTTGCAGCATTATCTAAATAAAGAATTTCTGGATGATTTACAATTAAAGGGAAGTCTGATTTAAACATTATATATTAATTGCTTTTAAAAGAGTCTATAACCAACCAACAACGACTTTTTCTTGACTAAGACTTCAAAGATCTATTGTTGCTAACGAATAAAATGCATCATAATGTGTCTTTAACCATTGATATTTTTGCAATTGATGAGGAATATCTTCTTTATACAGATAAATCATTTTTCAATTTTCAAACACTAGAAAGTTTGAAGATCAAACAAGATAAACAAAACGATCCAAATCTGGAAATGACTCTCTTATTAAAGGGATATTCTCTGAATACCATCCAAAATCAACTTCATAAAAGAATCAAGATAACGACGTCACTCAACTCAAATATCAAGGTGTATCAATAACAAATGCCGATTTTCACAGGTTCCATCTATAATCCAGCTCTGTTGATACATTGTTTCACCGTATTCCATATTTTTTTTCTCATAGTTTTACGACATATTCTGGTTCATAATAATCAAAATCAACACGAACTGTTTGATTACCCAAGAATTCGATATGAGTATCCTTTACAAAAGGATATTCTTTTCTAATCCAATCAAGAAGGCTTCATTCTCATCAAACTCTTAATGTGTTATAATATTTTCATCTTAAGAATTTAGAAGAAAGGACAAAAAGCTCAGTATTTCAATATTCAATTTTTGTTTCCTCTGGATATTCAATATTCTCTATTAAATAAACTGGATTATACCAAGTTCATTTTAGCAAAAATATTGAAAGAATAAGGGATAAAATACTTATTAAAACAAGTACTCACCACTTTTTAAACATTGCTATGAAAGGAGATTCTTGATCTCTTCATCTTCTTTTTGAAACAGAAAATGAGATGCCTGTCTTTGGTGCGACTCATCTATTAATTTTCTTAGTAAATGGTTTTGATTTTACAAGGCCTCTCATACTCATAATAGAATAAAATGAGCTTTCGTTAAAGAATAGGAAAATAGGATAAAAATACAAATAAAACTTTCTATTTATTTATAAATAATAAAAAAGGATCTGATCATAAATCAAATCCCATTTTTCTCTAGTAGAATCACCCTCAAGCTGTCATAAGTTGCTGATGCAAAGCATCGCACATGGCCATAACCACAGAATTTTCTTTCTCCTGGAATGGATCATTTTCAAAAACGATACCAAGAACTGTTGTATCACACGGTATCTCATACGAGATAGTATCAAATCCACATGACTGATTCACTATCAAACTAATTTTCCCATACTTTTTGATATCAAACAATCCAAGGATAAGCATAGAATCATCCGTTCTGACTCCGAATGGAACATTAACATAAGAGCTTAATTCACAACGGTGAGAACAAGAACAGATGTTCGCATTCCATGTTGCTATAACACTGTCATCTAGTTTTTCGTTTTTTGTACATTCTGATAATGCAGAATAAAGAAACGATAAAACTCTCTGGAAAGAAATCCGGTTTTTGAAAAAAATTTTTTCTTCGTGCATATTTTTACCTTTTTAGATTTTTTATTTTACTATCACATGATATAATAAATATTAAAATAATGTCAATATTAATTGGATATAAAATGCCAAAAAATTACCGTTTTCTCAATTTTAGTCTTGCATTTATTGCTTGTTTTATTATACGTTCTCTTGTTCATATTTTTATATTTTTATTGACCAAATAGAATGAAAAAGCCTATGTTAGCTGTACTAGCTCTTAGTTCAGTTGTTCTTTTAGCTGGATGTAATAACACTCCTGTTGAAAATGAAGTTGTTGAAAACAATGAACCAGAAGTTGAAATCACCGTTGATGAAGAACCAGAAGTTGAAGTTGTTGAAATTGATGAAGGTGCTACTGAAGAAGTTGTTCTTTCAGGTGCACAAGAAGTTGAGGTTCCTGAAGCTCCAGAAGTTGAAGAAACAGTTGAAGAAGCAACAGAAGAAGCTGCAGAATAATTTCTCTTGCAACTTATTACTAAGATACTATAAAAAGACATTGCAAAATGTCTTTTTTGTTTTATTAAAAAATGATGCTTCTAAGAGATTATCTTCAAAAACACCACTGAATTTCTAGAAGGAAAATCACTGATTATATTAATCAATGAGTAGTTTTTATAAACAACAAAAAAGTAGAAAGTTATAAAGCTGAAATCCAAGAAAACGATTTATTGAAAATATCTCTATTACAAATTAATGAAAAAATTTCTTTTAATGAGACAAAAGAATTTCCCGAGATTCTCATATTTAATAAACCAATTTGATATACCTGCTCGAAGTCTGACCCACACAATAAGACATTTTATGAATTATTACCAAGAGAATTCGTAAAAAAATATTATTATATCTGAAGACTCGATAAAAACAGTCGCTGACTTATGATTCTAACAACGAACTCTAAGCTTGTTCACGAATATGAACATCCAAGTAAAGAAGTCGAAAAAACATATATTGTACATTTGAATAAAAATTTTAATTGGCAATTAAAAGAAAAAATTTTATGATGAATCCACGAATGATGAGAACTCCTTAGAACAAAATCTTTAGAAAAATGAGAGAATGGAAGCATCGTTATCACACTAAATGAATGAAAAAAAAGACATATAAGGAGAATATTCAAATCACTCGGTTATGAAGTTACAGATTTACAAAGAATTCGTATTTGAGGATATAAACTTTGAGATTTAAAAGAATGAACTTATTTATCAATTTAACTTAGCTAAAATAATCATGTTACAACGAATAAAGAATCTTCGCAAACCAAAGGTTGAAACATTAAATACTATTAACATATCAAGGGAGAATATCATCAATAATATAAAACTTATAAAGTCGTTAAAACCTGATTCATGAATATTCCCTGTACTAAAATCAAACGCTTATGGACATGGAATTCTACAAATATTAGATATTTTAAAAGAAGAAAAGTTTCCATATATTGTTGTTGATTCTTTTCCTGAATATCAAATCATTCACAACAACTCGAATTTTAAGATCCTTATTATGTGAGAAACTTTACCTGAAAATTATCGTTATTTCGATTATAGCAGAACAAGTGTTGCTATATATAATTTAAGCACTCTTAATTATCTTATTAGCTTAAACAAAAGAATTAAAATTCAGTTATTCCTAAATACCTGAATGAATAGAGAAGGGATTCAAGAAAAGGATTTAGAAAGATTTTTAACATTACTAAAAAATAATCCAAAGATTTCTCTAGATTGAGTTATGTCTCATCTTTATGATGCAGATGTTGAAGAAAATCATATTAATCTTCAAATTGCTAACTTTAAAAAAATGTACAGCATTATTGAAGAATATTGATTTAAACCAAGATGGAGACATATTGGAGCTTCTGCAGGGCTTTGTTCTATTGATGATACATTCTTTAATGCTTGGAGACCATGACTTATTCTTTACTGATATTCTCCATTTTCAGAAGGAAAAGAGTCATTAAAAAAGTTAAAACCTGCTTTATCATTAACTTCTAGTGTCATCTCTCTCCAAAAGCTTAATCCACAGGATTGAGTTAGCTATAATCATAAATGGACTGCTGACAAAGATTGTTGGACTGCAACAATACCTTTCTGATATTATGAATGATGGTTAAGAAATCTTGCAGGAAAACTAACTTATTATTATCAGTGAAAACAATTAGAACAAATCTGAACTATTTGTATGAATCTTAGTTGTTGTATAGCTGATTCTAATATGAAAATCTGAGATAAAATTGAACTTATTGGTAATGATATAAATAAAAAGAATAGCATTGTTGCCATTGCAGAGCAAGCAAATACTATTCCTTATGAAATATTAATAAGACTTGATAGAGGTATTAGAAGAATTGTTTATTAGGCAATAATACCTGATCACAAACAGATTTCTCAATCATATAACACAAATACTTGTCATGGAGCAACAGCCCATTGAGGTTCTTTAAAGTGAACATCAATTTGATTGCCTTCTTTTTTTGTTATACAACACTCAACTGGTGGATTTTGACGATAACGGATTTTTCATGTAAGATTGAAATTCTCTTCATACTCCTCTGCTATTCGTGACCAATCTTTCACTATTATATCTTGTGAAAATAGTTCTTCTGCATCTTTATCACAAACATATACGACATTATTCTCAATATCAATACGATAAACATAAGCTTTAAAATTTAATCATAATCAATGCTTCTGTCCTATTGTAAAGAAATAAGCTCAATCATGTTCTCAAACGACTTTACCTTCTAATGTCCTTATTTCTCATTTTTTTATTGGGAATTTATTCATCAAAAAATTCTTGATTGGAACATTCCCTATGAAACAAAGTCATTGAGAATCTCTTCTTTCCGCATTAGGTAAACCAATATTTTTAGCTAATTCTCTTACTTCTGGTTTAGTCAAATGTCAAATAGGGAAAACAGAATGTTCTAATTGAAATTGGTTCAATCATGCCAAGAAATATGTCTGATCTTTATTATGATCTTTTCAACGGATTAAATGATATACTCAATTTTTTTCTTCCAATTGTGCATAATGTCCTGTCGCTATTTTATCAAAACCTTTTTCTAAAGCCTTTTCCAAAAATACATCAAACTTAATAAGAGAGTTACATAAAACATCAGGATTTGGAGTTACTCATTTTTTGTATCCTTGAAAAATATAATCAATTATTCTTTCTTGATACTCTTTTTGAAAATCAAAAGCCTGAATTTCTATCCCTAAAAATTCAGCTACTTTTATTGCCTCTTTTGAATCATCATAAGTTGTACAATTTCACGTTTCTGAGACATAATTTTTCATAAATCCTGCAACAACTTCATACCCTTCTTGTTTAAGAAGATATGCTGCTATTGCAGAATCTACACCTCATGAAAGTCCTACAAGAATCTTCATACTTACTTAAAACTAATATAATTATTTCAATTTAAGACCAATTACTTGAGAAGAACCAAATACTGAGTTTTGGAATAATTGAGTTAATATATTTTGAGCTTGTTCTCTTTGTGCTGGAGTTTTCATCAATCTATAAAGACCAGCATATTGAGAAACAACATATTTTTCATCTTGTGTAAGATTTTTTACTCAAGACATATCTTGTTTTTCAATAAGTTTTTTAATAATAGGAAGAAGTTTTTCAGAATCAACATCCTTTCCTATCATGCTTGCTATATCTGAAACTCATTGTCAATTAAGAATTCTTTCTTGGAAAAGAATAAATAATTTTTCTAGTAATTCTTGTTCTGAATAGAAGAACTTAATAACTGCCAATTTTGCTCTCAAAAGGATTAGATCTTCCTTTGATTTAGCTCCGAAATGAGAAATAAGTTCAGCATCAGAAAGCTCAAATGCATATTTTGCCCCTATATTATTTGTATATACTAATTCTATATATCATTCTTGAGCCATCTTTACAAGCATTGATATTGCTCAATGTGTTTGGATTTTTTGTTCATCTGCAGATAATCTTGCAAAGAATCTATAGAACAAAGATTCATTTCATTCACCAGCTCTACCTACTGTTCAAATATTTGGATCGATAATAATATACTTCACATTCTCATTCTTTAATCTTTGATATCATCTACAGCTATTAAAATCAGATACTTGTTCCCATAAATGATTTAACATGTTATCTGATATAATATTATTCCAATTATCCAAGAAGTATTGAATATATGTTCAAGCAATCAATATTCATTCATTATCAGCTCTTCATTTTACAGCGTTTAAGAATGGTTGATATTGTCCAAATTGCAAACCAAATACATCTTCAGAATTGAAGTTATAAACTTTTGTATTCGCAAATTCTAAATCTTTTGTTATTTCTTGTCTTTCACCAACATTTGTTTTATACCATCAGAAAGGTCCTGAACTTGCTTGAGATGCTATTCTTGAAGCATTTAATACCCATTGCATCAACAATCATAAAGCAAATAATGCAATAACTCATCCTACCCATAAGCGAAGACTTTCTTCTTTTTTGATATGCCATTCTTGGAAGAATACTGAAACAACAAATGTTGACCATATAATCAATCATAATCAATACCATACAATACCTCATGCTATTGCCCACCAAATTATCCAACCTATAATAGTTGAGAATCAAAGTATTAATAATTGTTTTCTTTTTTTATCATATGTACAAATTGCATACAATAATCCTAAAAGCATAAGAGCAAATACAGCCAACCAAATGATACCAATATCTGTATAATAACTACTATGATTTTGTAATGACCAGTTAAATACTACATTTAAAGGAACAATATATCTATATGGGATATAGACACTTGAATCTGTTGTTCTAATACTATGTTCCTTATAATATGTTTCAATTGCTGTATAATAGTCTCTTAAGTCATCTCATGAAGTATTTCATTCAACAAGATCTCTAACAAGTTGGTAAGCTTGTCCATCTTTATCAAGAGATTCCTCTGCTAATTTTTCTAGCTTTTTTATGTCCTTTTTGTCTATCAAATCTGAATTATTACATAAGATTTTTCAATCAGAATCCCATCAATAACATGAATTATTCTTTCGGAACAAAAGTTTTAATATTCCTCATCAAATTCCTGTCTTTTTAAATTCTCTCCATCCAAATCATACATATCTTCAAACATCTTCACTAAGAGAATTTCCTGGAGCTTTTTGCATTGTTGAAGACAAGTCTTCTTTATCAAATTTCTCTAATAAACATTGTTGATAGCTTATATCTTTAGTTTCTTCTTCAAAAACTTTTTCATCAATAATAGATTGAGCTTCCAAATCTTCCGCGTCTCAAGTTGCTTGAGCTAATAATAACCAATCTTCACTTGTTGGTGTATTTTTTGCCAAGAGTGTTGATCTTACAAACTGTGGAAAATTAAATGATCATCTTGTCATTTGTCCAATAGTAACCCATGGACCTTTAAAAATAAATAATGAAATAATTAGTGTTATTCACCATATAATTATTTGTTTTAACCTCTTTGAAAAAGATTCTGTTCTATTAATCAATCCACGAATCAATCATATTATTGTAATAACTGCTCATACTGCTAAAATTAATAATCACAATTCTTTTGTAACAAATGCAAATGTAAACAAAGGCTGGATAACTCACATTAATCAAAGTACCATTATTCAGACTCAAATAAGAGTTGTTGTATTAAGACAGAATCAAATCATAATTAAAACAAAGATAATAGCATCAATAGCTGCTGTTATTTTTGCTGTTATTGCAAAAGAGAACAACAATGCGGAAACTATTAAATATTTAATACTCTGTGATCACTCAATATGAGTACCCTTCTTATTAAAATAGTTTAGATATATGAATCCTGAAAGAATTGCCAATAATGATAATGCTAATACTCACATATCAGTCTTATTATCTACAAATAATAAGAATGCTCACATTCAACTTGTTAACCACATCAAAATAAGCGTCCATCATATTAAGAATGGAACTGGATTTTTTTCATCGTCTTCTCTTTTTTTGAAAAGTACTAATGCTTCACTTAATGCTCATAGTCCAAAAAGAAGAACTAATACTCAACTTAATGCATTAAGATTTACAGCTACTGTATCTTTAGCTATATTTAACACTGAAGAAATTGCTGTTCATATAGAGAAGAAATATGCTATATAAGTATGCCAAAGACCTAACATACTTGATGCTGGTCAGATATTTCACCAAAGGATTCAATGATTTTCTGATACAACTTTTGGCAAATACATATATTCATGGTTAGCATCCCAAGCTGTTGAATATGGAATATATGAATGAGAGAAATTAAAGAAATAATATCAAAATGAAACAACTATTAATATACTAAAGATCCACCAAACATTTGAGCTTATTTTTAAATCTTTAGCATTTTCAATAATAGACAATAATGAATCTTTATATTCAACAAGATTTTTTCTATTAAACCATCACAAGACAACCAATCCCAAAAGAAGTAAGCAACTTACTGCACTATAGAGAATTCAGATTCATTCAATTATCTGTATTAGTACCAAAAAAGTTACTAGACCGATTCAAAAAGTTAAGAATGTTTCTTGCCATCTTATTGTACTAAATAATTTTAGTTTTCTTGAAATTAATTCTCACAAAGAGAATACGGCAAAAATGAAAAGAATTGCTAATCAATATAATACTAGTGTATTAAAGACCAATGGCACTGCAGAAAATAATGTAAGTAGATTTCATTCTATCCACTCATGAAGGATCATAAACAATGATAGTGCTCATCATGTACTTAGAACTAAACTCATTAAAGAAACTTTTTTCTTTCTCATATACAAAAGAGGAATTATTCAACATGCTAATGAACTAGCGATAAGTCCTCGATTCTTCCAAGATTGCAACATACCCTGATAATATGTGTGTTCTCACCAAAATGATTGGATTCATTCAATTCCAATAATAACTAGTGCTGCGAACACAATTCACATAAATATTTTTTTTGCTTTCATCAAAAAATATGAATAAATAAAAAAATTTATCGTAAATCCTTATATGTTTTTTTCACATATTTTCAAGTTATCTATTGATAGTTTTTCCTAATCTATAACTATTTTGTTTGCATATGCTCTTAAAATTTTTATACTGTCATCGTTTTGATTTAATCATTTATTCTCATTTCGAATTTCTGCAATGAAAAATAAACTCATACTCATTAAGAATAAGCTTCTATTTCAATATTATCGTTTTTTATGATGGTGTGCAAAAAAATACTTAAATAAACATCAAGCTTTTAGCATTTGAGTTAATTGAAGTGTTGGAAAGACTTCTTGTCGTATGATTATTCATCAAACATTAGAGAAATTTTTTCCTAATAAAAAAATATATACCTCACCTAAAAACTTTAATTGAGAACTTTGAATGTCCCTCTCTATCCTTATGGTTGAGAATTGGACTCCTACCCTTCCCCATTTTATCAAAATCGGATGTAAAGCATTATGGATGGCTTTTTTCTGAAAAAAATGATATGATTGTATTGTACTTGAATATGGTATAGATAGGCCTAAAGAAATGGAATTCCTAGTTAGTATTAACAAACCTCATATCTGAGTCTTTACTGCCATTGATGCCGTACATTCTGAGCAATTTTGAAATCCTACAGAAATTGCACGTGAAGAAGTTAAAATGGTAAAAAATACTAGAGAGATAGCATTCCTTAATGCAGATGATACCTACGCTCAACAATTAATATGAACATTATGAATTGATGAGTTTACTTATCAAACACTTTGATATGATTCTAAAGCTGATATTCATTTTGATTGAGAAAAAATTACAGTTAACCCTAAAGATAAACACTATATACTCAGTGAATTTGATATCTTTATAAAGAAAGAAAAACATCATTTAAAAACAAACCTTTTAGGAAAACCTAATTATTGATATATCTGCGTTGCTCTTACTATTGCAGAAATTCTTGCTCAAAGATTCTCATGAAAAGAATTAAAGTTAAAAGAATTACTTAAAGATCCAATAATCTACAGACTTCAACCATGAAGATGTTCAATTTTTAAATGAAAACACGATAGCATCTTAGTTGATTCAACTTATAATGCATCTCCTCTTAGCGTAAGAAAACTTATTGATACTACTCTTGCTATACAAAAAGCTTCATGACATAAAAGAAAGGTATTATTAGTGCTATGAGATATGAGAGAATTAGGAGACTTAACAGAAAAAGAACACCGTTTATTAGCTTGATATGTTCAATGATCTGCTGATCATGTTGTTCTATTATGAAATAGTATGCATAATTATCTTGCTGATGAGATCCAAAAAATTGGTTTCTCAAAAGATCAACTAACTCTTTGTCATAATTATCAAGAAGTTTGAAAATGGGTTGAGAACTTTTTGAAAAAATCAGATAACAAACGGATAATTCTTATTAAATGAAGTCAAAATACAATTTTCTTGGAAGAAGCTACAAAAGCTCTTTTAGAAGATAAAAAAGATGCCGCATTTCTTACGAGACAATCACAATGGCGGTTAAAGAAAAAAGAAGCTATACTTTAATTTATAAATTATAATTTATGGAATCAATTAACCTTTCAAAACTTGTACTAAGTCCACATTTTTTAACTCTTTTAGAAGAGGAAAATATTCAATATGACAGTATTATTTCTGATAATAAAGAACTGTCTCAATCTTCAGGTATCCAATTAATAGAATCTCATCTTGAAACATTTTTTTCTCAACTTAATAAATATTGGAATTATCTTATTATTTTGGATAAATTATCAATTCATGATATTTTTCCACATATTACTAAATTAAAATCCGTATCAATTATCAGTGCAAATTCATCATTGGGAAGCTTTTGAAAAAAATTTCATCCTGAGTTAGATTATTTAGCAATTGAAGATTCTAATACTTTCAATTATTGTTTCCCATGGGACTTAGAAAGTTTTCTAAAACTATTAAAAGCCAAAGAGAACTCTATCTACCCACTTTCTTCTCAGGAAATGGCTGACAACATATATGCATCTTCAAGTGAAGATGAAGAATGAATTCAATTCATTGATAAAAAGCTTATTGATGATAGCGAAATACTATCACTATTATCACCTAAAAATCCTGATTTACTTGTTATCTGATTTTGAAATCATTTTGAAGAATTAGTTAAATTATCTCAGTTACTTAGCACTGACAGTGCTCGTATTTCTTTATCAATAATTAATAACTGGAATTATCTATTTTCAGAAGAATTCAAAAAATATTATAAAGATGCAAAAAAAATCGCATTCATCATGGACTGTAAGATCAATAAGAAAATTGATAAGCAGTTATCAACTCTTTGAAAACCAATAGATTTTATTACTCCTGAATTTAATAACTTAACAAGTATGTTCCCTGAATACTATTTTGAACAAACATGATTTAATGCTGTTTCATTGTACGAAAAATGTCTTAAATTAATTTAGCTTCCAATTTTATAACTAAATTTGAAAACTATCCCGAAATCCTTATATATCGTAACTAGTTAATTTTTATTATTATTTGTTTATCATGTGAAGACGACATAGTATTGCGGCAAAAAAAGCTGCTTGAGATGCTAACAAATCTAGAGTTTATAGTATTATTTGAAAAAAGATTCAATTAGCTGCAAAAAATGGTGCTGATCCTAAAATGAATCCTGCTTTGGAAATGGTTCTTGAAAAAGCTCGTTATAATGGGCTTCCTAAAGATGTTATAGAAAGAGCTATTCTTAAGGGTTCTGGACAATTGGAATGAGAAGAAATGAAGGAAGTTTTCTACGAAGGATATGGTCCTAATTGATCTGCTCTATTAATTAAAGCTGTAACTTCTAACACAAATAGAACTTCTCAATCTATTAGAACAGCACTTTGAAAATCTGGATGATCAATGGCTGAAATATGAGCTGTTTCTTGGCAATTTAAAGAACAATGACTTATTGTTATTGATTGAAAATCT
>JAEEGL011518188.1_pt1 | contig 18484 bp, 14 predicted proteins | sample 9134231 | NCBI WGS metagenome assembly JAEEGL01 (sample SAMN16246548, study PRJNA631951) | gut metagenome | biome: gut microbiome; feature: rumen; material: fiber-attached | host: Bos | place: Iran: Karaj | collected 2018-10 | reverse complement strand
TTCTGTTTTTTATTCTGGCGCATTTTGCCTTAAAACTTGTTCCGGTTGAAGGGCTTGACGAGTTTTTGAATCAGCAGTACAGCACACGTTTTTATGACCGCAACGGAAAACTCCTGCACATTCTGCCTTTGGAAGATGGACTTAGAAAAGAGTATTATCCACTAAAAGATTTACCGAAAGAGCTTGTGCAGAATTTTATTGAAGAAGAAGATTCCTCGTTCTATCATAATCCGGGAGTAAATCCTGTTGCAATAATCAGGGCAGCGAGGCAAAACAAAGACGAGGGGCGGATTGTCAGCGGTGCGTCAACAATCACCATGCAGCTTGTCCGCTTGATTCAGCCGCGAACAGAATCTGTTTCGGTTAAATTGAAAATCAAGGAAATGTTTTTGGCTCTGGTTCTTGAAGCAAAATTTTCAAAAGACAAAATCCTGGAGCTTTACCTTAACAACATTCCGTTTGGAAATCTTGCGGATGGGGTTGGTTCTGCGGCACGGACTTTTTATTGCTGCGAACCAAAAGATTTGACCGAAGAACAGATGAAGACGCTTTCAAAAATCCCACGCTATCCTTCAAAATATGCGCCCGAAAAATCTTTTGAATATCCATCTCGCTGTCCCCATTTTATCAATTACGTCAAAAAGCAGTACACGCAAAAAAAAGAGACCATCCCCGCGGACTTGACTCTTTCAATCGACAGCGACCTTGTTGAATCAATTGAAAAACAGATGCAGAGCAGGCTGTCCGAATACGCAAAGGCTAGAATCCATAACGGTGCGCTGCTTGCAATCAACAACCGCACGGGAGAAATTATTGCGTGGGTCGGGAACGCTTCTTTTTTGGATGCCGAACATGCAGGACAGATTGACGGAGTTTTAACGCAAAGGCAGCCCGGTAGTTCAATGAAACCATTTTTGTATGCACACGCACTTGAATCCGGTTTTGAGCCGAGCATGGTTTTGCCGGACGTGCAGCAGGATTTTGGAACCAACGGTGTCTATGTTCCGTTCAATTTTAACAACATGTTTAACGGTCCGGTCCGGATGAGGGTTGCGTTGGCTTCCAGTCTGAATGTTCCGGCGGTCTATGTTTTACAAAAAGTTGGAATCGACTCGTACATGAACCGTCTCTATCAACTGGGCTACGATTCATTGATTGGGACCAGAGATGGCACAGGTCTTTCTCTTGCCTTGGGCGCATCCGAAGTCAGTCTTTATGAAATGGTCCACGCATTTTCTGTTTTCCCGAATGACGGACAGATTTTGAAGGAGCTAAGTTTTAAAAAATCGGAAAAAAATCAAAAGACAGATTTTAAAAAAGTCTACAACAAGGACACAGCACGAATAATCTGCGACTTTTTAAGTGACAAAAATGCACGTTCGCTTGGTTTTGGAGAAGCAAGAGTTTTTGACACAAGCTATCCATCGATTTTTAAAACAGGGACAGCGAATCAGTTTCAAAATATTATTGCACTTGGCGCAACCACGGAAATTACTGTGGGAGTCTGGATGGGAAACTATGAGGGTGACACTGTTATCAATTTGACAGGAAGCTCCATCCCAGCCATGCTTGTGCGAGAGTTTTTGGACCGTCTTACAAAGACTTATGGCTACAGTGATTTTCCACAGCCGGAGCTTTTTGAAAAACAGGAAATCTGTTCACTTTCAGGAATGAGGGCGAGCGAAATCTGTCCATCGAAGACAATGGAATATGTTTTAAAATCAAAGAAATCCTCATCATCAACACAGATGTGCAACTGGCATTATCTGAGGAACGGAAAAATACAGATTCAATATCCGAGCGAATATCAGCATTGGGCAAAGAGCAACAACATGGCGGGAACAATCAGTGAGTCGAGGGGAAATCTGTCAATCAAATTTCCACGTAACGGTGCGGCTTTTCTTTTTGATCCATCGGTTCCATCTACATTCCAAAAACTCCATGTAATCGGTGCGGGAGAACAGTCACAATCTGTCACCCTTTTTCTGGATGGTCAAAACATGGGTACAGTTCAAGGACTTTTGGAATGGGACATACCTTTGACAAGGGGACACCACACCTTGGTTATGGAAAGCGATGGACAGCGGGCTGTTTCCGAATACACTGTTGAATAGAGCTGTTGATTCAGGCAAACGGTATTATTTTTAGATTTGTGTCCGGCTTGATTCCAAATGCGGGATTTTCTTTGTCGCCACGTATTTCTGGATTGGTCACGCTGATTGAATCATAACGCTTGAGATTAAAAAATCCAATTTCCTTTGCGCGCGGGTCATCCTTTTTTGCTGAAATGGCAATGCGGTTTTTGCCGTCGCACATTAAAAACCTGACACGGCCAGACTTGTTCAACATTCCATCAGAAACAATTTTACCTGCGACGGCTGTGGACTCTGTTTTTATGGTAACAGATTCCATGGGTGCAGATTGGTCCGTCGGACTCTTTTTGAAAATAAAGTATGTCATCTTTACGGATTCCCGGTCCAGCCCCGCGTTTTTGGCTATGGACAAAATTGGCTCAAGAGGCTTCCAATTGATTTCCGCATGGCATGTATGGTTTGGACCTGATTTTAACGCGGGGCAGTCGGCTTGGTTCTGGCAGGGGGAAACCAGCGAAAATCCGTTTTGAATCAGCCGGTCGCGGAGTGACAAAAGATTGCGGCTGGTTTCCAAAAGGGCCGGCTCCACCAAAAAAAGGATTCCACCATCGGACAGATTTTTTGAAAGGGAAAGCAAAAAGTCCAGCCGCCTTTGATTTGCGTCCGGTGATTTTTTCCAAAGCTCGTTCAGTGCGTGGCCCATCACAACTATGTCGTACTTTTTTTCAAGGGTCGGCAATCCCTTTTGAAAATCGCAAACAATTTTTTCCGTGGAAACCGATTTCAAATCTGCGGAAAACACTTGCGCCGCCAAATCCACCGCTTTGGAACTGTAGTCAACAAGTGTCACCGAAATTTTTGGAGCAGCACCATTTTTTAAAAGCTGGTCGCAGAGACTTGTTGCAGCAGGGCCGGGTCCGCACCCCAAATCAAGAATACTAATTTCCCGACCGCCCAGATTTTGAAGCCCAGGACAGTTTTTTGCCGCCCAGTAAATCTGCATATATGAAACCGGCCAGTAGTATAGTAGATATGCGCCCAGCTTGGACGTGTTTTCCATATATCCATCACCAACTAACGTTCGTTCGCCTGTAAGCCCCCTCTGCAAACTCAAAAGATGTGCAGAAACTTCCGCAAGCTCTTTTTGGCTCAAAGGATTTTGTTTTTTATTTTTTCGCCACAGAGAAATCAGAGTAGGAATATGCGTTTTTAACAAACTATCGTTAGTTAGCATTTGTCTTTCCACTAGATTTCAGACACAGGAATATGATAAACCGAATTACAGTTCCGGCAACAAATCTCCAATGGGTCGGGTCCATTTTTCTTTATGTCCTCCAATTCCTGCTTTGGAAGATTCCGGATGTGGTTCAAATAAAGTTCTTTCGAGCATGGGCAGTCATAGAAAACATTGCGGCGCACGGCAATGGACGGACCAAATTCCCTAAAAAGACCGTAGACCAAATCTTCATTTGTGTGTCCCTCGCTGAACCAGGTTCCAAGGGAAGGTGTCGTCTTGAACGCAATCTCCAGTTTTTCAATCAGCATGTCATCCGAAAGATTTTTTTCGCTAAAAGCTCCCTTGCCTTTGGTTCCGCCGGTTCCTGGCATAACCTGCAAAAAAAGACCGCCCGCACCAATGACACGTCCTTCCTTGTCCATCTGTATGCCGGTGTTAAAAGCGGTTTTAATCTGCACACTCTGGTCAAAAAAATCAACCAAATCTTCGGCTATATTTTTTTTGTTTATGGAAATTGAACTTGTATACGGTGTTTTGTCACCCTCAAAAAGGGTTGAAACTGTCATCGTGCCTGTACCCAAAAAAGGTGACAGATTCCAGTCTTCAAGAGGTTTTTCAACAGGAATGTGGTCGTTAAAAAGATAGCTCCTGACATACCCGGACGAATCAGTTTCCACCGAAAATCCCTGGGCCGGACCGTCAACCTCGTATCTCCATGTCAAATGTTCGCGTCCCTTAAGCGTTGGCAAAAGCATGGCCCCACAAAGAGATGCCTGTCCCAAAATCATGGTCTCCAGAATCCCGGTGTTGTGCTGGGCACGCATCTGATTTACAAAACGTGTTCCATGAAAAAGCGCACCACGGGCACGACCGTCGCACAAAACAAACACAACCATCTCGTCTTTCGGAAGCGCATTGATTTTACTCAACAAATCCCTGTCTTTAATTTCTGCTCTAATCATACCTATTTTATAAATTATAAATCCGTCAAAATCAATCCTTGTCGTGGGGTAAATTAAGAACCAACCGTCCGGCCACCCCATTCTTTTGATTTGGATTTTTCGTATGCAATGGCTACGTCAAAGTCGGCTTCGGGGGCACAGTTTTTTTCTATTTCGAGAGCAGTCTGGTGGAGCCGCCTTAAACATTCGGATTTGTCGTTGTAGCCCATCTTGGATTTTTCAATGCAGTCGCCCAGTATTCGGATTGATTCGTCATAGATTTTGGTCGGAACAGGAAATGGATGTCCGTCTTTTCCGCCGTGTGCAAATGAAAATCTTGCGGGGTCCCTGAATCTGCCCGGAGTTCCGTGGATTACTTCGCTGACCAATGTAAGTGACTGCAGCGTCCTGGGTCCAAGTCCGGGAGTCAAAAGCAGAGTCTCAAAATCTTTCGGCTGATTTTCATAGGCAGTCGCAAGAACTCCACCAAGACGTTTCAAATCAACATCCTCCGCGCGGACTTCATGGTGGTCGGGCAAAACAAGATTTCTGTCACCATTGTCCAAAATGATTTCTCCATCCTGATTCGATTCCAAATCAAAAAGCTCCATCTGGCCGGATTTTTTTTGTTCAAGCGGATTTCCAAGGCGTGCAATGTCCGAAATCTCCTTGATTATTCTTTGCGGCTCCTCGTTTGAAAGGCTCAAAATCGAAGAGCGGGTTCTGTCCGCAGATGAGTCCGTAAGATTCAAAATCTGTCCCTGATTTTCGCCCGTAATTCCAGAGTGCGGCTCCTCCACAAAGGACCTGAGGTTTTGCGAGCACCAATGGTATCGTCTGGCTGTCTTGGTCTTTGAGTTCATCCCCTGCTGCACAATCGCCCAGTCGCCCTCGTTGGACAGGATAAAATTGTGCTGGTAGAGCTGGAACCCATCCTGAACGGCAGTATTGTCGATTTTTGCCGCAAGTTTGCTCGCCCTGACCAAATCAGTTCCAGGAAGACCGGTGTGTTCGGCCAGAAACATGAGTTCCTCGGGTGTCTTTCGTGAATATTTTCCGCGCCCACCGCAAATGCAAAGACCAAATTCCCTGGCCCGCGCATTGATTCCGCGTTTCAGCGCATACATTACGGACGTGGTGATTCCGGACGAGTGCCAGTCCATGCCAAGAACAGCACCCAGCGACTGAAACCAAAGCGGATCGCTCAGTCTGGTGAGGACTTCTTTTTTTCCATATTCAATCAAAAGAATTTGGACAATCTCCGTGCCCAAATCCCTCATGCGGTCAGCAAGCCACTTGGGAACAGTCCCTACGTGAAGCGGCAAATCAGCATGTCCAGTCCGTTTAATCATCAGGCACCATTTTACCACATTCTGCAGAAAAACATCTATAATACAGAGTATTCAGGACAGGTCTTCGGCATGAAAACCATAGATAAATGCAACACATGAGCGGGTCCCAGTTGACGGCAAAAAACAGGAATTCTTCCCCAGTGGGGCCCCTTCCTATTTTTTGCCTACGTCCCACTCCTGTGTTGCACAAGTCCATTGTTCTTGTCATGCCGAAGCCCTGTCATTTTAAAGAGGCAGTGGTTGTTGTTCATGCAAACTAATAATTTTTATGGAAATGTGTTGGTAATTCATGCAAATCGGTCCCCTCCAAACGAAAGTTTTCAGGGACTCAGCATAATTAAAAACAGATGTGCGGAACGGCATCTTTTGTGGATGTGTCGAGTCCGTCAACTTTTGTTCAACAGGCGGAAGCGGGGGGCCGGAACGAAAAAAATCTGCACAAGCGAAAGCGCGGGTATTCGTAGCGAAGCTCCGAACGAGCCTTTTTTCGGGACGGACACACGCTGGGAGCCTGTTAAAACATATTTTGTTGGACTCGACATTTTAACTTAACAGAATCCGTTCCGCATAAATACTTTGATTTTCATGCTGAGGCCATGAATATTAGGGATTTTTTTTGCGGATTTCAGAATAATGTGGTATAATCAAAGTGTGAGCGATTATCAACAAAATTCAGAAGGTCAAAATGTGCGACTCAGTGAAGCTGCTCTTATGGTACAGAATAGAGGACTTAAAAAATGAAGCCCGTGAACTGAACACGGCCATAGCGGATATTTCTCAATTAGTCTCTTATACCCGTGTCGATTCAATGATTGACTTTCTGATAAGCAAGCTGAATAACTATTTTGTCCCGGAAACGCTTGTTTTTATGGTCAAACCGCCCCGCAAAAACAATCTGCGCCAATACTATTACTCAAATCTGCAAAAAACGGACAAAATCCTGCCCACAAAGTATTTTTACATTCTGGAAGACTATTTTGACAATCTGGCGAACACAACGGTAAACGGATATGCGGTTCCTTTCGGCAATCTAATTTGCGAGCTTCCAGAAAACACTTTTTCCGATGATTTTTTAAAATTGAACCCCAAGCTTGTGATTCCCCTGTTTGGAATCGGCGGGGTCTATGCGATAATCTACATAAGCGGGAAACAGGACGGAACTTCTTTTTCCGCCAACGAAATGTTCTATATCCACAGAATGTTTTCAGTTCTTGCGGTGACAATGCAGAACGGTCTCCATTACGAAATAAGCATTACCGAACCAAAGACAGGCCTCTTTACCTACGATTTTTTCATTACGAGGATGGAGGAGGCAATCAGCAACCTGCGAAGGTACGACAGGCTTTCCGGAATGCTCATAATCGACATCGATTTTTTCAAGCGCTTCAACGACACTTACGGACACCTGTGCGGAGACAAAGTTCTTGTTGCCCTTGCCCAGACCCTGAAAAAAGTTGTCAGGGAAAATGATTGCGTCGCAAGATTCGGTGGAGAGGAATTTTCAATTCTGCTAAGTGAATGTGACGGAGAAAGACTTCTCACCATTGCCGAACGTATTCGCATTGCCGTAAGCGAAATTGTCCTCTATGAAAACGACCAGAAACTTTCCATAACCATAAGCGTGGGCGGCTGTCTCATACGGGACATCAAGGGAGTCACCCCGAACTATATTTTCAAAAAAGCGGACAAGGCTCTCTATTATTCCAAGCAGCACGGACGCAACAGAACTACAATCTACAACATGGGCTTTTTGGATGCCGCAAAAATCATGAACGGCGAAGACCTTTCGGAGCAATAGGAAAACTCTAAAAACTTTAATGCAACCTGTTCCTTTTCCCATTATCCCCAGACCTTGCAACAAGAGAAAATATCAATATAATGGAAAAAAGTTAAAATTTTGAGCAATTAAAATTTGGGAGGAACGTATGCCTGCGATGGTTCAGCAGATTTTGGCCTTTGTGCTTTATCTGGGCATGATGATTTTTATTGGCGTCAAGTTTATGAGGAAAAACAACAGCTCCGAAGACTTTTTCCTTGGCGGACGCAAAATGGGTCCATGGACTACAGCATTGAGCGCGGAAGCATCCGACATGTCCGGCTGGCTTTTGATGGGTCTTCCGGGACTTGCGTATCTGGGTGGAATCAAGGAGTGCTTCTGGACTGCCGTCGGTCTTGCGGTCGGAACCTATCTAAGCTGGCTGATTGTCGCAAAACGTCTGCGCAAATGCACAATCACTTTCGGCAACGCAATCACAATTCCCGAATTTTTGAACAACAGATTCAATGACAAAAAGCGGATTCTTGGAACCGTTGTCGTTCTTTTCAACATAATGTTCTTCACAATCTATGTCGCGTCAGGCCTGGTGGCATGTGCAAAACTCTTCAACTCAGTGTTTGGACTGGAGTACCACATCGGTCTGGTGATTGGTCTGGTTGTAATTCTTGCATACACTGTCACTGGTGGATATTTCGCAGTCTGCACAACGGATTTTGTCCAGGGAACATTGATGTTCATAGCTCTGATTATCACGGCAATCTTCATGCTGGTCAAACTCGGTGGACCGGCAGAGGCAATGGAAAAGGTCAGCGAATTTGGACAGAGGGCAATCAACGGGGACTTCAACTTAATCAGCGAAAAAATGCAGGAGGCCTTTACCAATAACCAGAGCTACAGCATAACATCAGCAATTTCCGCAGTTGTATGGGGTCTTGGATATTTTGGTATGCCGCACTTCATAATCAGGTTCATGGGAATCCGCTCGAACAGGGAAATAAAGATTTCTCGCCGCATCGCTACAGTCTGGGTGATTATTGCCCTTGGTGTGGCCTGTATCGTGGGTTCATTTGGCGCAGTCTATCTTCAGCCGAACATTTTGAGCACATCCGCAGCAGAAACGGTATTCAGCGAAACTCTCAAGGTGACATTCCCGCCATTCATCGGTGGAATCTTCCTGTGCGCAATTCTGGCAGCAGCGATGAGTACAGCAGACAGCCAGCTTTTGGTCGCCTCCTCTTCGTTCAGCCAGGACATTTTCAAGGGTGTAATCAAAAAGAATGCCTCGGACAAGGCGGTTTTGAAAGTGAGCCGCATAACGGTTTTTGTTGTCGCAATCCTCGCCTTCCTGATTTCGCTTGATGAAAAGAGCTCCATTTTTGATTTGGTGAGCTACGCATGGGCTGGATTTGGTGGTACGCTTGGACCGATTATTCTTCTTTCGCTTTTCTGGAAACGATGCACAAACAAGGGAGCCATCGCGGGATTCATTACTGCGGGCATCACCGTTTTTGTATGGAACCGGATTCCTGCGAGCGTAAATCCAATTTTCGGCGTGTATGAAATACTTCCGGCTTTTGTCATAAATTTTGTTGTCACCATAGCCGTCAGTCTTTTGGACAAAAAGAAGGACGAAACCATTATGGCAAAGTTCGACGAATATCGGGCATCAAAGGATTAGTTTACAGGGCAGTCTTTTTCGGAAGGCTGCCTTTTTTTATTCCGACACTTTCTTTAAAATTTTGTCATGCTTGAACTGGCTTCGGATTAAGAAAAAACTTGCAATATCCACCACAACAACATAAGCGGTAAAAAATCCAGAGAAGGACAAATTTTCTGCCGCTGGACTCAAAAGAAAATCGTAGATTCCGTGGACTATTGTTGGCACGGCGACGGACAACAATAGTTTTACGGTTCTCGGTTTTTCGTTGACCGAAGCGAATTTGGCCTTCGCAATGAAATAGCCCATGAACACACCAAAACTTGCGTGCCCGGGAATCGCAAAAACAGCTCTTGAAATGGCAACGAATTTTCCATAGGTAATTATGTAGCCAATATTTTCCGCCGCCGCAAAACCAAGTGACGATGCAACTGTGTAAACGATTGCGTCATAGCTGTGGTCAAAATTTTTGTTCTGCCAGATAAAAATCATTATAATCAGCCACTTCAAAAATTCCTCAACCAAGGCCACACCAAAAAAGTTTTCAATCAGACTGTAGCCAACGGAATCCACATCCAAAAACAGGACAAGAAATTTTTCAATTGCAAGTTCGACAGGCCCCGCAACAAACGAGACCACCGCCCCAAAAACCACGGTCAACAGAATGACCGATATTGGCTCGCGCTCGTTTTTATCTTTGTGCCAGACATAGAACAGGACCAGTGCGACAGGCAGCAGAGCGGGAATCAATATGGAAAAAAACAAAACCTTCATAAAACCGCCTTGGAAACTTTTAGAAAAAAAACTGCCGACCGCTCTTTTTTTTGATAGGAGGTAACGAACGGTCGGCAGTAAAAATCTGTATCAGGAATCCATCGAGTTTGTCTATGAGCCCTGTAAACAAAATCATAAATCACATTTTAGGATTTTGCAAGTTTTTTTTTAAAATTTTTGCCAAATTTTTTACTTAATTTTAAGGATGCTTTATCAACAAATAACTGTTCACAAAATCTAGCCGCAAGACCGACTAACTAACGTTAGTTTAACAAATCAAAAATCTCTAATTTCTCTTGCCTAAAGAAAATTTAAATTGTATTCTATAAATCACAGCAATCTCACTTCTCTCGGTATTTTCAAGGAGGAAATCATGGAAGAAGCACAGGCACTTAACATCGCGTTTTATGATACAAGGTCCTATGACCGTGATTCATTTACAGACGTGAACAAGACATTTCTCTACAACATTGATTTTTTTGATTTCCATCTGAATGAAAAAACCGCGCTCACCGCAAAAGGCTATGAAGTAATCTGCGTTTTTGTAAACGACACAATCAATTCAAAAGTTATAGCAACGCTCAAAGAATGTGGAGTAAAACTGATTGCGCTCAGATGCGCCGGCTACAACAATGTTGATTTGAGGGCTGCCGCAAAAGCTGGAATAAAAGTTGTAAGGGTCCCCGCATACTCTCCAAATGCAGTAGCGGAACATACGGTCGCACTTCTTCTTTCGCTCACAAGAAAAATCCCGCAGGCCTATATCAAAACCCGCTCTGGAAATTTTTCTTTGAACGGTTTGACTGGAAGAAATCTGAATGGACTTACAGCCTGCATTTTGGGAACTGGACGCATTGGAAAACTGACCGCCGAAATCCTCAGTGGATTTGGAATGAATATAGAAGTGTTTGATGTGGTCCCAGACAACGAATGGGCAGCGTTCCATGGATTCAAATATGTACAGCTCACACAGCTTTTTGCTGATGCGGATGTCCTGAGCCTGCACTGCCCTCTCACCGAAGAAACAAAGCACGTGGTCAACGCACAGTCACTGCAGCTGATGAAACGGGATGCCGTCATAATCAACACAGGACGAGGCGCATTAATTGATTCCACCGCCCTTGTCAACTCGCTCAAAAAACAGACCCTCGGTGGTGCCGCGCTGGATGTTTACGAAGAGGAGAGCAAGTATTTCTTTGACGACTGGTCCGTTAACATAATCCGCGACGACACTCTCGCACGTCTGATGACTTTCCCGAATGTGATAATCACAAGCCACCAGGCATTCCTTACAACAAATGCACTCAAGGCGATTGCGACAACCACACTTGAAAACATCAAGGAATTTAAGGCAGGCACAGAAGAGCTTACCAACGAAGTCAAATAAAAATGCTGATAAACACCGGGGCCAGAACAGATACGGTACAATATTTTTCCGACTGGCTTTTGAATCGATTCAGGGAAGGTTTCGTCTACTCCCGGAACCCCCTGTTTCCAAAAAAAGTCTCTCGCTATGAGCTGACCCCTCAAAAAGTTGACTGCGTTATTTTCTGCTCCAAAAACTATTCCCCAATACTCCCCCGTCTGCATGAAATCACCGAACGGTTCAACACATATTTTTTCTATACAATAACCGCGTATGGAAAAGACATTGAGCCGGGCGTTCCATCCCTGGACCAGAGCATAGACATCCTGTACAAGCTGGAAAATCTGGTCGGGAAAAACCGTATAGTCTGGCGGTACGACCCAATTCTTTTGACAAAAAAATATACAGTCCAGCAGCATCTTATCACTTTTGGACACATGGCGGCACGGCTTTCGACCCACGTTTCAAAATGTGTGTTCAGCTTTGTCGAGTTCTATGAAAAACTTCAATTCAACATGCCGGAGCTGCAACTTTTTACGGAGGAGGACATGGACACTCTGGCAGAGGGACTTGGTTCAATCGCAAAAAAATATAGACTGCCGCTACAGACCTGCGCAATGAAAACGGACTACTCAAAATACGGAATCCTTCCAAGCGGCTGCGTCACTCTGGATGAGATTGGAAAAGCAAATGGAGTAAAATTTCGCGACCTGAAACACAAGGGAATGAGACGGGGATGTTCCTGCATGGTGAATCACGACATTGGAGCGTACAACACATGTCCAAATGGATGCCGCTACTGCTATGCGAACAAAAATCCACAGGATGCGGCAAAAAACTTTGCGCTCTACAATCCTGATTCTCCCATACTCTGCGACAGTCTACAGGCCGATGATGAAATAGTATATGGAAATCAGCCGAGCTTTTTGGACATACCCAACCCCCAGCTTGATTTGTTTTAATCTGGATGGGCCCCCAAAAATTTGACTTTTTTTTTATTTTTGATAAAATTTAAATTGGTGGATTTATGAGACGGCAAAAGATTTTTTTTGTTTTAAGCATTTCGATTTTTCTCTTATTTGTTGGCTGCGAAACCAATGAAGGAAAAGTGGTCAACGGTAGTGGAACCTTGTCCATCGGGCTTACATATTTCAAGGACCAGACCACGGCCACTGCATCGAGAATCCATCATTTTACCCAGGACCTTGATTTGGAAACCTACACTGAAATAATTGAGCTTCAGGAGGACAGGAACATTCCAAAAGGTGTCACCACAGACGACATTGCCTCCGACAACCCTGTTCTGGAAGGATTTTCACCGGCTGGAATCACCATGGCAACGGACCCGGACGGTGTTAGTGCCGTAAATGTCTACTACAACCGCAACACTGTCACCCTCACATTCAATCTGCTGCACGGAGAGAATTCTCTTGGCGAAAACCAGAGTTACGTGAAAGGACTTTACGAGGCCCCTCTTGATGTAAAAAAGGATGTCGATTTGGGCTACACGTATTTTCTGGACCATGATTTCGGACCAAAATCTTTCCCCGCATTCGACACTACCTATGATTTGAACGTCGCAAGCATTTCCAATTTTATTGAAGAACAGGATATTGCCGGTGGAACTTTCACACGCACAGTCGAGGGAGTTGATTACACAGTCACGGTCAATGATTTTATCTTGGCATCTAAAGAGCTTCCGCAGTATCTGCTTGAACAGCTGGGCATAGAAAACCAAAGCCACTTCCAGGGAAAACTAAGGGTCCCGGTGGATGGAGAAAAACAGGATTTCCGCCCGGTTGAAAATTTGAGCTGGTTTGACTGCATTGTAATCTGCAACGAAATTAGCCAAAAAGAAGGTCTTGTTCCAGTCTATTCTATTGATGGAGAAAGCGATCCAAAAAAATGGGGACAGGTTCCCGAAGATTACGACAGTCCTGATTTAGAAAAATGGAACAGAGTGCAGATGAACCTCAACGCAAATGGCTACAGAATGCCGACCGAAGCAGAATGGGAATTTGCCGCGCGGGGTGGAAATCTGAGCAGAATACAAATGGGAACATCAAACCGTGACTATATTTTTGCTGGAAGCAATGACAATGAAAAAGTCGCATGGCATGTGGGAAACAGTTCCGCCTGCACACATGAGATTGCCCGGCTTGAACCAAACGAGCTTGGATTTTACGACATGTCCGGTAATGTTGCCGAATGGTGCTGGGACATTTTTGATGATTATCCCAAAGATGATGTGACAAATCCAATCGGAGCTGAATCGGGAATCTACCGGGTCCAGCGTGGTGGATGCTATTACAGTGCGGCACAGGAACCACCGGAGGCATCCGAAATTTCCGTGTACACAAGAACCAAAAACACACCTTACCGCCGCACCAGTGGATTTGGTCTAAGGCTTGCCAGATCCTCCGCACCAATGGGACCAATAGAATAAACCAGTCCAACGAATCCATTTTCAAAGCTCCCCTTGTTGATTTTCTGTAAAAAGTTTAATATGAAATCAAGACTCAACAGAAAATCAAGAGGAAAACATGAAGCATTTATTTGAACCTGGACAGCAGGTAGAGACAAAAATTGTAGCAATCACCGACGACACAATTTTTTTGGACCTTGGACTTAAGAGCGAAGGCTTTCTTGATAAATCGGAACTGGCAGACGAAAATGGCAATGTCGAAGTAAAAGTTGGCGACAGCATAAAGGTCTATTTTCTTTCAAACAATTATGACGAGCTGCATTTTACAACCAAGCTGAGCGGAAAAGATGCCGGCAAGGACATTCTGGAGAACGCCTACAAAAACGGAATCCCGGTGGAAGGCCATGTCACACAGGAAATCAAGGGTGGCTTCGAGGTTATGATTGGTTCCACACGTGCATTCTGTCCTTTCTCGCAGATGGGCTACAGACAGAAAAAAGAAAGCGCGGAATATGTCGGAAAGCATCTTACATTTATGATTCAGGAATACAAAAACGACGGACGCAATATCGTTGTGTCAAACCGTGTAATTCAAGAGCGCGAAGCCGAGGAAAAAAAGAACAGGCTTGCCCAGGAACTTACGGTTGGCTCAATCGTCAAGGGTACGGTCATTTCTCTGGAGAACTTTGGAGCCTTCATCAATGTGAATGGATTCCAGGCATTGCTTCCAATTTCCGAAATCTCGCACACAAGGGTGGCAAATGTTGGCGATGTTCTTGAAGTCGGACAGGAGATTGAGGCAAAGATTATTGATGCGGACTGGAGCCGTGAACGTGTGTCCCTGAGCATGAAGCAGCTTGAAAAAGACCCATGGGATGCCGTAGCAGAACGTTTCCCCGCAGGAACAAGAGTTGAGGGAAAAATTGCACGTATTGCCGCATTTGGTCTTTTTGTAAACATCGCACCGGCTATCGATGGTCTGGTCCATATCTCAAAACTGAATGTCGAGCGCAACACCAACCTCAAAAAGGCTTTCAAAGAGGGCGACAAAATGGAAGTCGTGGTGGACAACATCGACACGGACGAAAAACGTATTTCCCTCAGCCCTGTTGTTTCAAACGAGGAGCAGGACAACGCAAATGAATACATGACAAGCCACAAGGATGATGATGACGGAGAAACATACAATCCATTCGCGGCATTGCTGAAAAAATAAGGGAGTTTCCTAAAAAGTACAGACATCAATCAGCGAGGAGAACGGCATATGAAAATCAGAGTAAAACTATTGGTAAGCCACATGGCCATTGCAGCTGCGGCAACGCTTCTTGTTTGCATCCCTGTAGTGGCAATACAGGTTTCGCAACTGAAACAAAGCATTGCAGAAAATGCCGGAACCATGTTAAATGCAGGAAAAGATTCAATCCAGAACTTTCTTGAAACACCGGCGACCATAGTTAAGGCAATGGAACCCTATGCAAACTCCGAGTCATTCAATCAACACGATGCGGAAAAAGATTTCGAGTCGGTAATAAAGGATTATCCCTCTCTTTCCTGTCTGTACTGGACGGACTCCCTTGCGGCAAGCAGGGGCGGACACTTCTATTCATCCGATGGATTTATTCCCGACGATGATTACGACAAGACCTCCCAGGAATGGTTCCAGCGGGCAATGAGGTCCCAGGCTCCAATCACAACGGCACCTTATGTTGATGAGGACACCGGGAAACTTGTATGCACTGTTGCGGGGGCGGTCCACAGCGGTTTTTTTAACGACAGGTGTCATCGGCATTGACATAATGCTGGAAAATCTGAACGCAATTGTTGATACAGTCAAACTTTCAAAAAGCGGTCTCTCGTTTTTGCTTGATTCAGAGGGAAGTTTCCTTACAAACAAAGATTTTGACAAAGTGCTGAAAAGGAATTTCTTTGAAGACTATGCGGCACTGTCATCTGTCCGGGCTAAAATCCTTTCCACAGGCAGCGAGGCTTATGTAAATCCAAACGCGGCGAAAGGACTTTACGTTGCCTCCCAAAAAATCAATGACGAACTGGGATGGACTTTGGTAACAGTCGGTCCCTCCAAAGAACTTTTCACCGGTGTGAACACCATTTTTAAAATCTCCATTCTGATTGGAATTGCGGTTGTCGTTGCGGCGGCTTTCATTTCGTTCATCATAGCAAAAGCAATAGCAAGTCCAATAAACACTGTAAACATTGCGGTAAACAAAATTGCCGAAGGAAATGCGAATCTTTCCCAGCGTATCAAAAACACAGGCAAAGACGAAATTGGAGAACTTGTCGGCGGCTTCAACAAGTTTATGGAAAAGATGCAGGGAATTGTAAGCGACGTAAAGAATTCCAAAAACAATCTCTCGGACATAAAAATCGATTTGCAGACAAGCATTGACGGAGCGGCAAGTGCGATTACAGAAATTCTTTCAAACATCGAGAGCGCGGGAACACAGGTTGAAAATCAATCCAAATCCGTCACACAGACATCGGCATCCGTTACGGAGATTGCGGAAAACATCAACAGTCTTGAACGCATGATTGAATCCCAGGCAAGCGGTGTTACCCAGGCATCGGCGGCAGTTGAGCAAATGCTCGGAAATATTTCAAGCGTAAATACAAATGTAGAAAAAATGTCCGCCTCTTTCGATGCACTTGAAAACAGCACAAGCGATGGCATTAAAAAACAGAATGTCGTGTCGCAGAAAATTTCAGAAATCGAAGCACAGTCAAAGGCTCTGCAGGATGCAAACGTTGCAATAACAAATGTCGCAAGCCAGACAAATCTTCTTGCAATGAACGCGGCAATTGAAGCAGCACATGCCGGTGAAGCAGGAAAAGGATTCAGTGTTGTCGCTGACGAAATCAGGAAACTTTCAGAAACATCCGCATCCGAATCAAAAAAAATCAGCGAGGAACTTAGAAAAATCAGTGAGACAATTGATTCTGTTGTAATCGCCGCAAGGGAAAGCTCCAAGACTTTTGCCGGGGTCGGTGAAAAAATCCAGCAGACAGATGAACTTGTGAACCAGATAAAATCCGCAATGCAGGAGCAGCAGGAAGGCTCGCACCAGATTGTAGACGCACTAAAAACCATGAACGACATAACATCGGAAGTGAAGAGCGCGTCGCACGAAATGGCGATTGGAAATCAGCAGATTTTGAACGAAATCAACAACCTGCAGGATGCGACCATTGAAATCAGGGGCGGCATGGAGGAGATGTCTTACGGAGCAAAGGAAATGAACAAAACCGGTTCCCTGCTTTCCGACATTTCCACAAAGGTCAGCGAGAGCATAAACAATATTGGAAATCAGATAGACCAGTTCCAAGTATAAGGAGAACAGTATGCCACATTCATCAGGCGGAGGAAGTCACAGAGGTGGCAGTCATTCGGGTAGCCATCATTCAAGCAGCTCAGGTTCATCTGCCTCAAGGACGACAGCAAGCAGCAAACCTTTCCCCGGTGCAAAAAGGTATGTCTACTATGCCAAAGGCCAGCCGAAGTATGTGTACGCCGACTACGACATTACCAAAAAGGAACCCATGCGCTACACCACCTGCATTCCGTTTTTGATTTTTGCAGCCGTGGCAATATTTTTCTTCTGGAAAACAAATTTACACAACCCAAAGAAAATCGATACCGCCAATATCGACACCGCAATCATTATATCCGACGATGCGGGCGTTATTTCCGACAGAACCGCACTTGAAACCTCCCTCAAACGCTTTTTAAACAAGACCGGAATTCCGGCTGCCGTAAAAACGCTGAACAAGGATGACTGGAGTCAGGACTACACCTTGAAAAACCATGCCTACAATCTGTATCTGAAAATGTTCAAGGACGAAAAGCACTGGCTCATAGTATATTCAAGTGACCCAGAGGGAGAGGCGGAAGGTTTTGAGGATTGGGAGTGGGAAGGTATGCAGGGTAACGACACCGACCCAATTCTTGGAGAAAAAGAGACCGGCCTGTTTAACAAAACTCTCCAGACGGCACTCCTTCAGCGTGAAAAATATGATGTTGGAGCAGCCATTGCACTTGCATTTGATACGCTCACACCAAGAGCCATGGATTCGTATATTGAAAATCCCAAGTCTGCAATTTGGGGAACTGTAATTCTGGTTGCGCTAAACATTTTCCTTATCATTATCATAATTTCAGACCATATCAATGCAGAAAAATATCGTACGGCTGAAAAATGTCCGTACAAAACAACCGATCAAAAAACCTGTCCATATTGTGACGGCATGTACGTTCCAATAGTTGATATAAAATGCCCGCACTGTGGTGCACCAGTTAAATGAGGAAAAAGCAGATGGCCCGTTATGTATATTTTAAAAATGATGAAACTTTTTATGTGTATTCCAAGCGTGATATTACAAAGCCAATAAACCCTGTGCTGAAGATTGGAGGACTAATCATCTCGCTTGCAATTTTGGCAACACTTGTGTTCGTCACCATACGCGCTCCCCAAAAATTAGTCTCCACGGAAAAAGAGTTTTCGGCTTACCCAAGCATTATGGACAACGCACAGATTATAAATGAACCGAATGTTCTTGCTGATTCCATCGCGCAGTTTTTTGAAAAGACCGGCATCATTGTTACAGTTGCCACCGTTGATGAATCCGCATGGAAAAACAATTATGACTCCTTTTATCCTTTTGTCAATGAGCTTTATCTAAAAAGTTTTAATGACGAAAAACATTGGCTCATTGCCTGCTCGGTGTCACAAAAAAATGTCAGTCTGGAAACATACCGTGGAATCGAGGCCGACAAACTTCTCACACAGGCACAGAACAAGATGGAAAAATTGTGGGAAATACTCAATAAATACAGACAGGCAGACAGA
>JAEEGL010317898.1_pt1 | contig 18484 bp, 11 predicted proteins | sample 9134231 | NCBI WGS metagenome assembly JAEEGL01 (sample SAMN16246548, study PRJNA631951) | gut metagenome | biome: gut microbiome; feature: rumen; material: fiber-attached | host: Bos | place: Iran: Karaj | collected 2018-10 | reverse complement strand
GGCGCGTTCGTCGAGATCGCCCCCGGCATCGAGGGCCTCGTCCACATCAGCGAGTTCAGCTGGACCAAGCGCGTCGCCCGTGCGAGCGACATGCTTTCCGTCGGCGACGAAGTGCAGGTGGTCGTGCTCTCCGTGGACGTCGAGAACCAGAAGATCGCCCTCGGCATCCGCCAGACGCAGGCGAACCCGTGGGACACCGTGCAGGACCGCTTCCCGGTCGGCAGCCGCATAAAGGGCAAGGTGCGCAACTTCACGGCCTACGGTGCGTTCGTCGAGCTCGAGGAGGGCATCGACGGCATGATCCACGTCAGCGACATGAGCTGGATGCGCAAGATCAACCATCCTTCCGAGTGCCTGCAGAAGGGCCAGGAGGTCGAGGCGGTCGTCCTCGACGTCAACCCGAAGGAACAGCGCATCTCGCTCGGCCTCAAGCAGGCGCAGCAGGACCCCTGGGACGAGATCGCGAAGAAGTTCTCCGTCGGCAGCGTCGTCAAGGGCAAGGTCTCCAAGATCGCCTCGTTCGGCGCGTTCGTCGAGCTGGAGGACGGCGTGGACGGCCTTGTGCACATCTCGCAGATCAGCGACCAGCGCGTCGAGAAGGTCAAGGACGCGCTCGAGGTCGGCCAGGAGGTCGAGGCCCGCGTCGTCAAGGTCGACCGCGGCGAGCGCCGCATCGGGCTTTCCATCCGCGCGATGTCGATGACCGAGGACGAAGTCAAGGCGCTCACGGCAGAGGCGGCCGGCGAGGCGTCCGAGAAGACGGCCAAGCCGACCGGCGGCGAGAGCCTCGGCGGGCTTTCCGCCGCGTTCGACAGCGCCTTCGCCAACGTCGAGTGGCAGCCTGGCAACTAACCCATCACCTCATCGAAAGGAGCGAAAGCAATGTCAAGAGTTTGCGCAATCTGCGGCAAGGGGCCGTCTGTCGGCAATATCGTCGTGCGCAAGGGCTCGCCCAAGTACAAGGGCGGCATCGGCCTGCATACGACAGGCATCACGAAGCGCAGGTTCCTGCCGAACCTGCAGACCGTGCGCGTGGCCGACGACAAGGGCAACGTCAAGCGCATGCGCGTATGCGCCCGCTGCATCAAGAACGGCAAGGTGAAGAAGGGCTGAACCTCTCCCCCGCCGCGTAAATGACGCAGGGCTGCATCGCGAGCGACCTTGTCGACCTTTGCGCCCGAAAGGGCGTGAAGGTCGCCGTGGCGGAAAGTTGCACCGGCGGCGGGGTCGGGGCTGCGATAACGTCGGCGCCGGGGGCGAGCGAAGTCTTCCCCGGCGGCGTCGTATCCTATTCAAACGGCGCGAAGGAGAAGGTCCTCGGGGTCAGGGCGGAGACGCTCGCGCGCTTCGGAGCCGTCTCCGAGGAGTGCGCCCGCGAGATGGCGGAAGGCGCGCGGGGCCTTTTCGGGGCGGACGTCGCCGTTTCCGTGACGGGTGTCGCGGGGCCGAGCGGCGGTAGCGCCGAGAAGCCAGTTGGGCTTGTGTGCTTTGGCCTCTCCACGCGGGAGCGGGTGTCCTCCGAAAGCGTCCGCTTCGGCGGCGGGCGCGACGATGTGCGCGCCGGGGCCGTGGCGCATGCGCTCGGGCTTCTCTCGAAGGCGGCCCTCTCAGTTGACAAGGAGGCGCCATGACGAGGCAGGCGAGGCTTTCCGACGCGGAGGCGATATTCGAGCTCATCAGCGCCAACGACGACATGCTGATACCGAGGTCGATGGGCGACATCGTCTCTAACATCGACCGGTTCGTCGTGGCCGAATCGCCTTCCGGCATCTGCGGCTGCGCGGCGTTCGTGGTGCATCCGGAGATTGGGGCGCCAGAGCGGGCGACGGTGGAGATACAGTCGCTCGCCGTGAGCGCAAGCTGCAGGGGCATGGGCGCCGGGCGGGAGCTTGTCGAGACGCTCCTTGGAAGGGTGCGTCCATTCGGGGCGAAGGAGGCGATAGTGCTTACGTTCGTGCCGGAGTTCTTCTCGCGGCTCGGCTTCGTCGAGACGCCGAAGACGAAGGTCATGCACAAGCTCTACACCGGGTGCCTGAACTGCACGAAGCACGGCAATCCGTTCACCTGCCCGGAGATCGCGATGACGCGCACAATCTGAGCGGTTTTATGATATAATACGCCAATATCAGGAGGACGAGATGACAGGTTTGATCTTAGCGGTGATAGCGTTGCCCGTGACGGAGGTCTCCGAGCAGCCTGACTTCGCGCGTTCGACGTATCCCGGCCGGGTTACGGCGATTGCGCAGGTAGACGTGCGCCCACAGGTCTCGGGCGAGATCCTCGACGTCGCGTTCGAGAACGGCCAGATGGTCAAGGAGGGCGACGTCCTCTACAGGCTCGACCCCGTGAAGTACGAGTCGGCCGTGAAGAACGCCGAGGCCCGCGTCGTCGAGATGAGGGCGAACGTCTCGTACGCCGAGACGTCATACGAGAGGCACAAGCGGCTTCTCGAGACCCGCGCCGTGTCGCTCGACGCGGTCGACAACGCGCTTTCGCAGCGCGATTCCTCCCGGGCGTCGTACGCGGCGGCCAAGGCCGCGCTCGTCTCGGCGCAGGACGACCTCAAGCACTGCACGATCGTCGCGCCCATCTCCGGCAAGATCGGCACTACCGCGAAGACGAGGGGCAACTACGTGACTGCCGCGGGCTCGACGCTCGTGTCGATCGTGCAGTTCGACCCGATAAGGGTGAAGTTCTCCGTCTCGAACCGCGAGCTTCTCGACATCAAGGGCCGCGCCGAAAAGCTCGACACGTCGGGCGTAGACCTCTCGCTCCGCCTCGCGAACGGCGAGCTTTTCGAAACCCCCGGCGTCATCGAGTACGCCGAGAACCAGGCCGACGAGCTTACCGACACGCTTACCCTCTACGCCCGCTTCGACAATCCGGCGGGGCGGCTCGTGCCGGGCGGCACGGTGGCCGTGACGATCTCCTCGAAGGCGGGAGTGCCGCGCCCCGCGATCCCGCCCACTGCCGTGATGCAGGACACGCAGGGGCCGTACGTCTGGGTGCTTGACTCCGAGGGACGTGCCGAGCGCAGGGCGATTGCTCGCGGCAACCAGGCGGGCGAGTTCCTGTTCGTCGAGAAGGGACTCAAGGTCGGCGAGAGGGTCGTGGCCGACGGAGCGCACCGCATCAAGCGCGGCGACATCGTCAAGGCGGCCGAATGAAATCGCTCTCCAGGATATTCATCGAGAGGCCGAGGGTAGCCTGGGTCGTCTCGATCATCATCGCGCTCTGCGGGCTCGTCTGCCTCAGGCGCATGGCCGTGGCGGAGTACCCGAACATCACGCCCGTCACGATCACCGTGTACTGCGCCTACACCGGCGCGAGCGCGAAGGACGTCTCCGACTCCGTCGCGACGACGATAGAGGACCAGATAAACGGCGTCGAGAACCTCTGGTACTACAAGTCGAACTGCAAGAACAACGGCGGCTACACCTGCTACTGCGTGTTCCGCCCGGGGACTTCCTCGAACATGGCGCTCATGAACGTGCAGAACGCCGTCAAGCGCGCCGAGCCGAAGCTGCCGTCGGAGGTGACGCACAACGGCATAAGCGTCTGGAAGCGCCCGGAGGACCGCATGGTCATGTACTGCTTCATGACGGACGGCCGCGAGATGGACATAATGGACCTCTCCAACTTCGTCGAGAAGAACGTGGCCGACGCGATCGCGCGCGTGGACGGCGTCGGGCAGGTCGACACCTCCGGGCGCATATACGCGATGAGGCTCTGGCTCGACCCGGTGAGGCTTTCGGGGCTCAACATCCCGATCTCCGAGGTGAAGTCCGCCATCGAGTCGCAGAACATCCAGGCCGCCGCCGGCACGGTCGGCGGCGAGTACGCCAACAGGTACCTCACCTTCAAGCTGAACGTCAAGGGGCGCCTCACGACGAAGGAGGAGTTCGAGAACATAGTCGTGCGCACGAACCCCGAGACCGGGGCGCAGGTGCTCGTGAAGGACATCGCGCGCGTGGAGCTCGGCTGCAAGGGCTACACGATAAGGAGCCGCTTCAACGACAACCCCGCCGTCTACCTCGAGGTGTACAAGACGCATGACGCGAACTCAGTGCTCACCGCCAAGCGCGTCAAGAAGGAGGTCGAGAAGTGGCGCGAGAGGATGCCCGCGGGCGTAGTCTGCGAGCTTGCCGACGACACTACCGCCTTCACGCTCGTCTTCCTCAAGGAGACGTTCAGGACGCTCGTCCTCGCGCTCCTCCTAGTGGTGGCGATCACGTACCTCTTCCTGCAGGACTGGAGGGCCACGCTCGTGCCGGCGATAGCCATCCCCATCTCGCTCCTCGGCGCGATGGTGTTCCTGCAGATAATGGGCTACACGCTGAACGTCCTTACGATGTTCGGCCTCATCCTCGTCATTGGCTCGCTCGTGGACGACGCAATCGTCGTCGTGGAGAACGCGCAGTCGCTCATGCACCGCGAGGGCCTTTCGCCGAAGGAGGCGGCGATAAAGTCGATGGACCAGATAACCGGCGCCATCATCGCCACCACGCTCGTCACCCTCGCGTGCTACCTGCCGCTCGTGTTCTACTCCGGCATGGTCGGCATGATGTACGTGCAGTTCGCCGCCACGATGTGCGCGGCGCTTGTCCTCTCGACCGTCGTCGCGATCGTCCTCTCTCCCGTCCTCTGCGCGTACATGCTGCGGCCTCCTGCCGAGAAGCCGCCAGCCGTGTTCAGGCCCTTCAACGCCGCGCTGGACTTCAGCCGGAGGGGGTATCTGGCGTGCGTGCGGATATTCGTGAAGCGCGGCCTGCTGACGCTTCTGCTGCTCGCGGCGAGCGGCGTCGCGGCGTGGTGGTTCGCCAAGGACCTGCCCACGACGTTCCTCCCGAAGGAGGACCGCGGCTACATCGTCTGGCACGGGCGGCTCTCCGAGGGGCAGTCGCTCGAGCGCTCCATCGCCGTCACGGACGAGTTCCACGAACGCGTGAAGACGATTCCGGGCGTCATGTCCATCGCCTCGCGCTGCGGCTCGACGGGCATGTGGGGAACCGGCGAGAACCTCTTCGGCGGCGTCATCCGCCTGAAGCACTGGGACGAGCGCCGCACTCCGGAGACGAGGATCGACGCCGTGATGGACGAGGTGAAGAAGCGCGCAGAGACCCTGTACGGCGCGCAGATGGTGTTCACGCAGCCTGCGTCCATCCCCGGGCTGGGCGGCTCGTCCGGCGTCGGGTTCAACTTCTGCTCGCTCGCCGGATGCACGCCGGAGCAGCTTCTGGAGGCGGTGGACGACTTCACTGCGCGGCTCAGGGAGGACCCGAAGGTCAAGTCCGTCGTGCACGGCTTCACCTGCTCCACGCCGCAGCTGGAGCTGAAGCTGGACCGCATGAAGGCCGAGATGCTCGGCGTCACGCCGAAGGTAGTCTTCTCCACGCTCCAGAACAAGCTCGCCTCGTACTACGTGAACGACTTCAACATCAAGGGCGGCGTATACCAGGTGAAGCTCCAGAACGACCCGGACTACCGCGGCGGAATAGAGGACATCCTCGCCATCCGCATCCCGACCTCCAAGGGCGACGCGGTGCCGCTTTCGTCGATCGGCAAGCTCGAATACGTGGGCGGAACGCGCGAGACGATGAGCTACAACAAGATGCTTGCGGCGTGGGTCGACGTGACGCCCAACCCCGGCGTGAGCTCTTCCGAGATAATGAAGCTCATAGAGTCCACTCCCCGCCCGAAGGACTTCGTGATCGAGTGGGGGCCGGTCGCGCTCCAGGAGCTGGAGAACGAGGGCCAGGTCGTCTGGTTCGTCCTCGCCTCGATCGTGTTCGCGTACCTCTTCCTCGTCGCGCAGTACGAGTCGTGGACGATCCCGCTGCCCGTCATGCTTTCCGTGACGTTTGCGCTCGCGGGCGCCATATTCGGCATCAAGCTCACCTCGACCGTCCTCTCGGTCTATGCGCAGCTAGGATGCATAATGCTCATCGCGCTCTCGGCGAAGAACGCCATATTGATGGTGGAGTTCTCCAAGCAGGAGCGCGCGGCCGGCGTCGACATAGCCGAGGCCGCCATGAACGGCGCGCGCCTCAGGTACCGCGCGGTGCTCATGACGGCGTGGAGCTTCATCATGGGCGTCCTGCCCCTCGTCCTCGCGAAGGGCGCCGGCGCCGAGTCGATGAAGGCCATAGGCATAACGACGTTTTCGGGAATGCTCTTCGCAACCATCGTAGGCATCGTGTTCGTGCCCGCGCTCTATGCGCTTTTCCAGCGCATGAGGGAACGCGTCACGCACGAAGGTGCCAGGAACACACCGGGGAAACAATGAAAAGAGACAATTTGAAGATGCTGGCCGCAGCCGCGGCGGTTCTTGTCGCAGGCGGCGCATTCGCCGCGCACGGCGCCGCGCCCCCTTATCCCAACTTCGGCCTCCAGCGCGTCGAGGAGATGATGTTCTTCGTCCTGCAGATAGGCGTCATAATCTTCGCGGCGAGGCTCGGCGGCGCGCTCGCGTCGGTGCTGCGCATGCCCTCCATCCTCGGCGAGCTTGCGGCGGGCATACTCATAGGCCCATGGGCTCTTGGCGGCGTGCCCCTCGATCTGCCGCAGTGGGTCGATCCCCACGGCTACTTCGCGAACGGGCTGTTCCACGGCGCGGCGCTCCGCGAGATCGCGAAGGAGACGGGGGTTGTGTTCGACGCGACCTCGCCCGCGCTCTACGGGATTGCGACGCTTGCCTCGGTGATACTCCTCTTCCTCTCGGGGCTCGAGACGAACCTCAGGATGTTCCTCAAGTACTCGTTCGTCGGCTCGCTCGTGGGCGTGGGGGGCGTCGTGGTCTCCTTCGTCTTCGGCGACCTCTGCGCCGTATTCCTCCTGCCGAAGTTCTTCGCCGCGTTCGCCGAGGGCGGCGCGCATGCGCTTGTCGGGCAGAACATCACGCTTGCGCAGGCGATGACTTCCGCCGCGCCGCTCTACATGGGCATAATGTCGACCGCCACTTCCGTCGGCATTACGGCGCGCATCCTCTCGGAGAAGAAGAAGATGGACTCCGAGGAGGGCACTACGATAATGGCCGGCGCCGTCATAGACGACGTGCTGGGGCTTATCGTTCTCGCGATAGGCAACGGGATAATCGCCGCCCGATACGCCGTGGGCGACGGCGAGGCCGCGGCAGCGGCGGCCGGCGGCATGAACTGGGGTTCGATAGGCTTTGTGGCCGCAAGGGCGTTCGGGGTGTGGCTTGTCGCGACCGTCGTCGCCGTGCTCGCCGCGAAGTGGATCTCGAAGTTCCTCAAGAAGTGCTTCAAGTCAACGGTGATGATCGCGACGATGGCGTTCGGCCTCGCCCTCGTCCTCGCGGGCTTCTTCGAGATGATGGGCCTTGCGATGATAATAGGCGCGTACGTGATGGGACTGGCCCTCTCTCGCACAGACCTCAAGCACCCGATACAGGAGATGCTCACCCCTGTCTATACGTTCCTCGTGCCCGTGTTCTTCTGCTCGATGGGCATGATGGTCGACGTGACGGCGCTTTGCTCGAGGCCAGTGCTCGTCTTTGGCGCGATATACACGGCTCTTGCGGTTGCGGCGAAGGTGATAGGCTGCATGGTGCCTTCGGTGTGCTGCGGGTTCAACCTCCTCGGGGGGCTCCGCATCGGCGCGGGCATGGTGCCGCGCGGCGAGGTGGCGCTCATCATCGCCGGGCTCGGCCTTTCTCAGGGCTTCCTCACGCAGGAGATATTCGGCATCGGCATCCTCATGACGCTTGTCACGACCGTCGTCGCGCCGCCCGCCCTCGTCGGGCTTTTCGTGCCGAAGGCCAAGGGCGTGAGGCACCCGAAGGGCGCCATGGACAACTCCCGCGCGGTGCGCTTCGAGCTGCCGGACCGGCGCGTCGCCGAGATCGTGCTCGGCCGCCTTATCGAGGAGTTCCGCGCAGAGGGCTTCTTCACGTCCTTCCTCTCCACCGAGGAGCGGATATGGGAGGTCGCCATGGACGACATCGAGCTTTCCGTCCGCATCGAGGGCAGCAGCATCGTCTTCAACTGCACTCCCGAGGAGGAGGCCATCGCGATGACGGCGTGGATGGAGGTCGCTAGCCAGATGAACGACCTTGCGAGGGTCATATCCCAACCTGCTCGCAAGGAGGACGTGGAGAAGGCGCTCACGAGCGTGGAGGCGGTGAAGCGCGGCCACGAAGGGGTGGGGCGCTATCTCCAGGGCTTTGTCATGCTGCCGGCCTTCAGGGCCTCGTCGAAGAAGGAGGCGATAGGCGCGATGGTCTCGGAAATCGCGAAGGTGTGCCCCAACCACGTGCCGGACGCCGCGGCGGCCACGGCTGCCGTGCTGCGCAGGGAGGAGTCGATGCCGACGGGCCTCGACCACGGCATCGCCGTGCCGCACGGCCGCGACGCGAGCATCAAGGGCATTGCGGGCGCGGTCGCGATCCTCGACAACTCCGGCACCGCCAACGGGTGCATACCAGACTACGAGACAATCGACAACTCGCCGCTTTCGATAATCGTGCTCACGCTTGCAAGCGACTCCGACCAGACGCCGTACCTGAAGCTCATGAGCTTCATCTCGCGTTCGCTTCGCGCAGACGACGGCTACCTGAAGCTTCTCGAGTGCAGGACGCCGGAGGAGATGCGCCGGTTCTTCAGGAAGTGCCGCTGACGATCGACCTTGCAAACGCATCTGCAATTTGATATACTACAAGTCCGCAAGGGCTATTAGCTCAGTTGGTTAGAGCGCTTCCTTGACATGGAAGAGGTCAGTGGTCCGAATCCACTATAGCCCACCAAGGCGGACTGTAGCTCAGTTGGTAGAGCACGACACTTTTAATGTTGGGGTCGCGGGTCCGATCCCCGCCAGTCCGACTCGTGCATCTCCGAACTTCATGGGATGAGAACCGGAATAGACAGACGAATGGAGGAGCTTTCGTCGGGAGGGCTTGGGGGGCTTCTTCTAAAGTACTCCTGGCCTGCGCTGGCGGCTATGACGCTCAATGCGCTCTATGCCGTCGTGGACAGGGTATTCATCGGGCGCGGCTGCGGCGTGGACGCGATGGCGGGCATTACCCTCGTCATGCCGATAATGATGCTCTTCGGCGCGTTCGGCGTGTTCGTCGGCGCCGGGCATTCCGCCGCGCTTTCGATAAAGCTCGGCGAGGGCGACCGCACGTCGTGCGAAAAGCTGCTCGGCCAGCTTGTCGCCTTCAAGCTCGCCTTCTTCTGCATCCTCCCGCCGCTCATCTTCCTCAACGCGGACACGGTGCTTGGCTGGTGCGGCGCGGACAAGACGACGCCGGAGGCGTTTGCATGCGCGAAGGAGTATCTGCGCATCGTCGTCGTCTCGTGCCTCTTTTCCCATCTCGCCTTCGGGCTTTCCGCAATGCAGCGCGCCGAGGGCTCGCCCATGTCGTCGATGATGTGCATGGTGATCGGCTTCGGGCTCAACATCGCGCTCGACCCCGTGTTCATCTTCCTCTTCGGCATGGGCGTCGCCGGAGCCGCGTGGGCCACGAACATCGCGATGGCCGCGAGCTGCGTCTGGGCCTTTCGCTACTACCTAGGCGGCAGGAGCGCCGTCAAGCTCAGGCTTTCGCGGATTGGCTTCCACCGAGGCATGGTGATGAAACCCGCGGGAATCGGCCTTGCGCCGTTTCTACAGCAGCTCATGGGCGCTCTCATCTCAGTGTCGCTTCAGCTCGCGTTCACGCGCTGGATCGAAGACCCGGCGGGGCGCACGGCGCAGATCGCCTCGCTTGGCGTGTTCCAGTCGGTTCTCATACTCGTCATCATGCCCATACTCGGCTGCCAGCAGGGGCTTCAGCCAATTCTGGGCTACAGCTGGGGCGCGCGCAACTACCGCCGCGTCCTCGGCGCGCTCAAGGTGGGGTTTCTGGCGACGACGGCGCTTTGCTTTCTCGCCTGGTTCATCCAGGTGGTGCCTCCGTTCCCGGAGTGGCTTGCGGCGATGTTCGTCTCACGCGACGATCCAGCGCTCTGCAGCCTTGCCGCGCACGACCTCAGGCTATCGAACTGCATGCTATGGTGCATATCGGTCAACATCGTCGCGACGACGTACTTCCAGTCCATCGGCAAGCCGATGGTCGCCATCGTGCTTTCGATGCTGAGACAGGGGCTTGTGCTTCTCCCCGTCATATGGCTCCTGCCGTACATCATGGACGACAAGCCGTTTGCAATATGGCTCTCGATGCCGGTGTCGGACGTGCTGTGCAACTTGGCGACGCTGCCGCCAGCGTTTCTCCATTTGCGCTTCCTCTCTCGCGTCCGGTCGAGAGGGGCGTAGCGGCTATGCGCCCAACAGGCGGCCGTATTCGCGCACGCAGGAGATTGATTCAGCGCCAAAGTCGGCCACGTAGTCGTCGTCCATGTTGACGGCGAAGGTGGTGAAGTGGCGTATGCCGCGCTTGCGGTACGCAGCGATTTCCTCGCGCGTCTTCGCGGCGTCCCAGGGAATCTTCACGAGCGGCTTCTTCCACGTCGAAAAGAGCGAGGCGTCGAGCCAGTATTCAAGCGCCTGTGCCGTATCGGGCGGGAAGACTTCCAACAGTCGGTCGAGCTTTTCGAGCCAGTGGCCGCTCTCGGAAAGCGGCTCGCGCTGATGCACGCCTTTCGCGTACCAGCGCTCTATCGGGGCGAATTCGAGAAAGAGCGCCGGGTCCGGCTTGACGACCTTGGGCGGGTCTATCGTGTACACGTAGGCGAGGTGCGCGAGAGAGGCGTTTGGGTCTATCTCCACGCGAAGCGCCCGCACAATGGCGTTCTCGACAATTACCGCCTGGTCTGCATCGCCAAGTTCCCTGCATTTCGGGCAGTTGCACTTCTTGCCGCAGTCAGTCATCCAGAAGAAATAGCGCCCTGTCGTGGACTGGCAGACGCGGGCGGCTTCGACGGCGCGCCCTGCGATGATCTCGATTGCAAACGGGTTTGAAGGGCAGCAGTTGCCGACAGGCGTGCGCTCGCCCTTGTCGTCCATGCGGAAGAACGACGGGTCGGAGGCGAACATCTCGCGCGGGAGAAGCCAGTCGATTGCGTGGAGCTCGTGCTCGACCTCAAGGCCGTAGCGCGCGCAGCCGTCGAGGAAGCGCCTGCCGCGGCCGCTCTTGATGAATGGCATCACGTCGCGCGGGCCGATGTGCGTTGCGACGGTCGTGAGGCCCGCTTCATGTGCGAGGCGCGGCCAGTCGAACGCGCCGGAAAGGTCGCGGGCGCTCACCACGACGCCGCGTGTCGCGGCATGCGAACGGCAGCGCCCGCACGTCATGCAGCCGCTTGCGCCAACCAACGCGGCCGCAGCCGCCTGCTTCAGGAACTCGCGTCTTTTCATGTCTCTTTTTCCGTGAAAACCAATTGGCCGAGATTATACCACAATTTGCGACGGTGTGTCAAAGCAGGTTCTCAAACGGCGGGGACAGACCCCGACACGCCTGCATGCCGAGTCTCACCGGGGCGCAGGCCTCCTGTGAAATTCGGGGCAATGCAAGTGTTTTTTCTGTAAATTGGCGTCGGTTCATAGCTCCTTGATGGTGCGACTTGACGCAGTCACCCCCCAAGTCACCCCACCAGTCACCCCACCAGTCGCCCCACCAGTCGCAGAATGGTTTGATTCGTCATTGAATCGGTAGTTGTATGTCATTGGGGATGTTGCTCGCATCTGCGGCATGCGCTGCCGAGGTGATGTCGTCTGCGCACAAGGACGGCAAGGGCTGGAACGGGGCGACGATCGAGCGCTCCACGCGCAACCGCGGCGAGATTGTCTGGGGCGCCGGCTTCAGCGTCGGCGTGAGATAATCTATGCGAAGCGCGCCCTACGGTTGGGAAGGCGCTTCGCGATATGATGGCAGCTGCGTGTCGCGAAGCCGATGTAGCACCACCGTCGCGCTTTGCGCTATGGCGGTCAAGAAGGTTGCCCCCCGGCCTTGTGGAAGAATCTACCAGTGCGCTGATTGCGTTCTTTACTTCTGCTGAAACTTGACCCAGGATGAGTCTGGAAAGACTGCGTCGGGCTTGCCGAGGCACTCTTCGATAGCGGCTCGTAGACCTTGCCAGTTGGAATAGTAATCATGGCCGCTTATTGCGACTTTGGGCCTGCGGTGCGTCATTATCTGGTGCAGATCATGCTTTACAGCGTCATAAGTGTGGCATCCGTCAACGTATGCAAAGTCTATTTCAACGTCGGGATATTGCTCAAGGAACGTGTCAATTGTTCCCTTGACCTTCACGACGCGGTCGTCGCCTTTGAGTCGCTGGTCAAAGTCGTTTTCAACAAAGGTCATGTCGGTAAAAGCCGCGCCGTCGTTTGCATCATAATACATTTTCCACGGATCGATGCAGTAGATTCGAGAGAATCTATTTGTGCCGAGAAAGATTTGCGCTGATTCGCCGCGATATGAACCTACTTCAATCATCACCATCTGTCTGTCGCACTGCAGAGATTCAACGAGTGAAACCAATGCCTTCCGGCTGTCTTCTGTTGGTCTCATGAGTGACTTTTTTCTGCGCAACAACGGTCTCAGGAACCATCTTGCAATCCTAAGTATCACCAATTTAAATTTTAGGAACATTCCAACTCCCTTTCTTTGATTTCTCGTCATCCTGTTTTTGAGAATGTAAGGTATTATATCAGAAAAAGGCGAGAAAGTGAACGGTGTTTTTTAAACAAATTTACAGTTGACATTTTTGCTTCTTTTTTGGTAAAATTGTTCATCAACGGCAAATAAGGAGGTTTTATGTTCCAAAAGATTCTGGCAATGGTGTTTTGTGCGATTGCATCGGCAGGCGCGTACGCTGCCGATCCTGGCATCACGGATGTTCATGCCCAACAGCGCTATCCTTGGAATGGCAAAGTTGATATTCAGTACACCGTTGTTGGCGATGTCGCTTCTGCAATGTCCAGTGCCGGCTTGTCGTCGCCGACGATTGTTGTTTCTGCAAAAGACAATAAGACCTCCATTGTATATGCTGCGACGGCGGCGGCTGTGACTGGCGATGCGAGGATTACGGAGGGGACGCATAGAATCACATGGGACATGGCGTTGGATGGATATACGTTCAAGTCCGACGAGGTGACGTTTAAGGTCGCTTTTACTGGCACAAGGGAAGTTGTGCCTACATCCGCCCCCTATTGCGTGATTGACCTTGCTGCGGGCACAACCGCTGAAAGCTATCCCGTTACGTACATGTCTGCCCCTCCTGAAGGCGGGTTCAATACAGACGAGTACAAGACCACGAAACTCGTTCTTAAGCTTGTTGACGCTGGCACTTTTACAATGGGCAGCGAAAATACGAGAGAGACGAATCCTCCTCGTGAGGAAACCATTGCCAAGGCGTTCTATTGCGGAATGTTCGAAGTGACGCAGAAGCAGTATTTTCTGCTTACCGGAAATGATCCGTCCGCCAACAAGGGCGATACAAGGCCTGTCGAGAAAGTCAACTGGGATTTGATTGCGGGCTCCACAGTGCTGGGGGCTTTGCGGACAAAGACTGGGCTTGACTTCAATCTTCCCACGGAGATGCAGTGGGAATATGCCTGCCGCGCCGGTACGTCAACCGATTTCAACAATGGTGGCAGCACGGAAGAAGATCTTGCAGAAGTGGCGAGGTATTCGGGCAATCAGAACGACGGGAAAGGAGGGTGTTCCTCTGCGCATACGGCTGTCGGTTCGTATAAGCCAAACGCATGGGGATTCTATGATATGCATGGAAACGTGTGGGAGTGGTGTCTGGATGCGTACGACACAGAGTCAAAATCATATCGAGGCGGCAGCTGGCAGCATGCTGTCGAAGCCTGCAGGTCCTCGCATCGCGGCTATGGTTGGCCCTCTTCATGGAGCCAGTATCCAGATCTTGGCTTCCGCCTTGTCGTGAATCCGGCGGACTGAGAAGGGGCCTCGCAATGAAAAAGCGTGTAATGATTGCGGTCGGCTGCGTGTCGGCGCTCGTCGCGCTGACTGCGGCGGCGGACATCGAGATCGTGACGGTCTGCCAGGGCGTGAGCGAGCCGGTCCCCGTCGACCTCGTGCATGAGGCTAAGGTCGTGTCTGGCGCTGTGACGCTCACTTTCGCCACGTCCTGGGCCGAGAGTGCTCCGGCCGGAGCGGAGGCGGTGGTAGAGGTAGACGGCGAGACGCTCGTCTGCACTGCGTCGGAATACGGGACGCACGTCTGGATTCCGCCGTGCGATGGCACGTTCACGCTGAAGCACAAGGTGTTCGCGGAGGGTGAGCAGATCGGCGATACGCTGACGGCCACCATAGTCGCAGACGGAATCCCGGGTGCCGCGGCAGTTGGGCCTGCGCCAGATGACGCCGAACTCGTCTGCGCAGCCGAAAGCGCCGCCGTGAAGATAGATCTCACGCCTGGCACACGCACGGCCGAGTGGACGGAGAGGCTTTTTGCCTCGCCTGAATGGGGCGGATGGGCGGGAGTTCCAAGCCCTGGCGCATATTGCGTCGTCGAGCTGGACGGGGAGCTCGTCAGCAACTCTGCCGAAAGCGTCTCGTTCGACTGGACGCCGACCGCCTTCGGCACATATTCCTTCACTCACAGGGTGTTCTCGCAGGGGGGGACGCAGATCGGCGAGACGCTTGCCGCCACATTCAACGTGGCGGCGAAAGACATCGCGCTTGCGCAGGTGGCGGTGGATTGCAGCGACGTGACCTACAGCGGCTCCGCCTACACGCCTGCGATTCAGTCCGCTGCGTTCGGCGAGCGGACGCTTGTCGAAGGCACCGACTACACGCTTGCCTATTTAGGCAACGTGAACGCAGGTACGGCCACGATTACGCTAACGGGCATCAACTTCTTCAACGGCACCTACACGACCAACTTCACGATCAGGCCGAAGGCGCTCACGTCGTCGGCGGTGGGAGCTGTTGAAAGCGTCACATACACCGGTTCGGCGCACAAGCCGGAGCCGATGGTGGTTGACTCGGAAAGCGGTTACACGCTTGTGAAGGGGACGGACTACACGCTCTCGTGGGGCGCGAACACGGCGGCGGGTTCAGGTAGCGTAACGGTGACGGGCAAGGGCAACTACACGGGAACGGTGATAAAGCACTTCTCGATAGACAAGGCGACGTACGACATGAGCGGGGCGCGGTGGACTGCGGGCGCGTTCACGTATGACGGCACGGAGAAGTCGGTCGTGGTCGAGGGGCTGCCGTCCGGCGTGTCCGTAGCATCGTACGCGAACAACGCGAAGACCGCGGCAGGGAGCTATACGGCTACGGTGACGCTCAACTACGACACGACGAACTTCAACGCCCCGGCTATGCCGTCCTGCAACTGGTCGATTGCACGCAAGAACATCGCCGGAGCGACGGTGACTCTCGGCCCGGCACTTGTTTACAACGGGTCGGAGCAGGAACAGGTTGTGGAGAGCGTGAAGATTGACGGACTGACGGCGACGTACACCGTTTCCGGCAACAAGGCGACGAATGCCGGAGCCTACACGCTGACTGTGGCGGGAACGGGCAACTTCACGGGTACGGCTACGGCGCAGTGGCGGATCTGGCCCGACGGCATCGTGCAGCAGGTGACGTCGTACGACGGCATATACGACGGCGAGGGGCATGGTATCGAAGTTGCGGTGACGAAACCGGCGGCGGCTGCGGTGAAGTATGCCTACGCCGCCAATGGCCCGTACGCCGAGGATGCAATTCTCTTCACGAACGTGACGGAGGGCGCGATTGCGGTGTGGTACACCGTCGAAGCGGAGAACTACACGACCGTCACGAACTTCGGCACGGTGAAGATTTCGCCGAAGGTGCTGACGGACGCAATGGTGACGGTTGCAGACACTGCTTATGTCTATGATGCGACGGCGAAGACGCCGACGGTGGCGGTTACTGACGGAGAGCCGTCGATTCTGGCGGAAAGCGACTACGATGTCGCCTATTCCGACAACATAAACGCCGGAACTGACGCGGCGAAGGTGACGGTGACCGGCAAGGGCAACTACACGGGAACGGTGATAAAGCACTTCTCGATAGACAAGGCGACGTACGACATGAGCGGGGCGAAATGGGACTATCCCGGCGCGTTCGCGTACGACGGCACGGCGAAATCCGTTCACGTCTCCAGTCTGCCGTCTGGCGTCACCGCAGCCTACACGGGCAATACTGCCGCAGCCCCCGGCACGTACACGGCACACGCGGAGTTCATCTACGATGCGACAAACTACAACAAGCCGGAAATCGCCGATCTCGTGTGGGTGATCCAGTCCGCCGAGGAGACGAAGCTGAAGGAAACCTTCGACGGACTTCCTGCGGAGATCGCGCCGGACGGCGAGGGCGGTTGGATCGTGACGGTCACGAACGACATCGACAGCGCGGACCTGCCGATCGAGATCCCCGACAACGTCGGGTACGTGACTATCGACCTTGGCGGACATGACCTCTTAGGCGGCGATGGCCGGCCCGCGATTGCTGTCGTGCCGGGCGAGGGAGACGGCGAGCCGACGCAGCTGACGATTGCCAACTCCGGCGACGACGCCATCGTGCAGGGCGGCGAGGGCTCGCCCGCGATAGAAGTCGACGACGGCGCAAAGGATGGCGTCTTTGTCAACATCGGCGAGGGCGTGACGGTGCAGGGCGGCGACGACTTCACGCCGGCCATCGACGGCGAGGTTGGGACCAACGAGGGAACGATCGTGGAGCCTGTCCGTTTCCACATCCCCGGCGAGGGCGCGGTGACGGTGCCGAAGACGTGGAAGACGGGCCAGAAGGTGACGTGGAAGGCGAAGGCCGAGAAGGGCAGCGTCTTCGCGCGCTGGGAGGGCGCGTTCGTGGATTCGCTGAACCTGTCGGAGAACGAGCGGCGCGACCCCTCGCTCGCATTCATCGTGCCGGCGGGCTTCGACGCGAACCTGATTTCCGCGGTGTTCATTCCGATAGACGACGACGGGCTCTCCGAGCTGTCGTTTGCAGACGGCGAAGGGCTTCCGATGGGCGGCGAGGAGGGGATACTCTTCGAGCTGAAGGCCGATGTCGGCGAGTTCTGGCTCGTCGACGACTCCAGGTCGTACGTTTCGGCGACGGTGAGTGGACTGCCTCCGGGGCTCAAGTTCAACGCGAAGAAGATGTCGGTTACGGGCGCGCCGACCAGGAGCGGCGTCTATTGGGTGCAGGTCAAGGCGAAGAACGCGTCGGGCTACCAGCTGGCGGTGAATGCGAGGATGGCGGTTTCCGGCTACACGAAGGAGACGGCAGAGCCGAAGCTTGCGAAGGCGGTGTACCATCCGCTGACGGTCGTCTGCGCCACGGAGGGCGGCACGGTCGCCGGCACGGGCGTATACGCCGAAGGCAAGAAGGTGTCTGTTTCCGCCAGGCCGGACAGGGGGCGGGTGTTCGCGGGGTGGTACCGCGACGCGGCCTTGGAGAGACCGATGTCGTTTGCGGCAGGCGACTGGCGGGCGGCGACGCAGAGCGTGACAGTGCCCGAAGTCCGCTATCTCTTCGCGAAGTTCGTCACTGCCGACGCTGACAAGGGGAGCATTGAGCTCGGCGTAAACGGCGCGGCGCTGCCCAGTGCGCCGGCGGGAACGCCGGCTTTGGCCACCAACGTCTGGGCGGGCGTGGCGCTCAGGTGGCGGCTTGCGGCGGATGCGCTCTCGTCGCCGACGGTGAAGGTGGCGGGGCTGCCCCCCGGTCTCAAGTTCACCGCGAAGGACATCATGAAGAAGGGCTCGAAGACGGAAGTCGACATACCCGCGAACACGGTCTACGGCGCTCCGACGGCGGCGAGCAAGATCGACGCCGCGACTGGCGCGGCGAAGCCGTACGCGGTGAAGGTCACGGTGACTACGGCCGACAAGTCGACGCAGGTCTACCAGATCGACGCGGTCGTCGATCCGCTTCCGGCGTGGGCGGCGGGGACGTTTGGCGGTGAGTGTGGAGAGCCTGGCGGAGAAGCGCCGGCCGGCACGGCCACGCTGACGATAGCCGCAAACGGCAAGATAAGCGGCAAGGTCCTCGAGGGCGGCAGGACATGGTCATTGAGCGCCGGGGAACTCAGCCGCGCAGAACATGTAGGCGAAGGGCTTGTCTTCTACGCCACGGCCATCGCCAAGGCGGGCGGGGATGTCGCCACCAATCTGGTGGCGGTCGCGGCGGATGACGGCATAGGCGTCGCGAGCGGGCGGGACGCCTACGGCCACGCGGGGCGCGTGCCTCCGCCCTGGGCCGCCAGCCAGAACCTGTGGAAGCGCGCCGACACGAAGGCGGAGATGCCGATCTTCAAGAAGAATTTCGAGAGGACGCTTGAGCTCGGCGAACCTGGCGACGAAAACAGCACCGTGAAGCTCACCTTCAAGAAGGACGGCGTCGTATCCTTCACCGGCAAGGTCGACGGGACGAGCGTAAGCGGGTCGTCGCAGCTCGTCTGGGGCGGCGGTTCCGTCGGAACCGCCCTGCCGGGCTGGCAGGTTACGCTGTATGCGCCGCCGAAGGCGACAGCAAAGCCTCCGTTCGCGGGCTGGTGCGAGACGTTCGCGG
>JAEEGL016591038.1_pt1 | contig 18485 bp, 19 predicted proteins | sample 9134231 | NCBI WGS metagenome assembly JAEEGL01 (sample SAMN16246548, study PRJNA631951) | gut metagenome | biome: gut microbiome; feature: rumen; material: fiber-attached | host: Bos | place: Iran: Karaj | collected 2018-10 | reverse complement strand
GCTGATGCTGAACGGCGATCAGTACGACATCGACGTGGCCGAAGCGCTGGTGAAGCATCTCGGCATCCGTCCGTTCGTCGTCAACATCAAGGACGCCTACAACGGCGTCGTCGAGGCGGCGAAGGCGGCGGGCGTGGAGTTTTCCAATCAGGCGTACATCAACCTTGCGCCGCGCATTCGCATGAGCACGCTCTATGCGGTGTCGCAGTCCTATAACGGCCGCGTCATCAACACCTGCAACCTCTCCGAGGACTGGGTCGGCTATTCCACGCGCTACGGCGATTCCGTGGGCGACGTGTGCCCGCTGGGCAAGCTGACGGTCGCAGAGGTCAAGGAACTCGGCACGTATCTGGGGCTGCCCGACATGTTCGTGCACAAGGTCCCGAGCGACGGGCTCTGCGGCAAGACGGACGAGGACAACCTCGGCTTCACCTATGCGGTGCTCGACCGCTACATCCGCACCGGCGAGATCGACGACCCGGAGACGAAGGCGCTGATCGACCGCAAGCACAAGGCGAACCTCTTCAAGCTCGAACTGATGCAGACCTTCCCGTACACGCCCGAAGCATGAGCGAACGCGACGACAATCCGGTCCGATCGATCCGAAAGGCGGCGGCGATCCTCGATCTGCTGGCGGAAGCAAAGCGCCCGCTGTCGCTGACCGAGATCGCGGACTCCCTCGGCTGGGCGAAAAGCACGGTCTACGGACTGCTGAGCTCGATGCGGAACGTCGGCTTTGTGGAGCAGAGCGCGGAGACGGGGCGGTACGGACTCGGCGTGCGGCTGTTCGAATACGGCAGCGCCGTGCAGAGCACGCGCAACATCCTGACGCTTTCGCGCGAGCCGATGCGTATGCTCGTCGACCGGACCAACGAATCCGCGGCGCTCTCGATGCTCGACCGCGGCGAGGTGCTGATCCTCGGACACGCGGAGCCGGACAGCAGCTTCCATATCGTGTCCGAGACCGGACGGCATCTGCCGTCGTTCTGCACCGCGCAGGGCAAGGTCCTGCTCTCCGAGCTGCCGGCGGCAAGCGTCAAACGCATCTTCGACGCGCATGTGCAGGCGTATACCCCGCACACCGCGACGGCGTTCGAGCAGCTCGAAGCGGAGCTTCAAACCGTACGCGAAAAGGGATTTGCGATCGAAAACGGCGAATTTCGCGTCGGCATCCGCGGCGTTGCCGCGCCGGTCCGCACGCACGGCGGCACGGTGCAGTATGCCCTCGGGCTCATCGGCATGTTCCGCCGCATCGACTCGGACGAGTTCCGCGCCGCGACCGCGCTGGTCGTCGAGACGGCAAAAGCGCTCTCCGCAGCGCTGGGCTATCGGGAAAACTGAATCACAATAAGGCTCCCCTTCGCGGGGAGTCTTTTTTGTCCGTTAAACGGGATTGCAAAAGCGGGCGGCGGGTGGTAGAATAGGGGCATGGAACTGGATCGAATCATTCGAAACGGCAGCGTGATCGACGGCAGCGGCAGGCCGGCGGTTCGCGCGGACGTCGGTATATCGGGAAGGACGGTCGCCGCGATCGGCGATCTTTCGGCGTGCGCGGCGGGCGAGACCGTCGACGCTTCGGGCAGGGTCGTCGCGCCCGGATTCTTGGACATTCACCGCCACGCGGACGCGGCGGTTTTTCGCGAGGGCTTCGGCGAAGCGGAGCTTTTGCAGGGGCTGACGTCGATCCTGAACGGCAACTGCGGCGTGTCGATCGCGCCGATCGGCGGGCGGTATGCGGCGGACGCAAGGGCGTATCTGCGCCCGATCCTCGGCGACGTCGGCGACGTTCCGACCGGCTCGCTGCAAGCGTACGCGGACGCGCTGAAACGCCGTTCGCTGCCGATCCATGCGGGGATGCTTGCGGGGCTCGGCACGGTGCGCACAAACGCCGCAGGCTTTAGGACGGTGCTTGACGATGCGGATATCGCGGCGATCCACAGGGGCTTGGAGACCATGCTCTGCGACGGCGCAAGGGGCGTGTCGCTCGGGCTCGGCTACGCGCCGGAGTGCTTTTTCGACACGGCAGGGCTTGTCCGCGCGCTCGAACCGATCCGCAATTCGAACACCGTACTTTCGACGCACATGCGCAGCGAAGCCATGAACCTTTTGGAATCGATCGACGAGGTGATCGCCGTTGCAAAGGCGCTGCGCGTGCCGCTGGAGATCAGCCACCTGAAGGCGACCGGCAAGGCGCAATGGGGCACGCTGATCCGTCAGGCGCTTTCGAAGATTCGCCGCGCGCGCGAGGACGGCGTCGACGTCACGTGCGATGCGTATCCCTACACCGCGGGCAGTACGCAGCTTCTGCATGTGCTGCCGCCGGAGTTTCTGGAGGGCGGGCCCGAGGCGATCGCAAGGCGTTTACAGGACCCCGCCATGCTCGACCGGCTCAAAGAACGGCTTGCGGCCGGACGCGATTTTGACAACTACGCCATGTTGATCGGCTGGGAGAACATCCGCATCTCGTCGGTACGGCTTTCGGAGGACCGGCAGTATCTCGGCAGGACCGTCGCGGAGGCGGCGGGGGATACGGAGCCGTTCCGCTTTGCGGCGGCGCTGCTTGCGCGCGAGAAGTGCGCGGTCACGATGATCGACCGGCTGACCGACGAGGACGACATTGCGGCGATCTACCGGGAGCCGTTTTCCGCGGTGATCTCGGACGCGACCTATCCCACGGAGGGCGATCCGCACCCGCGCGTGTACGGCACGTTCGTACGGGCGATCGAGCGCTTCGTGACCCGAAAGCATACGCTAACGCTCGAAGAAATGATCCGGAAGATGACGCGGCTGCCCGCCGACCGGTACGGGCTGACGCGCAAGGGACGCATCAAGCCCGGCGCGGACGCGGATCTTCTGATCTTCGATCCGAACATGCTCAAAGAACAAGCGACCTACGACGACCCGCGGTGCTGCTGCACGGGGATCGAAACGGTCCTGGTCGACGGCGCGATCGCCGTGCATAACGGTCGACCGACCGGCGTGAACAACGGTACGATTTTATAGGAGGAGCGAGCTGTGAAGCACGACAATCAAAAATTCAAGATCCTGTACATCCGCGACTGGCTGGACGAGACGGACGAGCTGCACCCGCTGACGGTGGCGGACCTGATCGAACGGCTGAAGCGCGAGGGCATCCACGCCGAGCGCAAGAGCGTGACCGACGATCTTCTGACGCTGTCCGAATACGGCGCGGACATCGAATCGGTGTCGGTCGGCAAGAAGAAGGGCTATTATCTCGCGTCGCGCGCGTTCGAGGCGGCGGAGCTCAAGATGCTCGTGGACAGCGTGCAGGCGGCGCGGTTCCTGTCGGTCAAAAAGTCGAACAGGCTGATCAAGAAGCTGGCGGCGCTCTCAAGCCGCGGGGAAGCGGCGCTGCTCAGGCGGCAGCTCTATGTGGCGGACCGCAACAAGTCCGACAACGAATCGATCTTCTACAACATCGACGCCATCCACGGCGCGATCGCGGAGGATCGGGAGATCACGTTCGTCTACTGGCAGTACGACCTCACGAAAAAGCGCGTTCCGCGCAAAAGCGGCGCGCGCTACTGCGTCAGCCCGTTCGCGCTGGTCTGGGACGACGAGTTTTATTATCTGATCGCCTACGACGCAGCGGACGCGCGCATCAAGCATTACCGCGTCGACAAGATGAGCGCGATCCGCGTCTCCGACAGCGCGCGCAAGGGAACGGAGGCGTTCGCCGCGCTCGACATGACGCAGTACACAAGCCGCAATTTTTCGATGTTCGCGGGCGAGGATGCGGACGTGGTGCTCGACTGCGACCGCGACATGATCGGCGTGATCGTCGATCGCTTCGGCACGGACGTTTCGATCCATGCGCAGGAGGACCGCTTCCGCGCGTTTGTGAAGGTGGCGGTGTCGGAGCAGTTCTTCGGCTGGGTCGCGGCGCTCGGCGGCGCCGTGCGCATTGCGGGACCGGATGCGGTGCGCGGGCAATTCCTCGAACATCTGGACCGCGTCAAGACATGCAACGAAAAAACCGACCGCTGAGGGTCGGTTTTTTGCAAGAAGTGGAGTTTGCTCAGTCCTCGGTGACCGGCGCGGTTTCCGCAACGGCGAGCTTCTTGGAAAGCTCGGCATACGCTTCCGCATCGGTGACGCGCAGAAGCTCGATCGCCGCAAGCGCGCGCAGCGCTTTCTTGCCCGCGTCGTCAAGCCGCGCATAGCGATCCAGAAGCTCGCGCTTCTCGCCGTCCAGAAAAACGGGATTGTCGCCGGGAACGGGCTTGATGTTCAGGACTTCGCACATGTGCATGACCGTCTCGAAGGAGGTACCTCCGACGCCCTTCTGCAAAGCAGTGATGATTGTGGATTGCGGAACGCCGGTGTACATCGAAAACTGTCGTACACTGCGGAATTGTTTTTTGATTTCGGTCTTGATCAGCTTGGTTAATTCGTTCATAACACACACCTCCTTGTCGATCTATGTTATCACGACAACGCCCGTTCGTCAATAGAAAAACAAAGAAAATCTATGAAAAAATATACACGATCGTGTACAAAACCGGAAGACGCGGCGAACGCCGCACGGACCGCCCGATCCGGATTTGCCGGAAAACTTTACTTTTTCCGCTGCGGATGGTATGATATACAAAACAGTTTCAGGTGCGGGAACGGGATATGATCGACGTCGCGGAATACAGGAAAATCGTTTCGGAACTGCTGGACGAGCTGCCGCAGGAATTCTTTCGGGAGCTTTCCGGCGGGGTCGTCGTGTCGGAAACGTCGGCGGTCCCGAACTATGCGCAGGGGAACGACATCTATACCTTAGGCGCATACAAGATCTATTCCGGCGTGCGGCAGATCGTGCTGTACAAGGGCTCCTTCGACCGGGCATATCCGAACGCCGGTGCGGACGAAGCGCGGAGGCTGCTGCGCGGCGTCCTGCGCCATGAGTTCCGGCACCATCTGGAATATCTGGGCGGCATACACAACGCCGATTCCCTCGAGGCGGAGGACGAGCGAAGGAAGCAGGCGTATCTTGCCCGCCATTCGGAACGGGAACAATCTCTGCGAAAGGATGCGGATGAATGAAAGCGATCGAAACAAAAGGGCTTACCAAGTATTACGGCAAGACCAGGGGCATCGAGGATGTGGACCTCAGCGTTCAGGAGGGCGAGATCTTCGGCTTCATCGGACCGAACGGCGCAGGCAAAAGCACGACGATCCGGACGCTGCTCGGATTGATCAAAAAGACCGGCGGCAGCGCGCGCGTGCTCGGCATGGACGTCGAAAAGGATCGGGAAAGGATCCTCCTCGAGACGGGGTATCTGCCGTCCGAGGCTGCGTTTTACAGAGGGATGCGCGTAGGCGAGGTGCTGGCGCTTTCGGCGAAGCTGCGGAAGAAGGACTGCCGGGAGGAGGCGAAGCGCCTTTCCGAACGGCTCGGGCTCGACCTGACGCGAAAGGTCGGGGAGCTTTCGCTCGGCAACCGCAAGAAGGTCGGCATCGTCGCCGCCTTGCAGCACCGTCCGCGGCTTTACATTCTCGACGAGCCGACAAGCGGGCTCGATCCGCTGATCCAGCGGGAGTTCTTCGCGCTGCTCAGGGAGCGCAACGCGGAGGGCGCGACGGTGTTCCTGTCCTCGCACGTGCTTTCGGAGATCGGACGCTACTGCACGCGCGCCGGCATCGTGCGCGAGGGCAGGCTCATCAAGGCGGACCGCGTCGACCGGCTCACCGGTACCGGCATGAAGCGGGTGACGCTGCACGGCGTTTCCGCGCTGCCGGAGCTCGACGGCATGAAGGATGTGACGCGCGACGAAAACGGCGCGAGCTTCCTGTACAGCGGACGCGCGGACGAGCTCGTTCGGGCGCTTGCCGGACTCACGTTTGAGGACATTTCGCTGACCGATCCCGACATCGAGGATGTGTTCATGCACTACTACACAAAGGAGGGCGAATGACATGACGCTGTTTTTCCATGAGATGAAACGGGAGCGCGTCAGGTTCATCGTGTGGACGGCAGCGATCGCCGCCATGCTTTTGATCAGCATCGTCATCTATCCGCAGATGGAGACGCAGATGAACGAGATGGGCGATATGTTCTCCGAGATGGGCGGATTCTCCGCCGCGTTCAATATGGATCAGATCAACTTCGGGGAGTATCGCGGCTATTTCGCCGTGGAGTGCGGCAACGTGCTCGGGCTCGGCGGCGCGTTCTTCGCGGCGCTTCTGGGGATCGCCATGCTTGCAAAGGAGGAGCGCGAGCGCACGGCGGAGTTTCTTTTGACGCATCCGGTCTCCCGCAACTATGTCGTCGCGCAGAAGCTGCTTGCCGTCGTCGCGGGCGTTCTGATCCTGAATCTCGTCACCTCGCTTACCGCGCTCGCCGGAACGCTTGCGATCGGAGAAACGATCGAAGCAAAGCTGTTCTTCGAACTGTTCCTCGGCTATACGCTGATGCAGCTTGAGATCGCCTGCATCATGTTCGGGCTCTCCGCGTTTCTCACGGGCGGCGGGATCGGTATCGGACTCGGCGCGGCGTTCGTGTTCTATTTCATGAGCATCCTTGCCAACCTGACCGACGACGCGCAGTTTTTGCGCTACATCACGCCGTTCTCCTATGCGGACGGCACGGCGATCGTTGCGAACGGGGGGATCGAGATCAAGTATTTGATTCCCGGGATCGTATTTGCGCTGCTCGGCGTCGCCGCGGCGTTTCTGCAATACAATCGAAAAGATATTCGCGCATAACGCAAAGAAACAGTTGAAAACGGCGGAGAAGTGTATTATGATGGTCTGGATATGAAACACTTCTCCGTTATTCAGCATAAACCGCAGACGGCGCGGCTTTTGACCGAGGGCAAGCCATGGAAGGTCCTCGTTTCGTTTGCGACGCCGATTTTTCTGAGCCAGCTTTTTCAACAGCTTTACAACACGGCGGATTCATGGATCGTCGGCAACTTCCTCGGCAAGGAAGCGCTGGCGGCGGTCAATTCGTCCGGCAGCCTCATCTATCTTCTGATCAGCTTTTTCGTCGGCGCGTCGATGGGCGCCGGCGTGGTGATCTCGCGCTATTTCGGCGCGGGCGATCCGGAGCGCGTCTCGCGCGCGGTGCACACCAACACGGTGTTTTCGGCGATCTGCGGTCTGATCCTGACGGTGTTCGGCGTGCTGATGACGCCGCAGATCCTGCGCTGGATGGGCGTGCCCGAGAACGTGCTGCCGCGTTCGACGGAATATCTGCGCTACTATTTTCTCGGCTCGGTGCCGATGGTGCTGTACAATTCGAGCAAGGGCGTGATGAACGCCGTCGGCGACAGCCGCCGCCCGCTGTACTATCTCATCGTCTCGTCGCTGCTGAACGTCGTGCTGGACCTGCTGTTCGTCGGTCTGTTCCGCATGGGCGTGAAGGGCGCGGCGATCGCGACCGTGCTGTCGCAGACGGTCAGCGCGGTCCTCTGTCTCCGGCAGCTGACGCGCAAGGGCACGGTCTACCGGATCGAGCTTAAAAAGCTGCGCATCGACCGCGAAAGCCTCAAAGAGATCGTCAGGTACGGCATCCCGACCGGCGTGCAGAACTCGGTCATCGGCTTTGCGAACGTGCTGGTGCAGACGAACATCAACAGCTTCGGCGATCTTGCGATGGCGGCGTGCGGCGCGTATTCGCGCATCGAAGGGTTTGTGTTCCTGCCGATCATGAGCTTCTCGATGGCGCTGACGAGCTACATCGGGCAGAACCTCGGCGCGAAGGAGTACGAACGCGCCAAGCAGGGCGCGCGCTTCGGCATCCTGACCTCGATCACGATGGCGGAGATCGTCGGGGTCGTTCTGTTCTTCTTCGGCGGATTCTTCATCTCGACCTTCATTCAGGACGCCGATCCGGACGCGGTCGCGGAGATCATTGCGATCGGCGCGAAGCAATGCCGCGTGGAATCGCTGTTCTTCTTCCTGCTCGCGTTCTCGCATTCGATTGCGGGCATCTGCCGCGGCGCGGGCAAGGCGATCGTGCCGATGGTCATCATGCTGTCGGTATGGTGCGTGCTGCGCATCATCTACATCACCGTCGCCATGCACATCCGGCATGAGATCGTGCTGCTGTTCGCGGCGTATCCGCTGACGTGGTTCATCAGTTCGGTCATCTATTTCATCTACTACAAGAAATCCAACTGGCTGCACGGCTTTGAGTCATAGGAGGTCGGACATGCAGTATCGTGATACCGTAACGCTCAGAGACGGCAGGACCTGCGTGCTGCGCAACGGCACGCCGCGCGACGCCGAAGCCGCCGCGGAGGTGTTCAACCGCACGCATGCGGAGACGGATTTTCTGGCGTCCTATCCGGACGAGCATTCCGTGACGCCGGATGAGGAAGCCGGTTTTTTGCAGCGCATGACGGAGAGTCCGAACGAGATCGAACTGCTCGCCGAGATCGACGGCAGGGTCGTCGGACTTGCGGGCATTCACTGCATCGGCGCGCGGGAGAAGCTCAGGCACCGCGCGGGATTCGGCATCAGCATCCTCAGAGATTTCTGGGGGCTCGGCGTCGGGCGCGCGCTGACAAGGGCGTGCGTTGCGTGCGCAAAGCAGGCGGGCTATGCGCAGATCGAGCTGGAAGCCGTTGCGGACAACGAACACGCGCTTGCGCTCTATCGAAGCGAGGGCTTTTCGGAATACGGACGCAATCCGCGCGGGTTCCGTTCGCGCATCTGCGGATGGCAGGAGCTGGTTGAAATGCGAAAGGAGCTGGATGCATGAGCAAGAAACACGCGATCCTGTTTTTGCACGGTCTCGGCGGCAGCGCCGAGGAGGCCGCGTATTACCGTCCCTTCTTTGCGGACGCCGAGGTGATCGGGCTCGATTACAAGAGCATTGCGCCGTGGGAAGCGGGAATCGAGATCAGGAAAGCGGCGGAAGCGCTCCGCGCGCGGTATGACAGCGTCAGCCTGATCGGGTACAGCCTCGGCGCGTATCTTGCGATGCACGCGGGCGTCGACGCGCTGCTCAAAAAGGCGTATTTCATCTCGCCGGTCGTCGATATGGAGGCGCAGATCCTGATGCTGATGGCGCAGGAGGGCGTGACGGAGGAAGCGCTCAAAGCGCAGCGCGTGATCCCGACGGACACGGGCGTCACGCTTTCGTGGGACTATCTGTGCTGGGTGCGGGAACATCCGGTCGAATGGACGGTCCCGACCGAGATCCTCTACGCCGGGCGGGACATTCTGACGCCGTACGGGACGATCGCGGCGTTTGCCGCGAAGCACGGCGCGAAGCTCACCGTGATGGAGGACGGCGAGCACTGGTTCCACACGGACGCGCAGCTGCGGTTTTTGAACGACTGGCTTACAAAGGCCGCACAGGAGCAGGGACTATGACGTTTCGGACCTATCGGGAATCGGATTACGACGCGGTTTGCGCGTTTCTGATCGCGCTGAACGAAGCCGACCGGACGCACATCCATTGGAACTGGGCGCGGTTCGAGTGGATGTACGGGCATCCGGAATGCGACCAGTCGCTGCTCGGCTCGATCGGGCTGTGGATCGAGGACGGCGCCGTCGTCGGCGCGGCGATCTACGACATGTATTTCGGCGAGGCGTTCTGCGCCGCGCTGCCGGAATACGCATCCCTGTATCCCGAGATCCTGTCCTATGCCTACGGTGCGCTGAAGGACGAAAACGGACTTGCGATCGCGATCGCGGACGACTGCACATCTGAGATCGAAGCGGCAAAGCGGCTCGGCTTCGCGCCGGTCGAACAGACCGAGACGGTGCTGAAAATCGATCTTGACCACATATGCAAAGCGGCGCTGCCGGAAGGACTGGAGATTTGCGAGCCCGATCCGGTCCGCGACGCCGGGGCGCTGCAATGGCTGTTCTGGCAGGGCTTTGATCACGGAAACGACCGCGAAGCGTTTCTGCGTGAGGGCAGGACGCCTGCGCAGGCGCGCAAGCATCTCAACCCGCATCTGGGGCTTGCGGCGGTCGGCGAGACCGGCGAGTATGCCGCCTTCTGCTGTCTCTGGTACGACGCGCGGACCGATTACGCCTATGTCGAACCGGTATGCACCGTTCCCGCCTTCCGCAGAAAGGGCGTCGCAAAGGCGCTGCTCTTTGAGGCGATGGACCGCGCACGCGCGCTCGGCGCAAGGACCGCCTATGTGATCTCGGATCAGACGTTCTACAAACGCCTCGGCTTCACGTTCGAACGGCATTACACCTTTTACCGCAAAGCATAAAAACAAACGCCGCAGTGGATGCGGCGTTTTTTCATGCGCTCCGGCGCGGGATGAGATGCGCGATCGCGCCGCCGAGGACCAGCGCCGCGCCGAGCACCCAGTACACGACGGTCAGCGGGCTGGACGTGCCGTAGATTTCGAGCGCGCCCGATACGAGGCTGCCGACGGTCAGCGTCGCGACGCCCGCGTGGTACACGCTGCGTGAAAACCGGTTCGGGACCCGTTTTCGGAAGAACCCGATGAGAAACAGCGGCAGCACGCCGAGCGCAAGCGGAAACGCAAAGGCGTAGACCATGCCGTAGGACCAGACGCCGTGCCCGAACGCTTCGTACACCGCGCCGAACAGCGCCGTAAAGAGCGCCGCGCCGAGATCGATGAGGATCAGCTTCTGCAAAGCCGATCGCTTATGCGCCATACCCGATGTAGACAATGTCGCTCACGCTCCTTTCGCTGCTTTTTCTGCCGCCCGAAGTCGGATTGTTGACAAGCTCTCCGAGAAACACCATCGACGAGGAGCCGCCGCCGTCCAAATTGTAGGCGGTCTGCGCGCCGAGCGACTGCAGAAATTCCGCAAGCTCGTAGAGGCTCAGCCCTTCGCTTTCGCTTGTGCGGCCGTCCGACACGACGAACAGATAGTGCAGGTCGTCGATCACGCCGATCGCGGTGCGCGGATTGCTCGCCATCGCGCGTCCGACCTCGTCGTTGACCGAGACGGTCAGTTCGCCGTTTTCGACCAGCGCGGGACCGAAGGAAAGCACGTTCCATGCGCCCTGCGCAAGCAATTCCTCCGCGGAGATCTCGTCCTCGCGGATGACGGAGAACGAACCGTCGCGCCAGATCACCAGGTCCTCGCCGCCGCCCGACGCGCTGCGGTACAGCACGCCGTTGCGGATCACGTAGCCCGTGCGCTGCGCGCCGTAGTAGTCGCCGTTGATCGCAAGGATCGCGTTGACCGTCTCCGCCATCGACGAGGTCGTTTCCGTGATGTTGCGCCCGTAGGTGCTGTCGGCAAACGCGGTCAGAAGATAGTCCGGCGACGTCAGCCGCACGTCCGCGACATACACCGTCGTGTCGGCGAGCCGGTACGTCGAAAGCTGCACGGAGATGTTCGCGTCCGTATACGTCGTGTCGGCCGTGACCGGCTCGGCGGGCGTCGCTTCCGGCGCCGCGGTTTCCTCGGACGCCTCCGGCACAAGGACGATCGCTTCCGGCGCCTGCGTCGTCTGCACCGCCTCCGGCGTCTCCGTGACGACCGCGTATGCGCGCGGGATCAGGAACGTGTCCGCCAAAAGGTAGCCGGTAAACATGAACAGCGCGAGCCCGAACAGGACCGCAAACCCGTATTTCGGAAATTTCATCAGCTTCACCTCCGCCTTCTTCTTGTCCGTATCATAACCCGCCGACCCTAAACGAACCTAAAACGCGGCAAAGTTTTGCGTGATTTTTTCGGAAAACTGTGGTATGATCGAACAAAGAAGATGCGGGAGGAAGCGTATGCGCCTGTTGTTTGCCGAAGATGAGAAGTCCCTTTCGCGCGCGGTATGCGCGATCCTCAAAAAGAACAACTATTCCGTCGACGCGGTGTACAACGGCGCGGACGCGCTCGATTACCTTGCGACCGAAAACTACGACGGCGTGATCCTGGACGTCATGATGCCGAAGGTCGACGGCTTCACGGTGCTGAAGCGGATGCGCGAGGCGGGAAACAAAACGCCGGTGCTGATGCTGACCGCGCGTTCCGAGATCGACGACAAGGTGTACGGGCTCGACGCCGGCGCAAACGACTATCTCACCAAGCCGTTCGACACGAAGGAGCTGCTTGCCCGTATCCGCGTGATGACGCGCTCGAACGCGGTGCAGACGGATTCGAAGCTCACGGTCGGCAACCTCACGCTGGACTGCGCGACCTACGATCTCACGGGACCAGAGGGACGCTTCAAGCTCGCGGGCAAGGAGTATCAGATGCTGGAAATGCTGATGCGCAGCCCGAAGCGCATGATCTCCGCCGAAGCGTTTATGGACCGCATATGGGGCTATGACAGCGAAGCCGAGCTGAACGTCGTGTGGGTCTACGTCTCCTATCTGCGCAAAAAACTCGAAGCCGTCGGCGCGAACGTGAAGATCAAGGCGCAGCGCGGCGTCGGCTACTATCTGGAGGTGTCCGAATGATCAAGAAACTCCGGCGAAAATTTGTCCTGGCGGCGATGCTGTCGCTGCTGCTCGTGCTCGGACTGCTGATCGGGATCATCAACGTGCTGAACTACCGCAGCGTCGTCACGGAAGCGGACGAAACGCTGCTTGCGGTATCGGAGAACAACCGGCGGAACCAGATGATGCCCGCGCCCGACGAGCCCGAAGCGCCGGACGGGAGGGAACGCGACGACGGCAAGGACCGCAGACAGTTTCAGAGATTCGACGGCGAAGCGCCGTTCCGGTGGCGCTACTTCTCGGTCACGCTCGACGAGAGCGGCGAAGCGAGCGCGATCGACGTGCGGAACATCGCGACCGTGGACGAGGAAACGGCGCTTTCGATGGCGCTTGCGGCGGCGAAGAAGGGACGCGAAAAGGGCTTTTCGGGCAATTACCGCTATCTCGGCGTCAAGGAGAGCGCGGGCACGCGCTGGACCTTCCTGAACCGCGAGCTGGAGCTCGGGACCGCACGGACGTTTCTGCTGACCAGCTCGCTGATCTCGCTGACGGGCTTCGTCATGGTATTCCTGCTGCTCGTGCCGCTGTCGGCGCGCATCGTGCGCCCGATCGCGCAGAGCTATGAAAAGCAGAAGCGCTTCATCACCGACGCGGGACACGAGCTGAAAACGCCGATCACGATCATCCGCGCGGACGCGGACGTGCTCGGCGAGGACCTCCGGGAGAACGAATGGATCGCGGACATCCGAAAGCAGACGGAGCGCCTTTCCACGCTGACGAACGATCTCATCTATCTGTCCCGCATGGAGGAGGAGCGCAAACCGCAGATGACCGATTTCCCGCTTTCGGAGATCGTACAGGAGACCGCGAAGCCGTTTCAGGCGGTCGCGCTGACGCAGAACAAGACCTTTTCCGTCGACGCTGCGCCGATGCTCACCCTGCACGGCGACGAAAGATCGGTCCGCAAGCTCGTTTCGATCCTGCTGGACAACGCCATGAAGTATTCGCCGGACGGCGGCAGCATCGCGCTTTCGCTGAAAAAAGCGGGCAGACAGATCCGGCTGACCGTCACGAACACCGCCGAGGGCGTCGAAAAAGGCGCGCAGGACCGCCTGTTCGACCGGTTCTATCGCACCGACGCCTCGCGCAATTCGGAGACGGGCGGCTTCGGACTCGGGCTTGCGATCGCAAAGGCCGTCGCCGAATCGCACAGGGGCAGGATCCGCGCCTTCAGTCCGGACGGCGCGTCGCTCACCGTCGAGGCGACCTTCCCCGAATAACGCGCGGCCGCGCCGCAAGGCGAAAAGCGGAGAAAGAACCGCGATTTTTTGTCCGTCTGCGCTTGCTTTTTTCGCGCAGGTTCGGTATACTGGCAGAAAAGGAGGGCGTGTTATGGCTTTGATGGAATCCGGTGAAATGTATTTGGAGACGATCCTCATCCTGTCGCAGCGAAAGAAAGCCGTGCGGTCGATCGACGTAGCGGAATACATGGCGTATTCCAAGCCTTCCGTAAGCCGTGCGGTCGGGCTGCTCAAAGAGGGCGGCTATCTGGAGGTCGACGGGCTCGGGCATCTGACGCTGACGGAAAGCGGCAGGGAGGTCGCGGAGCGCATCTATGAGCGCCACAGGCTTTTGAGCGAGATCCTCATGCGCCTCGGCGTCGACGAAAAGACCGCTGCGGAGGACGCCTGCAAGATGGAACACTACATCAGCGACACGTCGTTTCAGGCGATCAAAACGCATCTCAGGGAGCATCCCATCCCGCAGGACGTCTGATGAATCTTTTACAAACAAAAGCAGCTCCGGAAAAGACCGGAGCTGCCGTTTTTTTTGCCGTTATCTTCTGCCGTGACCGCCGAACCCGCCGAAGCCGCCGTAATTGCCGGTCGCGCCCTCGGTGGAGGACGACTGCGTCCAGGAGAGGACGGTCGCGCCGTCGCGCTCGAGCGCGTAGGAGCCGTTCAGGGCGAATGCGTCGGATGCGATCCAGCAGGAGCTGTAGGAGGCGGACAGCGTGAACGCGAAGATCGTATTGCCGTTTGCGTCCGTGATGCGGTAGTCGCCCGCCGAAAAGCTCGTGCCGTTCGAAACGTAGGTGTTGACCGAACCGTTCGAGGGGAGCTGACAGATGCCGCCGAGCGCGACGATCGTGCCGCCGGTGACGGTGACCGTGCCGTCCGTGTCGAGCGAGCCCGCCATGCCGCCCATCTGCGCGCCGCCGAGTACGAGCAGCGTGCCGCCGGTCATGAGAAAGCTGCCGTTCGAATCGATCGCGTCCGTATCGCCGGAGGGCGTGCGGATCTCGGCATAGCCGCCGTTCACACAGATCATCGGGGTCGCGTCGCCCTTGCAGGCGTTCCAGCCGTCGTCGTCGGCATAGACGCTGACCGTGCCGCCGTTCAGGGTGAGGATGTTCGCTTCCATGCCCTCGTGCGAATCGACGATGCGCACCGTGCCGTCGTTGACGGTCAGCGCGCCGTCCGCGTGCATGCCGTCGTCCGCTGCGGTGACCGTTACGGACCCGCCGTTGACCGTGATATTGCCGACGCCGACGGCGCCGTTTTCGAGCGCGGTCCCGCCGTTCGCGTGCAGACCGTCGTCCATCGAAAGGATCGTGACGCTGCCGCCGTCGACGATGATTTCGTTCTCCGCCTTGACGCCCTTGGAGGAGCAGGTCGTTTTATTCGAGCCGCCGCCGTTTGTGATCTGTACCCAGTCGCCGGAGATCACGCCGTTCGAAACCGAGAGGATCAGGTATCCGTTCATCGCGGCGTTCACGGTCTCGCCGGTCGTGGATGCGGCGGCGTTCGTTCCGTCGGGCGTCGCGCCTTCCTCCAGGATCTGAAACAGAATGTTCCGGTATCCGTCCGGCAGGCTGAAGCGCAGTCCGTAATAGACGGAGCGTCCGCTGTAAACCATCGTGTCGTAGGCGCAGGCGACCCATACGCCCGCGTTGTCGTCGTCGTTGTACAGATACGCATAGTAGGCGCTGCGCGCGTTGTAGAGCGTCTCAGGCACGATCAGATACGTCTCCGAGCCCCTCGTCGCGGTGCTTGCGCTCGCGTAGGAGGCGGTATAGATGTTGACCGTGCAGGATTCCTCCTCCGAGATCTCGACGTTGTACGCCGCGGAGATCCCGTCGCACGCCGCGTAGATATCGACCTGCCCGCCCGAGATCGTGACGGTCCCGCGCTGCTTGCCCTTTGCGGAGACGTCCGAGTTCTCGGTCTTGACGCCGTCGCTTGCAGCAGAGATCAGGATCAGACTGCCGGACTTGATCTCGATCGAGTCGTTGCCCTTCAGAGCGTTGCCCGCCGCGGTGACCTTCAGCGTCAGGTTCTTGACGGAAAGGTCGTCCTTCGACTTCACGCCGTTGTCGAACGCGGTCTCGACGATCAGCGTCCCGCTGCCGGAGAGCTTCAGATCGCAGGCGGCATAGATCGCCGCGTCGTCCTCGACGCCGTCCGCGCTGCCGGTCCTTCGATCGGTCACGGTGTTGTAGCTGTCCTTTTCCGCCTTGACGGTCACCTCCGCGGCGCTGTCGATCCGGATCGGCGCGCCGGTCGAGCAGGAGATCGAGACGTCGCTGAGGATCAGTTTCACCTCGCCGTCGCCCGCGTCGACCACGATCTGTCCGTCGGACAGCAGGCCGGAGAGCGTGTATTCGCCCGCCGATGCGATCGTATAGACCGAGCCGTTCTGCGTCGCGTCGCCGCCGTCCGCGGAGATCGAAAAGCTGTCGGTCGTGACCTTCGTTTCGTCGACGGGATCGGAGAGCGCCGGCGCGGCGGTCGCCTGCGCGTTTGCGGTCGGTGACGCCGCCGTATCGGCTGCGGTCGCCGCTGCGGCCGTGCCTGTCGCCGCGGTCGGTACGCCGCAGGCGATCAGCAGCAGCACTGCCAGAAATATGCCCAAAAGTCGGAATCTTTTCATAGTCGTATCCTTTCCGGCGCGAATCGCCTTACAGTTGGTTCTGCTGCTCGCTGTACGGAAGCAGCGCGATCTCAAGGTTGCCGTTGCGGGTGCGGAGCTCGTCGATGAACGCCTTTTCCCGCTTCGGGTCCTTCATGCGGACAAGGTAGGAGAGCCGGAACATCGAGCCCATGCCGGTCGTCTTGACGCCGAGCCGTTCGACGCTCTTGAGGTACTGCGCGAAGGGCTCGTCGAACATATCGGTGTATTCGAGCGATTCCGGCACGGTGATCTTCAAAAGCCGTTCCTCGCTTGCCGCCTTGCTGTCAAAGAGATGCAGGGAGGAGAAGAGAAGGTACAGCAGCGCGAGCGCAAGCAGGATGATCACGCCGTAGGCAAGGTATCCCATGCCGAAGGCGATGCCGCCGCCCATCGCGATCAGGATCGCCGCGATCTCATCCGCCGAGCCCTGCGCGGAACGGAAGCGGATCAGACTGAACGCGCCGCCGATCGCGACGCCCGCGCCGATGTTGCCGTTCACAAACGTGATGACCGCGCCGACGACGAACGGGATCAGTGCAACGACGATGAAGAAGCGCTTTGTGGAGCGCACGCGCCGCGACGTCAAAAAGCCGAACAGCGCGCCCGAGAGGATCGCGACGCCCGCCATCAGGAAGAACTCCGCGGCGGTCACGGAGGAGGAATAGATCGAATCAAACATAGCAAATTTTCTCCTTTCTGTCAATCATTTCGTGCCGGTACGCTTCGCCGTACTTCGAGATGCTGCCGCGGCGGATCCTGCCCTCGGAGAGAATGCGGACAAGCCACAGCGGGATCGTGTCCTGCACCTTGATTTCAAGGATCGTTTCGCCCGGGTTCAGAAGCGGAATGCCGGTCGGCGCGCCGTAGAAGCCGAGCCGGTCCGTGCGGTAGCGCGGATTGCGGTCGATCGTGAGCCGGAGATCGCCGTCCGGCTCGCAGTACGCGGTGCGGTCGTACAGGATCATGCACGAGGGGACGAGGGTGCGGTAGTAGTCGCGGAAATAGGTGATCTCGCGGTCGATCTGTCCGTTCTCATCCAGGTCCAGCGCCCCGGCGAAGAACTGCTCCGCCTCCGGGATCGTCGCCTGCACGCGGCGCTTGTATACGACGCCGAACGCCTTGCGCTTGAGCTCGAGATACACCGGCGTCCGTTCCGTCGCGGGTCCGTAGGCGCGGAGACGGATCTTTTCCTTGAATTCCGGCTTTTCGATCGACGTGCGGATCAGCTTCCTGTCCGGCGTGTCGGAGTAGAGCGACGCGATCGTCGTCAGCCCGTAGGCATCCGGCTCCATGTGTCCCTTCAGACGTTCGCAGAAGAACGCCGTCTGCTCTGCGCTCAGGATGTATTTCCATTCGACCCGCTGCATCACGGTGACCGGCGTTTGAATGCTTTCCATATGCGTGTCCTCGCTTTCTTTGATGGGACCATCATACCCGCGCTTCCTAAAACGGAACTAAAAGCGGCAAACTTTTTTGCAACAAAAAAAGACCGGGCGATTTCGCCCGATCTTTTATGACCGTTCTCAAAGCGAGAAGCGCAGATACGTCTTCTTGCCCTTGCGGATCTTGACGCCGTCCAGAAGCTGTTCCTTCGTGATGCTCAGCCACGTGTCATCGACACGCTCGCCGTTCAGCGAAATCGACCCCTGTTCGATCAGCGTGCGGATCTTGCCCTTGGATTTTTCGATCCCGCCCAGAAGCAGCATGTCGACGATGTTGATCTTTCCGTCAACAAGCGCGGTCTCCGGAACGGTGAACGAGGGCATGTTCGCGTCGTCGCCGCCGCCGGCAAACAGCGCGCGCGCCGCGCTCTGCGCCTTTTCGGCTTCCTGTTCGCCGTGCACCATGCGCGTGAGCTCAAATGCCAGAAGCTCCTTCTTCTCGTTGATGCGGCTCGCGTCCCAATGCTCCATCTCCTCGATCTCCTCGATCGGAAGGAAGGTCAGCATCCGGATGCACTTCATGACGTCCGCGTCGTCGACGTTGCGCCAGTACTGATAGAACTCGAACGGCGTCGTCTTGTTCGGATCGAGCCAGACCGCGTTGCCCGCCGTCTTGCCCATCTTCTTGCCCTGCGAGTCCGTGAGGAGCGTGATCGTCATCGCATAGGCGTCCTTGCCGAGCTTCTTGCGGATGAGCTCCGTGCCGCCGAGCATGTTCGACCACTGATCGTCGCCGCCGAACTGCATG
>JAEEGL013836573.1_pt1 | contig 18485 bp, 14 predicted proteins | sample 9134231 | NCBI WGS metagenome assembly JAEEGL01 (sample SAMN16246548, study PRJNA631951) | gut metagenome | biome: gut microbiome; feature: rumen; material: fiber-attached | host: Bos | place: Iran: Karaj | collected 2018-10 | reverse complement strand
GGGCAGGATTTCCCTGAGCTGGAGGAAGAGGCGTTCGCCGGGTTCGTCGCGGTCGGGGTACATGTGGAGATTCAACCTTAACGTTAACGATAACCTTAACAACTGCTCCGCGTCTTTCTTCTTCAGCAGGGTGGCCGAGGGGATGGCGATGGCTTTGTGGCCTGCGGAGAGGAGGGCCCAGCAGTCGGAGCATCCTTCGGCGATGTAGAGCGCTTCGCCGGGCTTCAGCAGGCCGAGGACGGGCAGGTTGTAGATGCTGCACTCGGAGCCGGCAGGGAAGCGGAAACGGGGAAGAGACCCACCCCATCCCTCCCTGTGAGGGAGGGGGCTTTTGTTGCCTGGTGTTGACTTCGTCGAGCAATTGCTTCTCCCCCTAGAGGGGGAGTTAGAGAGGGTCTTGGAGTTAGAGGGGATCTGTAGGTTCCTGTTCTGCACGCCGACGAGCTTACCTTCCTTATTATAATAAGGTATCTGCAGCCAGGGGATGCCTTGCTTGTCGCGCCACGAGGTGAGGCGGCACCAGCGGACCACTCTGGGATCGAGCCGACGCTCCTCGAAGAGGAAATGGCGGGCTTCGTCGTTCAAGAAAGGATGCTCGAAGTAGCGAGAGTAGCGCGAGGCGTCGAACGGCTTTTGTGGCTTCGTTTCGCTCGGTTTGTATTCCGTCAGGATGACGTTATGTTCGTCGGCAAGCCACTTGCAAGCCTCGAGGAATGCCCCCTCCCGGCCTCCCCCAAGGGGGAGGAGCTTTAGTGCCAGGTCGATGGTGCCTCCGTGTTCCCCGCAGGCCCAACAGCGGAAGGTGTTCCTCGCGACGGAGAAGGTGAGGCTTGGCTTGTGGTCGTCGTGGAATGGGCAGAGGCATTTGTGTCGGCAGACTCGGAGCCCCAGCCGCTCCGCAACCCCCTCGATTGGGAGGTCGCGAAGCTTTTGAAGTTGGATTTTATCCATCATCTCTTCCTGTTAAGGTAAAACGGAGTTTTCGTGTAGAGCCCCGTCTGTTCGTTGAACTCGATGAACCCGCGGTTCTTCCAGACACGCAATAGAATTTTTGTGCCTTCCTTGCTTTTGCCGATGCTCGTGCGAAGGGCTTCCAGCTCAGCCTCGTTGAAGGTGTCGCGCAGGTCTTCCAGCATGTTCTTAATGCCGCCTTTGTTTGTCTCCCCTGTACTGGTGTCGCCACCTTTCAGCATGTCGCCAAATACCTGCAACTTGCTCCAGATGTCGTGATAGACCAGCCATTCCACAAGGTCGCCCATGGACTTTGTCCACGTCTGATTGTTCAGCGCCCAAAGGATGCAGCCGGCCTTCCAGCCCGAGACCAAAGCACGCTTCGACATATCCCAGAGCACATCGTCGTCCGTCAAGTCGGCCAGCTGAGCCATCTCGTCGGCCAAATGGTCGGTCAACTTGTTCAGCGGTCGGATGATGAAGCGCCCTTTGCAAGCTTCCAGACGCAGTAGATACTCGTCCAGCTGCCTGTAGAACTCGTCCGTGTACTTACCTTGGCGAGGGATTCGTCCGTCTCGGCTCGTGCGAGGCTTATAGGAGAAAACCATGCGTCCGAAGGTGCCGTTGAAGAGGTCGTACTTGTAGAACTTACGCGTAGAGAAAGGCGTGGACGAGATGGTCAGGTTGGCCCTCAGGATGGGGTTTCCAGTCACGCCGTCTGCCGTAGCACGAAGGGCTCCGGCCCGTTGGCGGTCGTAGATGTTGCGGAGCATCTGCGAAATCTGTCTGTGGCCGCCGCACATACGGTCAGCCATCTCCACCTCGGGCATGTTGATGTATTGTGTGCGCTCGCCAAGCATTTCGCAGGCCATCGCATTCTGGATGAAAGCCGGGTTCGTCACGTCCGACGGCGGAAACCAGAAGGCAACGTCCGGCCGGACAGGTTTTTCTTTGTTCGCGCCCTTGGTCTTCATCGTCTTCTGCCATTCCACCAGTTTCTTCAGTTCTGCATCATCATGCTGACGGAAATCGCGGCAAATGGCCTCAACCAGACGTGAAAACTGGCCCTTATTACCCCCACTTTCGGCCACCAAGTTGGCCATCAAGCCACATGGTTCCTTGAAACTAAGGTCCGGGTATTGGAATTCAGCTCCACTCAAATGTGCGCCAAGAGGGGGGAAAAGCATCGGAACCAAGGGTTCACGGATGTCTTTCGACACCTGCAAGAGCAGGATTTTGATGCATTCTGTCCCTTTTCCGAGGTTCGGCATCGAGGGAGCAGACGTTTTAGTGATGTCGTAATTCATTGATTTATTGCTTTTTAAAGGAAATTTTACTTGACCAGGCGTTACAGCGTTACAGCGTAACAGTTGTTTTTTTGAGGGGTCATTATTTCCAAATCCCCTATAATTATATATATAATATATTAATTATTAGATAGTTATAATATCTTAGAAAGCGGGTTTTGCAAATATATGACCTCGTTTTTTAGGTGTTACGCTGTTACGCTGTTACGCTCAGCCGTTGATTGAACACTTACTTCTCCCCTACGAGGCAACCCAGGGCCAAGAGGAGTTCGTTACACACTCCGAGGGCATAGCCGTCCACGTCGAACCCGCCACCAATCTCTACAGGCTTCATGTTCACGCGGTACGTGCCGTTGCGCCTTTGCGTGATGGTAATGTACCTACCGTTGAACACTTGCGGATTGCGCTTGCGAGCAGCCTGTAAAGGCATCTCCGTGAAGACGTAGCTGTCTTCTTTGTCATGCGCGATAACACCATTAAGGTACGCGCCTACAGGCAAGCGCCCAGGCTCGCGTGTCAGCAGTTTCAGGTCAATACCCAAATCCGTGTGCGGATAGAGGTCTCTAAAGAGGCGTATGCGATAAGCAACAGCCAGGGGTTCATTACTCTGGAAGAAATCTTCCAATAATTCACTCATGACCTTAGGCTCGTTCTGCTTCTCTGGAGCCGATGGTCTTCTCGAAATAATTCTATTTCCCATAGAAAACTATTTTTGAGGTTATGAACGTTGGCTCATGCCTTCGTGACAGAAGCGCGTTCAATACCCGCCAAAACAGTCATTTTTCTTATGGAAAAACATATGGAATTATTTATGGAAATAAGAAAACCACACCCTTAAGGGGCGAGCATTAAAAAGCGCAACTCCTTATTCTTCAAAGGAATTGCGCTAACTGAAAATTTATGAAAAATATTTTTCGGAATCCTTTAGGGAATCCATAAACCATCAATGCTGTCTTCGATAGTTTAAGTCCTGACGGTCATTTTTATCATATCTTGATTCCATTTCTTCTGCCAACAAACGCTGGATATCTTCTGAGCTAGGACGCATTCTCATTGTCTGCAAAATTAGTTCGATATACGCGTTAGCCTTCTCCGATGTCTTGCTGACATTACTGACAGATGTTAGAAAGTGTCCCTCTGTATCAACAAAATGTGTTTCCAGAATCGTTCCGACCCTATTGGCTTTGCTGCCTGTAGTTATCAGCCTTTCGTCGGCCATTTTCTTGAACAGGACGTATAGTGCAGAAACGCCAAGGGACGTGGGTTCATTACTTCCCAACTTATCCTGTCCCGTCCATATAATTTCACAATTGTTGCTTTTCCCGGAAAACAAGCGCTTAAAGTCAGCCAGACACGTCTGGGTGCTAATCCACCCCCTTGTCGTGAGAAGTCTGTATAATGCTTTAATATGGTCATCTGTCACACCAGAACCTTTTGAAAAGACAGGGTACTCCACACCATGTTGCTTCTCCGGCTTTGACTCTGTGCCTTTCAAAGATTTTCCTCTTCCTTTGGTGGCAGGTTTTTTATTTCCATTCGGGACTGTATTATAAATGTTGATATTCTGATTGTCGTGAATGTCAAACATCTTTTCGATACTAACGTCACAATTACTGAAGTCTATCTTTAAGTCTGCCATATTACTTGCTGCCAATCGTTACATTCGGATTGTCATGAATATCATTCACTCTGTCGATATTGATACTTGAAACGGATTTCTTCTTCCTCGCCTCGCGCAGGCGGTCCAATTCTGCTTGATACCGATGCCCGAACTTGTCATTTAGCTCCGACAGGATGTTTTCCACATGCTGCATTCCTTCTACGGAAAGGCCAAGAGCCGCATCAACGATGGAAGCAACTACCATATACCCATCTTCCGGCGGGACTTCCTTTCCGAGACTTGTCAATTCGTATGTGTACAGGTCGATTCTCTTGCTTTCCAAAAGAGCTGCTTCCTTGTCGGCAAACAGCCCCAGAAGGGGCAGAAAAAGCTCGTGGTCGTTCCATCGTTCATAGATATGCAAGATAATCTTCTTGTAGTCTGTGCCGCCTTGCCGTTTGCTCTGTGCCTGCAAAAGAGCTGTAGCCACCATCATCACAAGCATGGCATCGTTATCGCCCTCTGCTTCATCTTCCAGGTCGTCCATTTCGTAGTCAATACCCTCATCGATGTCCGACAGCCCTAAAATCGTGTCGCAGAACTGACGGGCAGAAAGGAACACTTCGACAGGCGCGAGGTTCGTCTTGCCTTCATGCTGCAAATGCCTGAGCGCGCCATTCGAGATGACCCACACCATGTTTGTCAGCAGCTGGTGGCGAGCCGCCGGTTGCTGTTTCTTGTCTAGTCGTACAATCATGCCGCCTGTCCCTCCTCGTCTTCCGGCTCGTGCTTCATGCCGTTCATCATTGCAAGTATCTCACCTTCAGCCCTCAGGCGGTCTTCGGGTTCAATCTTGTTGCCGTCTTTGTCACGCTCACGGAACAGCATCTCCAGATGCTCCGTATCTAACTCCCGGCAGACAATCTTGTCCGTATTCTCGTCGTCGCTATCCACAAAGCAGCGGAAAGTGCCGCCGTTGTTTGTCACCAGCTCAATGGGTTCTCCTGTGGCTTCGGCCATCGTGATGAGATTACGCACAAAGGCTGTCGTCTTGTCAACATAAAGCGGCAGTTTCCTGTCCTCCGGCATCACGGTATATACATGCCTGTACTTAGCCTTCTTCGCTTCAAGTGCTAATTGGAGGAGCGGCTCCATCAGCGAATCGTCGAAGTGCTCATTGCCTTTCGTCTTCAACTCTTGTATCTTTGCCCTGATTTCTGTCTCGCTCATGTCGGGCGCACCAAATCGTAAGGCCGAGGCGTGCTGCTGCACTTTTTCCCAAACTTGGTAGAGGTCTTCAGGATAGTAGTCCGGCAAAATCTCGAAACCATAGCAGTATCGGTGGAATAGCGTATCGTCGATAATGTTTGTCAGGATTTTTGCCACCTGACCGGGTGTGCCAAAAGCTTTCCTACGCTTCTGAATAGCAACGGTACGCATGCCATCGCGGTTGTCTATGACCACAAAGCACGACGGCTCGTCCCTGGCCGTGTCAGGCTGGAAGTCAAGCTCGATAGGGATTCTTATATCGTTGGCAAAACGCATCACAATAATCTGAGGCGCGTTGTTCAGGTGATACACCTTGTGTTTGTACACCTTGCGTTCTTCTCCCTCGCCCGAAAAGAACTCGATGTTCCCATTCTCGTCGAAAAGTGCTGCAAGATGCTCCTGCCGCCGTTCCCACTCGAATGGAGCGAGGTCGTGTTTGTATTTGATGTAGTAATGCGCAAATTGGGCCATGGCTTATTGTGATTTATTAGTTATTCCGGCATTCTATGTTTCTGCCTGCAAATATACTAAGAATAATCGGAAAAGAAAGTATCGCCCCGCAAAAAGCTACCTTTTAACCGAAAAACTTTGAGGAACGAAGGATTTTTCGTAAATTTGCAACGTTTTTTCAAAAGTTTTTATCAATAGTTTTGTTTTGCCTCGTTGTTCGTGAGAATAGCGAGGTTTTCTGTTATATATTTGGAAGTATCGATTTTTTTTCGTAATTTTGTAGGCGAAAATATAGAAAAATAAGATGTCATAAACATCCTTGGTTGGCTGATTAAGCAGAACTACCACAAAACCTGAACACATCAGTCGGACAAGCAATTGGGTGTTTACGCTCGTAAAAGGGGCGTGGACTGCTAGTTTGTTGTCTGATGTGGGCTGTGGTAGGCCTTGCTTAAGCACATTCTCTTCCACGCCCTCTTTTCAAAAAGAAAAGGGGGCTTTTTGTTGGCCCGAAACATATAGGAAGAAACGTTTGTAGTAAAAAGATTATGCCAGAAGGGCCAAGAAGACTTTGGACACGAGATGAGTTGATACTAACACTAAGTGTTTATTTTCAACTCCCATTTGGACGACTGAATCATACTACTCGAGAAGTGAAAGAGTTGGCAAAGATTATCGGTCGAACAGACAATTCCGCAGCCATTCGCCTTGTGAATTTTGCTGCTTGTGACCCCTATATTATCAACTCAGGCCGAACGGGGATGACAGCTGGAGTTTCTGTATGCAAACCCATTTGGGACGAGTTCGCAGACGATAAGGAACGGCTGTTCTTCGAAGCCCAACGCATCAAAGCCAATCTGCTTAAGAAGCCAATAGAGGAAACTCTGCAGATAACGAAAAAGGATTTGGTGGGAAAGGAGAAACAAGTACTCATCAAGCAGAGAGTAAACCAATCAGCCTTTCGTTCAATGGTTCTTTCCAATTACGAAGAACGCTGTGCCATTACAGGAATCAACATTCCAGAGTTGCTTGTGGCAGGTCATATAATACCCTGGAGTGAGAGCACGCCCCAACAACAACTAAATCCAGAGAATGGAATATGTTTCTCAGCCCTGTACGATAAAGCCTTTGACTTAGGGTTGATTACTGTTTCTCCTGACGATTATACCGTTCGTCTCTCGTCTGCTCTGCGAGAATACGAAAAGAAAGATTACTTTGACAAGCATTTTGGCAGTATAAATGGTATGCCGATAACCTTGCCAATAGAGCATAAACCCAATCGTGATTTCTTGGCATATCACAGAGATCACGTGTTTATGGGGAAATAATATTTAATCAAGCATGAACCCAAAGAAACATTATACTTTCATAGATTTATTTGCAGGTCTAGGAGGCTTCCACATTGCCCTTGAAGAACTGGGGCACAAGTGTGTGTTTGCCTCAGAACTACGAGAAGACTTGAAGCAATTATATGAAATCAATTTCCCGGGAACGCCAATTGAGGGCGATATTACAAAAATTCCCCCCAAGGACATCCCTTCTCACGATATTCTTTGTGCAGGCTTCCCATGTCAACCATTCAGCCAAGCAGGCAAACGCCAAGGTTTCAAAGATGAGAAAGACAGAGGCAATTTGTTTTATTACATTTGCGACATTATTGATGAACATCATCCCAAATATGTTTTCTTAGAAAATGTTGCCAATTTAGAAGGACACGATAACGGAAATACTTGGACCACGATAAAAAGTATGCTAGAAGACAGGGGATATGATGTAGAAAAAGAAATTCTTTCACCCCATCAATTTGGCATTCCGCAACATAGAAAACGTATCTATATCGTTGGTGTTCTGCACGAATTAGGAGGCCTTAAAGATTATTCTTTTCCAGAACCTACAAATGAGGCATGTAACATAGAAGACATCATTGAAAAGAATCCAAAAGATTATGTAAAATTAAAGCCTCAAACAAGAGAACAACTTGCTATTTGGCAAGAATTCATTGACCAAACTATTGCTCATGGTCAGAAACTACCACGTTTTCCAATATGGGCAATGGAATTTGGTGCAAAATATGAATATGAGCACAAAGCTCCGGCTTTCTGTACAACAGAAGAGCTAAGAAAAATGCGTGGTCATCTTGGGAAAAAAGTTGAGGGAGAAACAAAGAGAGAATGTCTGGAATGTCTTCCTATATATGCCCGAACAGATAAAAACAAAAAGTTCCCTGATTGGAAAATAAGCTATATTAAGCGAAATCGTGAGTTCTACGAGAATAATAAAGACTGGCTCAAATCTTGGATTAAAAAAGTTAAGCACTATGATAATAGCTTCTTGAAGTTTGAGTGGAATTGTGGTGATGCAAAACCCACATTAGAAGACAAAATCATACAATTCAGAGCTTCGGGCATTCGAGTTAAATTACCGAATTACTCTCCAGCTCTAAACCTCGTAGGAACTCAAACACCTATATTCCCTTGGGTAAAACTGCCCAAGAAAACATTACAACCAGACGAACCTGATAAAGGGAGATATATGACCCTTAAGGAAGCTGCTAAACTTCAAGGTATGGGAGAGATAAAATTCAAAGATAAAACTTTCGCTCTTTCCCTTTCGCGCTCGTTTGAAGCGTTAGGAAACGCTGTAAATGTAACTATCGTAAAACACATCGCTAATAAATTAATACAGGTATGAAAAAAGTTTCTATAGCAACAAAGCCTCTTGTCTATTCTACTTTTCGCTATATTAATAATCATGTATGGCACGCTATTGGCGAGTATGTTGATAACTCTATTCAAAGTTATCTAGATCATCAAGATTTATTAAAAAAAATAAATCCTCACAATAAGTTAAGAGTATCAATAAACTTTGATATTGACAACGATATCATAACTATACAAGATAATGCTTTTGGTATTGATGCATCAAAATTTGATAGAGCATTTGAGTTAGCAAATGTCCCATTAGATGCTTCCGGACTAAATGAATTTGGAATGGGTCTAAAGGTTTCGTCTATATGGTTATCCAATTTGTGGAGTGTTGAGACTTCCGCATATGGTGAATCAACCAAGAAAATCGTGACCTTTGATCTTGACGAGGTAGTTGAAAATGAAGAAACAGAACTAAATGTCATTGAAGAGCCTTGTGATAAGGATTTACATTATACAATTGTTAAACTACAAAAATTGTCTCAAAACAAACCTACAGGGAGGCAAATACAAACAATCATAAAACATCTAGGAAGCATTTATACAAAATTTATAAGAAAAAATATTCTTGAGCTTCAAGTTAATGGAGAGATAGTAGAGGATATAGTCCTTAAGCCTTTAGAAGCCCCGTATTGGAAAACGCCAGAAGAGAAACCTACTATATGGAAAAGGTATATTGATTTTGAGGCTGGTCAATATAAAGTGAAAGGCTTTATCGGTATCTTAAATAAAATGAGCACAAGTACTGACAATGGTTTTCTGCTTTTTAGACGAGACAAAGTTATAGGTACCAGTTACGACACTAAATATCGTCCTAAAAAACTTTGTGGTGAAGTAGGCTCTCCCCAATATAAAAGAATTTATGGGGAATTAGAACTTGAAGGATTCTCTGTCAGTTTTACAAAAAACTCCTTCTCTCAGGATGCGGACTTAGAATCATTCATAGAAATGCTTGCTGATGATTTACGAAGGGATAAAACATTTAAAATCTTTGACCAAGCAAAAAACTATACTCCCACAAAGACCAAAGTAGAAAAAAAAGAAGTCGCAAATAAATTAGTCAACACAATTGCATCGGGACTTAGCAAACCTATTGTTGTAGTAAAGCCCAAAGTGGTTATTCAAGAAGATTTGTTTGGAAATTCAAAGGAGATAAAAACTACCCCTCACCCTAAACCACAAATAGAAACACAGGAAAGCCCTGTAAAGATAGGAAACAAACAGTTTTATTTGTCAATTGGCGCAGAAGAGAGACTTCCCAGTGACCCCTTCTATGATGTCGTTAAAAAAAAGGATGGGCACTATCGTTCAGTCATTAATTTAAAACATCCCTTTTTTGAGCGTTTCTCATCGCTCGCAGAAAATCAGAAAGACTACGACCCTATTGCTTCTATCATTCGCGCAATGATAATCACAGAAATCAAAATGAGCGAGGACAATGTAAATAATAGCTTTGCCTTCAGAATGAGGTTTAATGAAATCTTTGGAAGTTTATAATGGAAGAAATAATAAACATTATCAGAGAGCCTGAAGAGCAATATAATCCATCCCCAAACGTAGTTGGGGAAAGGACACAGGCCTTTATTGATTCACAAATAAAGTTGGACAATGAAGGCAAAATAAATGTTGTTAGTGAGGCTCAAAACATATTAAGCCACTGTATCCCTCCTGGAACTAACAGGGCTATTACAAACATTGCAGTAGGATATATACAAAGTGGCAAGACTTTGTCCTACACAACATTATCAGCTCTTGCAGCTGATAATGGCTATAGAATTATAATATATCTTACAGGCGTTACAACCTCGCTTAACAATCAAACATATGGGCGTATACGAAACGATTTAAAAGTAAACGAGTCCGAATGGTACGCTATCTTTGAGGACAACCCCAAAAACATTGATGCTGACATAGATGAGGTTGCGAAATATCTTAAGTACTCTCAATGTACTTTGTTATTTCCTGCCATGAAACAACAGCAGCACATCAACAGATTAACTCGAATTTTTACAAATTATAAAATTGAACATCTTTTAAAAGATAAAGGTGTGATAATTATTGACGACGAGGCTGACCAGGCAAGTTTCAATACATACGCCAAGAAAAATAAAGATAAAAAGGATTGGGAGGATGATGAGCAAAGTCGTATCTACTCATGTATCCTAAAATTAAGATCAGCTTTTCCGTCACTATCATATATTCAGTATACAGCAACCCCGCAAGCTGCTTTCTTAATAGATAGCAATGACGAACTTTCACCCCGTTATCATACAGTCCTAACGCCAGGAAAGGGTTATACAGGGGGTAAAACATTCTTCACGAACGATAAGTTGTCTCTCGTTCATGAAATAAAGGATGTATATGATAAGAAAACCAATTGTGATTACCCGAATTCATTAGACGATGCCCTCTTACAATATCTTGTTAGTGTTTCAATTCTAGTTTATATTAAACGTGAACGGGAAATCAAATCACTTTCAATGATGGTTCATCCTGATGGTTCTGTGTTTTCTAATGAACTCTTTTACAAAGGTGTAAAATCTAAGTTAGAATTGTGGTTAGAAACAATCAACCAACAAGACGGGGATTTTGGTAAAGAAAACCTTATCCGACAGTTCAAAGAAGCGTATGATGAGATTTCCAAGTATGATGACCAGCGTCCACCATTTGAAGAAGTTTTAAAACATCTAAGTTCGGTTCTCTTAAAAACAAAATTACATTTAGTTCAATCTAAAGTAGAGACCATAGATGTGGCTCCTGAAAATGACATAGAATGGGATACCGCTTCTTCTCATATTCTAGTAGGAGCTAACATTCTAAACAGAGGATTTACGGTTGAAAATCTCTCCATGACTTATATGCCCAGAACAACCAAAGGGAAAGCAACAGCAGACACAATAGAACAACGCTGTCGATTCTTTGGATATAAGTCAAAATACATTGACTATTGTCGAGTATATCTTCCTCAAAAAAGCATTGACGAGTATAAGGCATATGTAAAACACGAAGAAATAATGCATAATACTTTGAAGCAATGTGCATCATTGAGGGAATATGTTGATAAACTTTCATTACTACATTTGTCCGATATTCTTAATCCCACTCGAAGCAACATTTTGTCAAGCAAGATTGTCAGAAGTAAAATGTCAGGTTGGCGTTCTATGGGCTCTGTTGCTTGTAGAGAACACAACAAAATTGTAATTGAAAGTTTGCTGAACGAAGTGGGGGACAAATTTGAAGTAATGAATCCCGAAATGAAAAATCTCATGCGAAAACACAGATGCGTTCCAATAGAGATTTTAGCTTTTATCGAATACTTCAAAATGATTCAATATGACGATATGCCAAATATTGCAAGGAAGATTGCAACTATACAATACCTACAATACTTATATGAAAAGGCTCATCTTAAATATGTATATATAATTGAAATGGCGTTTGAATTAGACAGGCATAATTTAAGAAAACGTTCGTTAATAGAAGGAAAGCCTGTTTTGATGATGGGTAGAACGCCAAAGGATAATTTGCCTGGCGACGATGTCTTCAAGCATGAAGATTCTGTCTGTTTCCAGATTCACCACTTTTCTATAATAGGAGAAGAATGGGATAAGGATTACTATAGTTTTTCTGTTTATTATCCAGAGCAGTTTAGTACCAGTTATGTTTCCGTTGAACAAGAAATTGAAGATGACGATGAAGACGAATGACGAATTATATTTATTGTATCAGAATTCCATGACTTCTGGTATAATAGATGAGGGAAGTTTTAGAGTTGCAAGTATAAGCAACGATGTCCCTCATCGAGTTGGTTGTTCAAGCGAGGGATTTCCCATGCTATTTATTGAGTGTGAAGATAAGGAAAAAATCGCCGACATAAGACTCTCTTTATTTAAAGTATTGTTTAATCGGAGATGCTCGCTAGCAGATATTAGTAATAAAAAAATTTCCGAAAAAGACTTTACTATTATTCAGATGTCTTCTAACGATCAGGACTTAATAAAATATTTCTTCCAGGTAATATCAATTGTGTTGCGAAAACTACCTGTTCGTCCAAAAGTAAGTGTTTTAAAGGTAGAAATCTCTAAGGTAATCGAGATATTTACCCGACAAAGTAATTTTTCAAGAGAAATAGTCAGAGGATTATGGGCAGAACTATTTGTCATAGAACGCAGTAAAAACCCAGAATATCTCATAAAAGCCTGGCATGAAGAACCTGAAGACAGATATGATTTTAACGATTCAATAGATAAGATTGAAGTAAAATCAACATCAGGAGATAGCAGAATTCATACGTTCTCTTTAGAACAATTGTATCCTAATGATAGTGCAGACCTCTTAATAGCCTCTGTTCTCGTAAACTCTACGGGTATTGGTAGAACTATTTTTGATATCATAGATATGTTATCAACAAAGATAACTGATACGGAGTGTGAATTGAAACTCATGGAAATTACCATGAAGACGATTGGCCCACATGTTGAAGAATGCGCCAATATGCATTTTGATTACAACTTTGCCGCAGACACTCTAAAATTCTTCGATTCAAAAATTATTCCGGCGATTAGAAAAGAAGATGTTCCTTCAGCGGTTAGTGCTGTTCATTTCCGTTCCAATCTTGTGGATGTGGCTCCAATAGAAATCACAGGATTTAACGAAAACAGTCTACTTTTTAGTAGCTTGTAATATGATAAAATCAGATAAGGATAGTCTACTATGGTATATTGAAGAACTGCTCCTATCAGAAAAAGATATTGTTGTTCTTTCCGATAACAACGGTATTATTAATCTTAAGGTCAACGGTCGTAGTTTCTTCCTTTATATCAAAAGCCTCACATATGCAGGCAATCCTTATCCATTAAATACGACAAGAGCTCAATTACCAAGTAGAGATGATTTTAAATCCATTAAGGATAGTAATGCCATATTCCTTTTCCTTGGATACGATGAAGAAAATGAAGTCTTTGCATGTTGGGAACCAACAAAAACCAAGGCAAGACTTAATGAAAAACAATATGTCTCATTCTTTAGCAGACTACATTTACAAGTAATTGCGAAAGAAAAAGATTTTGTCAAAGCTTCTTTGCAGAATGGCTTAAAATATGTTCTCTTTCGCTTAGATGTTCTGCCTAAATTTCTTTTAACAATTGACGATTTCTTCCCGGATATAATTTCTTACGGACTTCCAGAAACTCCTGAGATAAATCAAGGTAAAATATTTGACTTAGAGGATGACAGTTCAATAGTATCATTTATAGAAGAATTATATAAAAATGATACAAATGAGTCTATTTTATCCTTAGTGTCAAGTTGTATTAATAAGTTTGGTAAAACTTATTATAACATGACATTAAGAGATTGGCAAATACTAGTAAGCGAATATATTGAGCAAAAACATCCCTCCATATCAGAAGACGACGAAATTGAAGAAAAAATCACAGATCTGATAGAGACAGAAAATAAAAGATTTCTGGAAGATGTTAACAATTCTCGTCAATTGAGCAATATACTAAAGTCCGAAGTTCTTCCAGAATCAAGCGAAGGTTTTCGTAATTATTTAAATAAAATATTGTCTTACCCAAACTTCTCTCTAGAAGAAACAAAAGAACTCTTTAAGCGATATTATGATGGAGATAAAAAGGCGTTTGATTTATTAGTAAAAAGTAACCTAAAAATTGTTGTTAATATTGCTTGCCTATTTAGGAATTGTGGTGCCTCGTTAGAGGATTTGATACAAGTTGGCAGCATGGGACTAATTAACGCGATTAAATTCTATAGAAATAAAAATGGTGCTAATTTTAATAGTTATATAAGGTTCGGGATATATGCATTCATCTCAGATTCTTCTTTAGACCTCCCGTATTTATTAACACTCCCTGCAAAAATCATTAGAGAACACATTAAATACCGCAGGTTGTATGATGAATTTGAACAACAAAATGATTATCCTCCTTCTATAGATGATATTGATTTGGGAGAGGAAGTAGGAATTAAAAGAAAAAAGATTCTTAGCCAATTACCACCTGATTTTAGAGACGCAGTTTGTTATATTGATGATTATGATTCCTTTGAAGACAATTCTAATATGCCTGATAAGGGATTAATGGAAGAATCTACTCAGATTTATATTCAAGGCCTTTTAGGAAAGTTAAGCAAGAGAGATGGAGGCTTTCTCACAAGGTATTACGGAATTGGATGTCAAGAAGAAACATTAGAACAAATAGCAGAAACACATAGCCTTACCAGAGAGCGAGTAAGGCAGATTGTAGAAAAATCTAGACGCAGACTTCAAGAGATCTTGGGACTTCGAAAGAAAGAGAAGCAGGAGAAGAATGAGAAGAAAGAAGGAGAGACGAAAATACAACAAAGTCCTAACAAAAAGCGTGAAAAGAAAGCAACAGACAAACGTCTCAATAGAAATCGTCTTGAACTTCCGGCATTTTTAGAAACTGTCGACAGTCAACATTTATATAATGACAATGATAAAGAACCAGAATTGAGAAGCTGTATCTTACATATTTTACAAAAGAACCCCTCGATTATAGGGATGACAACCGCTGAGATTACTTTTCAGGTGAAGAAGGCAATGAAGAGGGATATTAGACTAGAAAGTGTTGAATATGTTCTCAGAGAAATGCCTAATGTTAATTGTGTCGGGGGTAGGTATAAAATTGTAGGAGTTTCAATATCGGAATTAAACCAACGAGAAAAAGTAATCACAATTAATAAGAGTTCACAGCCTGCATCCCAGCCAGTATCTCAATCAACACCCAAGTCTGCGCCCCCTACCCAGCCTGCACTATTAAAGGAAATACCTGTAAATCCGCCAACATCTCATAATTATACTCGTTCTACAACTCTACAGCAATTATATAACTGGGGGGTGTTGACGTTTAGAGAACGCCAACGGTGTCACTATAAAGGACTTTTCACCATTGGCGATGTTCAGCGAAAGATACAAAAACATAATCTCACCCCCGATTCTACAAGATTCCGAAAAGAGACAATAGACATGTGGTTCAAAATTATAGGGCTTCTAGAACCAGAAACAAAAGCTGAATCAATAAAAGAGCCTGAGATAACATTCGATGAATACAAAAACATAAATCTAGAAGACTTATATATAAAATATTTTTTGAAGATTGAAGATCTCCATCAAGCCCAAAAGGATGGCGTGATAAATGTTGCGAAACCTGTTCTTTTGCTTGCTATAATTGATGGAGTGGCGAAAGGTGAAATCCTAAACAATAAAATCGTCTTGAATGATTGGCTAGAGAATACGTACAAGGCTTTAATGAAGATATATTCAAATCAGTTTGTTTACAAAAATATTACTTCAATAAGTATGCCGTTCTGGTATCTTGAAACGGATGGTTTCTGGCATTTAAAAATACAAGGTGAAAAAACAAATAAAACAACACCAACAACAAACTGGTTAAAAGATAATGTTCTTTATGCTTCGTTTGACAAGGACCTATGGTATCTCTTGCAAAACGAAAAGTGGCGAAAGAAATTACGAGAGTTCATCATTAAATACAAACTCCAAACTGTAGAAACTAACAAATAAGCGATATGGCTTAAATAAAATAAGTATGCTATGAACTATCAGGAATTAAAAGAAGCAAAACAGAGTTTTAGGATATACACTTTAGAAAAGGAGTATCAGAGCCTATATAAACTCCGAAAAGACTTTGTTCACAGGTTCACACCAGAAAAGATAGCTTCTATGTCCATAGATGAGTATGTCGTGGGTAAGCAGAGCAAAAAAAGTTTTTGCTATATCCTTGAACATACTCTAAAGGGATTGGGCAATTTCTCTGGTCAATATTCAACGAAGTTTGGGGTCTGGTACTCTTCAGAACAACAGGAATATAAGTTCGAACCACGATTAGGCGAGGATTACAAGCAGGCATTTAAAGAAGTGTGTACCCAGATTCTGAACCTTTTGGAAGCAGGAAAAATACACGACAATGATGCAATTATCAAGAATCGTTTAAATTCCTTACTGAAAGGGAAGATACTCTCTGTGTATTACCCAGATAATTATTTGAACATTTTTTCAAGGGAACATTTGGATTACTACCTTAAAGCTTTAGACCTGGATACGGCCGAGTTGATGAGACAGGATGTTCAATACAAGAAAGAGGCTTTGCTTGATTTTAAAAGTAAGGACAAGGACATGACGAACTGGAGCGTCAATATGTTCGCTACATTTTTGTGGTCTCATTACCCCAAAGCTCCTATTAAACCTACAGAGATATCGGTCGAACCTGATGAAGAAGAAATAGAGTTCCCTTCTCTTGATGTCCGTAATATATCATTTGTTACTGATTTACAGTTAGCAAGGGGAAAGCAATCAACCTCTAAACGGTCTCAGTCTGGCAAACCTTCTCCAGATTATGAGAAAGAAGCAAGGAAATATAAAAAACTAGGAGACAGAGGCGAATTTGTGGTTATTCAGAAAGAAGTTGAAAGAGTGATGAAGGATTTGAACATTTCTGAATCAAAAGCAAAACAATATGTCAAATGGGTTTCACGCGAAAGCGATACCTTTGGCTACGACATTCGTTCTGTCAACAAAGACAAGAGCGAAAGATATATAGAAGTAAAAGCTACTCGAGGCAAGGTCGGCAACATGGATTTCTACTATACGGAAAATGAGTACGAGACTGCAAAAAAATATGGAGGGAATTATTACATCTATATAGTCTACGAAATACTTTCTACTCATCCAAAGATTTGGATGATAAAGAATCCATTTGTTGGTGGAGAGGGGATTAATATGAAGCCCATCAAATACAAAGTGGAACTGAGAACAAAATAACATCTGTAACATTGTTGGAAAGGATATTTCATAAGTAATATGGAGTCGACTATATTTTACGGAAATGGCGTAAATCTTTTGAGCAAAGATGGTAAATCGTGGGATACTGTTTTAAGAGAGATATCTCCCCAGCAGATATTGCCTCCAATTGGAAGCAATACTTTAAAATACGAGTATATCGTTTTGCCCAAAGATGTATATACAGAACGTAAATATGGATTTGAAATAACAGTAAATGATGAACCTGATCTTCGGGAATTAACATATACTGAACATCTCATAAAAGAAAATCTAGCAAAAGAACTTTCAAGAAGTAGACCTGCAGAGTTCTTCAATAATCTTGCAGACATCGAAGCCGACAACTATATTACTACAAATTACGAGTCTTTTCTGTATTATCCCCTAATTGATAAAGGATACAAAAAGAAAGACCCTGATAACCCTCTTTTTAGACTGAAACCCCATCATATATTTGAAAAAGGGAACCATCGAATACGAATCTGGAATATTCATGGATGTGTAGAACTTAATGAATATATTATGTTGGGTTTACGTGAATATAGCAAGTCTGTTATTGAAATAGAGAAGATTATAAGGGCTATAATTAATAAGGACAATGTAGATGAAACATCTTGGCCATATGTAATGCTAAATTCAAATGTACATATATTAGGGTATGGCTTAGGTTATGAGGAAATAGATGTGTGGCACTTTTTAACCTGCCGAAAAAGATTAATCCGAAAGGATATTATAAAGAAAAATAATATCGTTTTTTATGCAATAAAGGATAGTAGTTATGATCCTGGTAAAATAAAGCTTCTCGAAGCGATGGATGTTATTGTAAGGCCAATAGAATTTGATTGGAGTTCAAATGCTTATCAAAACGCATACAACGAGATATATAATATTTTACGAGAGTCAAACTAACAAACTAACAAAAATAACACAATTATTCGAGAGATAAATGGACAAACTTTCTCCACAGCAAAGGCACGATTGTATGGCTTCCATCCGGTCGAAGGACACGAAGCCCGAACTGGTTGTGCGAAATACAGGGCACATTTGCCCCAAAAATCAAACATAACAAAGCCAAATAACCAAATGAAAATTCGCCAAATGACCAAATAAAAATTCGCCAAACAACCAAATTGTATGTAAAATATTCTTTCGTTTCAAGAATAATTACTATCTTTGCACCGAAAATCATATAAGGTTATTATTATGGCTGAAAATACATTCAATTATCGAAAGCGAATCGCAGACATTCTTTTAGAAGAGAAATTAGAAGCAATGGGTGCTGTCCTTATTGAAGGACCTAAGGCTTGTGGTAAAACGACTACCGCAGAACAGCAAGCTAAGAGCATTCTGTATATGGATGATCC